>Ga0075425_100004995_pt1 | contig 13734 bp, 13 predicted proteins | sample SoiMethybrSBSTD4_FD_75300 | JGI IMG/M metagenome (GOLD analysis project Ga0075425, IMG submission 75300) | Bulk soil microbial communities from a Populus tree surrounding site in Tennessee, USA - Soil MetaG P. TD hybrid SBSTD4 | ecosystem: Environmental > Terrestrial > Soil > Tree plantation...
CCGAGCTCGCGGCCGATCCCCGAGGACTTGAAGCCGCCGAAGGGGTTCTTGAGGTCCATGAGCATCCCCGAGTTCACGGCGTAGGTACCGGTGCGCACCCTCTTCGCGACCTCGACGCCGCGATTCGGGTCGCCCGTCCAGACGGTGCCTGACAGGCCGTAGTCGGAGTCGTTGGCGATCTTCACGGCGTCGTTCTCGTCCTGGTACGGAATCACGGCCACGACGGGGCCGAAGATCTCCTCGCGCGCGATCTTCATGTCGTTGCGCACATCGGCGAACACAGTCGGCTCGACGTACCAGCCGCGCGGCTGGTCGGCGGGACGGCCGCCGCCGACGACCACTCGAGCACCTTCGTCCTTGCCGGCCTTCAGATAGCCCTCGACACGGTCGCGCTGGCGCTCGGCGACGAGCGGGCCGACGAAGGTCTCGGGGTCGGACGGGTCGCCGACCTTCTGCTTCTTCACCTCGTCGGAGAGAGCGTCGACGACCTCGGCGTAGCGGGACTGGGGCGCCAGGATGCGGGTCTGCGCCGCACACGCCTGGCCGTTGTTCATCATGGCCGCCCCCAACAGGTTGGGCATCGTGGTCGCAAGATCGGCGTCGTCGAGGATCACGGCCGCCGACTTGCCGCCCAGCTCGAGCGTGCAGCGCTTGAGCTGCTCGCCGCAGATGGCGCCCACCTTGCGGCCGGCCACCGTCGAGCCCGTGAACGACACCTTGTCGACGCCCCTGTGGCGCACGAGGTACTCGCCGACCTCGCGCCCGGCGGTGACGATGTTGACGACGCCCTTGGGCAGGCCGATGGACTCCAGCACTTCGGCGAGGAGGTAGCAGTCCAGCGGCGTCTCGGGCGCGGGCTTGATCACCATCGTCGAGCCGGACGAGAGGCATGCGCCCAGCTTCATGGCGATGATGTACTGCGGCACGTTCCACGGGATGATGCCGGCGGCGACGCCCACGGGCGCCCTGCGCACGAGCACCGGGCCCATGACGCCGGCCCGCTCGTCCTCGAACGGAAAGGACTCGCAGAGCTCGGCGAAGCCGTCGAGCACCATGGTGGAGGCGAACACCTGGCCCATCAGCGAGAAGGACGCCGGTGAGCCCATCTCGGTGGTGATGGTCTCCGCGAACTCCTGCGATCGGGCTTGGATGCCCTGCGACAGCGCCCGGATCATGGCCGCCCGCTCGGCCGGTGTCGTCTGCGGCCACGGCCCTTCGTCGAACGCCTTGCGGGCCGCGTCCACGGCGCGGTCCATGTCGCCCTCGGAGCCCTCGGGCACCACGCCGACGACTTCTTCGGTCGCCGGGTTGATCACCTCGATGGTCTTGCCGCTCGCCGGCGCCACCCACTCGCCACCGATGTACAGGACGTCGCGCTTCTCCACCCGGGCCTCCATTGCGTTTCTGAAACCTGTTCCAGTCTAGGGCGGCGCGTGGCAAGGTGGACACATGGGCACCGACGCGGCCGGAATCGTTGGCCATCTCGCCCATCCCGACCGGCGTCGGGTCCTGGCCGCGTTGATCCTCGGCGCGTCGACAACCGATGACGTGAAGCAGATGACCGGCCTCGGGACGCGCGCCGTCGTCACCGCGCTTACAAGGCTGGTCGACAGCGATCTGCTCCTCCACGACGAGGATGGTCGGTACTGGCTGGTCGAGGAGTCGTTCCGGCAAGCGGTGATCGATGCCCAGGCCGCCCCACAGGCCGACGAGCACACCGGCGTCCCCGCCGATGCGGCGCGTGTGCTGCGCGCCTTCGTCCGCGACGGCCGCCTGAAGTCGATCCCCGCGCAACGGTCCAAGCGTCTGGTGATCTTGGACATGCTCGCCCAAGAGTTCGAACCGGGAGAGCGCTACTCCGAGCGCAAGGTCAACGCCATCCTCCGCAAGTGGAACGACGACACCGCCGCCCTGCGCCGCTACATGGTCGACGAGGGCATCCTTGACCGCGAAGCCGGCGAGTACTGGCGCAGCGGCGGCTCCGTCGACGTCTAGCCACGCTCTCGAGGAAATAGGGGTCGAAATTCGACCCCTATTTCCTCGAAACCGCGAGAACTAGGGAGCGACCGAGCCCCAGTCGGCGAAGCCGCTCGGGTCGTGGCGGCCGAAGGTGCCGTGCTCGAACATGCCCCAACCCTCGGCGCCGTTGCAGGTGGCGCGGGCGACGTGGTCGATGACGCCGAACGGCGTGCGGGCCACGATGTCGGCGTCGTTGAGGTCGTAGACCTTGCCCTCGGCGAAGTTCTCGCCCTTCCATTGCCCGTGGCCCCAGTCGGGATCGCCGCCGTAGCCCGCGCCCACGTGGAGCGGCACGAAGCCGAGCGTGTCGACCTCGAGGGTGATGGGCTTGCCGCCTCGCTCCGTGAGATGGATGGTGGCGTGCTCGGGGTGGCGGGTGCCGGCCTTGTAGCGGATGTGGACCTCGGGCCAGCCCAGCTGCTCCTTGCGCCCGTCGGCCCACACGCGCGTGGCGTCGTTGAGGATGCGGAAGCCGTCAGGCTGCTCCTGGACGATGACGATGATCGAGTAGTCGTCGAAGCGCATCGGCACATACAGCCACCAGAAGCCGTCGATGGTGGCTGCCTTGCCCTGGGGCTCCGCTTCACCGACGGGCCTGATGCCCCACGACCGGTCGCGGGTGCCGAGCCACACGTTGGGATCCACCTCCAGGGTCTCGCCGCCGACGCGCAGCTCGCCGCTCCACGAGCCGACCTGGGCGAAACGGGAGGCGTCGATGATCGGCCGCACACCGTCGGCGCGCATGACGTGGCCCTGCTCCTGCACGGCCGGGAACGAGCCGTGCCAGGTGAGGTCGAAGCCGATCCCGTGGTCGTCGCCGTCGCAGACGAGACGCAGGCGCTGCAGCGGTTCGAGGACCTCGATCCGGTACGGACCGACGCGCTGGTCGAGCCGGTCGTCGTCGAGAGCGTCGGAGAAGTGCACGGCGTACTGGCGGTCGCCCCGGCGGACGGTGGCGTAGGCGTCCTTGACACCGAGGTTCGGGTACACGCCGAAGCCCGTGATGAGGAAGACGTCGCCCGTGCGGTCGTGGGCGTTGAGATAGCTGCGGTCGTAGAAGTTGCGGTCGCTGCTGCCGACGTACTGCAGCGACAGCGGCACCTGATGGATGGGGAACTCGTCGAGGGGGACAGGCGACATCTGGCTCCTCAGATCTTCAGGTCGGCCAGCAGCTGCTCGACGGCCGGACGGTGGCGGATGAAGTCGTCGACGTCGTCGGGCATTTGCTCGGTGCCGAAGTGGACGGCGCGCAGCCCGGTGCGCACGAACACGATGCACCACTGCACGGCGGCGAACGCCGTGTAGAAGTCCAGATGGCGGGGCGTGTAGCCGGCCATCGACTCGTAGGCGGCGGCGACCTCGAGCGTCTGCAGGAAATGCGGCATGCCGCCGAGCTCGAACATCGACGCCAGCGTCTCGAAGACGCCGTGCGAGTACGTAAGCCATGCCAGGTCGAGCTCGCGAGGCCCGAGCGCCGCCATCTCCCAGTCGAGAACGGCGCACGGCCGGAACTCGTGGTACATGACGTTGCCGATGCGCGAGTCGCCCCAGCTGACGACGGTCGGCCCCGGGTCAGCGGGGAGATGCGCGTCGAGCCAGGCGAAGAGGCGCTCGACGATGTTGGACCGATGGCCTTCGCGGGCGTAGTCGTACCAGGCTCGGGCGTGGTTGATCAGGCGCTCGAGGTGGGTGGCACCGGGATCGTCGTGAGCGAGGAAGGCGAAGCGCTCCTCGGCGTTCTCGATGCCATGGAGGTTGACCAACACTTCGATGGTGGAGTCCTGAAGGGTGCGCTGCTCCTCGGGAGTGGCGTCGAACAGCCAGTTGCCGCCGAAGGTGTAGGGCATGACGTCGGGTGGGACGATGCCGTCGACCCGCTCCATGACGAAGAGCGGCACGCCGGTCGCTTGACCGGACGCGTCGGACCACCACACCCGCGGGACGGGCACAGGCGAGAGCTCGCCAACAAGGCGGATGACCTCGAATTGGCGCTCGAGGTCGTAGCTCGGGAACACCGGCACGTCGGTGGGATCGGGAGCGACGCGCGCCACCAGCCGCTCGCTCCTGGCCGCGCTCCCCTCGTTCCACTCGGCGGTGAAAAGGATTGTCTCGCTCGACATCCCGTTGGCCGACGTCGCCTCGAGGGCGGGGATCTTCGGCTCGGCCCCCACGGGGAGGAGCCCGCCCAGCCATGCCTCGAGCTTGGGCCGCAGCTGCTGCGGATCGCGGCTCGACCGATGCATGTCGACTTCCGGCGGCCCGACCTCCCCCATCAGCGCGTCAGGATAGGTGTCCTGTGAATCCGACGCCCGACCCGTTCGGCCCCGCCCAGCTGGGGCCGGTCACCCTCCGCAACCGCATCGTCAAGGCGGCCACGTTCGAGGGCGCGACACGTGAACACGTCGTGAGCGACCGGCTCATCGAGTTCCACCGCCGCGTGGCGGCCGGCGGCGTCGGCATGACGACCGTCGCCTACTGCGCCGTCTCCCCCGACGGCTGCGGGACGCCCAACGAGATCATCCTCAATCAAGAGGCTGCGCCGGGCTTGCAGAGGCTGGCCGACGTCGTACACGGCGAGGGCGCGGCCGTCGCCGCCCAGATCGGCCACGCCGGCGCCGTCGCCGCGGCCACTGGCCATCGGGGGCTGTCGCCGTCGCCGGTGTTCAGCCCCTTGGCGATGAAGCGCACTCGCGCTGTGACAACGGAGGACATCGCCCGCATCACCGATGACTTCGGCCGCGCCGCGCGGGTCGTGGCCGACGGCGGGTTCGACGCCGTCGAGGTCCACCTGGGCCACGGCTACCTGCCCAGCGAGTTCCTCAGCCCCAAGCTCAACCGCCGAACCGATGAGTGGGGTGGTTCGCTCGAGAACCGGGCCCGGTTCCCGCGCGCAATCGTGCGGGAGGTGCGGGAGGCGGTCGGCGATCGCCTGGCCGTCACCGCCAAGCTCAACATGGCCGACGGCGTGCCCGGTGGGCTGTGGGTCGACGAGAGCGTCGAGGTCGCCCGGATGTTGCAGGAAGACGGCTGCCTCGACGCCATCGAGCTCACCGGCGGCAGCTCGCTCCAGAACCCGATGTACCTCTTCCGCGGCGACGCGCCCATCCACGAGATGGCCGACACCATGCCCGGCGTCATCGGCATCGGGTTCCGCCTGTTCGGCAAACGCTTCCTCCCCGAGTACCCCTTCGAGGAGGCCTACTTCCTGCCCTACGCCCGGCAGTTCCGCGAGGCGCTGTCGATGCCGCTGATCCTGCTCGGCGGCATCAACCGCCTCGACACCATCCACCGGGCAATGGAAGAGGGATTCGAGTTCGTCGCCATGGGCCGCGCCCTCCTCAGAGAGCCCGACCTGGTCAACAAGTTCCAGGCCGGCGGCTCACAAGAAGGCCTCTGCATCCACTGCAACAAGTGCATGCCGACGATCTATCGAGGCACCCGCTGCGTATTGGTGGAGTGACCGTCAGGCGTCGGCGAGCTCTCTGTTCATGCGCTCGGTGACGTCGATGTACTCCTCGATCATGTCGTAGACGACTTCCTTGGCCGTGCGCACCTTGTTCATGCGGCTGACGATCTGGCCAACCGGCATACCAAGGAGCTCGCGGTTGCCGGCGGCGGTGATGCGGCGGGTGGCGTAGGACCACAGGATGAACTGCAGCGGCATCGGGAGGGTGGCCGGGGCGTCGGGCGACTCCCACGCCTCGGTCCACGCCGTGCGCAGCTGACGGGCGGGCTTGCCGGTCATCGATCGTGAACGGACGGTGTCGGTCGATGACGCGGCCAACAGCTTCTCCATGATCGGCGGCTGCATGTCGGACTCGGCGACCGTCAGCCACACCGACCCCGTCCACACACCGTCGGCGCCGAGCGCCATGGCCGCAGCCATCTGCCGGCCGCTGCCGACGCCGCCCGCGGCCAACACGGGCGTCGGCGCGATGGCGTCCACCACGTCGGGGATCAGAACCATGCTGGCCACCTCACCGGTGTGACCACCGGCCTCGTAGCCCTGAGCGATGATGATGTCGACGCCGGTCTGCACGTCGCGGAGCGCCTGCTCCTTGCGGCCGATGAGCGCGGCCACCTTGACGTCCTGGGCGTGGGCTCGCTCGATGGCCTCGGGCGGCGGCGGCCCCAACGCAGACGCCAGCAACTTGATTGGGTGCGCCAGGGCGATGTCGATCAGCGGCGCGCCGGTGAGTTCCGTCCAGCCGAGCACGCCTTGGTCCAGCGGACTCCCGCCGTTGCCCGCGGGTTGATCGGGCTCGTCGGGGACGCCGTGGTCGGCGAGGATCTTGTGCACGAAGTCCCAGTGCTCCTCGGTGATCATCCCGTGGAGCGTGTCGGCCAACGACTTCTCGTCGGACAGGCCCATCTCCCGGTCGGCGCTCTTGACGGGGATGACGACGTCGACTCCGTAAGGCTTGCCGTCGACGTGCTCGTCGATCCACTGCAGCTCCAGCTCGAGCTGGTCCGGCGAGAAGGCCAGCGCGCCCAACACACCCATGCCCCCGGCCCGGCTGACGGCGGCGGCCACATCACGGCAGTGGGTGAAGGCGAAGATCGGAAATTCGATGCCGAACATCTCGCAGAGCCGGTTCTGCATTATCTGACACCCTTTCAGAAGCCTGGCTCCAACCTACCGTCGTCATCCCCGCCAGGGCCGCTCGCCGGGGCGGCCGAAGAGGTAGCCCTGGCCCTCGGTCACACCGATCCGGGCGAGGGCGTCGCGCTCGCACGTGCTCTCGATTCCCTCGGCCAGAACGATGGCGCCGATGCCCCGAGCCAGCGCCACGACCGACGCCGCCAGGTCCTGACGGACGGGAGTGAGGTCGATCGACCGCGTCAGCGCCCGGTCGAGCTTGATCACGTCGGGGGCGACCTTGACGATGTGGCTGAAGCCGGCGCAGCCCGAACCGGCGTCGTCGACGGCCAGGCGGAAGCCCCGGTCGCGGAACCACCTGAAGCACTTGTTGAGACAGTTGTAGTCCTGCACCACGTCGTGCTCGGTCAGCTCCAGCACGATCCGCTCACCAGGGACGTCGTGCAGCAGGGCGCGCAGGCCCCGTGAGCAGACGGTGGCCGGGCTCACATTGAGGGAGACGAACGCCGTGCGGGGCACGTCGTGGAGGAACCCGAGCGCGGACCTCAGCGCCTTGAGCTCCAGCTCCACGCCGAGGCCCACGCGGGTCGCCTGGGCGAACCACGTGTCCGGGCTCATCGCCGGCTCCATCCGGAAGCGAGACAGGGCCTCGTAGCCGACGACGGACTCGCCGTTGAGTTCGACGATCGGCTGGAAGACGATGTCTGGCTGATCGGAGTCGATGACGTCGGCGATGCGCTCGAGGTCGAACAACGTGCCCGACGGCCGAACCTTCTGCTCCCCAACCTCCGTGAGCCGCTCGAGGACGCCCAGGAAGTGGACGTCACGACCGCTCAAGACCTCCAGCGCCGTTGCTGTATCGGTCTGAACTGCGGTATCGGTCATCACTGCCTCCCCCGTCCGCTCCCCCGAGCGGCTCACGACGAAGGGTGCGCTCTACCGATCAGCCGCCAATGCCCCCGGCAGTCAAATTCCGGTCAAGGCCAGTGCTGTCTTCTCCTACAAACGGCTCATTTCGGGCGTCATTGGACCGCTGCTTCCGCGCTGCGCCAAGCCTGCTTCAGACGCTCGAAGGCATCGCTGTGATCCACGGCCCACCGTTCCTGCGCCGCCGCCATCTGACGCTGGGCCACATCGACGAGATCGGCGATGGCCCCTGGCGTGGACGCGGCCTGCTTCACGACCCGAGCCGTGAGCTGCTCGGCAATCGCAAACAGAGCGGCCTCATCCTGCGCCGCCACCGGGTCGGTCGACTTGTCGAGCCGGTCGATGGCCTGCTTCACCTTGTCGAAGAACTGCATGCCGTCCGGGTACGTCAGGGCTGTACCCGTGCTGTTCCAGAGCGACAGGTCGAGTGCCTCGCTCAGACGAGCCTTGGCGTCGCCCAATGGCCGGGGAGTCGACGGCAGCCCGTCGGCCACTTCTTTGACACGGTCGTACGGCGGTGGCGGGCTGAAGAACGTGGCGTGCGACAAGCCGGCGGCGGAGTTGGCAAATCCCGCGACCTCGCCGATCGCGTTGACATCCAACGCCTGGCTGAAGGCGCTGCCCGACGGTCCGAGATCGATGAGCACGCCGCCGTCGGGATCCCACGCGAAGGCGTGCCGTTGTGACGTCGCCGTCGCTGCATACCCCACGATCTGCCCGGTGGCATTGACCGCGGCGGCGACGCTGTAGGACCCACCAAGGGTGCCGACGTCGGTGATCCCGTTGGCGCTCGTCCAGGAGAATGCGTGCATCGAGTTGTCGGGCCGATGGGCCCACCCCACGACCTGGCCGGCGTCATTGACGGCGGCCGCGGAGCTGTTCCTGCCCCCGAGCGTTCCGATGTCGGTCGTTCCGCCACCGGCCGTCCATGAGAAGGCGTGTGACTGCGTGAACCCGGGACTGGACGCGGCGCCGACCACCTGACCGCTGGCGTTCACAGCAGTGGCCGAGCTGTCGGGGCTCCCCGGGGCCACATCGACCATGCCTCCCCCGGCGGTCCAGGAGAACGCGTGGAACCGGCCAGTGAGGTCAGACGCGGCGCCCACGACCTGGCCGCCGGCGTTGACCGCCGACGCCACGCTGTAGGCGCCGCCGAAGGTGCCCAGGTCCGTGGGGGCAGCATCGCCAGGGCTCCACCGGAAGGCGTGGTAACTGGCGTTGCCGGCGACGTCGGCACGCCCTACGACGACGCCGCTGTCGTTCACCGCCGCCGGGAAGCTGGACGAACCACCGAGGGTGCCCAGATCCACCATGCCGCCGCCGCTCGTCCACGAGAATGCATGCGTCGCGCCGTCCGCGCGCTGGGCGTACCCAACCACGACCCCGCTGGCGTTGACGTCGAGGGCAGTACTGGTTGAACCGCCGAGAGTCCCGAGGTCGAGCATCCCACCAGCACGAGTCCACGAGAAGGCATGGGTCTTGCCATCCGGTCGCATGGCCGATCCCACCACTTGGCCGCTGTCGTTGACGGCCAAGGCTGAGCTCCGCGCGCCCCCGAGAGTTCCCAGGTCGGTGACCTTGAAGGTCAGCGCTGCGCTCGCAGGCGGTCCGGTTATGAGGGTTGCCGCGATTGCGGCGATGAGAACGAGGAACCCGATTCCAACGCGTCTGCGCGGCATCGCCGTCCTTTCAACGACCGTCGTCGCCTTCCGCGCTTCCCCCTCGGGATTCGTGATCGGCGGATCAGCGCCGATCCTTGAAAGCCGGGAGGATCAGGACACGCGCCCCATTTCTGCCAGCCAAGCGCTTTAGAGCGCGCTTTAGTCGGCGGACGACCTGTTCACTGGATAGACCCGAAAGCCGGGAAAGGCAGTGTGCGGCAGGGACCGGTAGAAGGCGTCTCCGCCTTCAGTGGAAAGCAAATCCACCCTCGTTCCTCCCGCCATTCGCAGCGCTTCTTCTATCAGCAGGCGACCGATGCCCTCCCGTCTTCTCGTTCGCGAGACAGCGATCAGCGACAGATGGGCCTGGATCTCGCCATCGCTTTGCATATAGGCGAAGCCCACGACCTCATGGCCATCGACCGCAACGACACTGGTCACGCCCGGAGCGGTGAGCACACGCATCGTCTTGCTGCGATTCGCTGTGTACGAAGGCCAACCCTCGGCCTGACACAGTGCAATCACGCCGTCGAGGTGCTTCTCCGCGAAGGACTCGACTGCCATCGCCCACCCTCCTACCTGGTCCGGAACTCCTCCAGGATGCGGGCCAGCTCGACGGGCTTGTCGCCCTGGATGCTGTGGCCGGCTCCGTCGACGGTCACGACCTCTGCGTCCGGCTTACGGCGGTGCAGTTCCTCGACATCGTCGTCGCTCACTACGCCCGACGTCCCGCCGCGGATGAGGAGCATCGGCGCCTTGATGCGCGCCACGTCCTCCCACAGATCGACGAAGACGACGGCCGGCCGCTCGACGTCCTTCCATGCTCGCACCGGGTCGTAGCGCCACGTCCACGATCCGTCGGGTTGCTCCTTGGCGTTGTGCAGCACGCCGCGGCGCAGCGACGACTCCGTTCGCGTCGGGTTGAACTGCACGGTCCGGTCGAGGATCTCGCCGAAGGACTCAAACCGCTCGGGCCCGGACAGGAAGGCGATGATGGGCTCGGCCTTGGTCTCGTCGACGCCGGGCGTGACGTCGACGATGGCCAAGCGGCGCACGAGCTCAGGATTTTGGGCAGCGACACGGATGGCGGTCACGCCGCCGAGGGACATCCCGACGAGGAGATCGGCGTCGGGTGCCATCTCGCGGATGGCCCTGGCGACGGCCGGCGCGCTCGTGACCGGCGAGTAGTCGTGGTCCTCTCGCCAGTCGGAGTGACCGTGGCCCGGCAGATCGATTGCGACCAGCGGACGATCGAGGGCGAGGGCCACGGTGTCCCACGTGTGGGCGTTCTGACCGCCGCCGTGGAGAAGGACCGCCTCGGGCGCGGCGTCGCCCCATACGAGGGCGCTGAGGTGCTGCCCACCCCCGACGTCGACCGAGTCCCGGCGGACCTGCGGGGGGCCCGACCACGGCAGACCGACCTCGGTGGCGTTGTCCTGGAACATGGAGAACTCGTCGTAGGCCTCGGCCATGGCGCGAAGCGTAGGGTCATGCGCCGATGACGACCACCGCTCCCCAATTCGAGAACTACGACGAGCGCGTCGCCCAGGGTCTGCAGCGCGCCCATGAGCAGGAGGGAGGCCTCCCTGGCTTCCTCGGCATCCGCATCGCCGACTACTGGGCCGGCGGCCTCCGCTTCGAGGTGCAAGTGCGCGACGAGCTGCTGACGCCGTTCAAGAACCTGCACGGCGGCGTGCTCTCGGGCCTCGTGGACCACGCTCTGGGCACAGTCTGTTATCCCGTGATGCCCAAGGGGGCGTGGGCTGCGACCACCGAGTTCAAGCTCAACCTGCTGGCGCCCGTCACCGGCGGCACGCTGTCGGCGGCGGCCCAGATCATCTCGTTGACGAAACGAACGGCCGTCGTCCGCATCGAGGTCAGCAACGAGGACCGCCTGGTCTGCGCCGCTCAAGGCACGGTGCTGATCATGCTCCCAAAGGCTTAGGCGGGGATCGCCAGTTCCACCCTGCGGCGCTCGAGCTCGCGCTTGAGGGCCGCCCGCTCAGAAGACGAACCCTCCTTTTCGAGGACGCGCTGGGCGGTGGCCAGCACCATGCGCTGGAAGTTGTAGGTCATCAGCGCCGTGGCCGCGTGCATCATCAGGCGGAGGGCGGCGACCATGCGCTCGGCTTCCTCTCGTTGCGGGAGACCAGCTTCGATCAATGGTGCCCGCGCGTACTTCATGAACAAGTCGACGGCGCCCTCGGCCACGGTGTCGGCAGTCTCCAGCTGGAGCGACGCCACGCGCATGAACTCTTCCATCGGCAGCCCACCGCCGAGCAGGCTCAGCAGCATGCGCACGGCGCGCACGTCGGCCTCGGTGTACCAACGTTCACGGCCGGAACGACGGGGACGGAGCACGCCCGAGCCCTCCAGCGACCGCAACATGGCCGGCGGCACCCGGCAGCGCTCGGCCAGCTGTGCGAGGGTGAGCCGCTCCTCAGGAACTTCTACGGCGGCCACGGCAGAGTCCTCGGACTTCATTGCACCGCGCTCGACCGCACGTTCGATCATGCGCAGCGAGTAGCCCCGGTCCTTGAGATCTCTGATAAGCCGGAGACGCTCCAGGTGCCGCGGCCCGTACCAGGCCACCCGCCCTTCGTGGCGAGGCGGCGGCAGGAGGCCCTTGGACTGGTAGGAGCGCAATAACTCGACCGTGATCCCCGCCTGCCGGGCCAGATCCTGCACCCGGTACTCCTTCACACCGTCCTCCTTGACATTTCAAATGCTGCATAGTTCATCGAACGGTTACACAGCTTAGATCAACGATTCACGTTTCTGTGTAACCATCTGGGGTACGGAGTAGTCCCATCCCCTATTGCTGTCGGGCGGAAGGAGCGCGGGTGGGTATCGCTGTCACGTTCCCAGGCCAGGGGTCCCAGTCTTCGGGCATGGGTGCGCCCTGGCAACACAAGCCACAGTGGTCGCTTGTCACACACGCTGAACAGGTACTCGAACAGGAGGTGGCGTCGCTCCTGCTCGACGAGGACCCGGCGCGGCTCCGTCACACGCGCGACGCACAGCTGGCGGTGTTCCTGACCTCGCTGCTGGCGTGGGAGTCGACTCGGGACACGCTGGGTGACGTCGCCGCCTTTGCCGGCCACTCGCTGGGTCAATTGACGGCGCTGGTGGCCGCGGGAGTGCTGACGTTCGACGACGCCGTCCGCCTGGTCGCCCGCCGCGGTGAGCTCACGCAGGCGGCGGCCGACACGAGCGGCGGCGGGATGGCTGCCCTCCTCGGCGCCGACCAGCCTCAGGCCGAAGCGGCGTGCGCGGCGGCGCCCGACGCATGCTGGCTGGCCAACGACAACGCCCCCGGCCAGGTTGTGATCGCCGGCACCGAAGAGGGCCTGGAGGCCGCCACCGAGTCAGCCCGCGGTAACGGCGTCCGCAAGGTCGTCCGCCTCGACGTGGACGGCGCCTTCCACACCCCGCTGATGCAGCCGGCGGCCGACGACCTCGCCTCGACACTGGCCGACATCGACTTCACGGCGCCGACCACCCCGGTCGTGTCGAACGCCGACGCCACCGCGTGCACCGACGACAACGAATGGCGCAACCGCCTCGTCGACCACCTGGTGCACCCGGTGCTCTGGCGGCAGTCCCTCGACACGCTCGTCGACTTGGGCGCCGACACCTTCGTGGAGGTCGGCCCCGGACGGGTGCTGAGCGGCCTAGCCCGCAAGTGCAGGCCCGACGTGACCACCGAGCTGGTCGGCGTCGGCGCGTGACGCTCGAGACCGTTCTTCCCGGCGAGCACCTCGACGTCCTCGAGCGCGTCGTCGTCTCCCCGGCTACAGGCACGTTCACCGCCGTCCCGCCCGAGACAGTGACGACCGAGGGCGAGATCGTGCGCCGCGGCCAGGTTGTCGGCACGATCAACGGCCCCGGCGGCTCAGTGCACGTCGAAAGCCCGTTCACCGGCTTCCTCATGGGCATCCTCGCCCTCCCCGGCGAACGCATCCGCGAGGGCGAGCCCGTGGCCTGGCTGCGGACGACGGAGCCCAACGGCGCGTGACGGCGAAGCCGTCCAATGACGGGGTGCCTGCCACCATCGCCGGCATCGGCACCGCCATCCCCGAGGCGCGGTTGACCAACGCCGACCTCGAGGCCCGACTCGACACGTCCGACGAGTGGATCGTCGCCCGTACCGGCATCCGCGAGCGACGGGTGGCGGCGCCGTCGGAGACGAGCGGCAGCCTGGCCGTGGCCGCGTCGGCGGCGGCCATCAAGGACGCCGGGCTCGTGCCGGACGACGTCAGTCTGCTGGTGGTCGCCACGACAACGCCCGACCAGGCCCTCCCTCAGACGTCGGCGCTCGTGCACGAGGGGCTTGGGCTGCGGTGTGGCGCGTTTGACGTGGGCGCCGCCTGCGCCGGCTTCGTGCACGCCCTCGTCGTCGGCGCCACCCTCCTGGCCGCCGGCGACCTCGACGCCGTCGTCGTCGTCGGCTCGGAGACACTGACGCGCATCGTCGATCCAGACGACCGCACGACCGTCTCGCTGTTCGGCGACGGCGCCGCTGCG
>Ga0075425_100004996_pt1 | contig 13733 bp, 13 predicted proteins | sample SoiMethybrSBSTD4_FD_75300 | JGI IMG/M metagenome (GOLD analysis project Ga0075425, IMG submission 75300) | Bulk soil microbial communities from a Populus tree surrounding site in Tennessee, USA - Soil MetaG P. TD hybrid SBSTD4 | ecosystem: Environmental > Terrestrial > Soil > Tree plantation...
TTGTGAGTGAATTGGCCAGGATTTCCAGCGGGCGGTTTTGGTGGTGAGTTGCTCCCTATCAGGGTCCACCATTCCGTCAGGGCGTCTGGTCTGGCCTCCAGCGCCGACGCATCGGGCGCAAATTCGCGCCAAGCCTGCAGATGGCGGTCTGATACGGTCGTCAGAACCGGTTTTCCCAACCTCATCGCGGCCTCGAACGCCCCAATCAGACCGCGCTTGGCGGCTTCAAGCTTGCCGAACTTGCTCAGTATGACGAGATCGCACGTGCCGATCTGCGGCAGCACCGCCTTGCTTGCTATCTCGGCACCGGTAACGTCGATGTGGCAAGCATCGGATCGCAACACAGCCTCGCGGAAGATCGGATAGGGGCTGCCGGTGGCAATGTCATGCAATACGCCAGCGTTGCAGGTTCTGCCCGCCAGACCGTGCATCTTCTCAATAAGACCCACGATCTGGACACCAAACGCACGCCAATGCTCGACCATGTGTTGAAACAGCGCTTGCACGGTCGCGCAGTCGGAACCTCTAACGGCGGCGATGCGATTGGTAGCGCCTGTCATCGTCTTGGCATGTGGGACATGGCTCGCATGGGCACAGCAATGAGATACCGGTTAGCGCATGGCGTCAACTGCCCGCCACGCGTGAGTGATGCCGTCGAGCTTGGCCTTTAGATCCTCAGGCAGCGGGCCCTTCTCTGCCGCGGCAAGGCTGTCGGTTAGCTGTCCAGGTGCGCTCGCCCCGATGATCGGTGAAGTGACGGCGGGATTGGAGAGAACCCATGAAATCGCCATGGTTGGCATGCTCATCCCGGCCTGCTTGGCCACCGCACGCACCTCGTCAACCGTGGAGAATTCGCGCTCGTTCCAGTAGCGCGCCTGATACCTTGCGCCGGCCGATCCTAAGGTGAAACGGGTGCCCTGTTGGGGCGGCGAAGCTCTATCGTGCTTCCCGGTCAGCAAGCCGCCTGCCAGCGGATTGTAGGGGATCACGGCAATCGACTCCTCAGCGCACATCGGCAGCAGATCGCGTTCAAATGCGCGAAACAGCAGATTGTAGCGCGGCTGAACCGACTCGGTCCGCACGATGTTCTTTACTTCGCTGCGACCGAGTGCGCGCGCAATCTTGTGGGCAGGCCAATTGGATACCCCCGCATAACGGGCCCTGCCGCTCCTCACAACCTGGTCGAGCGCCTCCAGTGCTTCGTCAATCGGCGTCAGGGCGTCGTATCCGTGGAGCTGATAGAGATCGACATAATCTGTTCCCAGGCGGCGCAGCGATGCATCGATCGCGTCGAGCACATGCTTGCGCGACATGCCCTGCTCCCACGGCTTGGGGCCCATCGCCCCGACGCACTTCGTCGCGAGGATGAACTGCTGGCGCTTGCCCTTTACCCAACCGCCGACGATTGCCTCGGTACGGCCGGCCGTGTTTCGTCCCCCGCCCAGAGGATAGACGTCGGCGGTATCGATGAAGTCGATGCCGCCGGCGGCGGCCGTATCCATGATGGCGTGACTGGTAGCTTCGTCGCACTGCAGTCCGAACGTCATCGTTCCAAGGCAAAGTCTGCTCACGCGCAAGCCGGTGCGCCCAAATTTCACGTACTCCATGTTCGATGAACTCCCATTCGCTGCGCAAGATCGCCATGGCAATCTTGCGCTAGAACCTACGCCCTCTTAGGGATCGGCAATTGGGCGTCATGGCTCACTTCGCCTTGGTGAGCAAGCACCAAGAAGCCCCAGGGAGAAACGCTTGCCTTGGCTAGTTGGCATCAATGTCCCGCTACGCGGGGGAGAAGCCAGCGATCGCCTTGACCTCTAGGTATTCCTCCAAGCCGAAGCGGCCCCACTCTCGGCCGTTGCCCGACTGCTTGTAGCCGCCGAAGGGCGCACTGCGATCGTTGAGAACACCGTTGAGGTTGACGTTGCCCGCTCTCAGCTGCCGGGCGACCTTGCGCCCGCGCTCGACGTCGCCCGACCATACGTAGCCGGCGAGCCCATAGGGTGTATCATTGGCCATCGTGACGGCGTCGGTCTCGTCGCGGTAGCCGATGATCGAGAGCACGGGACCGAAGATCTCCTCGCGGGCGATGGTCATATCATTGGTCACGTCCGCAAAGACGGTCGGGCGCACATAGTAGCCCTTGTTCAAGCCATCCGGGCGCCCGAGACCACCGGTGACCAAGGTGGCCCCCTCATCAATGCCTTTCTTGATGAGGCCTTGAATCTTATCCCACTGGATCTTGTTGACGACCGGCCCCATCGTGGTCGCGTCGACCTTGGGATCGCCGGGCTTTGCCTGCTCCGCCACGGACTTCGCCAGGGCTGCCGCTTCCTTCATCCTCGTGTGCGGCACCATCATGCGGGTGGGCGCATTGCACGATTGGCCGGAATTGTTAAAGCAGTGCGTCACGCCACCGGCGATGGCTTTCTGCAGGTCCGCGTCGTCGAGAATGATGTTGGGGGACTTGCCGCCTAACTCCTGGCTCACGCGCTTGACGGTCGGCGCCGCACGTTGTGCCACGTCGATACCGGCCCGCGTCGACCCCGTGAACGAGATCATGTCGATGCCGGGGTGTTCGCTCATGGCAACCCCGACCTCGGGACCCAGGCCGTTCACGAGGTTGAATACGCCCTTTGGCACGCCTGCTTCATGCATGATCTCGGCGAAGATCAGGGCCGAGGTCGGCGTATACTCCGAGGGCTTCAGCACCATCGTGCAGCCTGCGGCAATGGCCGGCGCCACCTTGCAGGCGATCTGGTTCAACGGCCAGTTCCAGGGCGTGATCATGCCGATCACGCCGACCGGCTCGCGTAGAACGGTTGCCGAGCCCAACGGCTCCTCGAACTTGTAGCCCTTGAGCACATCGATCGTCGTCATGATGTGACCGAGACCGGCGCCCGCCTGTGCTCTTTCCGCCAGGCCCATGGGCGCGCCCATCTCGTCAGAAATCGCCGTGGCGATCTCCTTTGCGCGCTTCTTGTAGGCTTCCGCGATACGCGTCAGCAGCGCCACGCGATCGTCGCGGTTCGTGCGGGAGAATGTGGCGAACGCCCGCCTGGCAGCCGCCACGGCCTTGTCGATGTCCTCCTTCGACCCGACCGCGATCTCGTACATGGCCTCTTCGGTTGCCGGATTGACCACGGCCCAGGTCTTTTTGCCGGCCGGATCGACCCAGGCACCGTCGATGTAGAACTTCATGCGATTGACCATGATGCGACCTTTCCTTGTGCGTGAAGGACGTAGTGGGCCAAGCGCCCTTGGCTCAGTTCAGGTAGGCTTGATTCTGCGACGGCGCAGCAGCGTCCAATTTGGCGGCGCGCGACATCTGCGCAATCGCGTTGTGGTCCATCGAGAACGCCACCTCGAAGCCGTCCGGCGTATTGAGCGTTAAGATGAGTTCGCTCGCGCCTGCAGCCCGTTCCAGCTTCCAATCCCCAAGGGGAAAGACCAGCCGCAGCGTGTCGTCCCCGTGCCTTGCACGGATGGCTTTGGAGGCGGCGTGGGGGAGCGTCATCAGCAGCTGCTGGATGCAATGGATCGGCAGGATCAGGGATGCAGCCTGGCCGTCTTTGGCCTCGAAGACCAGTCGGACCGAGCTGCCGTCTGCTGCGATCTGGCATGTGATGAGCGAGGTGACGTTGATGTCGATCATTGAGCAACCTTTGACGCTTGCTTTGGGCACGATATAGCCGATTGGGAATAACGACAAGCGCGCGTTCGAGTGACCTGAGGACGCATGACGGGAGACGGCAACCGAGGCCTTCAATGCCCTGAGGTCCAGGGCGGACGATTTCGCGTCTGCCGCATATGGGCGATGGCGACCAACGACATTGCGACCCCAGTCTTGTGCGTCGCGCCCCGCCGCCTGACCGGCCCCGTTCTGTTTCCACCAGGGCTTGGCAGAGCTGATGCTAACGATATATTCAATGAGATATAGCAGATGGGCGTCATTGCCGCTGATGGCAGGGCAATGCGCACTTCGCGGACGCGTTGGCCCCAACGGGGGGAAAGCCTAGCTCACGAGATGTCCATTGGTGTCCAAGAGGCGATCCGCGAAAATTCGGCCGGCGGGCTTGCGAGTTGGCAGGCACTGCCGAGTCCGATGGACTTTAGGATCAACCAGGAGATGCTGAGTGTTAGCGGCACTCGCATCCGGCGGTAGCAGCGATGTCAGGCCCATCACTTGTCACGCGGATTTATGGCGAGGTCACAGGCGACGGCGCTGGCATATCCCTGCAACTGCAGACCCGAGAGTCTATCGTGGAGGTAACGCTGGCCAAGAGCGATATCGGCGGTCTCGTGTTCATGTTGCTGACGCTGGTCACAGATGATGGGACACGCACGACCGATCGGCCGAGCCAGCTGCGCAACCATCTGCCAGCTGATAAGCTTTGGGTTGGTGAGGACAGCAACGGCGATGCGCTACTTGGGCTGGAGATTGGCGGAACCAAGTTAACCTTCGGCCTGCCTCGCGAACAGCTTCAACGCCTCGGGCAGGCGTTTTTGTGTGCGAGTGCGCCAACCAAGCTTGCAACGTGAGTGCCGCAAAAATTCCAGCGCCGTCTTCTACAATCGACCCTGGCGCGTCATGGTCGGGCCACTGCGCCACGAACGGCCGAGGCCGTTGCAGTCAAAGAGCGAGCTCTGTCTCAAAGACGGGCTGCGGCCGTCTTGTGAGCCAGCCGAGAGCCCTCTGGAGTGCGGCCGCAAAGGTGCCAACAGGGCCTTGCCCGCCTTGCAATGTGCACGAGTGGATCAAGACCCAAGCCAGGGGTGCCATGTCGGCGTCGATCTCCTTGCCTGTGTGCGGGTGCCGCACACATCGGCAGCGGCAATGCGCTGCCGGCGGCGGCGATTGCCGTCGCGGCCCGCAACAGCAGCCAACACGTGCGGAAGATAAAGCCGGCCCGCAGGCCCAGCCATTGGCTGCGCATTTTCCCTTGGCACGGATTATCATACCTACCATTGTTCGCGATCAACAATGCGCCCTTACCTTCTTGCAAGTTGCGTCTAGGCCATGGGGACCGTTATTCGGACGGAGTTATTTAAACCACCGCCTTTCCTGGAACGCCGGTTTAAGGCAGTAGTTGAGGATGGGAGCGCCCACAAAAAGGGCGCGTGCAAACCGCAGCTCCCCGGTGATCCAATGCTCGATAGGCTCGAATTTTGGCTGCTCCTCGCAAGGGAGCGTCATTTCGGGCGGCCGGCCGAAGCCGCGGGCGTGACACAACCGACGTTCTCCTCCGCGATGAAGACGGGTGGCTCGAGCGGGCGGGTCCGCGCGAGGCAGGCGTTGTCGACTGCCGCTCGGCGCGCTCGGTGTCTATGTCCACCAGCTATGGCTGCTTTGGCTCGGCTCCGGCGTGATTGGCGGCATCGGTCTTGGCCTCGGTTACAGCGTGAGCGGGGGTCATGGGAAGCGAGGGCCGTCAGGACGAGAGGAAACCGTGCCGGCGCGCGACCACGACGACGCCATGGGACTGCTTGGCAGGCCGTATACCCGTCCGCGATCCAGCTCCATTCTCGGTTCCACGTCTCAGTTCCGCAATGCCCTCGATCAGTTCTCAACTGCGCCAAAGTACGCGCAATGCCGATACCAGCTCAGCGAATCTCTTGACCTTGCCTGAGCAAACGGGGATCGTGCACCAAGCGGCTTGCCGACGAGGGTTGACTTCGCCCGCGCTCGATCACCCTCATCTAATGAAGGAGAGTGCGACATGCGCAATAGCGCTTTCGACGTGAAGCCAATCGCAGGTGCGCTCGGCGCCGAGGTGCACGGTGTCGATCTTGCAAACATCACCGACGCGGGCTTTGTCGACGTACACCAGGCGCTGCTGGGCCATAGCGTCATTTTCTTTCGCCATCAGAAGCTCACGCCGGCAGAGCAGGTCAAGTTCGCACGCCGTTTCGGTGACATCCATCTCCATCCCTACGTCAAGGGTCTACCCGAGCAGCCCGAGGTGCTCGAGATCGTTAAGAGCGAGAATGAAACGAAGAACTTCGGTGGTACCTGGCACACCGATCAGGCCTTCAACCCGAAGCCTGCCAAGTGCACCATCCTCTACGCCAAGGAAACACCTCGCTTCGGCGGCGACACCATGTTCGCCAGCGGTTATGCCGCTTACGAGGCCCTCTCCGATGGTATGAAGCGGCTGATTGCACCATTGCGTGGTTTCAACATGGGCGATCGGACTGGCACCCGAAACAAGCGCCTCGAGCAGCAATCCACAATGAAAGCACGCGAACCGCTGGAAGACGAGATCACCGATGCAGCGCATCCGATCGTGCGCACGCACCCGGAGACCAGACGCAAATCGCTCTATGTCTCCTCGCACACGGTGCGTTTCGACGGCATGACCGTCGAGGAGAGCGAGCCGTTGCTCAACTATCTCAAAAGCCACTTTGTGCGGCCCGAATTCACCTGCCGCTTCCGCTGGGAGCCGGGCTCGTTGGCGATCTGGGACAACCGCTGCACCCAACACAACGCCCTCAATGACTATCACGGCCAGCGCCGCATCATGCACCGGATCACGATCAAGGGCGACGAGCCCGTGTGAGCAGATTGCATCCGGTGATGAATTGGGAGAGAGTCCGGCGTGCGTAATGAGCGCAGCGAGGGCTCTCGGCGCAGCTGCTCCGAGGCCAAGGGGCCTGAAAGCCTGCCTCGATTGCCGTCCACCGTCGGTTCGCCATGCAACGTCTGGGCGAGTGACTACCACGTACTCAAGGAGTGATTGATGACCCAGACCAGCTCCGATGCCCTCGACGTCATCATCATTGGCGCGGGTGTCGGTGGCGTCTATGCCATCCATAAGCTGCGCCAGCTCGGTCTCACGGTGCGCGCCTTCGAGAAGGGTTGTGACGTTGGCGGCACCTGGTATTGGAACCGCTACCCGGGATGCCGCTGCGACGTTGAAAGCCTCGAGTACTCATTTTCATTCTCGCCTGAGCTCGATCAGGAGTGGAAGTGGCCCGAACGCTACGGCAACCAGGGCGAGATCCTCACGTACGTGCAGCATGTGGCCGACCGCTTCGACATTCGCAAGGATATCCAATTCGACACAGTCGTTACGTCCGCTAGCTTCGATGAGGCGGCAAACCGCTGGACGGTCAAGACCGACAAGGGCGAGGTCATCACCGCGCCCTACGTGATCATGGCCACCGGCAACCTCTCGACGCCGAGAACACCGGACATCAAGGGGATCGACAGCTTCAAGGGTAAAACCTACCACACCGGCCTGTGGCCGCATGAAGGTGTTGAATTCACCGGCCTCCGGGTGGGCGTCATCGGCACGGGCTCGTCGGGGGTACAGGCGATCCCACACATCGCCAAAGAGGCGCGCCAGCTCGTCGTGTTCCAGCGCACTGCAAACTTCTCGCTGCCGGCGCAAAACGGGCCGATGGACCCTGAGAAAGAGGCCAAGCACAAGGCCGAGTATCCGCAGCGCCGCGCCGATGCAGTGAATACGCCGTTTGCGATCGCCGGCTACCCACCGCCGACGCAATCGGCCCTCGAGGTGTCGGAGGAGGAGCGCAACGCCACTTACGCGCGGAAATGGCACGAGGGCGGCTCGATCAGCTTCCTCTATTCCTTCAAGGATCTTCTCACCAACAAAGCGGCCAACGACACCGCTTCAGAATTCGTGAGAAACAAGATCCGGCAGACCGTGAAGGATCCCGAGACCGCCGAGGCACTCTGCCCGAACGACCATCCCATCGGCACCAAGCGGCTGATCCTGGATACGAACTACTACCAAACGTACAATCTGCCGCACGTGAAGCTCGTCAACATCCGAAAGAACCCAATCGAAGAGATCGCGGAATGGGGCATCAAGACGAGCGACGGCAAGGTCTACGAGATCGACGCGCTCGTGTTTGCCACCGGCTTTGATGCCATGACCGGTGCGATGAAAGAGATCGATATCAAGGGTAAGGGTGGGCTCTCCATCAAAGAGAAATGGCAGGACGGTCCGCAGACCTATATGGGCGTGATGGTCGCCGGCTTCCCGAACATGTTTATGATCACTGGGCCGCAGAGCCCGGGCGTGAAGAGCCAGATGATCTTCTCGTGCCAGCAACACGTGGATTTCATCGGCGACATCATTGCCTACGCACGTGGCCGCCAGACGCGACGCATCGAGGCCTCGCGGACGGCCGAAATGGCCTGGGTGCAGCACAACAACGAGGTTGCTAACGCGACGCTCTATCCGCTGGCCAACAGCTGGTACATGGGCGCCAACATTCCCGGTAAGCCGTACGTGTTCATGCCCTACGTCGGCGGCGTGCAGAAGTACGTGGCCAAGTGCAACGAGGTTGCCGCCAACGGCTACGAAGGCTTCGAAATGAGCGCCTAAGTGGGCCGCCGATGCGGCTCTTGCGCGCCGACGGGATGGTCAAACTTTTGCTGCGGTGCATGCGTCTGCAGCCGGCATATCCGTCGAGCAGTCAGGAGCCCCGTAATGCTGAATTGCTTCTGCGGGTAAACCAAGAGGGCTCCCGGGTCGGCACCAAGCGAAGGTTGCCCTATAGCAGACTCGGCTGCGCATGTCCGTTTCCCGTGCAGCGGTGTGCGACCTTGGTAAGGCGCGGTCATTCCCATTCTCGCGCAGGACACTTCACAGCACCGCCGCACAGTCGACTTCGATGTGATCCTGAACAGCCTGGCGCGGCGCAGCGAGTGAGCGCCGGTGTTGACCATTCGAACTGATGAACCTCGCCGGCCCTGGCACCGGGCTCATGATGATGACGCCGCAGAATGTGCTCACGTCCAACTTCTTTAGTGAGGCCGGATACTACACCAACGGCATCTTCCATGTGAAGACTGCCACCGAGCTGCTAAAGGCACTGAACAATCGCAATCGAGACCAACTTCAAGAAGTCAGGGGCGGTCGAACTTGCCCAGGTTCTTTGATGAACTCCCGATGGGCAGGTGAGTGAGGCGGCTTACTTCAGACGACAAGCTCGCATGCTGTGAAACCGCAGCCTATGCTGCGTGACCCGCGATTCCCCGCTCCGGCGCTCCACCTATCACGCGTGAATACCTGGCGAGGCAAACTAAGATGATCGTAACGCTCCCTTTCGCGTCAGAGACCTCACTTATCCGAGCCGCTGCCGACCACCCCGAGATCACTCTTGCGCGAATGACGACCGAGGATGCCACTATCATTGGCACCGGTCTTGCTGAGATCGATCCGTGGACGCGACTGGACTTCGCCGGCGAAAGATTTGCAAACTTTCTCGCCGCCGACGGCGATGGTGCCTTCCGCTTCAAGATCCTATTTGGGGCAGAGCGCGCAGGTGCCGTCGTCGTGCGCTTTCCGTGGCTCAGCGGTCCGTATCTCAACATCCTGGGCATCCTGCCCGCCTTTCAGCGCCGAGGAGTCGGTGCGCTCGCACTCACCTGGCTCGAAAACGAGTCACGTCGGTTGCGGCCAGAAGCATCTGGCTCTGCGTGTCGTCATTCAATGTCGGTGCCCGAGCATTCTACGAGCGCAATGGCTATCGCGTCGCCGCCCAGCTCGATGACCTCATCAATGACGGCAAGAACGAGATGTTGATGCGAAAGAAGATAGTCCAAACAGCCGCGTCACTTTAGACCTCCACATCGCTTCGGCCTCGAACGTTGGCGGATAGAATGGTCTCCCTTTGAGCTAAGGAACCAGAGCTACGCGTTTTTCGGTGATTCCCCTCCCTGCGAATCCGCCGACGCCGATTGACAGAGAGCAGCTTATCGCCGTCACCAAGAGGTGGCGGTTCCACGACAATCGCATTGTCTCGCCACTGGTGGCGAGCATGCTCGAAAGCATGAAGGCGGTTGCACTCGAGGTGCCACCCCGATACCGGCCACGCTCGGTGCACGATGAGGCGCTGTTCTGCCGGTTCTCTGGCCGGCTCACAGAGGTATCGGGTACGCCCGCCCGGTGCGTAAGCCAGTCAAGCTCGGCTTCAACCCGGGAACTTTCCGGTGAGCACCCTCGGGTAACCGACCATCGGCTGAAAGGTCGCCTCGAAATTGAGGAGCACCCGTTCCGACAGCCGGATACCGCTGCCGAGGCGATGCTGGTCTGTGATCCTGCGACGCTGATGGGCAATGCGCTGCCTTGCTTCGGCAATGCGACGGTCGGCAAGCTCTGGAACAGGCATCGCGCGCGTCTTGACGCCTCTCGCGGTGCGTTGTGCGCAAGCCGGCCACGTCCCAAATAGCTCGCAGTAGCGTTCTATAAGGGCCTCACGCTCAAATTCCGAAAGTGGCGTGCCATTCTCGTTGATCTGGTTCTCCCACATGCTCACAACGGCGTCCCGACCCGTCTTCCTGAAACGGGCGACGAGCTTGGTGTGGCGTTGAAAATGCTCCTCCAGGGCGGCCCACTGAGCCGCAAGCGATGTTGGCATGACGCGTATTCCACTCCCCCGTGGACCCCCCAGCGCCTGTTAACACTAAACTCCGCCTTTGATCGGTTGTCATCAGGGTTAATACTGATGACCAAAGTAAGGGTTCACCGCTTTCAGACGAGCGACGGTGCCAGCGGATTCGTGTGTCTGGCGGCATTGCGGCTCCCGATCAGGGGCCCTCGATCAGTTGGCGCCCATCAGTTGGCCCCCCTCAATTGGTAATGAGTGCCTGCGACAGGTCGGCGACGAGATCATCGGGGTGCTCGATTCCGATTGAGAGACGAATCGTCGTGTCGCGCACGCCAATGCGCGTGCGCACTTCGGTCGGGACACCCGAGTGAGTGGTCGTGCCCGGATGGCATGCAAGCGATTCCGTACCACCAAGGCTGACTGCCAATTTGAAGATCTGCAATCGATTGAGGCAGGTGAACGCGTCCGAGAGTCCCCCTTTCACATCAAACGAGAACGTCGATCCTGGAGCCGAACACTGGCTCTCGTACACACTGCGTGCGGGAGCATCTGCCGCCAAGAACGGCAGATAGTAGACCTGTTCGACCCGAGGATGGTCCCGAAGGAACTCGGCCACAATTTTGGCATTGCTATTGGCACGCTCCATGCGAAGCGCGAGCGTTTCAAGCGATCGGCTGATCATCCAGGAAGAATGCGGATCGAGCTGGGTGCCGACGGCCCCTCTTAGCAGCCTGATCGGTTTCATCAGTGCCTCGCTGCCGAGCGCCGCTCCAGCAATGAGATCTGAATGCCCGCCGACATACTTGGTGAGCGAATAAACCGATAGGTCGGCCCCCAGCGCAAGGGGTCGCTGGAAGACAGGACCAAGAAGCGTGTTATCGCACACAATGATCGGGCGATCGCTTTGCTTTGTCGCGATCTCGTCGGCGACGCGACGCATGAGCTTGATATCGACCAGCGTGTTGAGGGGGTTCGATGGCGTCTCGATCATGATCACGGAGATGCGACCCTTCATCGATGCCGTAGCCGCCGCAGCGCGCACACTTGCCTCGTCCACACCATCGGCAAATCCGACAGCATTGATGTTGTAGGTCGTCAACGTGCGCGACACCAGCGTTTCGGTGCCGCCATAAAGTGGCTGCGAGTGAAGAATGACATCTCCGGGTCGCGTAAACGTCAAAATGCTTGTTGCGATGGCCGACATGCCCGACGAAAAGAGGATGCATGCCTCGGCTTCCTCGTAGGCCGCAAGGCGATCCTCCACGATCTCGCTGTTTGGGTGATTGAAGCGCGAATACACGAGACCGGTAGCAGCACCCCTTGGCGGTTCGCGACGACCAGCTGTGTAGTCGAAGAAATCGCGACCTTCCTCCGCCGACCGAAACACAAACGTCGAGGTCAGAAACACCGGCGGTTTGACCGCACCTTCTGAAAGCAGCGGGTCATAGCCATAGCCCAGCATCAGCGTTTCGGGGTGCAGAACGTGATTTGCAAGCCGGTGCTTGTGGTAGCGAGGTTCCTTCATGGGTCGATCTCCACGGTGCGACTTGGCCAGCTGGTGGCGCTTCTTGCCGAAGCGAGGCAAGGCCCAGACTCATTGAGACGAACTCGCCAGATCATGACGCCCGAAGCAGGGTCCAAATGAAGGCGGCCCTAACGGCAACCGCCCCAGCGCGCGACGGCGAGGTTCGCGGGAATGCCTCGACCATCCGGCGGGCCCAGAGGGCTGCGACGGCGGAGGCCCATGGAGGAGGCTCCATCGAGCAAAGTTGCTGGCTCCAGGGGGGCCTCGCACCAACCTTGGACGCCGGCCAGGCTCAGGCCACGGTTGTCTTGAAGTCGGCTGGAACGGCCAACGATCCATGCGTGATCTACGCCTTTGGCCTTGAGGTTGCAAAGACCCAGTCTCACAGTCGCCCGCGGGCTTGGGTTTAACGGTGCGAGCCGCGGCACTGAGCGCCGCGGCCACAGACATGGCGCTCCATAGATCTCCCCTAGAGGGGGGATGGCTGGAAAGATCAGACCTCCTATTTCGTGCTGCACAAAGATGGCAGTGCGAGCATGGGTGCGGGCAAGATGATGACAAGTCGGAACAGCAAGAAATCCAAGAAGCCGAAGAAGCTGCTCGATCTGGAGAGCCATGACTGCCGTTGGCCGGTAGGCGAGCCGCGGCATCCCGATTTCCACTTCTGTGGTGCGCCGCAACTACCCGGCCACCCCTACTGCGAACGCCATTGGCGGATCGCTCTCCAACCGGCGAAGCCCCGCTACCAAACCGCGCCCGTCGCTCCATCGACGATCGCGAACGCCGCCTAGCACGGCCAAGTCTCTCCCCTGTGGATCGCTTAGGAGCCAGTCATGAGTAGGCGTACTCGAAACAAAGGTCCCGCCCACAATGCCCAAGCCGCTGCACTGGAAAGTGACGGCTGGGTGTGGGGCGTCATATTCACCATTGCCGGCCTTTCAGCGCTCTCGCTGGCCGTGCTCTTCAGTATAGCGACGGGTTGAGCTATGGGCCGTCGCGTTCAGGCTTGCCGCGCGGACCGCAATGGCGCAAGCCCATCTCTTCCACTTTTATTCAATTTGTAGTCCCCTCATTAACCGCGGTTTCTTTTTCCCTTCTGCCGCAAAGCTTCGGCCTCACGGGATGGCATGGATCCCGGGCGGCAAGGTCTGAGCCACTGACGATGAGCAATTGATTTCCAAATGCAAGCACGGCTGCGCCGAAATCTTGAGCCCTGCCATTTTGAGTAGGTGCAGCAACTCGAACCATTTCTTGCCTCCGCAAACTATTCCGAATTGCGTCATGATTGGCTGCACTCAGGACTTACCCTGAGTGTCTCGTGCAGAGAGCCGTGTCAACGTGTCTACAGCCGGTAGACGAGGCATTGCAATTGTTGGAGGCAGCGCCGTGACGATGACATCAGGCAGCTTGAATACTCTTAGCGCCAGTTCCGATGTGCAACCCTTGCGTGCGAAGTGGGGTTGGATCGTGGCGTTGGGCGTGGTTTATTTGATCGCGGGATTTGTTGCGCTCGGCAGCGTCCTGAGTGCGACCGTCGTAAGTGTTTTTCTCGTCGGTATTATGATGATCATTGCCGGTGTGGCAGAGGTGATCAATGCATTCGAGGTTCGGGGCTGGGGTAAGTTCGTGCTTTGGCTGCTTCTCGGCGCCCTTTATATTATCGCGGGGCTTGTCACTTTCCGCAATCCGCTTCTCGCCGCGGCAGTGCTAACGCTCATTTTGGGCGTTGCCCTGGTAGCGTCAGGGATCATGAGGATAATTCTGGCCTTTAGCGTTCAACGCGAGGCACCCTGGATTTGGGTCCTTCTGTCTGGCGCGATCACCCTGCTGCTTGGGGCTCTGATCC
>Ga0075425_100004997_pt1 | contig 13733 bp, 13 predicted proteins | sample SoiMethybrSBSTD4_FD_75300 | JGI IMG/M metagenome (GOLD analysis project Ga0075425, IMG submission 75300) | Bulk soil microbial communities from a Populus tree surrounding site in Tennessee, USA - Soil MetaG P. TD hybrid SBSTD4 | ecosystem: Environmental > Terrestrial > Soil > Tree plantation...
ATCGCGGTCGACCGCGCGGTGCCCGCAGTGCGCGGGCGCATCCTGGACGCGCTCGAGCGCGCGGCCCGTGAGGCCTACGCCCGTCGCGCGCCCGCTCGCGTGGGCACCGGCGTGGGCGAGGTGACCGGAATCACGCGAAGCCGCGTGCGCGCGCCGCTCGATCCGGAGCTGGGCGTGCTCAAGGTGGTGGCCACCGACGGGCGACCCATCGCACTGGTGTGGAACTACGCCATCCACGGGACCGCGCTCGGCCGGGACAATTTGCTCGTCTCCGGTGATCTCATGGCGGAGGCGTCGAGCCGTATCGAGCAGCGGCTAGGCGTCCCCGCGCTGTTCGTCAACGGCGCGGTCGCCGACGTCAGCCCGACGGCGCGGGGATGGAGCGGCGCCGCCCAGATCGGCGAGCGGCTGGCTCGCGAGGCGCTCGCGGTGTGGGAGCGCGTGGCGCCCGAGTCCGACGCGTCGCTCGAGCTGGCGACCGGCCGCGCTGCGCTGCCCGCGCCCGCGGTCTCCGCGCGCAACTGTCTGGGGCGCTGGCTGCCGGGCTGGCTGCGCCTCGGCCTCGGGGCGGCGCTCCCGCGCACCGCCGAGCTCCTCGCGGTGCGCATCGGCGGCGGCGCGTGGGTGAGCGTGCCCGGCGAGCTGCAGACGCGCCTAGGGCGCGAGATCAAGGCGGCCCGGATGGGACGGTTCGAGCATGTGTTCGTGGCCGGCGTGTCGAACGACTACCTCGGCTACTTCCTCGACGCCGACGCGTACGCCCACCCCAGCTACGTCGCGTGCGCGAGCCTCTACGGCGAGCGGGGCGGCGAGCTGCTGCGGGACGCCGCGGTGGGGCTGCTCGCCCGCCTCGGCGCGGCGACCGAAGCGGGACGGCGGTGATGGGCTACTTGGCGGCGAGCTTGCGGGCGAGCGCGGACTTCCTGCGGGCGGCGGTGTTGCGGTGGAGGATGCCGCGGCTGACCGCCTTGTCGATGGTGCGGATCGCCTCGCGCACGGCGTCGCGCGCGGAGGCGCCGTCGGCGGCGCGAGCGTCCTTCACGGAGGAGCGAACCTGGCTGCGGATGGCGCGATTGCGCAAGCGCCGTTTCTCGTTCTGCTTCATGCGCTTCCGAGCTGACCGCGTGTTGGCCACTGACTCCTCCTCGAGTTCTCGTGAAATGCCTGAGCAGATCGCAGGCAAAACCTGACCTTACCGTCGGGTCCAGGCACTGTCAAGGAGTTTGTCCCCGTGAGTGAAGCGCAACACGACGCGCGGGCCGGTGTGGTGAGCGCGGTGGGGAGCATCGGCGCGGCGACCCTCGCCAGCCGGGTGCTCGGCTATGTGCGCGACATGGTCGTGGCGCGCGCGTTCGGTGCGGGCCCCGTCACCGACGCCTTCTTCGTGGCCTTCCGCGTGCCGAATCTCCTCCGGAGGCTCCTCGCCGAGGGGGCGCTGTCCACCGCGGTGATCCCGGTGTTCGCCGAGTATCTCGCCGCCGGCGGCCGCGCCGCCTTCCTCGCCATGGTGCGGGCGGTTGCGGGCGCGACCACGCTCACTCTCTGCGCGGTGACGCTGGCCGGCGTTCTGTTCGCGCGCCCCATCGTGACCGTGATGGCGCCCGGGTGGCTCGCCGATCCCGCACTGTTCGAGCTGGCGGTGAGCCTCACGCGCATGATGTTCCCCTATCTGCTCCTCGTGGGCCTGGCCGCGCTTGCCACCGGGGTGCTGAACGTCCACCACCGCTTCTTCACCGCCGCCTTCGGCCCTGCCGTGCTGAACGTGGGTATGATCGCGGCGGTGCTCCTGCTCGCCCGCCGCTTCGAGCCGCCCATCGTGTCGCTCGCGGTGGGCGTGCTGGTGGGCGGGCTCGGTCAGCTCCTCGTGCAGCTCCCCGAGATTCATCGCGTGGGCGTTCCGCTCCGCCCCTCCGGGGAGTGGCGGCACCCCGCGGTCGCCCGCATTGCGCGGCGGCTCTTGCCCGCTGCGTTCGGGCTGGCCGCGGTGCAGGTCACCGTGGTGCTGAACACCTTGCTCGCGTCGCTACTCCCGGGTGGAAGCATCTCGTACCTCTACTACGCCGACCGCGTCATGGAATTCCCGCTGGGGGTGTTCGGCATCGCGCTGGCCACCGCGTCGCTCCCCACCATGGCGGCCCAGGCCGCGCGCGGCGACCGCGCCGGCCTCACCGACACGGTGGGCTTCTCGCTACGCCTGTCGGCCTTCGTGGCCATCCCCGCCGCGACGGGTCTCCTGGCCCTGGGAGCGCCCATCGTGGGCCTCTTGTTCCAGCGCGGCCGGTTCGGCGCGGAGGACGCGGCGGCCACCACGGTCGCGCTCGCGGCCTACGCGGTGGGTCTGCCCGCGTTCTCGGCCACCCGCATCGCCGCCCAGACGTTCTACGCTCTCGGCGACACGCGCACGCCCGTGCTGATGGGGCTCCTGTCGGTGGTCGTCAACGTCGGCCTGGCGCTGGGCCTCATGTGGTCGCTCGCGCACGCGGGTCTCGCGCTCGCCTCGTCGCTCTCGGCGTACGTGAACCTGCTCGCGCTGCTCTGGGCGCTGCGCCACCGGCTCGGGGCCATCGGCGGGCGGGCGCTCGTGCGTGCGGTGGGCCGGACCGCCCTCGCCACGGTGCCGCTCTGGCTGGTCGCCCGCGCCCTCGCGCCCGTATGGGACGGCACCGTCCACGCCGTCATGCTCACCGTCGCCGCGATCATCGGCGGCGCGCTCGCCTTCGCGGTCGCGGCGGCGCTCCTCCGCGCACCGGAGCTCACCACGCTACTCGGCATGCTGCGTCGGCGCCGCTGATGCACAGCGAGGACTTGCTCGGCCCCCGCTCGCGGTGATAGAGTTCGCTATGCTCCGGCAGTTCGCAGTAGGCAGGTCCGGTTGTCGCGCCTCCCTCGGTCGCCCGCGGTACCCCCTCCGGAAGCCGTAAATGGATGCGGTAGTCGAGTATCTCCAGGCCCTCCAGACGGAGCGGGGGGCCTCTCGCAACACCCTGCTCGCATACCGGCGCGATCTCGCCGACTTCGGCCGCTACCTCGAGCGCCCGCGCCGCGCGTTGCACGCGCTCACCGCGCGCGACGTGAGCGACTATCTGCTCGCGCTGCGCCGCCGAGGCCTGGGTGCCCGCAGCGTGGCCCGGCGGCTCTCCGCGCTGCGCGGGCTCTACCGGCACCTGCTCCGCGAGGGCGCGGTGCGGCGCGATCCCACCGAGCAGGTCGAGAGTCCGCGCCCGCCGCGGCGGCTACCGCGCACCCTGTCGATCGAGGACGTCGCGGCCCTCATCGAGGCGCCGGATACCTCCCGCGCCGACGGCCTGCGCGACCGGGCTCTGCTCGAGCTGATGTACGCCTCCGGCATGCGCGTGTCGGAGGTCCTCGCCCTGCGGGTAGAGGACCTCAACATGGCCGCGGGCTATGTGGTCTGCACGGGGAAGGGGAGCCGCCAGCGCCTCGTGCCGGTGGGCGCCCAGGCCTTGCACTGGGTGCGCCGCTACCTGGACGGCGGGCGCCGGGTTGCCGGCCGCGGCCTCGACCCCGGGACCCTCTTCCTCAATCCGCGTGGCCGGGCCCTCTCCCGCCAGGGCCTCTGGGGCATCCTCAAGCGCTGTGCCCGGCGCGCCGGACTACGCTCGGGCGTGTCCCCCCACACGCTACGGCATTCCTTCGCGAGCCATCTCCTCGAGCGCGGCGCCGACCTGCGCAGCGTCCAGGCGATGCTCGGCCACGCCGACATCTCGACAACGCAGATCTACACGCACCTGCCGTCGACCGTCGTGCGCGACATGTACCGGAAATTTCACCCACGCGCGCGCGCCGCCGCGCGCGCCCGGAGCTAGCGGGCCATGGCCCGCGCCGGGCACGCGTATCCCCAGGCCGATCCCCACGCGGCCGGGCTCATGGACCGGCGTGTGCTCGCCGTCCGGCGAGGCACGCGCGTCGCCTCGGGGCTGGGCGCGCTGGAGCGGGCCGGCGCCACCGTGCTGCTGGTCGGCCCGCGCGCGGCGGTGCGCCAGGCAGAGCTGGCGCGCGCGGCGCGCTGGGGGCTGGGCGGCGTCGACGCGGCCGCGCTCGCCTGGCAGGACCTGCCGGTGGTCGCCGCGGACACGTCGGAGATCGCCGTGCGCCGCCTCGTGCGGGACGGCGTCCCGCTGGCGCTCGTGCGCGAGCGCGGCCGCGTCGTGGGCGCGATCGACGGGCGTGCCCTCGGGTGGGCGCGGCCCGCGCTGTCGGTGGCCCCGCGGCTCGAGCAGCCCGGCGATCCCGCGCGCGAGACGATCGCTTGGCTACTGCGACTGGCCGGCAAGCTCGGTGAGGCCATGGGTGTGGCGGTGTGGGCGGCGGGCGGCCTCGTGCGCGATCTGCTCCGCGACGCGGGCCCGCTGGACGTCGATCTCGTCGTCGAGGGCGATGGACCCGCGTTCGCGAGGCGCCTCGCCGACGAGGTGCGCGGGCAGGTGACCATTCATCGCGCGTTTGGCACCGCCTCGGTGGAGAACGGACGCACCGTGGACGGCGCGCCTCTCCCGCGGGTGGACGTTGCGACGGCCCGGCGCGAGCGCTACGCGGCGCCCGGCGCGCTCCCCAGCATCGAGGGCGCGCCGCTCGCGGACGATCTCCTGCGTCGGGACTTCACCATCAATGCCATGGCGGTGGCCCTCGCGCCCGGGGCGTTCGGCCGTCTCGTCGACGTGGTGGGCGGCCAGCGGGATCTGGACCGGCGCCGCGTGGCTCCCCTCCAGCCGCTGTCGTTCGTGGAGGATCCCACGCGCATCTTCCGCGCCGCGCGCTACGTGGCGCGCCTGGGCTTCACCCTCGACGCGCAGGGCCGGCGCGCGCTGCGGCTGGCGCTCGACGGCCGCGCGTATCCGGCCCTGTCGGGCACGCGCCTCCTCGCCGAGATCGCGCTGGCGCTGCGCGAGCCTGCGGGCTGGCGTGCCCTGGCCCTGCTGCTCGACTGGGGCGCGTTCCGGCTCTGGGACCGCGGCGTGCGGGGCGGTGCCCCTCTCCGCGAGCGCCTGCGGGCCGCGCGCCGGCTCCTCACCTGGCTGGGCGACGGCGCGTCCACGGACGACGCGCTCGAGGTCGTGGTGCTCGCCGTCCTCGTGGGTCAGCCGCCCGGTGTCGGGCGCCGCGCGCTGACGCGGCTCGGCTGGGGTGGGGGACGCGGGGCGCGGCTCGCCGAGGCGCTGGCGCGCGGCCCCCGCCTGGCCGCCCGCCTCGTCACGCCGGGGCTGCCCGCGAGTGCGGTGGCCGCCGCCGCCCGCGGGGGCCCCGCCCAGACGGTGCTGGCCGCGTGGCTCGTCGCCACGCCCGCGGCCCGGCGGCGACTGCAGTGGTTCCTCCGCGAGGGCCGGCACGCCAAGCCGAGCCTCGACGCGGTGAGCCTGATCGCCGCGGGTATCCCCCGAGGGCCCGCCCTCGGCAAGATGCTCGAAGCCCTCCGCGATCTCCGCCTCGACGGCGGGACGGCGGCCGACGAGGCGCGATACGTGCAGCGCGAACGTGCCCGACATCGGAAAGGAGAGTCCGCGTGACGCCGAAATTCGTATTCGTGACGGGAGGGGTGATCTCGTCCCTCGGCAAGGGTCTGGCGGCGGCATCCATCGGCTCGCTGCTGGAGGCCCGAGGCTTCCGGGTGACGCTGCTCAAGCTCGACCCGTACATCAACGTGGACGCCGGGACCATGAGTCCCTATCAGCACGGCGAGGTGTTCGTCACCGACGACGGCGGCGAGACCGACCTCGACCTCGGGCACTACGAGCGCTTCACCTCGGCACGCATGACGCGCGACAACAACATGACGACGGGCAAGGTCTACGGGACCGTGATCGAGCGCGAGCGGCGGGGTGATTACCTCGGGCGGACCGTCCAGGTGATCCCGCACATCACCGACCAGATCAAGGCGTCGATCCGGAAGGTCTCCGCGGGCGTCGACGTGGTGATCGTCGAGGTGGGCGGCACGGTGGGCGACATCGAGGGCCTGCCCTTCCTCGAGGCCATCCGTCAGTTCAAGAAGGATGTGGGCAAGGAGCACGTGATCTACGTGCACCTGACCCTGGTGCCGTTCATCCAGGCGGCGTCCGAGCTCAAGACCAAGGCCACCCAGCACTCGGTGAAGGAGCTGCGCGCGATCGGTATACAGCCCGACGTCCTCCTGTGCCGCACCGACAAGGAGCATCCGCTGACCCCGTCGATCAAGTCCAAGATCGCGCTCTTCTGCGACGTGGAGGAGGAGGCGGTGGTGGCGGCGCGCGACGTGGACACGATCTACGAGGTGCCGCTTGCCTTCCACGAGCAGGGGCTGGACGAGAGCGTGCTGCGGCTGCTCGGCCTGCCGGAGCGCGCGTCGGACCTCGCCCGCTGGGAGGAGATCGTCCGGCGCATCAAGTCGCCGCGGCATCACGTGCGCATCGGCGTGGTTGGCAAGTACATCGAGGTGAAGGACTCCTACAAGAGCCTCTACGAGGCGCTCACGCACGGCGGCATCGCGCACGAGGCGGCGGTCGAGGTGGTGTGGCTGGACGCCGAGCGCCTCGAGCGCGAGGGGGTGGCCGGCCATGTGGCGGGGCTCGACGGCATTCTCGTGCCGGGGGGATTCGGCGACCGCGGCATCGAGGGGAAGATCCAGGCCATCCGGTACGCGCGGGAGGAAGGGGTGCCGTACTTCGGCATCTGCCTCGGCATGCAGTGCGCGGTGATCGAGTATGCGCGGCACGTGTGCGGGCTCGCGGGCGCCAACTCCACCGAGTTCGATCCTCGTCCCGCGCACAACGTCATCGATCTCCTGCCCGAGCAGCGCGGGATCACCGACAAGGGTGGCACCATGCGCCTGGGCCTCTACCCGATCACGCTCGCCGAGGGCAGCGTGGCCTCGCGGGTGTTCGGCGCCGGCGCCATCCAGGAGCGCCACCGGCACCGCTACGAGGTCAACAACGACTACCTGCGCGAGCTCGAGAAGCACGGGCTGCGCATCTCCGGCATCTGGCCGGCCAAGGGGCTGGTGGAGGTCGTCGAGCTGCCCGATCACCCGTGGTTCGTGGCCGGGCAGTTCCACCCCGAGTTCCGGTCGCGGCCATGGGATCCCCATCCGCTGTTCGCCGCGTTCATCCGGGCCGCCCTGGATCATCAGGGGAAGGGCTAGCCGCGCGATCATGCCGCACTCCGTGCAGGTCGGCGGCATCACGATCGGCGGCGGTGCCCCCCTCGTCCTCATCGGGGGGCCCTGCGCCATCGAGAACGAGGAGCACGCGGTCATGGTGGCGGAGCGCCTCAAGGCCATCACCACGGCCGCCCGCGTGCCGTTCATCTACAAATCGTCCTACGACAAGGCCAACCGCTTGTCGATCAACTCCTACCGCGGGCCCGGCCTCAAGGAGGGCCTGCGCATACTTCGCAAGGTCAAGGAGGCGACTGGGCTGCCCGTCCTCTCCGACGTGCACGACGTGGCCGACGTCGGCCCCGCCGCCGAGGTGCTGGACGTGCTCCAGGTGCCGGCCTTTCTCTGCCGCCAGACCGACCTCCTCCTCGCGTGCGGGCGCACCGGCAAGCCGGTCAACGTGAAGAAGGGCCAGTTCGTCGCGCCCCGCGACATGGGCAGCGCGGTGGAGAAGATCCTCTCTACCGGGAACACGGGGATCTTTCTCACCGAGCGGGGCACCAGCTTCGGCTACAACAACCTCGTGGTGGACTACCGCGGCCTCGCCATCATGCGCGAGCTGGGCTATCCGGTGGTGTTCGACGCGACCCATTCCGTGCAGCTGCCCGGCGGGCTCGGCAGTCGCTCGGGTGGCGAGCGGCAGTACGTGCCGCTCCTCGCGCGCGCGGCGGTGGCGGTGGGGGTGGACGCGCTCTTCATGGAGATGCACGAGGAGCCCGACCGCACGCTGCCCGATGGGCGCCCGCTGTCCGACGGGCCGAACATGCTGCGGCTCGACGATCTCCCCCGCCTCCTGGGCGAGCTCCACGCGATCACCGCCGGGCTCGGCGGCCGCGGCGGGAGCCCGTGATGGATCGCGCGCGCCTCCTCGCCCTCGCCGAGCGTGTGCTGCGCCTGGAGGCCGAGAGCATCCAAGCCCTCGTCGCGCGTCTGGACGACCGCTTCATCGCCGCGGTGGACCTCCTGTACCGCTGCCGCGGGCGCGTGATCGTCACCGGCATGGGCAAGTCGAGCCACGTGGCGCGCAAGGTCGCCGCGACCATGGCGAGCACGGGCACGCCCGCCTACTTCCTGCATCCCGCGGAGGGCGTGCACGGCGACGTGGGCATGGTCGCGCAGGGGGACGTCGCGATGGTGTTCTCCAACTCCGGCGAGACCGACGAGCTGCTCGCCGTGGTGCCCGCCATCAAGCGGCTGAGCGTGCCGGTGGTGCTCCTCACGGGCAACGTGGCCTCGAGCCTCGCGCGTCAGGCCGACGTGGTCGTGGACGTGGGCGTCCGCGAGGAGGCCTGCCCCATGAACCTGGCGCCCACCTCCAGCACCACCGCCGCCCTGGCCATGGGAGACGCGCTCGCAATGGCGCTCCTCGAGCTGCGTGGGCTTCGCGCGGAGGACTACGCGGCCCTGCACCCCGCGGGCACGCTGGGGTGGCGCGCGCTCGTCAAGGTGCGCGACCTCATGCACGCGGGCGCGGCGGTTCCGGTGGTGCCGGAGAGCGCCACGATGAAGCAAGCGCTCGAGGAGATGACCGCCAAGCGGCGAGGCATGACCACGGTGGTCGACGCGGCGGGACGCCTGGTCGGGATCATCACCGACGGCGATCTCCGTCGCCTGCAGCTGGCAGGCGGCCCCTTGCTGGACCGGCGGGCAGGGGACTGCATGTCGCGGCATCCCAAGCGCATCGAGGCGGACGCGCTCGCCGCCGCCGCGCTCGCGATGATGGAGGCGCATCAGATCACGAGCCTCGTCATCATCGACGATGCGGGGCGGCCCGCCGCCTTCATCCATCTCCACGACATCCTGTCCTCGAAGATCGCGTGACTCGGGCCCTCGCCGCGCGCGCCAGGAAGGTGAGGGTGCTCGTGCTCGACGTGGACGGCGTGCTGACAGACGGACGGCTCCTGTACGGGCCCACCGGCGAGGAGGTCAAGCGCTTCCACGTGCGCGACGGCTACGCGCTGGTGGCGGCGCGACGCGCGGGCCTGACCGTGGCGGTGATCTCGGGCCGAGCGTCCGCGGCGGTGACGCGGCGGATGGCCGAACTCGGGGTGGAGGAGGTGCATCAGGGCGTCGATGACAAGCGCGCGTGTCTCGACGGCCTCCTCGCGCGGCTCGGCGCGACCCGCGCGCAGGTGGCCGCGATGGGCGACGACCTCCCCGACCTCTCACTGCTGCGCGACGTGGGACTGGCCCTGGCGCCCTCCGACGCCGCCCGGGAGGTCCGCAGTGTCGCCCAATGGACATCGCGGTATCCTGGCGGACGAGGCGCCGTTCGTGAGGCGGTGGAGATGCTGCTGGGCGCCCGCAAGGCCTGGCCGCCCCCTATCTCCTCGTCACGGTAGGCCGGATAGGTCGTCGAGGAAGAAGATTGCCTCGTCCCTTGCACGTGTGTTAGCGTGGTACTGAAATTGCATACCCAGCGGATCTCTCGAATCATCTTCGTGAGCGTGACCCTCTTCGTCGTGGTCGTCGTGGGGGTGCTGGTGCTGCGTGGTCGGGGCGCTCAGTCCTTGCCGGCGGAGCCGGTCGACACGAAGGCGGACTACCGGATCAAGGAAGTCAGCCTGCAGGAAGAGATGAAGGACGGTGTGCGCTGGCAGCTTCAGGCCGATCAGGCCGAGAGCTTCGAGCAAGCCGGCAAGACGATTCTGAGGAAAGTTCGCATCGAGATCCAGGAGCCGGACCGGAGCTGGACGGTGACGGGAGACGAGGGCGAAATGGTCCAGGCCAGCAAAGACGTCGAGCTCAGGGGGCACGTGATCCTGATCTCGAGCGAGGGCATGCGGCTCGAGACCACGCTCCTGCGGTGGGACGCCGACGCCAAGCGCGCCTGGACCGACAGGCCGGTCACCATCTATCAGAACGGAGCGGTCGTGAAGGGGCAGGGGCTCGATGCGCGCGTGGGCGAGCGGAACACGCAGATCCTGGGCCGCATCCGGGCGACGTTCGGCGGTCCGGACGCGGCGGCGCCCGGGTCATCACGCCCCGGCGTCGCGACGCCCCTGCCGGTCACGCGATGAGGCGTCAGCTCGTCCTTGCCGCGCTCGGGCTCTCGCTGGTGATCGCGACCGTCGGCGCCGCCGACGCGCAGAGCCGCCGCCCCGCGCCGGCCCCGGCGGATCCCGCAAAGTCGAGCGCGCCCGCCGCCAAGGCGGCCCCGGCCCCCTCGAGCGCGCCGGATGCCGGGGGCGGAAAGACGCCCCGGGGCGCCGATCCGGACCAGCCGGTGAACGTCGACGCCGACAAGCTCGAATCCGACCAGAAGCAGGGACTCGTGATCTTCACCGGCAACGTCATCGCGCAGCACAACGGCTCGACTCAGTACGCCGACCGCATGGAGGTGTACCTCGACTCCGCGAGCAATCGTGTGCTGCGCACGGTCTCCACCGGCTCGGTGAAGATCATCACGCGAGACTGCCGCACGGGGACGGCCCGGCGAGCGGAGTACTACGACGCCGAGCAGCGCATGGTGCTGATCGGGGACGCGCGCGTGTGGGAGGACGAGAACGTGGTGACCGGCGATCGCATCACGATCTACCTTGCCGAGGATCGCAGCGTGGTGGAAAGCGGCCCCCAGGGCCGCGTGAAGGGCGTCTTCTATCCCAAGCGCGAGGGTGGGGGCGCCGCAGTGGCGGCCCGTCCGGCGCCGGGCGCCGCCTGCAAGCAGTCCTAGCCATGGAAGGCCTCGTCGCCCAGGGTCTCATGAAGCGCTTCCGCAACCGCGTCGTCGTCGACCGCGTGAGCGTCGACATCCAGCGCGGGGAGATCGTGGGGCTCCTCGGCCCCAACGGCGCAGGCAAGACGACCTCGTTCTACATGATCGTGGGGCTGCTACGCGCGGAGGGCGGGCGCATCTTCCTCGAGGGCGAGGACATCACCGACCTGCCCATGTACCAGCGCTGCCGGCGGGGCATGGGCTATCTCCCGCAGGAGTCGTCGGTGTTCCGCAAGCTCACGGTGGAGGAGAACCTCCTCGCGATCCTCGAGACCATGGACCTCACCGAGGAGGAGCGGATGGCGCGGCTGCGCGTGCTCCTCGCCGAGCTCGACCTCACCCCGCTGGCCCGCCACAAGGCGTTCACGCTGTCGGGCGGTGAGCGGCGCCGGCTCGAGATCACGCGGGCCCTCGTGACCAATCCGCGCTATCTCCTTCTCGACGAGCCCTTCACCGGCATCGATCCCATCGCCATCGGCGACATCCAGGAGATCATCGGCCGGCTCCGCGAGCGGGGCATCGGCGTCCTCATCACCGATCACAACGTGCGCGAGACCCTCGCCATCACCGACCGCGCCTACATCCTTTACCACGGCCAGATCCTCGCCGCCGGCACCGCGCACGAGCTTGCCGGCAACCCGCGGGCGCGCGAGATCTATCTGGGCGAGAAGTTCTCGCTCTGAGGCCGGTCCGGAGTCACTGACCCATGCGATTGGTCCAGCGTCTCAGCCAGCGGGTGGTCATGACCCCGCTGCTCCAGCAGGCGATCCAGCTCCTGCAGCTGTCGACCCTCGAGCTCAAGGAGGTGGTCGAGCAGGAGCTGAAGGAAAATCCGCTCCTCGAGGAGGTGCAGACCGACACCCAGGAACCGACTCCCGAGGCGGAGCAGGGACCGGAGACGCCGGACATCGTCCCGCCGCCCAGCGAGGCGCCCGCCAAGACGGAGAGCACGGTGGACGGCGAACGGTCGGACGATCTTCCGTTCGACATCAACCAGGCGATGTTCGACGATGGGCCCGAGGAGCGGACGCCGGTCTCCACCGAGGAGCGCGACGACCTGCCGTTCGAGAACCTGGGGCGCACGGAGACTTCGCTCACCGATCATCTCGTCGAGCAGCTCCGCATGGCCACGGACGACCCCATCATCATCGCGATCGGCGAGTCGATCATCGGGAACCTCGACGAGGACGGCTATCTCCGCGCGGAGACGGCGGAGATCGCGGAGCAGCTCGGGCGGCCGGTCGACGAGGTCGACAAGGTCCTGATCCTCGTCCAGGGCTTCGACCCCTCCGGCGTGGCGGCGCGGACCATCCAGGAGTGCCTCCTGCTGCAGCTGCGGGCGGACGCCGAGCCGGACCCGGTGTCGGTGGAGATCGTCGAGAAGCACATGGAGGATCTCGAGCGGCGCCGCTACGCGGAGATCGCGCGAGCCCTCAAGCTGCCCCTGGACCGCATCATGGAGTCGGTGGAGGAGATCCGAGGGCTCGAGCCCAAGCCGGGCCGGCGCTTCCTCGTGGTGGACTCCCGCTACATCGCGCCCGACGTCACGCTGCAGAAGATCGGGGACGACTACGTCGTGGTGCTGAACGAGGAGGGCATCCCGCGCCTGCGGGTGAATTCCCTCTACCGCTCGCTCCTGCGCGGCTCGGCGGGGGAGGACAAGCAGTTCGTCGAGCAAAAGCTCCGCTCGGCCCTCTGGCTGATCAAGAGCGTGGAGCAGCGGCAGCGCACGCTCCGGAAGGTGGCCACGAGCTTGGTGAAGTTCCAGCGCGAGTTCTTCGACCGCGGCCTGCCATACCTCAAGCCCCTCGCCCTCCGGGACGTCGGCGAGGACATCGGCATGCACGAATCGACGATCAGCCGCGTCACCACCAACAAGTACATCCAGACCCCGCAGGGGCTCTACGAGCTCAAGTGGTTCTTCCACAGCGGCATCGCGTCCACCAACGGCGACGTCGTGTCCTCGGTCTCCGTCAAGAAGACCATCCAGGACCTCGTCGCCGGGGAGGATCCGGGCAAGCCCTACTCGGATCAGGACATCGCCAAGACCCTGCACGCCAAGGGGCTCACCATCGCGCGCCGGACGGTGGCGAAGTACCGCGAGGAGCTGGGGATCCTTCCCTCGCACCAGCGTCGGATGGCGCCCAAGAAGCGTTGATCCGTCCGCCATGCAGGTCCTCATCAGTGCGCGCGGGCTGACGATCTCCGCGACCTACCGCGCCAGCCTCCAGGAGCGGGTGGCGAAGGCGGCCGGCCGCGTGCCCAAGCCGATCGAGGCCCGAGTGATGCTGACGCGCGAGCGGAACCGGCGCACCGCCGCCATCACGCTGCTCGCCAAGCACCACACGTTCCGCAGCGAGGAGACCGCCCTCGATCTCGCCGCCGCGGTCGACGCGGCGCTCGCCGCGCTGACGCGTCAGGTCCGGCAGCTGAAGGACCGGATCCGCGGCTACAAGCCGGCCGCGCGCAAGGCGCTCCAGGGCATGCGCGCGGACACCACCGCCGCCGGGGCCCCCATCCTCGAGGCGCGGCAGGTCCCCATCAAGCCGATGTCGGTGGAGGAGGCGGTGGAGCAGATTGGGCTGGGCCACGAGCCCTTCTTCGTCTTCACCAACGCGCGCACCGACACCATGAACATCCTGTACCGTCGCCAGGGCGGCGGCTACGGGCTCGTCGAGCCGGTCGCATGAGCGCGCCCGCGGTCAGCCCCGCCGCCTCGATTCGCTTCGTCATCATCACCGGGCTGTCCGGCGCGGGGAAGAGCTTCGCGATCAAGTGCTTCGAGGATCTCGGCTACTTCTGCGTGGACAATCTTCCCACCACCCTGATCCCGACGTTCGCGGAGCTCTGCGCGCAGTCCAGCCGGGACAT
>Ga0075425_100004998_pt1 | contig 13732 bp, 8 predicted proteins | sample SoiMethybrSBSTD4_FD_75300 | JGI IMG/M metagenome (GOLD analysis project Ga0075425, IMG submission 75300) | Bulk soil microbial communities from a Populus tree surrounding site in Tennessee, USA - Soil MetaG P. TD hybrid SBSTD4 | ecosystem: Environmental > Terrestrial > Soil > Tree plantation...
AGTGGTACACGGGCGACAGCGGCGTCACGACCAGTCCGATCTCCAATGCGACGGGATCGTCCTGGACGACGCCGGCATTGACGACGACCACGAAGTACTGGGTGCAGGTCCGCGCCGCGGCCGATGCGTCATGCGGAAGCACGAGTGTGAACAGCAGCACGGCGACGGTCTCGGTCTGCGTCCCGCCTGCAATCACGCAGCAGCCGCAGAACGCCACGCTGCCGTACAGCAGCAGCAGCGCCGTGGTGCGCGTCATCGCCACCGGCGACGGCCTCACGTATCAATGGTACGAAGGCAACGCCGGCGATACGTCGCACCCCCTCGGCACGACGTCGCAGATCACCGTCACGCCGGGAACCACGAAGTCGTACTGGGCGAGGGTGACCGGCACGTGCGGCACGGCGGTCAACAGTACCGCCGCATTGCTCAGCGTCACGCCGGCAATTCTTTCCCAGCCGCCGAATTCGATGACCGTCTGTCAGAACTCGAGCAATACGTTCACGGTCTCCGCGAGCGGATCGCCGCTGCTCTATCAGTGGTACAAGAGCGTCTCCGGCGGCGCGTATCAGTCCTTCGCGACGACCGCGTCCGCGACGACGGTCATTACGGCGCCGACCGATCTCTATTGCACGATCACGAGCGGCAACGCGTCCGTTTCGACGTGGCCGACCTCCATCAGCATCACGCCGGCGCCGTATCTCTCGGTCGGCAGGTCGCTCATCGCCACGAATTACTGGCGGCTCGATGCCTACATCAGCTCCGACGACGTCGGGATGATGAACATCGAGTGGTTCAAGGGACAACTCGGCGATACCAGTCAACCCTGGGGACAGGGCTCGTACATCGCCGTGTCGGTTCCGCCGTCGGCAACGTTCTGGGTGCGCGGCACGCACTCGGAGACGGGCTGCGCCGCCACCGCCGGACCGATCAGCGTTCCCTGAGGAAAACGACCATGCGACGAACGACTCTTGCTCTGACTCTTCTGCTGATGGCCGGCCGGCTGTTTGCGGCCTGGCCGGCCGACAGCGGGACATACACGTACGACCCGAGTGGCAACATCACGAACGTCGGCGACGACCATTACGAGTACGACCGCTTCGGCCGCCTCACCAACGCGACGGCGAAAACGGCGGAGTATCCAACGAACGCGCAGATCTTCACGTATGACCGCTACGGCAACATGACGACGATGACGACGTCGGGTGGCCTCCAGCGGTTCACGGAGTTCGCCGTCGTGCCGGCGACGAATCGCGTCTCCGGGCCGTGCACGAGCCCGTCGTGCGTTCGCGCCGAATACGACGACGCCGGCAATGAAATCGGACGTTACCAGTGGGATGCCGCGGGCATGATGACCGAGGCGAACCTGACTGGGCGGCAGGAGCAGTACGTCTACGACGCGAACGACGAGCGCATCGCAACGGTCAGTCTTTCGGCGCAAACGACGCTCTACACGCTCCGCGGTCCCGGCAACGAAGTGGACCGCGAATTCACGCACGATGACACCCAGGCCGGCTTGTGGAAGTGGTCGAAGGACTATGTCTACCGCGGCGGCAAGCTCTTCGCCGCGTGGGTGGCGGGCGAGACGCAAATGGAGCCCACGCGCCATTATCACGACGACCACCTCGGTACCGCCCGCCTGATCACGGACGGCCAGGGCTACAAACTATCCGAGCACACGTACTTCCCCTTCGGCTCCGAGGCCTCCGGCAGCGACTACACGTCGTCCGAACGCCTCCGCTTCACGGGCCACGAACGCGACAGCGATCACGTGCATGGCGACGAGAACCTCGACTACATGCACGCGCGGTTCTACCGAGCGGAGTGGGGGCGGTTCTTATCGGTGGATCCGGCCTGGAGTAGTGCAGACATCGGCAAACCGCAAACGTGGAACCGATACGACTATGTCAGGAACACTCCGCTAACTCTGATAGATCCTGACGGGCGGGCGTCTGGTATTGTCATGCAGCTCTTCTGGAGTGTTTTCAGAAGGGAGCATGTTCGAGAAAACCACGTCAACAAACAGCTCAATCCCGGCAAGTCGAAATTCATCGATAATAATCCGAAGAATGCAGAGAAGCTGATCCAGAAGACTGTTCGAGAGCAGAATTATGTCAAGACTCAACCCGACGGTCGCAAGGTTTATGAGCGTACGTTCAATAAGCCAGTCGGCACCGAAGGTGAGACAACGGTTCGCGCGGTTACCGAGCCGGTTACCAAAAACACTGAGGCCGTCGTCACTGGATTTCCCACCCTCGAGACCCTTGCCGATGTAATATCGGTGGCGATGTTTGCGGACATGGCGTTGAATATCTATGCCTATAGCAAGGAATTTGAAAAGACGTACGGCCGGGCGCCAAGTCTTGGAGAGACGTCTCATTATTTAACTACTGGCGACAAACGAAGTTACCAGCAAATGGATCACGATTTATTTCTACAGAAACACGATAGTTGACATCCATGCGCGAGGAGCCGGATCCGGGAGATGTCTTCACTTATGAGGCGCGTCGGCGATGGTTTCGGCGGCGCGTTGGAGCTGCGCAAATTCTTGGTCATCATGACGCAGAGGGAATTGTCTGCCTGCGCGTCCTGGATGTGACTGGTAATGAGCTCAATACTCTCATAGAGTTCATGCCGATTACAGTCAGTGCGTTCCGTGCCTCAAAGCCCGGTGTCGTAAAACGTCTTGAGCTGCCCGTCGGATGGGAGAGTCGTCGGGATGAATGGGTCGCGGAATGGAAGGCGGGTCGAGCGGGAGTATTTTCCATTCCGATCGGTGAGGCTGTTCAGAAGATACTGGAAACCGTTGATTATTTCGTGGCGCTAAGCAGGGGAGAGCATGTCTCGATCGAGCTGGCGTTTCCTCAACGGTCGTCGTCGAATCAATTCGATGCCATTAAGGCGTTCGTTCGAACAGATACTTTCTCGACTGGCCAGGAAAGAACATGAAACGAATCACTCCCGCACTGTTTCTCCTCCTGCTCGCCGGTGGCGCGTCTGCCGACATGCCATTCGACAGTGGTCCGTACTCGTACGACGCCGCGGGAAACATCACGACGATCGGCGACGACAGCTATGTCTATGACCGTTTCGGCCGTCTCAGGAACGCAACCGCGAAAACGCCTCTGTATCCGACGAACGCTCAGCAGTTCGACTACGACCGCTACGGCAACATGACCGCGATGACGACGTCGGGAGGCATCAGCGACCACGTCGATTTCGCGGTCGTGCCGGAAAGCAATCGGGTCGCCGCACAGTGCATGACGGCGGCCTGCGTTCGCGCCGAGTACGACGGCGCGGGCAACGAGGTCGGACGTTATCAGTGGGACGCCGCGGGGATGATGACCGAGGCGACGTTGACCGGACGGCACGAGCAATACGTCTACGACGCGAACGACGAGCGCATCGCAACGGTGAGTCTGTCTGAACAAACGACGCTTTACACACTGCGCGGCGCCGGGCACGAAGTCGATCGCGAGTTCGTCCACGATGACAAACTGTCCGGCACATGGAAGTGGTCGAAGGACTACGTCTATCGAGGCGGAAAACTGTTCGCGGCGTGGGTGGCCGGCGAGACGCAGATGGAGCCCACCCGCCACTACCACGTCGACCACCTCGGCACGGCGCGCCTGATCACGGACGGTCAGGGCTACAAACTGTCAAAGCACACGTACTTCCCATTCGGCGTGGAAGCGCCGGGCAGTGATCCCGCGCCATCCGAGCGCCTCCGCTTCACTGGCCACGAGCGCGATTCCGATTACAAGAACCTCGATGAAGACCTCGACTACATGCACGCGCGGTCCTACCGGCCGGGATGGGGAAGGTTCCTGTCGGTGGATCCGGCGCTGGATCTGAAGTCGGCAGTGGGAGCGCCTCAGTTCTGGAACCGCTATGCATACGTGGGCGACCACCCGCTCAACGCGATCGATCCGGCGGGCAGGCGTGAGGCATTGGTCTATGGCCAGCTCCTGAACGTCGAGCCGGGCGACGTCATCGTGCTCGTCGACCCCAAAACGCGGAAGGTCAAGCATGTGGTCATCGTGGGCGGGTTCAAAGAGGGCAAAAAGGGACAGACGCCGTCGGCTCTGATCTACGAGAACATCCCCAGGCCCGGACCGAATGGCAAGAATGCCTTTGAGAAACCGAGGCTGACCGATTCCAATGACCCGCACGCCGGCGGCGGCATCTGGAATGCCGATCGAACGGACATCGGTGGCGTCGTGGAGAACAACCGGCGCATCCGCCTCGACCACTCGACGATCTTTCAGGACTTCACGCGCGAACAGGTAGCGGCAGCCGTGGATGCGGTCGGCCGGGTCCAGTATGACAAGTGGTCCATCGGGACGATGGGGCCTCAGTGTGATTGCGCGGGTTTCGTGAATCAGGTCTTGCGGGAGCTCGGTGGCACTGCGGACTTTGCATGGCACGGGATCGAATTTGAACCGTCCGGATTCAGATTTGAAACGTACGGATTTGAGCCCAAAGACTGGCTGGCTTCATCACAATGAGAATTCGATATGCGGTCCGGATCGTCTTACTGTCGGCCATTCGCGTCGAGGCCGACACGCCGTTCGCCAGCGGTCGCCGCCCTCCAACTACTTCTCACCTGCCGCACCTTCGTTCCGTCCGCGTTCATCGTCCAGATCTCCATTGCGCCGCTGCGCGTGCTCTGGAACGCGAGGCGTTTGCCATTCGGGAACCATGACGGCGTTTCGTCGAGGAACACCTCGTCGTGCGAGGCGAGCTTTCGTCCCGATCCGCTTTGCGCGTCGACGATCCAGATGTGCGCGGATTTGTTCTTCGAGACCTGGATCGCGATCCGGCGGCCGTCGCGCGACCACGCCGGGCTCTGCGCGTTTCCCTCGGCCTCGAGATGCGTCAGTTGATGCAGATCCGTTCCGTCCGCATTCATCAGATAGATGTGCAGATGCTGATTCGCATCGCGTCCCGTGAATGCGATGCGTCTGCCGTTCGGTGACCATCGCGGACTCCAGACGACCGACTTGCCGTCCGTGAGCTGCCTTGCGTGCGAGCCGTCGAGATCGGACTCCATCAATTGCACTTCGGTCCACGTTCCGAGCGCGTACAGCACGCGCCGGCCGTCATCCGAGAACCGCACCGCGCGTCCGGGCACTGTCCCGATCTGCGTCACGGTTTTCTTCGCTTCGAACAGCCGACTCGAGTCTTTGTCCGCGACGCCGAAGAGAACGGATCCGTCCGATGACCATTGAACCGGCCATTCCTTCTCCGCCGTGTTCGTGACGCGGACGACATGGCTGCTATCCGCCGCCATGACGTAGATATCGCTCGTTCCGTCGCGATCGGAGATGAACGCGATGCGCTTTCCATCGGGCGAAACGGACGGGCTCGAATTCTCCGCCGGGGCGGTCAGGGCGATGGCGACGACGATCAGAGCGAGTGCAGAACTTCGCATCCATTCAGTCTCGGGCTCTTTGGCCGCGTGGTGAACAGAAAAGGGACGAACGGCAGGATTCTTGCGAAGGTTTAGCCGACAGAACCGTAGCGATGAAGCCGCCCAGCGAAAAAAGAGCGTCTCGTGCCGAGGAATTTGCGTTCCTCGTCGATGCTGTCGAGGACTACGCCATCTTCCTGCTCAGTCCGGAGGGAGAAATGCGCTCGTGGAATCGCGGCGCCGCGAGAATCTTCGGCTACGCCGAGGACGACATCATCGGGGAGCATTTCTCGAAGTTCTACGGGCCTGAGGATCTCGAGGCGGAAAAGCCTCGGCGCGAGCTCGAGATCGCGGAGCGCGAGGGGCGCGTCGAAGATGAGGGCTGGCGCCTGCGCAGGGACGGGACGCGCTTCTGGGCGAACACGGTCATCACCGTCCTCCGCAATCTCGACGGCTCCATTCGCGGATTCGCGAAGGTCACGCGCGACATGACCGCGCGCCGCAAAGCGGAGGAAAACCTCCGCCAGAGCACCGAGGTCTTTCAGCTCCTCGTCTCGTCGGTACGCGAGTACGCGATCTTCATGCTCGACGCCGGCGGCCACATCGCGACGTGGAACGCCGGCGCGCAGCGCATCAAGGGATATGCGCCGGAGGAGATCATCGGCCGGCACTTCTCGACGTTCTACACCGAGGAAGACCTCCGCAATCACAAGCCGGAGCGCGAGCTCGAGATCGCGCGCGAGCAGGGCAGCGTCGAGGACACGGGATGGCGCGTGCGCAAGGACGGGACGGTGTTCTGGGCGAACGTCGTCATCACCGCCGTGCACGACGAGCACGGCGAATTGCGCGGCTTCGCGAAGGTGACCCGCGATCTGACCGAGCGCCGGAACGCCGAGGAGATCCAGCGGGCGCTGCTCGAACAGCGCGAAGCGCGTCTCGTCGCGGAGGAGGAGCGCCGCCGCGCGGAGTCGTCGTATCGCGTCGCACAGGAGGCCAATCGCGCCAAGGACGAGTTCCTGATGACGCTCTCGCACGAGCTGCGCACGCCGATGACCGCCATCCTCGGATGGGCGCGACTGCTGCCGTCGATGTCGCCCGCCGATCCGCTGTTCAGCGAGGCCATCGCCTCGATTGCCGGCGGCGCGCAACTGCAGGCGCGGCTCATCGACGACATCCTCGACGTCTCGCGCATCGTCTCCGGCAAGCTGCGGCTGGCGCCGGAGAACATGGAAGTCGCGCGGGTGATCCTCGCTGCGGTCGATGGCGTGAAGGCAACCGCCGCCGCGAAGGACATCACGATCACGAGCACACTCGAGCCGGCCCTCGGCTCGATCGTCGCCGACGGAACGCGCATCCAGCAGATCATCTGGAATCTGCTCACGAACGCGGTGAAGTTCACGCCGAAAGGCGGCTGGGTGAACGTGACTGCGCGTCGCACGGCCTCGCACGTCGAGATCTCGGTGCGCGATTCAGGCGAGGGCATCGATCCGCAGTTTCTGCCGCACATCTTCGAGCCGTTCCGTCAGGCGGAGTCGCCGCAGACCCGCGTGCACGGCGGACTCGGCCTCGGGCTGTCGATCGTGCGCTACATCGCCGAGGCGCACGGCGGGACGGTGAGTGCGGAGAGCGAGGGGCGGGGGAGGGGCGCGACGTTTGCCGTCATCCTTCCGGTGCGCGCGGTCGCGACCGGCGCCGGACCGGTGCGCAATTCGCTCGGCGACACGTTCATGCATCGCGATCGTCTGCGCGGCGTCGAGATCGTGCTCGTCGACGACGAAACCGAGTCGCGCAAGATGATCACGGCGGTGCTCCGCGCCGCGGGCGCGACGGTTCTTCCGCTCGATTCCGCGCCGTCGGCGCTCGACGCGATCGATCAGCGCAGGCCGCACATCGTGATCACCGACATCGCCATGCCGGAGATGGACGGCTACTCGTTCACGCGCATGCTCCGCGCGCGCGACTACGGCCGCGAGCTGAAGGTGGTCGCGCTGTCGGCATTCCCCGCGCGCAACGACGAGAGCAGCGGCTTCGACGCATACCTCGCGAAGCCGGTCGATCCGTTCCATCTCGTGGACGAGATCGCGCGAGTGGCGCTCAAGGCGACGGCGTAAGGCGCAAATCAGAAACCAGAAACCAGAAACCAGAAACCAGAACGTGCTCCCGAGCGCGACGGATTTGCGCCGTCGCGCTCGGGAGAAAATTCTGGTTTCTGGTTTCTGGTTTCTGGTTTCTGATTTGCGCCGCTTCGTAGAGGCCGCAGCAAGCGGGATATCCTCCCCTCATGCAAACCCGCCGTCTTGCATCTCTCGAAGTCTCCGCGATCGGTCTCGGCTGCATGGGGATGTCGCAGTCGTACGGGCCCGCGGATGAAACGGAATCGATCGCCACGCTGCATCGCGCGATCGATCTCGGGGTCACGTTCTTCGACACGGCCGAAGTGTATGGGCCGTTTCGCAACGAAGAGCTGCTGGGGCGCGCGCTGCGCGGCCGGCGCGACGGGCTCGTGATCGCGACGAAGTTCGGATGGAAGATCGAGGACGGGAAGTTCACCGGTCTCGACAGCCGTCCGGATCACATTAGACAAGTAGTTGACCAATCGCTGGGGCGGCTGCAGATCGAAACGATCGATCTGCTCTATCAGCATCGCGTCGATCCCGACGTGCCGATCGAGGACGTCGCGGGAACGGTCGATGAGCTCGTGCGCGCGGGAAAGGTGCGCTTCTTCGGATTGTCGGAAGCGGGCGAGCAGACCATTCGCCGCGCGCACACTGTGCATCCCGTCACGGCGCTGCAAAGCGAGTACTCGCTGTGGGAGCGCAACCTCGAGGAGAGCATCATCCCGCTGCTGCGCGAGCTCGGCATCGGACTCGTTCCGTTCAGTCCTCTCGGCCGCGGATTTCTCGCCGGCAACGTGAAACGTGCGGAGGAATATCCGGAAGACGACTTCCGCCGCGGCGATCCGCGATTCCAGGGAGAGAACTTTGATCGCAACATGCAGACGGCGGGCATCGTGCGCGAGATCGCGGCGGCGCACGGCGCGACGCCGGCGCAGATCGCGCTCGCATGGCTGCTGCAGAAAGGCGACGACGTCGTGCCGATCCCCGGCACGAAGCGGCGTCCGTACCTGGAAGAGAACGTTGCCGCGACGACGATCGTCCTCGGTGCGGACGAAGTCGCGCGGCTCGATGACGCGCTCGCGCCGGAGATGATCGCGGGACCGCGCTACGGCGAGAAGAGCGCGCGATGGGTGGATCGCTAGGAATCGACGCCACGCTCGGGCGTTACCGCCTCGTCTCGCATCTCGGCGAGGGCGGCATGGGAACCGTGTGGCGGGCCTGGGACGCGGCGCTCGAGCGTCACGTGGCGATCAAGATCCTCTCCGCCGAGCTCGTGAGCGATGCCACGCGCGTCTCGCGATTCGTGCAGGAAGCGCGTGCCGCGTCGGCGCTCAATCATCCGAACGTCATCGTCGTGCACGACATCGGCGAGGCGGACGGCAATCGCTACATCGCGATGGAGCTCATCGACGGATCGACGCTGCGCGAGGTGATCGCGAACGCTCGGCCCGGGTTGAATCGCACCATCCGGATCATCCTGCAGGTTGCCGAGGCGCTGACGGCGGCGCATGCGGCGGGCATCGTCCATCGCGATCTGAAGCCGGAAAACATCATGATCGCGCGCGCCGGCTACGTGAAGGTCCTCGACTTCGGACTGGCCAAGCTGCGCCATCAGAACAGCGACGCGAAGCGGATCATGGACACCGATCCCGGCACGATGATCGGCACCGCCGGCTACATGGCGCCGGAGCAGGCCCTCGGCCTGAACATCGATCATCGCGCGGACCTCTTCGCGCTCGGCTCGATTCTCTACGAGATGGCCAGCGGGCGGCGCGCGTTCAAGGGCGACTCGAACGTCGATACGCTGCATCGGATCATCTACGACGATCCCGAGCCGCTCGTGGACGTGCCGCGCGAGCTCGATCGCATCGTCATGCGCGCGCTCGAAAAGGATCCGCACGATCGCTATCAGTCGGCGGAGGAGCTGGCGCTCGACCTGCGCGAATTGCTGCGCGCGCTCGAGTCGGGCGCGAACGAGATCAGCACGGCGCGGATGCCGGTGATCCGATCGCGGCGCCGCCGGCCGAAAGTCGTCGTCGCCGCGGCGATCCTCATCGTCGCGATGGCGATTGTGTTCTTCGCGTTCGTGCGGCATCGCCGCGCCGCGCCGGTCGCTCCCGACGCCGCGATGCGCGTGAAGCGCGTGACCGCGATCGGGAAGACGATCGACGCGACGATCTCGCGCGACGGATCGCTCGTCGCGTTCGTCATCGCGGAACAGGACGAGCAATCGCTATGGGTACGCCAGATGGCGACGGGACAGACGCTGCAGCTCATGCCGCGCGCGCACATCGTCTACTGGGGCATCACGTTCGGACCTGATGGCCTCATCTACTACATCGAGAAAACGAGGACCGACCCGCACGGCATGCTCTTTCAGCTCTCGCCCCTCGGCGGCACGCCGAGGAAGATCGTGGACAACATCGAGGCGGTGCCGGCGTTCGCTCCGGACGGAAAGAGGATCGCGTTTCCGCGCATCGACTGGCCCGCGCCCGCGAAGACGGCGATCGTCGTCGCGAACGCCGACGGCTCCGAAGAGCGCCTGCTCGCGAGCGTCGGCAAGCCGGAGCGGTTCGTGCCGCTGTTCTACACGGGCCCGTCGTGGTCGCCCGACGGAAAGATGATCGCCACGACGCTGCGCAGCGACCGGGACAAGCGCGCGCGCATCGTCGCGGTCGACGTCGCGACGGGACGGATGTCGACGATCGCCGATCCGGGATGGGGCAGCGCGGCGCAGGTCGCATGGATGCCGGACGAAACGGGCCTCGTCGCGATCGCGAGCATTCAGGCCGAGGAGCGATCGCAGGTGTGGTTCATTCCGTATCCGGAGGGGAAACCGTTCCCGCTGATGAACGATCTCTTCGATTACCGCGCCGTGAGCCTCACGTCGGACGGGAAATCGCTCGTCACCGTCGTTTCGGATCGCGTCTCGGATGTGTGGTCGCATGTCGCGGGGGAGACGCCGCGGCGGCTCACCGCCGCGAGGATGGAAGGCTCGCACGGCGTCGCGCCTCTTCCCGACGGACGCATCGTGCTGACGTCGCTCGAAAGCGGGAAACCGGACATCTGGATCATGAACGGCGACGGCAGCGGACGCCGGCAGCTCACGCGCGACGTGAACCGCAATCGCGGTCCGGTCGTCACGAGCGACGGGCGATTCATCGTCTATCTCTCGCACACCGGCGAGCGCGTGGAGCTCTGCCGGATCAACATCGACGGCAAGGATCGTCGCGTGTTGTCGCCGCTCGCGACGTGGGGAGCGCCGCCGGCGATCTCGCCGGACGGCAGGCAGGTCGTGTTCGAGGGACTGGAAAACGAATCGGTCCTTTTGAAGAGCGTCTCGATCGATGGCGGCGCGACGGTGAATCTGACGAGCTTCCCGGCCATGGCGCCGTCGTTCTCGCCGGACGGCACGCAGATCGCGTTCTATTTTCACGAAGCCGACCCGGATGACAGGAACATCGGCGTGATCCCGTCCGCCGGCGGCGCGGTCGCGCTTCGCGTCCGCGCCGCGATCCCGACGGCGTTCTCGCACATCGTCTGGACACCGGACGCGCAGTCGCTCATCGTGAACACGATGCCGAGCGACCGCGCGAATCTGTGGCGGATTCCCCTCGACGGTTCCAAACCGGTCCGGCTGACGGATTTCGAGGAGAAGCAACTGCTTTCGTTTGCGCCGTTGCGGGATCGCGACGGCTGGGTAATCGCGCGCGGCGATCTGTCGCGCGACGCGGTAATGATGACGGGGTTCAGGTGATTTGATGAGAATGATGAAAAAAACTTTCTTCCTTCTGGCGTTTCTCCCGGTGGCCGCTCTCGCGAGCGAAAGCTTCACCCTGTCGATTCCGCAGCGCGGCGACGTGTCGCAGGAGATCGGCGAGGTGCGCCTTCTCCTCGGCCTCAACGCAGCCCCCGCCGGCGCGCAGCTCGTCGTGAACGGCACGACGACGCTCAGCCTCGGCGCGACGCAAACCATCGCCGGCGATTCGGTGTCGTTCGAAACGGCTCCCAACAATCGCGTGCTGATTCGCTACCGCCCTCTGTCGAATTTCAGCGGCGACTTCTGCGCCGGCGCGGGCGCGGTGCCGAAGGACATCCCGCTGCGGTTCTCCGGCGCGCAGGACGTCATCGACTACCGCATGTCGTCGTTTGTCGTCGGCGCGCCGGCCGCGGAGTGTTCCGACGTGTCGCGACGCATCGCCGATCTTCCGGCGACGATCGCGGCGAATGCGGACGGCGTCGCACCGGCACTCGTCGCGCTCGATCAGGGTCGTCTCGAGCTCGACGTCCTTCTCGTCCTCGACAAATCGGGCAGCATCGCCGAGCTGCCGCCCGGCGCGGGCCCGACCACGACGACGACGAAGGAACAGATCCTGAAGTCCGCCGCGGATGCTTTCGTCGCCGGCTGGGAGCAGATCGACGCGAACACCGGCCACGATGAGGATCGCATCGGCATCGTGTTCTTCGACAACGTCGCAACGCCGCAGACGCCAGGCGGAGCCTTTTTCCAGGTTCGCGGCGCGGGCTGGCAGCCGGCGATCAACGCGATCGACACGCTGACGCCCGGCAATTCGACGTCGATCGGCGCGGGCATCAACAGCGCGATGGAGCAGTGGAAAAACGATCCCGCGCACGACGCGACGCTCGTCGTCGTGACCGACGGCATGCAGAACACCGCTCCGCTCATCACGCCCGCGCCGAGCGGATTTCTCGGACTCACTCCCGTCGCGGGACTGCCGCTGGAACTGCGCAAACGATTCATTCCGATTCAGATGATCGGCTTCGGCACGCCGGCGACGGTCGACGAGAATCTCCTGCGCAACATTTCGCTCGAGACCGCGGGCCGTTCGTACATGGGCATCAACGCGACCGACATGTTCGATGTCTTCGCGATGACGCTCGTCGCGGTGCTGAAAGGCAACACCGTGTCGCTCGCGACGCGGCACTCGGCGTCGCTCACCGCGGCGACGGCGACCGCGACGCGGAACGTCGTCGTCGACAAATCCGTGCGGCGCGTTCTCTATTCATTGCAGTGGACGCCGCCGCTCCGCGACGCGTTCGCGCTCGAAGTCATGCGTCCGAATTCGACGACCGTCGCGACGCCGTCGAGCACGCGCTCGCTCCCGCAGGCGGCAATGCAAACGTTCGACAAACCGATCGACGGCACATGGACCGTGCGCGTGCGCCGCAATCCGAGGCTGCGCGACAACGGCGCGGTGCCGTACACGCTGAACGTCTTCTTCCTCGAGAAGCACCTCGACTATCGCCTCGCGGCAGACAAAGGCCGCGTGCGCGCGGAGATTTCGTATGACGGCAAACCGCTGAAGGGCCTTCCACCCGGCGCGATTCGCGTCCGCGTGCTGCGACCGAAGGCAACGCTCGCGGCGGTGCTGCGCGCATCGAAGGGCAAACAGCAGCAACGTCCGACGCCGGGCGATCCGCAGAACGAGAAACAGCTCGCGCTCACGAAGCTGACGATGGAGGACCTCGCGCAACTCCGCCCGTCGCGTGCGGAAGTGGTCACGCTTCGCGAAGAAAAGCGCGGCGTCTATTCCGTGCCGATCGAGAAGCCCGCGATCCCCGGCTCGTACGCGTACGAAGTCGTGCTCGACTGGACCGACCCGCGCACGGGACACGTCCATCGCGAGGAGCGGATCGAGCAGTTCGTTGGGGAGAAGCGGTAGCGACTAAACTCGCGCTCCATGAAGCGCTTTCTCGCTCTCCTCGTCTTCGCTCTTCCGCTGTTCGCGCAGCTCCCGTCCGAAACGCCGGCGAAGTTCACGCCGACGAACGACGGCTTCGACTACGTGCGCCGCGAGGTCGACATCCCGATGCGCGACGGCGTGAAGCTGCACACCGTCATCCTCGTGCCGAAGGGCGCCACCCATGCGCCGATCCTCATCACGCGCACGCCGTACCACGCGGACACGATGACCGCGCACAACGACAGCACCAGTCTCGCCATGAGCCTCGTCGGCTACGACAACGCCGTCGACGTGATCGTCGAGGGCGGCTACATCCGCGTCGTGCAGGACGTGCGCGGCAAGTACGCGTCTGAGGGCGATTACGTGATGAATCGTCCGCTGCGCGGGCCGTTGAATCCGACGAACGTCGATCACGCCACCGACACGTACGACACCATCGACTGGCTCGTGAAGAATGTCCCCGAGTCCAACGGCAAGGTCGGCATCCTCGGCATCTCGTA
>Ga0075425_100004999_pt1 | contig 13728 bp, 16 predicted proteins | sample SoiMethybrSBSTD4_FD_75300 | JGI IMG/M metagenome (GOLD analysis project Ga0075425, IMG submission 75300) | Bulk soil microbial communities from a Populus tree surrounding site in Tennessee, USA - Soil MetaG P. TD hybrid SBSTD4 | ecosystem: Environmental > Terrestrial > Soil > Tree plantation...
GGACATTCCGTTGCTGATCGACCACCTCATCAAGAAACACAACCCTGAGCTCAGAAAACATTTTCAGGGAATCGATGAAGAGGTCGTTCGAGTCCTGATGTCACTTCCCTGGAAGGGCAATGTGCGCGAGCTCGACAACGTTATCGAGCACACGATGATCCTGGCGGAAGGGGATCATATTGCCCTAAAGGATCTTCCCGTCTCCATAGTCACAAGCAGTCAAGCAAACCCGGTCTTTGCCTGCAACCTGAAAGATGCGCTGAGACATTTTGAGAAACAGCACATTACCAGGGTCTTGGATCAGGTGGGTCAAGACCGTCGCGAGGCCGCTAAGCTCCTCGACATTAGCCTCTCTTCTCTCTACCGGAAGATTGAAGAATTGGGAATCGCTTAGATCGGCGTAGTCGTTTTTGATTTGGCCCCTGGCCCTTTACTTTCCAAGTTCTGGAAAAGACGCATCGTCATTTTCCCTCAAATAGGATCTCTTTTGGCATTTTGCTGAATTTTCCGGGTGGCATTGCCTTTGCGACACCTATGGGACAGGAGCAATATGTGAGGGAACTGCGCACTAGCGATAAAGAAACGCCGGCTTCCGGATCACAGGACGGGCTGGTATCGGCGATGATGGAACCCAGGTTCGATCCTAAGCCGCCGAGCAACGTAACGCATAAAGCGACGCATATATCGCATATCTTTTTTGTCGGCGATCTCGTTTATAAGATCAAGAAGCCTATTTGCTTTTCATTCCTCGACTATTCGACCTTGGGTAAGAGGCGTCATTTTCTCAACGAAGAGTTGCGGCTCAATCGGAGACTTGCGCCGTCCGTCTATCTGGCGGTTATGCCGATAACAACCCATGGAATCGTCTGGAAGTTAGGAGGCGAGGGAGAGCCGAGCGAATACGTTCTTGTCATGCGGCGGCTGCCAGACAGGCGCATGCTTTCCTTTCTTCTAGAAACACAGCAAGTGACCCCGGGGATGATGATCGAGCTGGCAGAGCTTCTCGCGCGCTTTCATAGCGAAGCCGAAAGAGTCAAGCAGATCGACGCCTCCCGTCACGTTGAAGAGGTAGAGAATCAATGGAACGAAAATCTAACGGACCTTGAACCGTTTTTGGGAAACTTGATCGATGCTGAAATGTTCGGCGCACTCAAAGATTTCGGTGCGCACTTTATTGAACGGCACCGCAATCTGCTGATGCAGAGAGTGAAAGAAGGTTGGATCCGTGATGTTCACGGTGATCTACACTGCGAACACGTCTGCTTCGCGCCGGAAGGCATTCAGATCTTCGACTGCATCGAATTCAGCCCGCGGTTGCGTCGCTGCGATCTCGCCTCGGAAATCGGTTTTTTCTTGATGGACTTGGGAGTGCACGGCGGTGGGAACCTAGTGCGGCCTTTTTTGACACGTTATCTCGAGTTGCTGCATGATCCCGACTTGCCGGTGTTGCTGCCCTTCTACCAATGCTACCGCGCGCTGGTGCGCGGAAAGGTTGAAGCGCTGCGTTTGACCGGGCCAGACAGCAATGCGCCGCGTTATTTTCGCTATGCCTTGCGGTTCACTTGGTCGTCCTTGAAGCCTTTTCTGGTGATCGTTTGCGGCTTGACCGGGAGCGGTAAGTCCACGTTGGCGCGAGAGTTAGGAGAGCGTATAGGAATGCCGGTGATCAACTCGGACACCCTACGTAAAGCAATCGCTGGAAAACTCGGCCGGCAGGCCGTGCCATTTAATGAGGGAATCTACAGCGCAAATATGACGGAAAAAACCTACGCAAAGATCGCATGGGAGGCGGAAAAACAAATTTTGGAAGGCGAAGGCGCTATTCTTGACGCCACCTTTGGGCAAAAAAAGCATCGAGAAATAATCGTCCGTCTGGCGGAGAAGCACAAAGTTCCTCTCCTGCTCATTCACTGTTCGGCTTCTGAGGAGGTTACGGAACAGCGCCTCGATCGGAGGACGTTGGAGGGAACAGATCTTTCAGATGGTCGATGGGAAATCTACTCGGCGCAGAAAGCGGCGTACCAACCGATAAATGAGCTTCCCCTAGCAAATTGTCTCAAGTTGAATACAGAGTTACCGCTGGAACAACTCGCGCGGGCGAGTGAAAAGTTTCTGCGGGTGCAAGTCGGGCAAGCACGAAAGTAGTGTTGGAGCGCCGGTGTTCGTGCGGACCGAAGGGCACAAGCGCTCAACCCGTTCTAAGCCTTTCGTGATAATCTTGGCAGTCGAAGCAGAATTGTGCTGCAGGATAGACCTCTAACCGATCGGCTTCGATGGGTTCATGGCACGCCAAGCAGAGACCGTAGCTGCGCTCCTCAACTCGGGTATGAGCCTTCTCGATCTGTTCCATTTCATCGCGGTACAACGTGGTTAGGCCTTCGAGAAGGCTAACCCTGCTTTCATATGCGGCTCTGTCGACCCACTCGGTGTTTTCTTCGACTTCCTGCCGCTCTTTTTCAAGATGCCTTATCGTCCTCTCGACCTCTATTCCGCGTAGCCGGAGTTTATCCGAATATGTGATACCCGTAATCGCATCCATGGTTCCCTTCTCCTTATCGCCGCGTATCTAGGGCGGCCATCTGAGAGGCTTAAGCCTCTTCCCTCTTTTTTACTTTCGGCATGACCAGTCGCAAGACACCGAAGAAATCTTCGTCAGGCATCGGACGAACCGGCTCTGGATGCCGCTGCTGTGTCACCAACTGTGAGCGCAAGAATGGTGCCAGCGCTGCTCGGAAGAAGTGAGCGAAACTAAGCGGCATTTTGGTGAACGACTGGTGTCACTCTCTTAACTCTGCAACTGGAAGCAGAATATTTTCTCAATGATGCAAAAACTTCGTTCGGCGTGGCAACAAAATCAATGAGAGATGGTGGCATGTTACTTGCCTCGCCTTTTTAGTGAGAACCGAAGCACGCGAATATCGTGAGAAAAAAGTTAAGGAGCTGAAGAGGCTTAAAGATCGTCATGTGGTCGTGGTCACGGTGATTCCAATGATGAGTGCAAAAAGGAGTCCTGTATGGATATGCTGAAAAAGATTCTTGCACCGACAGATTTTTCCGACCTATCGGTCAGAGGCGTACGCTATGCGTGCCAGTTGGCCAAAGGTGTTGGAGCGGAGGTCACAATCTTAAATGTAGTAATAGTGGATGAATCCGGCATCAGGGAGAGATGGAGGAGAACAAACAGCGGCTTGATGAGTTTGTTGCTAAAAATGTCGCTGATGTCAGCGCGAATCTGAGAATACGCAAAGTGGTTGATGCTGGCCAACCGTATGGAGCCATCGTCGATTGCGCGGAAAACGAGCGCATTGATCTGATCGTTATGTCGTCCCATGGCCGCAGCGGGCTTTCCCGAATGCTGATCGGCAGCGTCACGGACAAAGTTCTGCGCGCGGCATCCTGTCCCGTATTGGTCGTTCCGTTAGAAAAAGAAAATTAGAAACAAAGCTCTTATCCGACTTCTATGTCTACGGGTAACCAGACGGGGAGCACCCGAGAATACTGTCCTTATCCCCATATTCTCCAGGGGCCAATCATTCGATATCGGCGATCTTGCGGATTCCGTCGCCCCAATCCTCCACTTTAAAGTCCTTAAAGGCGATCACAATCGGCTCCTTTTCTTCGATAGCGATCATCCGCGTGGTGGTATTCAATGAGGAACGAGATTTTCAGTAAGAATGAGTCATCTCGAACCTCTAAGAGGTTAACCTTCTCCTCAAGATAAGAATATTCCTTGTTTCGCAGAATCTCTTTGAGCCGTTCTCGGGTCAGAACTTCCTTCTCCCCCAAAAAACCAGCCATTATGTCTCCTTATCTTAAGAGTTGTAAAACCCGTTTTTGAAAACAGACTATTTCTGGCTCTCTGGCGGAGAATTACCCCAAATTTTCCACGTATCTGAGGATGTCGGTGGTGGTCACAAGACCCACCAGGGCCCCCGCACTAACGACCGGGACACAACCGATCCTTTTCTCCTTCATTAAATGAGCGGCATCCTTGATCGGCGTTTCCGGCGTCACCGTGACCACCTTCTTTTTCATCACGTCCTTGATTAAAAAAGTCTTCAGCAGTGCGGACTTGCTCTTCTGCTTCAGTCCGAAGATGGTCGTTGCCGCCGCGCCCAGCATATCTCTTTCGCTCAACAATCCTACCAGCTGCCCATCCTCGACCACCGGAATATGGCGAATCCGCCCCAACGAGATCACATCGTTGGCCAAATCCAACGTCTCGTCCGGCTTAAGCGTTACCGGGGAGCCCGTCATGATCTCTCGAACCACGCCTTCTTTACCGTTCTCCATATTGTTTCTCCTTTTAAAAGCGATTACTCTTCCTGCAATCGGTTCAAGAAACAGCGCAAAACATCTACGTAGGTCACGATACCCACCAGTCCCTCCGCCTCGTCGACCACCGGAATCCCACCGATCTTCTCATCGATCATGAGCTCTATGGCTTCCTGGAGATCGTCGTCGGAAGAAACACTGATGGGCTCGGTGGTCATGATCTCTCGGACCTTGGTATTCAGCGCTTCCTCTCTAGCCTCGACACCAACCGAGCCACTGAGGAAAGAGCGGATGTCCCGATCCGTAACGATACCGATCAGATCCTTTCCTTGTACCACAGGGAGCTGGCGGATCTTGTTTGTGTTCATGAGCTCATCGGCTTGGCCGATGGTCTCATTGGGTGTTAGGGTCAAAGGATCTTTCGTCATGACATCCACGACTTTCATCCAATTGTATCTACCAACGGGTTCGGTGATTGCCATATTCGTCACCTCCGATCTTTTTCACAACTTGTTGGTGCATCCTTTGTGCCAATGAATAAAGAAATTTTTCGTCGTAAATTATGCAGCTTCAAGCGTTAAGTTTTGAGGGTGTTTTATTAATGCGAAAAAGCGGCAGGAATTCCTCGGAGGTGCAAAAGGAATGCAAAGGGACGGAGAGAAACAGTGAGAGCAAACTCGAAGAAAGATCGTCGTACTTGCGCTGCTCGTGTGGCAGCGGAGAATTTTGCAAATTAACCAGTGGCCCATGAGGTTGGCTCATCCAAACCCGTACAAAGTGATTGACCGGCAGATTGTAATTGGAATAAAGATACCGTTTCCTGATTGTGAGAAATAAATTCGCGGAATCTCCGACAAATAAGAAAAATATGAAGGGCCTCGACGATATCTCGTCCCAAAAACGCGCTCGGTTGTTGGCACTTCTCTTGCTCCCTTAGTCTTTGTCTTTCAACAATTAAGCTATTGCTACCAAAAGGAGGCGAGGATGTTTACCGATAAAATTGATCTCAAAGATTTTGATAAGATGGATCCTGAATACAAGGATCTTCTGGGACGCGTGTTGACGATCCAGGCGGACTGCGAGATCGGGGGGCCACATCTTTATGTGCAGAAAATGCTGCCAGCGGCGCCGACAAAGCTCGATCAACTTATCGTCGCTCGTACGGCGGCGGAAGAAATCGACCATTTCCGCAAAGTAGCGCGGGTCGCCGGCGATGTCGGCGTCGACGTCTCTTTTGTGCTGAGCCAACCCAACGAGAAACGTTTCGTGGACGCCTTTCGCGGCCTCATAACGACCTGGGAGGACAACGCCGTTTTTGGCTTCTTGATCGATCGGGTCGGACGATATCAGCTGGAAGAATTCTACGATTGCAGCTACCTGCCGCTGCAGCGAATTCTCCCGGACATCGTGACTGAGGAGCTGGGACATATCGAATATGGTTATAACAAAACAGTGGAACTGCTCTCGAAGGGTGACGAGCAGAAAGAGCGGTTACAGAAAGCCATCGATTATTGGTACGTTCGCGCACTCGACATGTTCGGGCACAGCGGTTCAACCCGCGCCGAGCGTTATCGCTATTGGGGACTCAAACGACGTGCCAATGAACAGGCTCGGGAGGATTACGTGAAAGAAGTGAATCCAATTCTGGAAAAGATGGGGTTGGAAGTCCCAGATCCACTTAAAGGCCGTCGTTATATGTGACTCGTACGGAGGCCCCTGCATGGCGCCGTTAAACAGGGCGTATCTCACTCCAATGACCCAACAGTCGTGGAGAACGCGATAGGGGATTGTAAAGAGATTCTGGATGTCATCATGGCTGGAAACATGTCGGAGTGGATGATTGAGGCCGCAAGATAAATGACACGCGGAAGGAATCTTTAAAATGAGCGAACCAAAAGTCTTCTATTACGAAACAGAAATCGAGTGGACGAAAGAAAAAGAGGGGCAGATAAAGGGACCCACTCCTCCCACCGTGAGTGTCGGAGCACCGCCAGAATTCAAGGGACGTGAAGGGATCTGGTCCCCCGAGGATCTCTTTGTGGCTTCGTTAAATACTTGCTTTATGCTTACCTTTCTCGCGATCGCGGAAAATTCCAAGGTGCCCCTGGTCAGTTTCTCTTCGGCAGCCAAAGGCAAGCTGGAGAGAGTGCCGGGGAGCAATTACCAGATAACCGGGATTGTGGTTAAACCGAGAGTAGTGATTGCTTCTGCCAATGACTTGGGCCGGATTCCACGGATTTTGGAGAAGGCCAAAGAAAATTGTTTCGTCTCCAACTCGATTAAGAGCGCCACCAAGATAGAGCCGGAAGTCTTCCACCATCAGACACAGACGTCTCCTTGTCCTCTTGGAAAAACTCCGGGCTCGGGCGGTTTGCCTTCAGCCCTCGAAATTTGGCTGGCCTGGGTAACTTCAAGAAGAGCGTTGGCAGAGGTTAGGCTCGGCGGTCCGTTTGTCTTCTAGTGTTTTGCAGACGACTAACATAGGTCATTGCGGCTAGGGAACCATCGGGCTGGAACTCTACGAACAAAATCCGGACTTGAATGCGGTCGTCGTGCCTGTGGGCGGGGGTCGGCGCCCTTCTGTTGATTTTTACCGCTCACGGTCCGCTTATCAGCGGAATTCGCATGCTCAGCATCGGCCTTCTGCCTTCCGTAATTACATATACCTTGGGCTGGGTTGCTCGGCGTATTTGTTGCCGGATAAGCGTGACGCAAATCCGCTGGGTCCCTCCGAACATCCCTATTTTTTTCGGTTTCTGTCGCAAGACGCCTGTAGAAATCCGCTTGGGGCTTATGCCAACGCAGGTTCGAAAAAGAAACGTCTCTCAAAGTGGACCGTGTTGTCCTGGGAGATTCTCCCCCGTGGGAATCAAATGTGGAGTTCTTCGCAAAATTGCGAAGAAAGTCCGCGGTCATTTTTGAAAAGCCTGGGAAATCTCGTGGCATAGCCATTGCTCGTGTGTCAGCCTGTCATGAACTCAATAACGAAAGCCGTCAATGGTCTTTGGGTGGGAATTTTCTTCATCGTTGTCTTCGCTTCCATTTCTCCCGCCTACGAAGAGATCGCAGTAAACAACGGCGCGACCATTCGGGGCAGCGTCAAGGTTGAGGGCAAGCTGCCAAAGCTTCCGCCTTTGCAGATTACCAAGTCCAAGGAAGTTTGCAGGAATGTGCCCAATGAAACTCTCATCGTGGGAGCGGGGCAGGGTATTCGCTATGCCGTTGTGACCTTAGAAGGGATCACGAAAGGGGTCGCCGTAGAAAAAGAGGCGGTTCACGAAGTGGATAACCTAGGATGCCGGTTCGTTCCCCACGTATTGGCGGCAAGCGTCGGGCAGTTCGTGGTGTTCAAAAACTCAGATCCAATTCTACATACGGCGCACGCTCTGTTCACCGGCGGGCAGCCGCAATTCAATGTCGGGCTTTATCCAGGCAAGGTGAGCCGCAAACCGTTGGTTACTCCCGGTGTGGTCAAGATCATTTGTGAAGTCCACCCCTGGATGAGCGCTTATATTGTCGTCACCGATCATCCCTACTATTCAGTGACGGATGTCTATGGAGAATATCTCATCAGTGACATTCCCGCCGGGAGCTATCGCTTGAAAGTGTGGCACGAAACTTTGGGTACCGAAGAAAAACAGGTCGAGGTGAAGACCGACGGTTCTCAGAATGTGGATTTTGTCTTAAGTCCAAAACCAGGAGTAAAAAAAATGACCCTACGACATGTCCGGCTATTCGCTCTTATGCCGTTCTTGCTCGCCGCCCAAGTACAGGGCGCCTGAGCCTCTAGAGAGCAGGAATTATGCCACTGGTTTTTATGGTCTAATCAACAAGCCCGCCGCCAATGACCAGAATTCTCAGGCGGAAGATGGCCGCGATGGGATGGAAGTAGCATTGTATGGAAGTCTGGCTTCTACATCGCGACCTTCCAACCGCAGTAAGCGTCCTTGTCTCTCTCCTAAGTTACTCCCCGTCAAACCTCTGAGTGCACAGCTGTGCCGCAGGCTCGCGCTCATTTCAACACAACGTGATGGGTTATCAGAGCAATCGAGAACCCCTAATTCAGCTGTCATCCCGCATGTCTCTAGCCGACAGTCGGGTCATCTCGGGATTCCCGCTAAGAGCATACGTGACGGACTTCGGCGTTAATTCTATGCAGCAAGCTGCAGGGAATCCGGCCCGCTGGTGTTGTAGACCTAACCTGACCAAACCATTTTCCGAGATCAGCGCATTCTTAAACGTGGGAAACCTCTCTGGCGGCTTTTGCAGCGGTGCGAAGAAAACCGCTCCAAAGTTCAAAAAAAGCATGGAAATCCGCACGCGGGGCCGCGGCACAGCGGTTGCGTTATGAGCAAGACAGAACCGACGAGGGAGGTATTTATGAGCAAGACGATGACGACAAAGGTGGGACATCTTGAAGCCGGCGCTCTGACTCGGCCGGAGAAAGAAGCGCACCCGCTGAGCAATTACTGGAAGGCGTTAGTGCCGATTGTTGCGGGAGCCGTACTGCTACTGCTGCCGATCCCCGAAGGTCTCAAACCGAATGCCTGGTATTATTTCGCGCTATTCGTGGCGGTCATCATTGCATTGATCCTTGAACCGATCCCGGCGGCGGCGGTGGGACTTATCGGCGTTACCGCTGCCTCGGTGTCGCCATTGGTCGTTCCCAAACCTGCCGATGCAATCAAATGGGCGCTCTCGGGATTTCAGGATGGCACGGTCTGGTTGATCTTCGTCGCGTTTATGTTTGCCTTGGGCTATGAGAAGACCGGGCTAGGCCGCCGCGTTGCGCTGAGCCTGGTGAAACGGTTGGGCAAGAAAACTCTTGGGCTTGGCTACGCAGTCGCACTGGCGGATCTCGTGCTTGCGCCCTTCACTCCCTCCAATACGGCTCGCAGCGGCGGGACGATTTTTCCGGTAATCAAAAATATTCCGCCGCTCTACGGCTCAGAACCGGGTCCGACTGCGCGCAAGATCGGCTCTTACATCATGTGGACCGCCTTCGCGACAACCTGTCTAACGAGCGCTATGTTTCTGACCGGTTTGGCTCCCAACCTTTTGGCGTTGTCGCTGGTGAAAACGACCGCGAAGATCGACATCAGCTGGACCGAATGGTTCATGGGTATAATGCCAGTGGGCGTGCTGCTGTTCGTCTTTTTGCCGCTGATCGTTTACAAGATCTATCCGCCGGAACTCAAGAGCAGTCCTGATGTGCCAGTCTGGGCCGGAGAAGAACTCAAAAAGATGGGCCGGATCAGCGTAAGAGAGATTTCCATGGCGCTGCTTGCGTTGGTCGCCCTGGGCCTCTGGATCTTCGGCGGCGACTTCATCAACGCTACGACCGTCGCGCTCTTGGTGTTGTCATTGATGGTGATGACCCGCATCGTCGAATGGGATGACGTGCTCGCGCACAAGCAGGCCTGGAACGTGCTCGTTTGGTTCGCCACACTGGTGACCATGGCCGATGGGCTGAACAAGGTCGGCTTTCTCAAATGGTTCGCCGGCGGTGCGTCAGGCGCGTTGAGCGGCTACTCGGTGATGACGATCGTTGTGGTGCTCACCGTCGTGTACTTCGTCGTTCACTATATGTTTGCGAGCCTCACCGCTCACACCACCGCGTTACTGCCAGTTCTCTTGACCGCTGCGATTGCCGTGCCGGAGATGCCGGTCAAGCTGATCTCGCTGCTGTTCTGCTACACACTCGGTTTGATGGGCATCATCTCGCCCTATGCGACTGGCCCCGGCCCGATCTACTACGGCAGCGGCTATGTGAGCCGGAAGGATTTCTGGACGCTTGGCCTGATCTTCGGGGCGATCTACCTCGCGGTGCTATTGGTCATCGGCGTCCCCTATCTCAAGTTCTATTTAGAATAGGAAAACCAACAGTTCGGCTTAAGAACTGCTCCGGGCCATCCATGAACGGACTCGCGGTCACCGACCGCGAGTCCGTTTTGTGTTCGCGCCGTCAACAAGGAAACAAATTTCGCCGCTTTTCAGGTTTGCAAAAAAATTCCGGGAGCATCGCTCCGAGTCCAAAACGTAGCAGCCACGATGATCAGGTCACAGGAGCAGATCACGGTTTGCAGTAGCTGATCGAAGCCCAAAAGGTAGTTGAGTTGAAGCGCGCTCTAGGGGAGCCTTAAACGTCTGTACGGATCCGAAAGCCATCTTTGTGGAGCCCTTCGCACAACCTTTGGATATGATCTGAACCGGTTGTTTCGAGAATAAATTCGACCTCGGTCTCACCAATGGCAACTTGCCCGAAACCCCGGCTCTGCCCGATCTGCAGGATATTTGCTCCCAGCTCCGCGATCCTTTGAGCGAGTCGAGCAAGCGCGCCCGGTCGGTCGGGGATCACAACGGAAAGTCTACTCAGGCGCCCGTCTTGGATTAGGCCTTTTTCAATTATACGAGAAATCAAGTTCATATCGATGTTGCCGCCGGAAATGACGAGCCCGACGTTGCCGCTGGCTAGACCGAGCTTCTTGTTGATGACCGCCGCAAGTGGGGCGGCAGCAGCTCCTTCAGCGACCGTCTTTTCGGTTTCCAACAGTAACAGAACGGCGTTGGCTATTTCCCCTTCGCTGACCGTGACGATCTCGTCGACGTAGTTTTTTGCCAATGCGAACGGCGTTTCGCCGACTTCACGGACGGCGATACCATCTGCGATCGTCATGGCGGGTGGAAGACGAACCGGTCCCCCTTTTTCTAAAGCGGCTTTCATGGATGGGAGGGCTTCCGCTTGCACGCCGATGATCCGAATCTTCGGATCGATCGTCTTAAGAATGAGAGCGACGCCCGCAATCAATCCGCCCCCGCCCACAGGCACGACCACCGCATTCAAGTCGGGATTTTGTTCGTAAAGCTCTAGCCCAATGGTTCCCTGGCCGGCAACGACCCAAGGATCGTTGAAGCCGTGAATTAAGATGAGTCCTTTTTCTTGAGCGAGGCGCTGAGCTTCTGCGAAGGCTGCATCGTAGTCGGCGCCATGGAGAACGGTTTGGGCGCCATAGTGTCGAACCCGGCTGACCTTGATGAGCGGAGCGTGGAGAGGCATGACAATCGTCGCGGCGATCTTTAGTCGCTGGCTGTGGAAAGCGACGGCCATGCCATGATTGCCGGCGCTGGCGGCGATGACGCCACGCTGCGCTTCGTCTGGAGTCAGCGTGAGTAGCCGATTGAGCGCGCCTCGTTCCTTAAAAGAGCCCGTGATCTGGAGATTCTCCAGCTTAAAAAAAACGCGAGTCCCGGCTAGTCGGCTGATGGTTTCGGAATAGGGAAAAGGTGATAGATAGATTTGACTTTGGATGCGCTCACGCGCTTCTTCGACATCGACGAAGGTGATCATGTTAACTCCAAGTTAGAATGAATAAGCGGGCACATGCAAATGGGTCCACCGGAATTTGATTTGACTTGAAGAGAATGTCTATGGCAAGGAAAATGCTTGAAGACAAGCGTAGATTCTCTTACTTATGCTTATAAGACCGTGTTTCTAATGAAAGCTCAACAGAACACCGCTCAATCGGACGTTGTCCGTTATCAGCAGAACTATCTCGTCGAAATGGACGGGATCGCGCTCTACCGTTCGATGGCCTCCGCCGAGAAGGATCAAAAGCGGGCGGCGATCTTTGAAAAACTCGCGGAGAATGAGGAACGCCACGCCCAACGCTGGGCGCGGCTGATCCAATCGGCGGGCGGCATCGTGCCGAATTACCGTCCGAGCCTGCGGGTGCGCGCGCTGGGATGGTTGGCGCGCAGCTTCGGTACGCACCGGGTGGTTCCGATCATCAGCAGTTTGGAAGCGCGTGACGAGGCTGGCTACATGCATCAGCCGGAGGCAGAGGGTTTGCCCGCCGAAGAGCGGGCGCATAGCCGCACGTTGTGGGCCATGTCGGGAGGTTCGTCCGGGCCTGCCTCTATCATCGGCACAGAACGTTGGCACTTCACATCGCGCGGCGGCAGCCTGCGCGCCGCCGTGTTCGGCATTAACGATGGTCTGGTATCAAATTTCAGCCTAGTCATGGGCTTCGCCGGCGCTGAGGCAAAGCCTGAATATGTGCTGCTCGCCGGCGTGGCGGGGCTTCTCGCGGGCTCCTTCTCGATGGCCGCGGGAGAATATGTCTCGATGCGGGCGCAACGGGAGTTGTTCGAGCAGCAGATCGCCATGGAGCAACAAGAGTTGGAGATGTCTCCCAAAGAAGAGGAAGAGGAACTCTCTTTGATCTACCAGGCCAAAGGGATCCCCGAGCGCGAAGCGGCCATGCTGGCACGGCGGATCATCGAGAATCCTAAAACTGCCATCGATACCCTGGCGCGCGAAGAGCTAGGTTTAGATCCCTCCCAACTCGGCTCTCCATGGAGCGCCGCCGCAAGTTCTTTTGTGGCTTTCATCGTCGGCGCCCTCGTCCCGGTGCTCCCTTATCTATTCGTTGCCGGGCAAGTGGCGTGGATTGCCAGCGCTTTGTTCAGTTGTCTTGCGCTATTCGGAGTCGGAGCCCTGCTTTCGATCTTTACCGCCCAGGGTCCGCTGCTGAGCGGCCTCAGGATGCTGGTGATCGGATTACTGGCGTCCGGGATTACTTACACGGTCGGCTGGTTGCTCGGGGTGTCCGTTGCCGGTTGAGAGCTAAGCTCTCGGCACACGGTTAAGGTCAGTGCGACTTCTTCCTTTGTAGTAGATCCTTCAGTTTCTTTCCGAAATCGGCGTTGTCCTGATAGCCGCTAAATTTTTCCGCGCCGGCACCCAGTGCGGCGACGAATACCGGTTGGTTCGTGTGCGCCGTGGTCAGCCAGTAGGCCTGGGTATTATTGGCAATCATCATTCCCAGAGCGTTAATCGTTGGGTCGATAAAAATGGAACGTGAGATGGGCTGCCGCTTGATGATCGCCTCTTTGTAATCCGGCGCCAGAGTAAAACCTTTGAAGTACTCTTTCATGAGGTTGTCGATGGCTTCGCCGGTGGGATTCGGTCCGAGAATTCCAGAAGCCTTCTTCAGCGAGATTGGGATTGAATCGAGCTTCTTTAAATCATCGATCGTTGCCGCCACCTGATTTGGACCCCTTGTGCTGCTGAGATCCTTTAAGGCCAGAGTGAAGCCGAGACCGCCTGTTTCATGATCCGAAGTCACAAGAATCAAGGTCTCGCGCGGATATTTCTTGTAGAACTCATAAGCGAGCCCCACCGCGCGATCGAATTCACGATAATCGCGAATCATTGAAGCAATGTCGCTTTGATGAGACGCTGTATCGACGTTTTCGTTCTCGATAAAAACAAAGAAGCCATGGGGGTTGCCGTTCTGGAGCAGGCGGATTACGGCCTGGGTCATGTCATATACTGAGGGTTCCGTCTGCTTGTTGCGGTCAATCTCGAAGCTCATGTCGCCGGCACTGAAAAGCCCCAAGATCTTGCCGCGCGGCGCTTGTTCAAGCTCCTGCTTGGTAGAGATATGCAGA
>Ga0075425_100005001_pt1 | contig 13727 bp, 13 predicted proteins | sample SoiMethybrSBSTD4_FD_75300 | JGI IMG/M metagenome (GOLD analysis project Ga0075425, IMG submission 75300) | Bulk soil microbial communities from a Populus tree surrounding site in Tennessee, USA - Soil MetaG P. TD hybrid SBSTD4 | ecosystem: Environmental > Terrestrial > Soil > Tree plantation...
ATGTTCGGCTGCCAATCGTTTGTCGCGGCTTTGTTCCACAACTGCTTCGCTTTGGGCGACACGTGTTCGTGGAGTCGTATCCGAGCGGTATTCAGCATCCTCTCGATCGTTACTACTGCACCAGATAATGCGGAGAAAAATAACCCTAGCACGAATGCTCTCTCAATCTCTTCGATTATTACGTCGAACTCCGTGGTCCCCCGCATGACTGGTGGTTCAATTGCGAAATATCTATCGATCATAGAATCGCTCACCATGTAGTCTGGCACCATCGCATCTGCCATCGAAGCATCACGTGGTGCCAAGAACAGCTTCACGGTCCGCCGAGCTTCGAAACGACGTCGGGACTCGTCGCCAATTCTGCACGCATTGCGCGTGCTGTTGATGTAGAGGTTCATCAGAGCAGTCATTTCAGCCGACTCCCGTCGCGAGTCTACCACCGCGACGACGTGCCAGCTGGATAAACTGTTCCCTACTGCTCCTGCCGAGCCTGGGAATTCTCCGCTTGCGACGGCGGACGATCATAAGCTGGGGCCATGTCTTCGTTGGCGGCGGCACCGGCGAGGGCATCGGCTACCGAGACGTTTTTTATCGCGCGTAAACTGCGCGACGTTTCGTTTTTCGTTTCTCTTCAGGCGTAACTAGTTCGCCCAATCCCCCGATTGCAACCGGCTCTTTGTCTGGAAATTGAGCTACAAGGGTTAGTCTTCCTCCAGCTGCCTCGATATAGTTCCGCAGCGTGGAAAGCAACAAGTCACTTCGCTTCTCCAGACGAGAGATTCCGTCCTGGCCCATGTTGAGCGTGCGTGCCACGGTCTTTTGAGTTTTATTGACCGCGTGCCTGAGTTCTCGCAGAGACATTTCGCGTGCAACTAGTTCGCGGGTACGAACACGAATCTTTTCCTGCCTCTCGGGATTGATTTCCTTAAGTTTTTGTTCCAAAGTCTTCATTGCTACTTGGCCCCCTTCTGCTTGGATCCTTCCGCTCGTAGAAAAGCGAGGTGTCTATCGAACCTCGCGTCTGCCTGCTTAATCAGTTGCCGATAAAAGCGCTTCCCACTGCCACCCGATTTATCTCCTCCGACGAGCAATATGGCTTTTTGCTGAGGATCGAAGGCAAATGCTATTCGCGATACCCCGTCGGCTGCCTTAAACCTCAACTCCTTCATGTTGTCGTGCTTTGATCCGTGAAGGGTATCGGCAGTAGGGCGCTTGAGCAGTGGCCCAAATTCCTTCAACAAATTTGCATGTGCCAGTAACTCGTCTTGAACCTCTGGGTCAAGCGTATCAAATTCAGGCTCGAATTCGGCGTGGAACAGTACTTGCCACGGCACAGAAATAGTATGTATTCAGAGCCATATGTCGTCAAGTACATATTGAAAGATTATATATGGCATTATCAACAACCTACATCAGTAGTGTGAGACAAACGGGGCGGGCGGGTGGGGGTACCCGCCCCTACGCGATCCTATTACTACTGCTGTTCCTGTTCCTGCTGGGCCTGGAAATTCTCCGCTAGGGACGGTGGTGGCGCGCGGCGGACGATCATGGCGGGAGCCATGTCTTCGTTGGCGGGGGCGTCGGCAAGGGCGACAGTCACCGAGACGCTGAGTTCGCTTTCGGCACCGCCTTTGAAGACGCCGCGAGTGGGAGGGACTTCGGCATAGTCGCGGCCGACGGCGACGCGGATATGGCTTTCGCCGCCGAGCACGTTGTTGGTGGGATCGAATTCAGTCCAGCCCAGTCCAGGCAACAGGGCCTCAACCCAGGCGTGGGACGCGCCTTCGGCGGCAGCGGCCTTGGCGGGGTCGGCGTGGAAAAGGTATCCGCTGACGTAGCGGCAGGGGATGCGAAGTTTGCGGGCCAGCGCAATCATGATGTGGGCGAAGTCCTGGCAAACGCCTTTGCGCGCCGACAACGCGTCGTCAATGGGTGAGTCAACGCCGGTGCTGTTGGGCACGTAGGCGAATTTCTCGTTGATGCTCTTGGTGATCTCCAACATCACTTCGAGCGGGGTTCCCCGCCGCTCGAGTTTCATTTCACTGGCCAGGTCTTCGAGCAATGGTGTGGGACGGGCAAAGGCGCTGGGGAGCATCATCTCCCACCAATCGCCGATGGCGACCTGCTGATCGAGGTCGTCCCAGGTGCGGTTGATCTCTGCGAACGGATTGGGCGCGGGCAGGACCTCAACCAGCGACTGGGCTTTCACGGTCAGCTCTGAGTGGCTCTCGGCGATATCGAAATGGTGGACGATGTTGCCGAGGAAATCGCGATACTGCATGATGGCGGCGTTCGGCTTCACGCTCAGCTCGAAGCTGAGACAGCGCTGGCCTTCGTCGCTGCGCGGCTGCATGCGGACTTCCATCACGCTTTCGCGGACGGCGGGCTTGTAGCGGAATTTGGTAATGTGGCGGACGGAGTAGATCAATGGGTCTCCTCGGATGTCGTGTTATTGATTCTTGCCGCTCGGGCATTCGCCTCGCGCTTGTTCTCTTTAACCCTTGCACCCAGGACTTACGTCCTGGGCTAACATATTCCGCCCCTTCGGGGCTGGGTTCCTGCCGATCCTTCAATGGTGCTCAACCTTGAGAGAATCGGGCTTGCGAGCTCCGCACAGCCCATCTCGGATTGAAGCCTCGAAATTGAACCCTTCCTGCCGCTTTCAACGTTCTTGAACTCTTCCTACCGCATCAGCGCCGACTCCACGGGATAGTCGAAATAAATCTGCTGAATTGCATTGTGGGCCTGGGCGCAGAGGCGATGGATGTTGCTCAAGTACGCTTGCAAACCGTCGGCCATAATTTCTTCGATTTGCGCAAAGCTCAGATTGGCGCGAAGCCGTCCGGCCAGCCGCGACGGAGAGTCAGCTTTGCGCTCCGTCAGCTCCGAAATGGAACGCAATGCGGCATGCACTTTGTCTACCGAGAAACGGACTGAGTGCGGGAAATCGGGATTCAGAATCAAAAACTCTGCGACTCGCAATGGCTTCAGTTCGGCGGTGTATTTTTTGCAGTAAGACTCGAAGGCAGCGCAATCTTTCAGAAGTCCCACCCATTCAAGATATTCATCGGTGTCAATCGTGTACTCCCAGGGCTGGGTGAATTTTCGGAAATGGGTGCCAATTAAAGTCGCCAAGCCGTGGGTGCGCTCTACCGAGCGTCCAAGCTGAATATATTGCCAGCCCTCGCCGTGGCTCATTGTTGAGTCGGTTACTCCTTGAAAAAGATGAGCACCGTCAAGGGCGCCGCGAAAGAAAAGTTGCGAATGCAGGATCCAACTCTCTCCCGCGGGAGTGCCAACGATTTGCAGATAGAGCCGGTTGAGCTGCTCCCACATCTCTGAGCTGCACTGCTCGCGCACCTGGCGCAGATTTTCTCGCGCGGAAGAAATACAGGAAACGATCGACGATGGGTTGGTGCGATCGAGCGTCAGAGTATAAGCCAGCGTGGCGGAGTCAATTTTTCCCCCGGCAGGAACCGGGACTTGTAATGCTTCGAGCAAGCGCAACCAACGAGTGGAGCCTGATTCCGGAGATTGGTCGAGTCGCAACTGGAAATCAACATCGATCAGCCGAGCTGTGTGCTCGGCCCGCTCCAGGTAGCGGCTCATCCAGTACAAACTGTCAGCAACTCGGGAAAGCATGGTTTGCTCTTTCAGGTTCTGTATTCCCACCCTTCGAAAAGCGCGAAGGGTGGGGCAGCCTCATGGAGATGGTCTCTGACTCGAATCACGCTCGCAGCACCCACGTATCTTTGCTTCCGCCGCCTTGGGATGAGTTCACCACCAGCGATCCGCGACGAAGTGCTACGCGCGTGAGCCCTCCGGGGACCAGAGTGACGTTCTCCCCATAGAGAATGTAGGGACGCAGGTCAATGTGGCGCGCTCCGATTTCTCCGTCCACGAAACACGGCACCCGCGACAGTGCCAGGGTCGGCTGCGCAATGTAGTTGCGTGGGTCGGATTCAATTGCCCGGCGGAATTTCTCCCGTTGATCGGCAGTACTTTGCGGGCCGATCAACATGCCGTAGCCGCCGGATTCACCCACTGCCTTCACCACCATTTCGTCCAGATGTTCGAGAACATGACTTCGCTGGGCCTTGTCGGTGAGCACATAAGTTTCAATGTTGCCGAGAATTGGATCCTGGCCGAGATAGTAGCGAATGATTGCGGGCACGTAAGCGTAGGTGGCCTTGTCGTCCGCCACCCCGGTGCCGACGGCGTTCACCAACGAAACGTTTCCCGCGCGGTAAGCGTTGAAAAGTCCTGGCACGCCGAGCCGCGAGTCGGGACGGAAGCACAATGGATCAATGAAATCGTCGTCTACGCGGCGATAGATCACGTCAACGCGTCGCAGCCCCGCGGTCGTGCGCATATAGACGATATTGTCGTGAACGAGGAGGTCGCGGCCTTCTACCAGCTCAATGCCCATCTGTTGGGCGAGAAATGTGTGTTCAAAATATGCGGAGTTAAAAATCCCTGGCGTGAGGAGGACGATGGTGGGCTCGTTCCGTCCCGAGTGGCTGGCAGGAATGAGCGCCCGCAGTGTCGCGAGAAGAGATTGCGAGTAATGGTCAATGGGGCGCACGCCGTAGTCCTGAAAGAGTCCAGGGAAAACGCGCTTCAGCACTTTGCGATTGGCCAGCATGTACGAGACACCGCTGGGGACGCGCAAGTTGTCTTCCAGGACGGCGAAGCTGCCGTCCGGCAATCGCACCAGGTCGGTGCCGCAGATGCTGACGTAGACTCCGCGCGGGACAGGTAGTCCGCGCATCTCGCGGCGAAAATGCTTGCAGCTAAAGATGAGCTCGCGCGGGACGATGCCATCGGTGAGGATTTGACCCTGATGATAGATGTCTTGCAAGAAAAGATTCAGAGCGGTGATACGTTGGGTGAGGCCGCGCTCAATGGTGTGCCATTCAGCGCCGGAAATTATGCGAGGCAGAAGGTCGTTGGGAAAAACGCGTTCAGTTCCCTGCTCGTTTCCATAAACCGTGAACGTAATTCCCTGATGAAGAAAGGAGAGATCCGCGGCCTGCTGACTCTTCTTCAACTCTTCCGCCGGCAACTCCAGCAGTGTGCGGAAGAGCGCCTGATAATGCGCGCGCGGAACACCGGGGGAACCGAACATTTCGTCGTAAGCATTGTCGAATTGATAGTTTAGAAACGGCGGCGGAAATGGGGATGGCGGAGGCGGTTGCTTGAGCCGCAACACTCGAGATCGGGCCGCGCGTCCTTGAGGCACTTCAGAAGTTTAGGGGTTGGCGGAAGGAGCCGTCCAATCGAAATTGTTTATTGGGGGCATTTGCCGTGATCCGCGCATAGCTCTCAAAGCCGAGTCAGTTGCGAATGTCGGACATCAGCTGCTCGACTTCGGTTTTCACTTCAGCTGTAAGAGGCAAGAATGGAAGGCGAGGCGGGCCGCCATAGTAACCATTCAGGTCTGCGGCATATTTTAGCGCCGGCACGCCGAGTTCAGCACCGACTCGAGTGGACGCCCGCGCAATGCGGTCTTGCTTGACGCGGGCAAGTTCCTGGTCGCCTTCCTTCCAAGCAGCGTAAATTTCGTAACACGCAGTCGGAGCTGGGGAGGCAAATGCGAGAACCGCGCCGACCGCTCCGGCTTGGAGAGATGGAAGAAGTCGCTGAGCGGCGCCGGCTAGGACCTGGAAACCGACCTCTTTTTGACGAGTCTTGAGGTTGCCAACTGCGGTGATTGCTGAAGAACTAGTTGGGGAGTGGGAACTCTATGACCTTACAACTGGACGCACTGGCGCTGCGGATGCGCTGCAACTCTTGTTCGTCTGCCTTGCGGCCTTCGAGAATCACTTCCGCAGCTACAAACAAGAGTGCACGTGGATCTACCGTGGGAGTTTCTCCCTGCACAACCCGTTCGAGTTCCGCCAAGAAGTTAGTCTCTTTGGCAAGCATGGCTGAATCCTAAAGCTGAGGGTCGAAGCCATCAAGATAACGGGGGAGTGTTACCGTCGGGATGGTCAATGAGCGATATGGCCTGATAACAGCAACTACGGGTTTTACAGCAGCCACACGGTGCAGAGTATGATTGTTGCCCAATGAACGGTGCCACCCAAGTGTTGACCTGCACCCACTGCGGCTCCTCAGTTGGGAGAGGTTCAATTTTCTGCAAAGATTGCGGAGCAACAATTCTGCCGCCTACCTCCCTCATTACATCGTCGGCTGATGTCCAACCCCAGTTGGAACGCAAAAGGAGGCATTGGAAATGGTTAGTTGTTGCAATAGCTATTTTGCCTGCCTATCTCATGTGGCAATGCGGCTCCGGCATGAGCGCAGGTGCGCGTCTTTCCGATGATGCGGTGCGTCATTTCCATTCGCAATTAGACTCTGAGGCGTATGCCGATATTCTGGGTGAGTCTGATGAGGCCTTCCGGAACTCCGAGAACCGAGACGAGATAATCAAATTTCTCACGGGTGTTCATTCAAAGCTAGGTTTATCACGTGGTTTCAATCGCACAAAGATCTTCGTGAACGCTACGATCAGTGGCACTCTCATCACGGTTACCTACAAGAGCACATTTGATCAGGGGAATGCCGTGGAAGCATTTACATGGAGAAAAGCTCCTGGTGGTCTGAAGCTCGTGCGCTACGACATAAATTCCAACACATTTGTCATACGATGAAACCTATGCTCCAGCGTGAGTGCGCTGTGTGGCCTAATGGTCATTGGCGATACATCTGCATATCACTTGTTTCGATAGTTGGCCTGAAAACAGCGGTACGTCCGGTGTAGAGTGTTGACGTGAAAGCCCGAACGTTGATTCTCAGTGCAATTCTCCTTCCGATCGCAGCTGCCCAGGTATCGAACACAGATGCGTTAAACGATCTTAGGAAGACTCACCCGACGGTAAAGTGGAGGAGCCAGCCATTAGCCGTTTCTGATGTTCTTTGCGAAGGGAAACCGGGAACTGTCATTCTCGGTTCCGAGAAGAACGACGTGGTCGTGGGTGTGGTATCGGGGTTGCGTGAACACAAAACTGAAGTGTTATCGTTTCCGATTAGATCGGGCACCCAAAACGGGTTCTGCGCCTTTCCGATTCGAATCGAGACCTACCCGTTGAACTGCGAACCCGATATAGGCGCTTTGCCGGGTTGCAAACCGATTAAGGGCTGTCGTTCGTTCGCCGTCATAGATGACGAGTGTGATTCGTTTAACTTCTACTGGGATTCGTCACGCCGAGCGCTTGGATGGTGGCGGCACTAGCCAACTGTTGACAAATCTCCATATCGCTCATTGACCTCGAAAAAGGCGAATGAAAAGCGCAAAGTTGCGATATTGCCTGTGTCTGTTGAAAAAGTCTTTCTTGCTAAATTCACCAAAATAAAATTGCGTCAGGATGCGTTATAAGCGCTCTTCTCGGATTGCGAGACATTTTGTATCCCGCAAATTTCGACCGTTTTCGACTCAAAGGGACTTTTTCAACAGCCACGCCTGATTTCAACACTTGAGCCTGACTGGACCTTTTCTCGTCCTAGGTGTAGTGCGCTGCCGTGAAGCGTTCACTGCTCTTAACAGTCACCGCCCTAGTTTTCATCATTGTCACTGCAGGTTGCAGTTGCTTTTGCCGTCGATTTGTTGTCATCGGCAGAGAGAGCATCATTCCTGGACTCCTCCGGTTCCCCTTAGGAAAGGCCTCACGAGGCCTCTCGATCCCTCAAAGCCTCCATTTCATTCACTGTCCTAAAATCCTCAGTGCCGCTTAAATGTCCAAGACCTGGGACAAAATGCCAAGAAGTGAGCAAGAGCGCTCAGATTTACAGCAATACATGAACGAGCATAATTTGCGGGTTCCCGGGAAGACCCCAGGAGGTTAGTTTTATGCGTTCCATGCTTGGCGCTCCGTTGCTGGCCCTTGTTTCATTACTGTTGCCTTTTGCGACGCAGGCACAGACTCAGGCTGATTGCACGTTCAACTTCTTTTCGCTACAGACAACGATCACGGCCCCCGATGGAACGCCGGTATTCATGCAACCTCGCGGGATTAACGATTTCGGCACAATAGTTGGCGTTGGCTCTCGAGGTTCCGCTGGCTCCATCGGCCTGATTCGATGGGCCAACGGCGGATTCACCCACGTCCAAGGAACAAGGGCGCTCACGGCCCGCAACGACCTCGGCACCAGCATCGGAACTGACAGAGTTAACGGGTTTTTCAGAGAAATTCTGGTGAATGGCCAAACCATCACTCCCATTGTTCTTGACGTGAACCAAGGCAGCTTGGAAATCCTTGCGCGGGGAATCAATAAGTGGGGCACTATCGTCGGCGTTTACTTCGGTAGTGACGCCGGACACGGGTTCAAGCTTGGGAAGAACGGCACTATTCATATCCTAGACTTTCCCGGTACGAGGTCGAGTAGCACATACGTCTATGGTATCAACGACAACGGTACTGTGGTTGGAGGATACGAAGACCCTAATGTCCCCTTGACTCACGGTTTCATTTTTCACAACGGTCAGTGGGCCACGCTGGACTATCCAAATGCATTCGATACCCAACTGATTGGCATTACCAATGCTGGCAAGGTGATTGGATACGTTCAGACGAATACTTTCACAGGGTTCTTTCTTTACGAGAACGGCACCTTCAAGGTAATTTCCGTGCCAAATTCGGTAAACCCATCGCTTTTGAGCATCAGTCCCAAACAAGGGCTGATTCTTGGCGTTACGGAACTCGCGGGCTCACCGGCATTCATTGCGCAGTGTCAGTAAGGAGTGGTGTAAACGCGATCCCGAGGGACACGATATTCTGCTACTCCAGAAGGTAGTAGAATGCTGCGCACAGTAGAATGCCGCGCACAATGGGACGCTTAATCCTCTTAATGTTTCTGTGTTGCACCGTTTCTGTTCAGGCACAAGAAGAACGTTCGGCGGCATCAAGATTCGACGGGTGCTATGAAGTCATCTCGTTATCGTGGAGTCCGCCGGACGAGAACATCCAATTGCTACCACCACGGTTTAAATTGACGGGCGATGGCCACGTGCATTCTGCTGTCCCAACCAAAAACGAAAACTTGGCATGCGATTCCTGGACTGCTCAGGCAAAGAAACTGAAGCTGTCGTTTGGATGTCTAGGCGGATTTCGCGGGAGTCTGAAGCCGTCAAGCCTTGGGGAATTCAATGGCAAGTTGAAGGAATGGTCTGATCATCGCTGCTGGCCGAAATCGTGGTGCGGTTCTAAAGAGAAAAGACGAACTGGTTTGCTGCGGATTCGCGAAACAGCTTGTGCGGCTGATGGGCAATGATTTCCGTAAGAAATCTCCGTCTCATTCGCTGAGCGACTTCACATCGTTCGGAACCATTTGGGAATCACTGGTGTCCTTTTCTCAGGAGCCCTACCGGGCGAGGGAAAATGTTGCGAAATATCGGTGTCGCACTGCTGTTCACATTCATGTTGAAAACGAACAGCGGATCGCAGGACTCCGCCGCCGCTCCAGAACCTTACAATGTTGCGGAAGCATATAAGATTTACAGCCTTCTGGTACCACGAGAACCGTCCTTTACCTTTGGGAAAGAGAAGGTCATGATCCGGGACGAGGCTGTACGAGGTGGTACCCCATGCTTGACGGCCTCAGCTGCTAAGAAATTTTCCGATGCGGTTGTAGCGTTCAATCGTCTGCAGCAGAAAAAGTGGATACTACAGCCCAAATTCCAGCTGGATAAGCCATACAAGCTCATCACATCTGAAGAAATCAAGACTCTGCCCGACACGCCCACCCAGAGTGCCGCCAATTCCTACGTTGAGATGTCCATAGTCGGGTTCAACCGGGAGGAAACCCGCGCCGTTCTATTCATCGGTAGCCCCTGTGGCGGTCTGTGCGGGCATTGGAGCTTTCATTTGCTCGAAAAGGTTCACGGCAAATGGCAAGAGGTACCCGGCGTCAACTGCGCAATGTTTTCGTAATCTCCATATCACTCATCGACTTCGAAAAAGGCGAATATAAAGCGCAAAGTTGCGATATGGCCTGTTATCAGCAATTGACCGCACTGTGCTAACGTGGCCCATGCCCGGAACACGCGAACAGATTCTGGAAGAGCGACGTCAACTCAAGGCAGAATACGGTGGATTGTTCGATGTGATCACCGCGCTCTTGTTCCAGCACGATCCGGCTGGAATTAATTTTGAGGTTAACCCCGACGAGTACCAGGCCGAAACCGGCACGATACTGCCGAGGTTACGTAGTTGCACGTCCTCCACCGACGTGGCGCGTGTGGTGCATGAAGAATTTAGCCACTGGTTCAGTCCAGAAACAGCAGGCTCAGTAGAGCGGTACACAGACATCGGCTCCGAGATTTGGCAGCTCTGGCAGAACCGTCGCCCTCGTCAATGAGTGTGATAAGGCCTGTTATCAGGAATTGACGGCGCGAATATCATAGCTATCGCATTTGAGAAAAATACCAGCTCTTCGGGGAGCCTCGTCATGGTCAAGCCAGTTCTTGTGATGGCGTTGCTGCTAATGATCTCAGTCGGCAACGATGTAGTCGCCCAAGCCGACGCAAAGCCGTTCCATGTCGTCATCGCTGGACTAACTCACGGTCACGTGGCTGGGTTTCTAGATGCCGCTTTCAAACGCACCGACATTCAAATCGTCGGGATCGCTGAACCAGACCAGGCGCTGGCGCGTCGTTATTCGATCCAGTTCAAGCTCAACTCAAGTCTGTTCTATACCGATCTCGACCAGATGCTCTCGGCAGTTAAACCCCAAGCCGTGCTCGCTTATACCGACACGCGCGAACATCGTCGCATCGTTGAAATTGCTGCCAGGCATCACGTGCCCGTCATGATGGAAAAGCCCCTGGCTGTAACGGTGGACGACGCCCTCGCAATTAAGCACGCTGCGGACGCCGCACAAGTTCCCGTCCTGGTGAATTACGAGACGACCTGGTATTCCGGCAATGCCGCCGTTTACCAACTTGTACAAGACGGCGTTCTCGGTCGGGTCCGCAAGGTTGTCGTGCACGACGGTCACAACGGCCCGAAAGAGATCGGAGTTCCTCCTGAATTTCTCTCGTGGCTCACGGACCCTGCTCGCAACGGCGCAGGAGCGCTGTTCGACTTCGGTTGTTACGGCGCCGACCTCATGACATGGCTCATGCACGGCGAATCACCGAGCACGGTAACGGCGGTTCTTCAGCAACTCAAGCCCGAGACTTATGCGCATGTTGATGACGAAGCCACGATGGTTCTTACCTATCCGAGCGCTCAGGCCATTCTGCAGGCTTCCTGGAATTGGCCTTTTGGTCGAAAAGACATGGAAGTCTATGGAGAGGTTGGACAGGCCAGCACTGTTGGTCGAGACCTCATTCGCGTGCGCCGGAAAGGTGAGAATGAAGAGCACGAGCAGCCTGCCCCGCCCCTCAGTAGTCCGTACAACGACCCGATCACTTACTTAATCGCGGTTCTATCAGGAAAGGCCGAGCCCAGCGGGCCGTCCTCACTCGATACCAACATTACGGTCGTTCGCATCCTCGATGCCGCGCGTGAGTCCGCCAAGACCGGGAAAACAATTCGCTTGGGAGATCATTGATGCTTCGTTGGCTCAAGTGAATCCGTGCGGTCAATGAGTGATAAAGCCTGTTATCAAGAATTGACCGACTCCGAGAAATTCATCTGTACAATGTCTTCCTGTCAATGAGCGAATCTCAATCCTCTCAGTCTGATAAACCGAAACGCTGGCAGGATATGGCGCTGCCTGCTTTCTTCGTTCACCTGACCGCATCCACTCTGGGAGCGGCGATCGTGGGTTTCATTGCTGCGTTTCTGCTGGCATGTCTAACGGCGGCATTTACGAAGAACACCTCGGGCGGAAACTGGGTAGATCACGTAACCGACCAGCGCATTTTCAACGCAGCAGGTGAACCGTATTTCTTATTTCCTGTTCTCGGTGGCATTGCTCTCGGCGCGCTGAGCTACCGCTATTCTCGATCCTCCTCTGCGGCGTGGGTTTGGGTACTACCCACTATCGTGCTCATCTGGAACGTGCTTACTTGGAAGAATGGCCGCGACCCTTACTGGCCAGATGTCTGGAACAACTATTTTGGCTCGCATTGCGGCGGTTCGGAATGTCTGTATGAGCTATTTGTCACAATGCCGTTCTACACTTCATTGGCCTACGCTGTGGGCTGGATTGGGCGGCGCATCTTGAAATCGAATACGATTTGAAGCCCTCGCGTCTCCACCACGGCGAGGCAGTTGGTGTTAAATCTCGTGGCTGTTGAAAAACTCTTTTTCGCGAAATTCGCAAAAATAAAATTGCGTCAGAATGCGTTATAAGCGATCTTCTCGGATCGCAAGGCATTTTCTATCCCCCAAATTTTCGCTGTTTGCGACCCAAAGCGAGTTTTTCAACACCCACTCTCCATATCACTCATTGAGGCTAGACGTGCGAAGGTAAAGCCACACTTCAACGCAATCGTCTGATTTCAGCGCCTTAAGATCAAATCCCATAGAATCTGGTGTGCCAAAAAGGGTGGGCGAGGAACAAAATGCCATCCGGTAACAGAGACTACTCTTGGATTCGTCATGCCGAGTCACGCCATCTGCGAACGGCAGGGGCAATTTCGATGGTCATTGCTCACGCCAAGCAACAGAAAGAAATCCAACTGCACGATGTGATTGCGGGAATCCACGTAGCTAATTTTGACCGTGTTTTACGATTTTGGCCCGACGCCGCAACATTCGAGGACTTTGTAGCCGAGCAGTGTGACTGGAGCGAACATCGGCTGCTGACGTGGGACAGGTGGAACTACGAAATGGAGCACCCGCCCCGCACAATTTCGATTCCATTCACCACAACCTCTTTCCAAATACGGCGCAAACATACATTCGCCGGAAAAACCTTCAGTAGGTCAGACGACTTGAAGCGAGTTTACTCAACCGCAGAAGAGATCAGCCCGAACAAGGTAAAACATCCTGTTGCAGGCATCGTTCCGTTGATCACGCCCGAACTGTTTCTGGTCGCAACCATTCGGACTGAGGGTGTCGCGCTTGCGATACGACTGAGAGATTCTGGAATGGAACTCGCAGCACTGGAGCAGGTTGCCATGCAGCAACTGAAAGAACCAGAGAAGCTCATGTTCTGATTTTGGCTGCAGGGCAATTGACGCTAAATCTCCATATCGCTCATTGACCCCAGAATTGGCGAATAAAAAGCGCAAAGTTGCGAAATATGGCCTGGTATCAACAATTGAGTTGCCAGGAGAGAGTTCTTCAATTCAGCGAGCAGATTAGTCGATTTAGGTTAGGCGAGATGGGCGGCGAGGTGTTCCGTTTTCCTCATTGAGCGTGCGTTGCAATTCTCTTGAGAATTCCACGAGTTTGTCAGGATTCCCCTCCTCAGCAGCTTGCTGCGCGACACGCTGCCAAGCTCGTACCGGATCGAACTCTCGATCCACTACGAAAGGCGATATTCTTTGACAAAGGCTGGAATGATTCATGGGTGAATTCGTTCATGTTTTCACCATTGGTTGTCACTGGCTATGGCACTATCGTGGTACATGATTTCGCGTATTGTCCCGTAACCGCAGAAGTTCTCTGCGACGCCCCAACAAGGAGGGTCGGCTTAATCACGGGACCGTCCTCAATGAGTGATATCGCCTGTGGGTGTTGAAAAAGTCACTGAGATTAGCAGCTGAGATTTAGCGAAAGCATGTTAGAAGGATGCATGCTTTGCTGGATTTCGATGGTTGGAGGCTTGCT
>Ga0075425_100005003_pt1 | contig 13723 bp, 13 predicted proteins | sample SoiMethybrSBSTD4_FD_75300 | JGI IMG/M metagenome (GOLD analysis project Ga0075425, IMG submission 75300) | Bulk soil microbial communities from a Populus tree surrounding site in Tennessee, USA - Soil MetaG P. TD hybrid SBSTD4 | ecosystem: Environmental > Terrestrial > Soil > Tree plantation...
CGGACCTGCGCGCGATCCGGAGTCATGCACTGGCGACCGGCACGAGCGAGCCGGACCTGCTCGACCTGCACGTCATTGCCGTGAAACCGAAGTGGCTCTGCTCGACGTTCGGCTTCCATCCCATGCTGGGCTTCCGGCGCCGCAAGCAGAAGCAGAGTATCGCGCACGGATGCGCGTCGACCTTCGCGACGATGTACGAAATGCAGCAACGGCTGCCGGAATCGAGCTTGTGGCTCGAAGCGTGGGGAGCCAGGGCGAATCTGAACCTCGATCCGGAATGCTTCCCGTTCGTCGGTCGGGACGGCAGGCGCGTCAACACGCCGGGTCCGGGGACCACCTACGTTCTGCAGCCGTCCGCGAAACGCGGAAAGGGTGAGTGCTGGTTCCGCCACGGCGTGCCTTGTCCGTTCAGCCGCAGGCAACTCGAGGCTGCGAAGGTCGCGGAAGAGAAGCTCGACGAGATCGAAGAGATCTACTGGACGTGCGGCAATCCCGCGACGCACCGGCCGGGGTGAGCGGAGAACGATGATGGAAACCGCTGGCTCCTTCGACGCTGGACTCGCGACGACGCTGCTGTTCGCGTCGGCGATCCTCTACTTCATCGTGAGAAAGCTGACGGCGTCGCTCAATCCGCCTTTCGTCGCGCTGGAGCTCGCATCGACGCCGAAGCACGCTGCGAACGTGCTCCTCGAATGGCAGCGGAATCAGAAAGTGCCGTTCGCCATCATCGCGTGCTTCTGCGATGCCCTGCTCGTCTTCTTCTACTTCGCCGCGTGTCTGTGGCTCGTGCTGATGGTGCATCGCGAGGGGAAGGTCCTCGGCAGCCTCAGCTACCTCGTTGCCCTCGGAATTGCGTTCGCCGCCCTCGCAAACTGGGTTGAAGACGGCGCGCTCGTCGTGACCCTCGTGCGTGGCAGGGCATCGGAAAGCCTCGTGGCTCTGGCCCGCTGGTTCGGCTGGATCAAGTACTCGGCCATGGCGATGACCATCGTCTACTTCATCTTTCGCGGCGAGGTGTGGGTCTTCGAGCGACTGAAGGATTACGTCAGGCCGCATCCGCGAACGACGATCGGCCTGCTCGGCGTGGTGACGCTGGCGACCACATTTCTCATCGGCCGCCGCCTGACTCTGCTCTCGCGCGATCGCCCGCCGCTGCTCGCACTCCAGTTCGCATGCGATCGTCTCGCCGCGCGCGATGTGCTGGAGAAGTGGGGCTCACGCCGCCGCGAGGCGGCATTCACGCTCGCGCTGGACTCGTTGCTGGCAGTCCTCTACGGGGTCACCTTCGCGACGCTCTTTGAAAGCATCGTGCTGCACTGGAATGCAGGTCACTCGAAGAGCGTCGTCGACGCGGCCGCGTTCATGGCCTGGGTCGCGATCGTCGCCGCCGCGTTCCACATCGGCCAGAACCTCGGCGCGTTCATCGCCGCCGTCCGCGGGTCGATGGGCTGGTGGGTCAGCCTCATGCGCCGCGTCGGATGGATGCGGTACCTGCTCCTGCTCGAAATCGGCCTCTACTTCATCGTCGTGCTCGTCGATTACGAAGCGCACAAGCTGACGCAGTTCGTGATCTGGATCGCGACTCTCGTGCGGAAGTGACCCTCACTCGCCGAGCGCCGCGTACTTCACGAGCCGGAAGCGCGCGCCCTGTGCGTCGCGAATGCGCGCGGCGAGCTTTTCGTGGAGCTCGGGAGTCCACGCGCCCCAGCGCTCGAAGAACTGCGCTGCCTGCGCTTTGTCGCCCTCGCGTTGAATGCGAATCACTTCCGCGAGCAGCGACTTCACGACGTCCGCGTAACGGTCGTAGTGAATCGTGAGCCGTGCGGTTTGCGGATCGGCGTCGATCAGGCCCTTCTCGAGAAACCAGTTGAACTGCGCGAGCTGCATCGTCTGGTACGGCTGATCCTTGCGCGGCTTCACGTTCTGCAGCGTGCGGCGGATGCCGGCCGCCTGGATCGAGCGCAGATCGGGATGCTTCATCTGATCGAGCGTGAACAGCGACACGAGGTCGGCCTTCATTTCCTCGAGCGCGTCGGCGTAATCCTCGAGCGCGATGTCGAGCGTGCGGCCCTGTTTGTCGCGATCGGGTCCGAGGTAGTGACCGATCTCGTGCCACAGCGTGCGCTGAAAATCACCCTCCGGGCCGAGGTCGTTGGCGTGCGCGTCGGCGGTCGCGGTGCGCCAGACGCGGTTCGACGCGGCGAGGATCGCCGGGTCCTTCATGATGTTTTCGCGAAGCATGATCGTGCGGCCGTAGCGCCGTGCGTACAGCGCGTCGTTCGGCAGGATCGTCGCGGTGTTCGTGCCGCGCGCCTGTCCGAAGTCGGCGATCACTTCGTACACGCCGACGGGGATGTCTTCGCGCACGCGCTTGTGGGCGTCGTACGGCAGCGCGTTCTCGATGGCCTGCAGACCGCCGAGACGCTTGCGAAGGTCGGCCGTGGCCTGCTCGTTCGTGGCGAGGAGGCTGAAGCTGTGGAACGCCTTCACGCCGAAGAGCGCGTCGTCGTACGTCTCGTACGCGCCGATCTGCGCGTTGAAATGTTTGAAGTCGCCGGTGACCCACGACGCGTCGCCGCTCTCGTAGTCGTTCGACAGCAGATCGCGCGCGCGATTGCGCAGGTAGCGGGCGAATTCGGCGTCGCTCTTTTCGATCTTGTCCGCGGCGTCGTTGAGATGCTGATACATGCGGACCATGTCGTCCGCGTAGGCGACCGCGTAGGGCACGGCATAGAGCGTCTTCGAATTCGGCGCGATCGATTTCAGCGACGCGGCGAGCTTCGCGTGAAACGTCGACAGCGCGCCGTTCGACGCGATCGCTTTGATGTCGCGATCGAGGTTCTCCTTCGTCGCGCGGCGGACGATCGTCCGCTCGCCGAGGATCGCGTCGCGTTGATCGGGATGCGCGGCGAGCCACGCATCGATCTCTTCGCGCGTCGCATCGACCGGATAGACGTTTTTCCCGGCGACCTGCGGATCGACCGGCGCAATCGCCTCGCGCTTGTTGTCGAGCGTCGTCGCGATCGGACCCTGGAACAAACGATAGATCTGCTCGAGATCGGGACGGTTCGCCTTCGCGAGATCGCGCGCGGCGCGCAATGCCTGGTGATGCCGCGACTCCTCGTAAAGCTTCTGCATGATCGCGCCCGCCGCGAGCAGGTCTTTGACCGCGGCTTTCTCCGACGCGTCGAGATGCGAGAGATCGGGCGCGAGGCGGATGGTCTCCGTCTTCGCGAGGATCTCCTTCGCCTTCGATTCCGGCCAGTAGCCGTTCTGCGCGAGGAGCGAGGTGGTCACGAGGAGAGAGGCGAGAGCGAGTTTCATGCGCGGGAGATTATCGCGATCCATAATCGCCGCCATGTGCCTCATCGCGATCGCCCATCGCGCGTCGGACCGTTTTCCGCTCGTCATCGCTGCGAATCGCGATGAGGATCACGAGCGACCGACGCGCGTCGCCGATTGGTGGGACGACGCGCCGGATGTCGTCGGCGGGCGCGACGTCAGCGCGGGCGGGGCGTGGCTGGCGATCTCGCGACGCGGGCGGTTTGCGGCGGTCACGAATCTTCGCGGCGCGATTAAGCGCGAGCGCTCGCGTGGTGAGCTCGTGCATCAGTTCATGACGAGCGATGTCGAGCCGCGCGCGTACGTCGAGTCGATCGATGTCATGCGATTCGCGGGATTTCATCTGTTCGCGGGCGAGGTCGGAGGCGAGCTCGCGCATCTCTCGGAGATGCCGATGCTTCTCGATTCCGGTCTTCACGGCGTGAGCAACGCGCCGCACGGGGAGATCTGGCCGAAGGTCGATCTCGCGATCGATGCCGTGCGGCGCGCGATCGCGCTCGACGATGCGAACGCGATCGTCGATGAGCTCCTGCGATTTCTGTCGACGCCGCGACATACCGGGAAGATCGAGCACGAGGCGTTCATCATCGGCGATCGCTACGGCACCCGCGCGTCGACGGTCATCGTCGCGACGAGCGACACGATCACGTTCGCCGAGCGCAATTTCCGCGCGGGCGGGATCCCGTTCGGAGACGTTCGCCGCTTCACGTTTGCTTCGGAAGATTCACGGTGAAGCAGGCGCCGCGGCCGAGGCCTTCGCTCGCGGCGCGAACGGTGCCGCCGTGGCGATTGACGAGGTGCTGCACGATCGAGAGTCCGAGTCCGAGGCCGGCGTGGCGGCGCGAATCGCCGACGCTGCCCTGACGGAAACGATCGAAGACGTGCGGCAGAAACTCGGGACTGATCCCTTCGCCGGTGTCGCGCACGGCGATCTCCGCCATGTCGCCGCGATCGCGCACGATCACCGTCACGAGACCGCCACGCGGCGTGAACTTGATGCCGTTGACGAGCAGGTTCGACACGATCTGGCGCACGCGATCGGGATCGCCGTGAATTGTCAGCGGCTCGACCGGCAGATCGGACTCGAGGTCGACGCCCTTCTCGCGCGCGCTCAGCTGCGCGTCCTCGATCACGCGGCGCACGATCGACGTGAGCTCGATGTCCTTTTTGTTGACGGCGAGCTTGCCGGCGATGATGCGCGAGACGTCGAGCAGATCGTCGACGAGCTTCGCCTGCACCTTCGCGCTGCTGCGGAGCGCATCGAGCGGGCCGATCAGCTCCTCGTCGTCCGCACGCGTCATCTTCAGGAAGTCGGCCCATCCGATCACGGTCGTCATCGGCGTCCGCAGCTCATGCGAGAGGATGGCGAGGAATTCGTCCTTCGCCGCGCTGGCGCGCTCCGCCTCCTCGCGTGCGCGGCGCTCGGAATCGAAGAGGTGCGCGCGCTCGAGCGCGATCGCGCACTGACCGGCGATGCTTAGCAGAAAGTTGCGCTCCTCTTCCGCGAACGTCTGCTCGCGATCGAAGGTCAGACCGATCGCGCCGAGGGCGCGGCCGTGGATCTCGACGGGAAGCGCGGCCCACGCCGCGAACGGCGTCTGCTGCGCGTCGAGCAGATGCGGGAACATCGGGCGCTCGCTGCGCGTGCGCATCCAGATCGCGGTGCGCGTCGCCGCGGCTCGCGCGAGCGGGAGCACGGAGTCGAGCGGGATTGTGCGGAAGCGATCGATCGCCGCGTTGGCGTAGCCGGCCGCTCGCACGAGCTCGATCGCATTGCGCTTTTCGTCGACGAGCGCCAGCACGACGCCGCGCGCGGTAAGAACGCGCGTGAGCACGCGGATCACGACGTCGAGCACATCGTCGGTCGTGAGCGCGGATCCGAGTGATGAGCTGAGCAGCTGAAGGCTTTCGATCCGTTTCGCGGAGAGCTCGGCACGCAGGCGATGCTCGCGCTCGCGCTCGAAGAGGCGGCTCTTTTCGACCGCTTCCGCGCTGCGGCCGGCGATCTCCTCCGCGATCAGCACGTCGAGCTCGTCGAACGGCCGGTCGTTCGTCGTGCGGACGAACGTCATCACGCCCCAGGTTTTTCCCGACGCGCGCATCGCCACGTTGATGAGCGAGCGGATTCCGATTCGCTTCAGAAGCTCGCGATGCTCGGCGTCCTCGAAGTTTTTCCAGTAGTCGGCGCCGACCGCGGCGATCAGTTGCGAACGGCCGTGCTCGATCACGGCGCGCATCGCCTCGATCGGCAGCGGATGGCGCTCGCGAATCTGCGTGACCACGTCGCGCAGCACCGGATCCGTGGCGGCGAATTCGTGCCGCTGCAGGTTGCCCTTCTCGTCGAGGAGATGCACGGCCGCGAGGTCCGCGAACTTCGGCACCGCCATCGACGCAATCCGCTGCAGCGTCTCCTCGGCGCGCAGCGAGTCCGCCATCGCGCTGATGTCGGTGAGCATCGCCAGGGCGTCGCGCTCGCGGCGCTCGGTCGTGACGTCGAAGAACGTGACGACCGCAGCGACGACGCGGCCATGCTCGTCGCGGATCGGTGCGGCGGTGCAGCGGACGATGGTCGTCGTCTCGCCGCGCACGACGATGTCCTGACGATCGATGGTCTCGCCGGCGAGCACGCGTTGCACGGGCCATTCGCTGCCGAGCTCGTAGTCGTCGCCGAGGATGCGGAGCACGCTCTCGTTCGCGACGAGCACCTTTCCGGACGGCGCTTCCGCGACGATCACGCCTTCCGGCATGTCGCGAATCACCGCCTCGAGGAGGCTCTTCTGCAGTTCAGCCAAGGGTCACAACTATGGCGGAAAACCGGTCCTGAGTGCTGAGTCCTGCGTGCGTTTCAGCACTCAGCGCTCGGCGAGGATGCGCTGCCACGCGGCCTGGGCGTCGGAGGGAAGTCTCCCGATTCGTTCGTTGACTTCGAGCTTGATCTGTTCCGCATCGTTCATGGCGAGCAGGACCGCGGCGTCCTGAAGGTCGATATAACCGCCTGCTGCAAGCTTGAGAAGGATCAGATCGCTGACGCGCGGAACGGGAACGACCATCCCCGAGACTTCGAGAATTTCGGCTCGATCGATGACCTCCTGTTCCCACTTCCACTTGCCGACGACGACGTCGACCTCGCGCTCACCCGGAAGCGTGATGTGAACGACACCGCCGAGCGGGTCGTCGAAATCGCCGCGTCGGCAGTCGATCGCGGCGCCGCCTTCTGCGAGCTCTGCCCAGATCGCCGGATCGAGGACGCGTTTTTCGGTGGTCATGAAGTCGACGTCCGACGTGAACCGCGGATATCCGCGAGCGGCCACCGCATGCCCACCGATCAGGATGTGCGACACGCCGTTCCGCGCAAGGATCGCGCGAACGTCATCCGGAGTCATCGCTCGTCCATCGAACGCGAAGGTTTCCGTCCGGCGCGGCGCGAGCGGCGAATCTCCTTCAGTGCCTCGCCGCGGGTCAGGCCGCGCGACTCCATGATCGTGGCCAGACCTTCGTCGCCGAGCCGCTGCGCAAGCGCGACGCGCTCGGCGGGGGTCATCGCTCGAAAGCGAGCGAGCTGTTCTCTGCGGATGTCTTCGGCGACGCGGCTCATGCGATTGAGTATACGGCGCTGGTGCGTGTGTTGCTGCGAGAGTCGCGAGAGTCGTCGCGAGGCCTGAGGACGATCGCCGCTTCGGCAGGAATCCGCCACTCGTCGAAGCGCTGGCTGCCGTCACTCGTCCAGAGCAGACGCCATCCATCCGCGCCGCGCGGTGGTGCGAGCAGCGGCTCGGATGCGGGCTCGAAGTGCAAAGCGTCGCCGAGGTTGACGATGAGAAGACGATCGTCGGGAGCGAGCCATCGCAGAAGAAAACAGTGCTCGCCGAGGACTGCGCCTTCGACGCGACGCGCGTCGCAAAACGGAGACTCGTTGCGGAGCGCGAGCAGCGAGCGATGCAGCTCGACGATCTCTTCATCGCGCGCGTTGTGATCGAGTTTGCACATCGCGAACGTCGCCTCGAGCTCCGGCGCCGCGAGCTTCGAGACATCGATCGACGGAAATTGCTTCATGAATTCGCGGCGCCCTTCGCGCACGAGTCGCGCAAGCTCGGGATCGTGATCGGCGAAGTAGAGGAACGGCGCCGTCGATCCGAACTCCTGACCCTGAAAGAGCATCGGCGTCTGCGGCTGCAGGAGAACGAGCGCGGTCATCGCGCGCTTGCGGCCCGATGCGGGGAGGCGCGAACCGTCGGCGGTGTTCGCGACCTGATCGTGGTTCTCGATAAAGCAGACGAAATGCTCCGGCGCAATGTCGTGCGACGGCGTGCCGCGCGGGTTCTTCTGCCACGTGTAGCGCTGCCCCTGGAACAGGAATCCATGCCGCGCCATCGACACGAATTCCTGCGGGCGGCCACGGTAGTCCGTGTAGTAGGCCTCGATGCGCCCGGTCAGCGCGACGAACGAGGAGTGATGCCAATCGTCGTTCCACATCGCGTCGACGCCGTACTCGGTGATGAGGCGCGCGTCCTGCGGCTCGTTCTCCGCGACGATGAAGATCTCGCGATGGCCCGCCGCGGCGCGCGCGCGATCGGTGATCTGACGGGTCACGTGCGCGCCGCTGAGATCGATGATCGACTGCGTCGCGTCGAGGCGCAGTCCGTCGAGATGAAACTCGTCGATCCAGTACGCCGCGTTCTCGGCGAAGAACTCGCGCACGCCGTGCGCATCGACGTCGTCGAAGTTGACCGACTCGCCCCAGTCGTTCGGATACTTCGAAGTGAAGTAGCTCGGCGTGAATTGCGTCAGATAGTTGCCGTCGGGACCGAGGTGGTTGTAGACGACGTCGAGGATCACGGCGAGACCGCGGGCGTGCGCGGCATCGACGAAGCGGCGGAAGTCGTCCGGTTCGCCGTAGACGTGAAACGGCGCCCAGAGGTCGACGCCGTCGTAACCCCAGCCGAAGCGTCCCGCAAATTCGTTGATCGGCATGACTTCGAGAACGTTGATGCCGATCTCCGCGAGCTCTGCGAGATGTTCGATGGCCGCGACGAACGTCCCTTCGCGCGTGAACGTGCCGATGTGCATCTCGTAGATGACCCGTCGTCGCACGTCCGGCGGTTTCGCCGTCCAGCGAAACGCGGTCGGGTCGACGACATAAGACGGGCCATGCGGACCTTCAGGCTGGAATCGCGAGGCGGGATCGGGAAAGGCGTCGCGTTCGAGGCGGAACTTGTAGCGCGTACCTGCCTTCGCGCTTTTGACGAGACCGGAAAAGTATCCGTTCGGTTCGCGATCGAGAGGGTAGTCGCGATCGTCGATGACGACCGCGACCTTCTCGTGCGCCGGCGCCCACACGCGGAAGCTCACACCTCCGTCGACCACCTCGGCACCAATCGATCTGCGGCGACGCATGCGTCGCTTTGTTATGCAAAAGCGATGGCGGGCAGCTCCAGCGCGACCGCCGCGGCGTTCACCGTCGCCGCGATCCGCACCGCGTCATGCACCTGTTCCTCGGTCACGCCGCCCTGCAGCACGACCGCCTCGTGCGAGCGGATGCACATCTCGCATCCGTTGATCGCGCTGACCGCGAGGCAGAAGAGCTCGAAGTCGGCCTTCGACGTCGCGGGCCTGGCGATGCGCTGCATGCGCAGGCGCGCTGGCATCTGCGAGTACGACTCCTTTCCGACCAGATGGCGGAAACGGTAGTAGACGTTGTTCATCGCCATCAGCGCGGCGGCGGCGAGCGCGTCGTCGATCACCTCCGGACCGACTTCGGCCTGCGCATCGGCGAGCACGGCGTCGCGCAGAGCGAGGTGACGAGCGGCGACCGCCGAAGCGATTGCCACTCCCCAGCGCTGTGCCGCCGTCAGTGAGCTCTGCTGCAGAACCGACTGCAGGTTGAGTTTGATGTCGCGAGCCGGCTCGGGAATCGCGGCGCGGAGCGTGTCGACGGCATTCATCGTCATGCCACCTTGATCGTCTCTTCGCCCTTCTGCCAGTTGCAGGGGCAAAGTTCGTCGGTCTGCAGCGCGTCGAGCGTGCGGAGCACCTCGCCGACGTTGCGGCCGACCGAGAGGTCGTACGCGCTGACCGCGCGGATGACGCGATCCGGATCGACGACGTACGTCACGCGCAGCGCCGCGCCTTCGCTTTTGTGAATGATGCCGAGCTGCGACGCGAAGTCCGGCGTGATGTGCACGAGAGGCGTCGGGAGGTCGGCGAGATCCGCGTGATTGTTGCGCCACGCGAGGTGCGAGAACTCGTTGTCAGTCGAGCCGCCGATCACGACCGCGTCGCGGTCCGCGAAGTCGGCCGTGTGCTTGCCGAACTCGACGATCTCCGTCGGGCAGATGAACGTGAAGTCCTTCGGATATGCGTAGAACACGATCCACTTGCCGGCGTAGTCGGCAGGGGAGACGGGACGAAATTCCTTCCCCTTCTCACGGCTCACGCATGCATTCAGCTTGAAATCGGGAAACTTCTCTCCAACGGTCAACATCCTTTTGCTTTCTCCTTCGTTGAATTGACGACGTCTTCTTCTGGACTTCGTCTAGTTGAGCTCGAAAATTTTTTAGCGTTTCCGTCCGCGCATGACCACCTGGTAGTCGTCGATCACGTAGCCGCGCAGGGAGTCGATGTTGCAGACCTGGACCTTGTCCCAGGGGATGTCATGGATCGTGCCGGTCGCCTCGTCGATGAAGTGATGGTGCGTCTCCGTTTTCGGATCGAACACGATGCTGTCCTCGGCGAACGTGAGCCTCCGCAACAGGCCCTTGTCGACGAAGAGGTTGAGCGTGTTGTAGACCGTGGCGCGCGAGATCCAGGGGAACTGCTCCTTCACGCGCTTCCACACGACGTCCGCCGACGGATGCTCGTTCGTGTGCAGAACGTACTCCGCGACGGCGACGCGCTGCGCGGACGGCTGGATGCCGTGATCGCGAAGGGTGGTCGAGGTGTCGGGGCGCTTCATGCAGTGTTTAGACTAAGTCTAAAGTGGGATGATGTCAAGAAGGGCATTGGTCGGACCAACGGACCAAACGGTACGCCGCGTTTCCGAATTTGCCTGTAGACTGACAGACACCCATCCTTACCGTTTTGAAGCGTCGCAGATGACTCCGGAAGAGACATTTCTCAAGAACATCGAGACGATCGAGGCCATCTGTAGGTCCGTCTGCAGGAAAAGTCATGTCCGGCCGGACGAGGTCGCGGATTTCACGCAGGAAGTGAAAGTGCGCCTCATCGAGGATGACTACGCAATCATGCGCAAATTCAAAGGGCGGAGCTCGTTTTCGACGTATCTGACGACGGTCATTACGCGGCTTTATTACGAATATCGGAACAAGTTGTGGGGGAAGTGGCGGCCGTCTGCCGAGGCGAAGCGCATCGGCGAGAAGGCGATCACGCTGGAGCGTCTGATCAGCCGCGACGGCCTGACCTTCGCCGAGGCCGTGCAGGTGCTGACGACACGCAAGGGCTCGCCGTATACCGTGGCGGAGCTCGAGGCGATCTACAAACGGTTGCCGCCGCGGACGCCGCGTCCAAAGTTCGTCTCCGACGACGACACGCCCGAGGCCGCGGGAGAGTCGGACGCGTCAGATCGGGTGCGTGAGTCCGAGCAGGAGCGGACCGAGCGCGTCACGAACGAGATCGTGCAGCAAGCGATGGAAACGCTGAGCGACGAGGATCGGTTGATCCTGCGGATGTGGTTCTGGGAGGGGCGGACGGCCCCTGAGATCGCCTCGCGCCTTCACATGGAACAGAAGAAGGTCTACAAACAGCTCAAGAAGTTGTGCGCGATCCTGCGGGAAGCGCTCGAGCGCGCTGGCATCAGACGGGAGGACTTCGATTTCTGAGACGTTTCGGAAAATAACGTTGGCGGTCCCTCTCATGCGGACGAGGGAGGTTGCTGAAGTCTGTGATGGAAGGAAGAGATGAGCACTCCCGAAGAAACCCAGATACATCCGGACGACGAAACACTCGCGGCATTTGCTGACGGCAACCTCACCGGTCGCGAGCGCACTCTCGTCGAGGGGCATCTGGCCGAATGTGAGGAGTGCTATGCGATCTGGAGCGGCGTTGCGGACTGGCGCGAGACCGACGGGGCGGGGAACGTGGTGAAGGGAAAGTTTCCCTGGGTCTGGCGTCTTGTGGCTGCTGCCGCGGCAGTGGTCGTGATCTTTTCGATCCGCCCGATTCGCGATCGGTTCAGGACCGACCCGATGCGGGGGATGATCAACGCGTACGGCAACCTGCCGGAGCGTCTGATCGCGCCGCGGCTCAGCAAGGATTTTCCGTTCCATCCCAAAGTGACCATGCGCGACGCCAGCGGTGAGAAGAGGAGCATCAAAGGCGAAGACAAGGTGCAGTCCGCGGCGGTGAAGGTGATCCAGAGCAGTCGCGACCCGCGTGCAAGAGGGACCGCATACCTCTTTTTGGAACTGAACGACGCGGCCGTGGAGACACTCGAACAAGCCGTCAATACAAACGGCGAAGACACGGACCTCCTGAACGATCTCGGAGCCGCGTATTTCGTTCGCCACGATTACGAACCGGCCCTGAAAACGTGGGACCGCGCCTGGAGCATCAAGCAGACGCCCGCGATCGCGTTCAATCGCGCTCTCGCACGCCACTACCTGAAGAGGCCGGACGCACTCGCTGCGTGGGAGCAATATCTAAAACTCGATCGCTCATCAGGCTATGCGGCCGAGGCCCGCGATTACATCAAGAGCCTCAAAAAAGATTACTGAGCCGCCATCTCCCGTGGCGCGTCCCCTCCGCTTGCCGCGTCCCGCTTTCTTCGGTAGAGCGTGTCGTCGCACGCGTTCAGCAAGCCTTGCAGCGTCGCGGAGCTCGGCGGGGTCGATGAGGCGACGCCGTACGTGATCTTCACGAACACGCTCGTGCTGCCGAGGTCCCATCCGGTCGCGGCCACGATCGCGCGGATGCGTGAGGCGATGGCGGCGGCTTCGGCACGGCCGGTGTCGGGGAGGAGGAGGACGAATTCGTCGCCGCCGAATCTGGCGATGATGTCGCCGACGCGGGTGTGCGTCTTGAACAGGCCGGCGACGTCCGCGAGGATGCGGTCGCCCATCAGGTGACCGTGCGTGTCGTTGATCGCTTTGAAGCGATCGAGATCGAAGAGCACGACGCTCAGCGCACGGCCCGCGGCGAGGATCGACTCCGCGGCGCGGAACAGCGCGCGACGATTGGCGATGCCGGTCAGCTCGTCCGTCAGCGCCTGTGTTTGCAATTCGACGTTCTCGAGGTGCAGGCGGTGCTCCATCGCCAGACGCCGCGCGGCGCTGCGCAGCTTCGCGACGATCTCCGCATCCGTCGCCGATTTCGGCAGGAAGTCATCGAGTCCGCTGTCGAGCGCGCGCAGTTTCACGTCCGTCCCGTCGCTTGCCGTCAGGAGCACGGCATAGACATCCGGATGCGATTCCTCGCGCGCGAGGCGCACCGTTTCGATGCCGTCGAGTCCGGGCATCTTCAGATCGATGACGAGGATCTCGATCGTCGGGTCGGCGCGGAGCATGTCCAGCGACGCCTGCCCGTCGTGCGCGACCAGCACGTCGAATCCCGCGCGCTGCAGCACGAGGCGCAGCCGGCGCAGATACGCCGCATCGTCATCAACCGCGAGGAGCCGAAGCGGTTTTGCGCCTTCAGACTCGTAGTCCGTGCGGCGTCTGCCGCCGCTTTCTTCCAGGGACGCCATGCGTCGATTCGGCACGCAATCACGATGCCGGGAAGCGGGCGGAGCGTGATCCGAGTCACGCTCCGCCGTGTAAATTCATTGCGCCGGGACGTAAGTCGGGTCCGCGGTGGCGTTGTCGATCACCGATCCGTACGCCGTGACGCGTCCATTTCCGTCGATGACCTTCACGACCGCGCGCGCGTTGTAGATCGCATTCCCCGCGCCGAAGTTCGCGACCGAGAACTGGCGGAACTCGTTCGGCGCGAGATCGAATTGCAGCACCGGCGTCGTCTTCGAGTCCGGCAGCACGAGCGAGACTTCCACCTTCGCGCTGTTGCCCGTCGTCTCCGCGAGGCCGATGTTCGTGCGGAACAGCGCCGAGTGCTCGAGCTGCAGGATCTGCAGCGCCCGATCGTTCTTCGCGATTCCTTCAGACGCCGTCACGCCCGGAATGAACTGTCCGAACGTGCCGCCGTTCGATGCGAGCGAGTACGTTCTTCCCGTCACGACGAGCGAGGCCGGCGCGCCGGTCGTGAAGACGATCGATCCGCCGCCGTTCGGCACGTTGAAGAGCGTCGGCACGATGTTGTCGAACGGCTTGATCTGTCCCGCGGGAATGCGGAATGCCGTTGCGGTCACCGGCGACTGTCCCTGCGGATAGAACGTCGCCGTCACGAGTGCTTCCGAATTGCCACCGTTGAAGAG
>Ga0075425_100005006_pt1 | contig 13720 bp, 15 predicted proteins | sample SoiMethybrSBSTD4_FD_75300 | JGI IMG/M metagenome (GOLD analysis project Ga0075425, IMG submission 75300) | Bulk soil microbial communities from a Populus tree surrounding site in Tennessee, USA - Soil MetaG P. TD hybrid SBSTD4 | ecosystem: Environmental > Terrestrial > Soil > Tree plantation...
CTTCAACGGCGCAGCCGCGGCCGAGCAGTTCACCCTCTCGGCGAACGGCAACCGGCTTCGCTTCTTCCGCGACGTCGGCAACGTCACGATGGACACCGCGGGTGTCGAGCGCGTCGACGTGAATGCCCTGGGCGGCGCCGACCTCGTGACCGTCAACGACCTCAGCGGCACTGACGTGAGCGGTGTCAACGTCGACCTCGCTGGAGCGCTCGGCGGGACGACCGGCGACGGAGCGGTCGACCGGGTGGTCGTCAACGGGACCAATGCCGCAGACGCGATCAAGGTCGCCGGCGATCCATCCGGCGTCAACGTCTCCGGCCTGCACGCCCAGGTGGCGATCCAGCATCAGGAGCCGACCGACCAGCTCGAGGTGCACGGGCTCGCCGGCGCGGACTCGATCGACGCCTCCGCTCTCGCGGGCGGCGCAATCGGGCTCACGCTCGACGGCGGTGCGGACGACGACACAATCGCCGGCAGCCAGGGTGTGGAGACGCTGATCGGCGGCGACGGCAACGACGTGATCGACGGCAACAAGGGCAACGACACAGCGCTGATGGGCGGCGGCGACGACGTCTTCGTCTGGGATCCAGGCGACGGCAGCGACATCGTCGAGGGCGGCGACGGCCGCAACGACATCATGCGCTTCAACGGCGCGCCCGCGGCCGAGCAGTTCACCCTCTCGGCGAACGGCAACCGGCTCCGCTTGTTCCGCGACGTCGGCAACGTCACGATGGACACCGCCGGTGTCGAGAGCGTCGACGTGAACGCCCTCGGCGGCGCCGACCTCGTGAACGTCAACGACCTCAGCGGAACCGACGTGAGCAGCGTCAACGTCGATCTCGCCGGAGCGCTTGGTGGCACGGCGGGCGACGGAGCGGTCGACCGTGTGGTCATGAACGGCACCGCAGCCGACGACAGGGTCGACGTCAGCGGTGACTCCGGCGAGGTGAAGGTGGGCGGTCTCGCCCCGGTGGTGACGATCTCCAACCCGGAGGCGACCGACCACCTCGAGTTCAATGGGCTGGAAGTCGGCGACACCGTGAACACGAGCGGGCTGGTCGCCGGGACGATCCAGGTGTTCATCGACGGAGGGCTCACCCCGTAAGGGAACCCTCCTCACCACGGTTCATGGGCGGGGCCTCCGAGTTGGAGGCCCCGCTGTTCTTCGTATGATCGAGCGCTCGAGAGTGGCATCGACGGATGGGGCGCGCTGACCGTGGCGGTGGCCTCGGGGCTCGTGCTCGCGGCCGGCGCGTGGCTGGTCGGTCGGCGCGACCTCGAGCTGCCCTAGCTCAGCGGGAGGGTGAACGCCACTCGGGCGCCGCCGCCGCTGCGGTTCTCAGCCCAGATGGTGCCGCCATGGGCATGGACGAGCCCCTGCGCGATCGCGAGGCCGAGCCCGGAGCCGCCGCTCGCGCGCGTGCGCGAGTGGTCGTCGCGCCAGAAGCGGTCGAACATGCGCTCCGACGTGCCAGGCGCGAGGCCGTCACCGTCGTCCTCGACCGCGACGACGACGTGATCCGCGCCGGGCTCGACGACGACCGCGACCTCCCCGTGACGCGGCGCGTGGCGCACGGCGTTGGCGACGAGGTTCAGCAAGACCCGCTGCACCTTGTCGGGGGCGACCGAGACGACCGTGTCGCCGGTGACGCGCGACTCGAGCCGCACGCCCTGTGCATGCGCGTCAGGTCCGAGCGCATCGAGGCACGAGCGCACGAGCTCCGCGAGGGACGACGCGCGCAGCTCGAGCGCCAGCGCGCCGGAGTCGATCCGCGCGAGCTCGAAGAGGTCCTCGACAAGGCCTTCGAGGAGCTCGGTCTGCGCTCTGATCGCCGGCAGGTAGTCCGCGGGTTGTGCGAGTCCATCCTCGAGCGCCTCGACCATCGCCCGCAGCGCGGCAAGCGGGGTGCGCAGGTCGTGGCTCGCCCAGGCGACGAGCTCGCGTCGCGCGTCGAAGAGGTGCTCGAGGTTCGACGCCATCTCGTTGAACGACACGCCGACCTCGAGCAGCTCCCGGGGCCCCGACTCCGAGGCGCGCGCACTCAGATCGCCCGCGGCGAGGCGGACCGACGCCGCGCGGAGCTCGTCGAGCGGACGCAGGATCTGCCGGCCGACGAGCAGCGCGGCGGCCACCGCGGCCAGCATCGAGGCGAGCGCGACGGCCACGAGCTTCGCATCGTGCACACCGAGCATCACGAAGCCGAACCCGACGACGGCCGCGAGCGGCAGGCACACCGCCGCGAAGGCGAGCAGGGCCAGCTGGGAGCGAATGCTCATGCGCACAGGCGATACCCGACGCCCCACACCGTCTCGAGCAGCTCGGGATGCTGAGGGTCGGCCTCGAGCTTCTCGCGCAGCCGGTGCACGTGCACGGTGACCGTGCCCGTGTCGAGCGCGGCCGAGTATCCCCACACCCGATGCATCAGCTGGTCGCGCGAGAAAACGTGGTTCGGGTTCGAGGCGAGGAACCAGAGTAGGTCGAACTCCTTGGCCGTCAGGCCGAGCGGCTCGCCGTCACGCCGCACCTCGTGTCGTGCGGCATCCAGCTCGAGCGGTCCGACCGAGAGCCGGTCGGCCGGCGGCTCGGCTGCTGCACGTGAGCGCCGCAGCACCGTCCTCACCCGCACGGCGAGCTCCCGTGGAGAGAACGGCTTCGTGACATAGTCGTCGGCGCCGAGCTCGAGCCCGACGATGCGGTCGGCCTCCTCGACCCGCGCCGTCAACAGGATCACCGGCAGCTCGGAGCTCGAGCGGATCCACCGGCAGAGGTCGAGCCCGTCGGTCTGTCCCGGGAGCATCACGTCCAGCAGTACGAGGCCCGGCGCCTCGCGTTCGATCAGCTCGCGGGCGCGGTCGCCGTCGCTCGCCATGACCACTCGGTGGCCGTCGCGCTCGAGATAGCGGGCGACGACGTCGCACACCAGCGGCTCGTCGTCGACCACGAGGACGGTCGTCACCTCCACAGCCTGCTGTCTCTCGGCGGACCCGGCCGTTACGCCTTCCTTAAATCGCGCGGCCCGAGTTCGCAAAAACGTAAGGGCGCCGCGCCGGGCTCGCTCCTAGCGTGGCCGCGTCCACCAAGGAGGAGTTCTCATGCACCGTCCAGTCCTCGCCGCGCTGCTCGCGGCGCTCGCCTTCGCTCTCGTCGGGGCGCAGTCCGCGCTCGCGTCGGCCCGGCACGACCATCACCACGGGCACGGCCGGAAGGTCGTGTTCGTCCAGACCAACCAGCCCGGCGGGAACGCGGTCGTCGTCTTCGACCGCGCCCACGACGGCACGCTGACGCAGGCCGGCACATATCCGACCGGCGGCGCCGGCGGAGCAGCCGCACCAGGAGCCGAGTCCGACCACCTCGCCTCGCAGGGCTCGCTCGCCTACGACGCGGGCGTGCACGCGCTCGTCGCCGTCAACGCGGGCAGCAACACCGTCTCGGCGTTCCGTGCGCACGGCGACCGGCTGCGGCTGGTCGACATCGTCCCGTCTGGCGGGCAGTTCCCGGCGAGCGTCGCGATCGAGAACGGCCTTGTCTACGTGCTGAACTCCGGCGGCTCGGGCTCTGTGGCGGGCTTCCGGCTCGACCATGGCGCGCTGATCCCGATCCCCGGCTCGGTGCGGTCGCTCGGGCTCGCGAACGCGAACCCGCCGAACTTTCTGACCGCGCCCGGCCAGGTCGGGTTCTCGCCGGACGGGCGGCAGCTGCTCGTGACCACGAAGGCAAGCACCAGCTCGATCGACGTCTTCGCCGTCCGGCCGGACGGCCGGCTCTCGGCGTCGCCCGTCGTGAACGCGAGCGCGACCCCGGTTCCGTTTGCGTTCACCTTCAGCCCGTTCGGCCGCCTGGTCGCGGGCGAGGCGGGTGCCAGCTCGGTGACCACCTACAACCTCCAGAACGACGGCACCCTCACCGGCCCGCAGTCGGCGAGCGACGGCCAGACCGCACTGTGCTGGATCCAGCGCGTCGGGGCGTTCTACTTCGTCTCGAACACCGGCAGCAACACGCTCAGCTCGTTCTGGCTCGCGCCGAACGGGCAGCCCGTGCTGCTGAACGCGGTCGCCGCGGCCACTCCGGCCGGGCCGATCGACCTGGCCGCGAGCGACGGCTTCCTCTACGCGGAGACCGGCATCGCCGGCACGGTGCAGGAGTACGCCGTGCAGGCCGACGGCTCGCTCGCCTCGATCGGGAGCGTCACCGGCCTCCCGGCCGGGCTCGAGGGAATCGCCGCGTCCTGATCCGCTCAACCGGGGCCCGTCGTGCGGCGGGCCCCGGTTACCCTCCGGCGCGATGATCCGCCGGCGCCTGATCGTTCACGGCCGCGTCCAGGGCGTCGGCTTCCGCTACTCGCTCGCGCGGCAGGCGCAGTCGCGAGGCGTCGCGGGCTCGGCGGCGAACCGGCCGGACGGCGACGTCGAGGTCGTGCTCGAGGGCGAGCAGGAAGCGGTCGAGTCGCTCGTCCGCTGGTGCGAGGAGGGCCCGCGCGGCGCGGTCGTCGAGCGCGTCGACGTGTCGGAAGAGCAGCCCGAAGGCCTGCGAGGGTTCGCGACCCGCTAGAGGTAGCGCGAGATCCACTCGCGCACGCGCTCCCACACGTCCGTGTGGTGCTGGCGCTCGGTCCAGCCGTGTCCCTCGCGCGGGAGGATCACGAGCTCCGTCTCGCACCCCGCCTCGACGAGCGCGTTGTAGAACTCGACCGCCTGGCCGAGGGGCGTGCAGAGGTCGTCCTCGCCGTGGACGATCAGCGTCGGCGTCTTGCACTTCGCCGCGTGGTAGAGCGGCGAGCGCTTCGTGTAGTCGCCTTCGGGGTCGAGCGGGTCGGCCTGCAGGTAGAGCCGGTCGAACTGGCCGATGTTCGTCGTGAAGTGGAAGCTGACCCAGTCGGTCACGACCGCGAAGGGCAGTGCACACGCGAAGCGGTCGCTCTGCGTGACGGCCCAGCAGGACATGAAGCCGCCATAGCTGCCGCCGCTGATTCCGACGCGTTCGCGGTCGACGATCCCGTCCCGCACGAGCGCGTCGATGCCCGTGAGGATGTCTTGCAGGTCGCCGCCGCCCATGTCGCCGAGGTTCGCCTCCGCGAAGTCCGGGCCCCAGCCGACGCTGCCGCGAACGTTCGGCAGGAGGGTCGCGACGCCTTCGGACGCGTAGAGCTGGGGATAGCCGACCGCCGGGGCGAACTGCCACGTCCAGGAGCCGGTCGGCCCGCCGTGGACGTCGACGACGAGCGGTAGCGGGCCATCGCTGCGTTCGCGCGGCAGCGCGAGCAGGCCCTGGATCTCGAGGCCGTCGGCCGACGTCCAGCGGTAGTCGCGCCACTCGATCGTCGCGAGCTGGTCCTTCACCGCCGAGTTCAGGCTGGTGAGCGCCCGGCGCTCGCCCTGCTCGACCAGTACGACCTCGGCCGGCTCGTCGGAGCTTTCGAGCGGCATCGCGATCCGCGAGCCGTCGGCGCTCGACGAGAAGCGCGGCGCGTACCGGTTGCCGAGCGTGAGGTCGCCGCCCACGAGCTCGAGATACGACCCGTCGAGGTCGAGGCGCCCGGCGAACGAGCCGGCCTCCCGCCAGCCGGCGACGAGCAGTGTCCCGTCCTCGGCGAACTCGACCCAGGAGGCGTGCAGCTCGGGCGCGACCGGCCCGGTGCCGAGCGCCTGGACGGTGCCGGTGAGCGTCCCGCGGTCGGACGAGAAGCCCTCGACCCAGGCGACCTCGCCGCGGGCCGAGATCGCGGGCGACTGGAGCTGCCACTTCGGCGTGTGCACCCGTTCGACCGTCCTCGCGTCGAGGTCGACCAGGCCGATCCAGGCGTCGTACCACGCGCTCTCGGACGGCTCGTCCGTGCAGACGGCTACCGCCTTGCTCCCGGCCCAGTCGAACTCGAACACGTTCGCCCCCTCGGGCGAGACGTCGCGCGTCTCGCCGCTCGAAGCGTCGACGAGCCAGAGCCGGCGCCAGAACTGCGCGGGCCTGAGCACCTTCGGGTCCTGCTCGGCGGCGCCGGCCTCTTCGATCTTCTTCGCCGAGGCCGCCCCGGCCATGTCCGAGCCGATGTCGGCCGCGAGGACGAGCAGCTGCGACCCGTCCGGCGACCAGCGCAGGTCCTCGACCGAGCCCGGGATCTCGCCGAGCTCCTCGCCGTCGACCCACACGGAGAGCCGGCCGTCGTGCCCGGCGTCCGACGCGTACGCGAGCCGTGACCCGTCGGGCGAGAAGCACGGCAGTGAGCCCGCCGCGCCTTCGCGCAGCTCGCCGTCGACGTGGCCGCTCCAGAGCCGCGACTCGATCGCCTTGCCCTTCTCGCGGTACGAGGCCGAGACGGCAAAGGCGATCCGCTGCCCGTCTGGGGAGAGCGTCACGTCGGCGAAGCGCTTGAGCTGCAGCGCGAGCTCGGGCGTGACCTTCTCGGCCGATCGAACTGCCGCGTCCATGCGTCGATGCTACGTCACGCCGCGCGCGCGATCAGCTGGACCGGAGGCTTGAAGAGGGCAAGCGAGACCGGCCGGCGCGAGCGTAGGTAGTCCACTACGGCCTCTTCGCTCTTCTCGGCGGGCACCAGCGTCTTCCACGTCGCGAGGTGCTCCGGCCGGTGGAAGTCGCCGTTCGCGACCACCGGCAGCCGCGCGCGGGCGACCCAGGCGAAGAAGTCGTGGCGGTTGCAGAGCTCGAAGCGGTCGACCGCGTCCGCGGCCCACTCCGGCTCCTCCGCCCAGCGCGCCGTCGTTCGCGAGGTCGTGCCGAGGTCACCGAGCTCGTACGGGTGCACCGCGATCAGCGCCGCTCCCCGATCCCTCGCAGCGGTCAGCGCCCCGTCGAAGCCGCCGTCCAGGTCGATGTGCTCACGGAGCCCGACGGCGACGGCGTGTGCCGCCACCCTCGGGTCGGGGTCGTCGTACGTCAGCTCGAGACCTGGGATGACGAGCAGCCCGTAGAGGGCCGCGGCGCGCTCGGCCTCACGCTCGATCTCTTCCAGGTAGGCGGGGTGGCCGGCGGTGGCGAGCGCCTGCGCTCCAGGCGGGTCGCGCACGACGTGGTCGGTAATCGCAAGCACGTCGAAGCCGCCGCAGGCGTAGAGGTCGACGAGCTCGGCCGGCGTGAGCACACCGTCGCTCCAGGTCGTGTGCGCGTGGAGCTCGCAAAGGAGCGGCTCGGACATCTGCTTCCAGCTTCGGCACTCCGGCGCTGCTTCCGATCGCTGTCTCCGCTTCCACACATCGCGCAACCGGCCGGTAATAGGATCGGCGCATGGCTGCCCCCGTGAGCAGCTCGCACTCGATCCAGATCGAGGCCCTGCCCGAGGTCGTCTGGAGCGTCTTGACCGGCATCGCCGACTGGCCGCAGTGGAACCCGGACGTCAAGTCGATGTCGTTCGATGGGCCCCTGGCGCCCGGCTCGACGTTCCGTTGGAAGGCGGGCCCCGGCACGATCGTCTCGACGCTCGAGGAGGTCGACCCGCCCCGCTACGTGCGCTGGCGCGGCAAGACGCTGTCGATCGCCGCGCTGCACGAGTACCGCCTGACACCGAGCGACGGAGGCACGCGCGTAGAGACCGAGGAGACGTTCTCGGGACTCCTCGCCAGGGTCATGCGCGGCTCGCTGCAGAAGACGCTCGACAGTTCGCTCGAGCAGGGGCTCAAGCATCTGAAGGCCGAGTCGGAGCGGCGAGCAGGGCGTAGCTAGGGCGCGACGACCGTCGTGGCGGCCACGCTGCTCGCGACCTCCTCGGCCTTCCGGATCAGCAGGTACGCGGCCAGCAGCGCCGGGACCGCGACCTCGTGCCCGGGCGCTACCTCCAGCTGGCCGGACGTCCGGATGAGCCCGCTCGACACCTTGGCCCGTAGCCACGGCTCGCCGTCCGCGGTGACGAAGCCGTGACCCTTGCCCCGGCCGAGCGACGTCCACGAGGACTCGTCGAGCCCGGGGCCCTCGAGAACGTTCTGCCGCACGGTCGCGACCTCCTCACCCGTCCCGGCGTCCACGACGAGATGCTCGACCTTCAGGAGCCCGCTCGCCCGGATCTCGAGTTCGCGATCGCCGACACGGGCCTTGCCGCCGCGTCGCATCGGGGGCAGCTGCAGCGATGCCAGCAGCTCCTCGCCGTGGCGCAGCTCCCACTCGCGCCGCCGCGTCGGCTGCCGGAGCGCGAGCGTCATCCAGGGCCCCTCGTCCACATGCCAAGGCTACGCCGAGGGCGGCCGCCAGGCGACGGCCGCCCACTAGCGCCTCTCAGTGCAGCGGCTGGAAGTAGTGCTTCGCCATGTAGCGGGCGACCTGCCGGCCGAGCTTCTTGGCCTGCTCGTCGGCCGTACGGAAGTGGAGGCCGGCCCAGATGCGCGCCTCCACGAGCTCCTTCAGCGGCTGCTGGACCTTCGTGAACGTCCGCGTCTCGCCCGGGAAGCGGGTGCTCGTCACTGCGAGTGTGAGCTTGTGCGTCCCGAAGAACGTGCGCAGTGTCTGGAGCGCTGCGCTGTCCAGGCCGATGTGGCCGGACGGATGCTCCGGGTAGGGAGCGGTGATCAGCGCCGTCCACGTCGGATCGGCTGTCGTGGCCGGGTTGCCGTCGAGATCCGCTCCCCGAACCGCCTGCCACGGCCGCCAGAAGTCGAAGTGGTACTTGTCGTTCCAGACGTTGATCGCGGCGTCGGCGGACGCGAGGTTGAGCTCCGCGAACAGCAGCGCGCTGTCGGCCAGATCGAGCCCTCGCGAGTCGGCGAGGCCGCGGGCAGCGCCGTTCCACAGCCACGCGGGGCCGCCCGCGGTCTGCCAGAAGATGGCGTTGTGCGTCTGCTCCGCCGAGCGCACCGTGCTCGAGACCGAGCCCAGCGCCTTCGTCTCGTTCACGTCGGCCGCGTACGCCGTGCTGCCGAGCGCCTGCGGCCCTTCGCTCCGGAACTGCGACGACGTGCGGAGCAGGAACGGCTTCACGTTCGCGACCCACGCCGTCGGGTCGAGCTGCAGCGAGCCGTCCGGGTTGAGCAGCGGCTGCCAGTGCCCTGGGCTCGCGTTCGAGACCCACGGCGACGGCCCGAAGCGCCCGTCGTTCGTCCGCGCCGCGAGCATCGCGTCGGCGGCCGCCGTGCCTGCCGCGACGCCTGCGTCCTTGGCAGCGCCGTTCGGCACCGCAGCGAGCGAAGCCGCGTACTCGTTCCCGAGGCTCGCCAACAGCGCGGTCCGGTTCGGGAACGCAATCGTCGCGGGCACGGTCGACACGATGTTCGACAGCACCCTGTAGGCGGCCGTCACGGCCGCGGCGTCTTTCGACGCGGTGGGCACGAACGGCGTCCCGAGCAGATACGGCCGGTGCCGCGGATCGATCGCGTTGACCGCGTCGTAGACCGCGCCCTGCGCCATCGCCATGTCGACCTGGAGCGCCGGCGCCGCGCCGCCCGCGGGAGCCGGGAACGCGACGAGCGTGTCGATCGCGACCTTGTTCCAGTGCGTCACCTCGTTCGCCTGCGCCACCGCCGGGACCGCGAGCAGCGCGAGCGCGCCCACGACGACCAGGCGGCGAAGTCGTTTCACCTGCATGGTTCCCCTTTCTCGTTTGCCAGCGAAAGGAGGGTCGCCGGGCCCGTGCCTGGCGTCGATACGACATTCGTCGTATCTTTGAGTGGCCGTGTCTGTGCTGGCGCCTAGAGACGCGGAGCGCGTCCTGCGCTTCCTCGGCGACGCCGAAGAGCTCGGCGACGACCACGCCTTCACGCCGCAGCTCCTGGAGGAGCTCGGCAAGCTCATCCGCGCCGACGAGGTCAGCTACTGCGAGCTGGATCGCGTGCGGCAGCGCGACCGCTACGTCGCGATGCGGCCGGGGGACGAGTGGCAGGAGACCGAAGCCGAGTACTGGGAGATCTCCAACGACTACCCGACCTGCCACCAGCACGACTCGGGCGACTTCCGCGCCCTGAAGCTCTCCGACTTCATCAGCCTGCGGCAGCTGCGGAACACGCGGATCTACGCGCTCTGGTTCCGGCCGGCAAACATCGAACGGGAGATCAGCGTCCCGATTCCGTCGCCGCCGTGGCACACGAAGACGTTCGTCCTCGACCGCTACTTCGGGAGCCGCGACTTCAGCGAGCGGGACCGCACGGTGCTCGACCTGCTACGGCCGCATTTCGCGCGCCTCTGGCACGCCGCCGACACGCGGCGCAGGCTGCGGGCCGCATTCGACGGCCTCGAGGCAGCGTCGGAGCACGAGGCCCGCGGCGTGATCGTGCTCACTTCGGATCACCGGATCGCGTTCGCGTCCCCACCGGCGCGGCGCCTGCTGCGCGACTACGTCGGCGAGGGGCGCGGGCCGGAGCTGCCTGCCCGGCTGGCGGACTGGGTCGAGTCCGGCGCGCCCATGCTGGCGATCACCGCCGGCGACTGCCGCGTCACGGTCAAGCGGAACGGGGATGCACTCCTCCTCGAGGAGAAGCGCGGGCTCCTCGACCTGACTCCGCGCGAGAGCCAGATTCTCGCCTGGGTCGCGCGCGGCAAGACGAACCGCGAGGTCGCCGAGCTGCTCTGGATCGCCCCGACGACGGTTCGCAAACACCTCGAGAACGTCTACGCGAAGCTCGGCGTGACGACCCGGACGGCCGCCGTGGCCCGGTTTCTCGGCGTCCTCGACGCCTAGCCGAGCGCGCCGAGCGGACTCTTGTGGGTCGGCTGATAGAGGCCGATCGGCCCGAGACCCGGGACGGCCACGGTCGTCACCACCCCGAAGCCGCGGTCGACCGGTGGCGGGCAATCGACGCCTTTCTCGTGCAGCTCGGCGACCGTCGCGTCGATGTCGCCGCACATCAAATAGAGGTCGACGTCGCCGCTGTCACGCTCGGCGTCGGCGGTGGGGTGGACGCCGAGCTCGGCCGGTGGCAGGGCGAAGATCAGCCAGCCGTCTCCATCGTCGACGGAGTCCCAGCCGAGCACGTCGCGGAGAAACGTCCGTGCAGCCGGCGCATCGTCGGCGTAGACGAGCACGTGGGCGCCGCTGATCATGTGGCGATACTAGGCTCCGCCGCGATGGCTCGCTACGTGGCACTCCTGCGCGGGATCAACATCGGCCCCCGGAACCGGATCGCCATGCCCGCGCTCCGGGAGGCGCTCGAGGAGGCCGGCTTCGAGGATGTGCAGACCTACGTGCAGAGCGGCAACGTCGTCCTCACGAGCCGCGCCAAGGCGGAGGCGGTGCGGCGCAAGGTCGAGCAGGCGATCGCCGACGGCTTCGGCCTCGACATCGACGTCCTCGTGCGCACCCGTGCCGACCTCGCGCGTATCGCCAAGGTGAACCCGCTGGCCAAGGTCGCGACGAATCCGAAGCGCTACCAGGTCACCTTTCTCGAATCGAAGCTCCCCGCCGAGACGGTGCGCAAGCTCGAGGAGCTGACGGCGCACGGCGAGCAGATCGTGGCCCGCGGCAAGGAGGTCTACGCGTGGACGCCGGACGGGATCGCGCGCTCGAAACTCTGGGCCAAGCTCGCCGGCACGAGCCTCGGCGTCACGGCTACGTCCCGCAACTGGACGACCGTCGAAGCGCTGCGCGACCTCGCCGGCGGCTAGGGACCCAGCCGCCGGCGAGATGCAGCTAGCTGCCGTTGCTCAGGTGGCGAGCGCCTTCTGCTTCAGCGCGTCGAACTCGGAGGAGCTGATCGTGCCCGCGTCGAGCAGCTGCTTGGCCTTCGCGATCTGCTCGGCCGGGTCGCTGCTCGAGGCGACGTCACGGATGTACGCGTCGGCCTGGGTCTGCGCCGCCTGCACGCGCTCCTGGTTGCGCTCGGCCATGCCCTTGCTCTCCGCGATCAGGTAGATCAGCACACCGAGGAACGGCAGGATGATGACGAAGACGATCCAGAGCGCCTTTGTCCCGCCGCCGATGTCGTGCCGGCGGAAGATGTCCGCGAAAATGGTGATCAGAAGCCAGAACCAGATCACCCACGCGAAGAAGACGAGCATCGTCCACATCACGTCGAGAAACGGGTAGTTCGCTGCAATCACGCGCTTCCTCCTGTTTGGTGTGCCGCCAGCGTGACGCGCGGGAAGGACGGACGTCTCGTCCCAGCGGGATGATTCGCACCACGAGCCGGTTGCGTTGAGTGTACTTCTGTGATCCGGCTGGCGAAGCAGCTGACGCTGTCGTGGATTGCGAACGCGGTCGTCCTCGGCATCGTCGTCGCGGTGCTCAACGGCGTGACGGTCGACTCGGCCGGCGACCTGATCCGCGCCGCGCTGTTGTTCGGGATCCTGAACACGATCCTGAAGCCGATCCTGCGCCTGCTGACGCTGCCGCTCGCGTTCATCACGCTCGGCCTGATCTGGTTCGGCGTCGCGATGCTGATGCTCTGGCTGACCGACCTGCTCGTCAGCGGCTTCGACATCCACGGCTTCCGCTCGCTCGTCTGGGCGACGCTCGTGGTCTGGGCCGTGAACGTCGTGCTCGACTTCGTCCCGGGCCCCTGGCGCGGGACGCGGCGCGACTAGGCAGTCGCCGTCGACAGGCCTGCGGCGACCGCGAAGCCGAGGGTGGTCGCGAGCCCGGCGACCCGACCGCTCTTCTGCGTGGCCTCCGGGATCATCGAGTCGACGAGCATCACGAGCAGCGCGCCGGCCGCGAAGCCGTTGATCGCGGCCTGGAAGTGCCCGCCGGTGGCTCGCGCGAGCCCGTAGCCGAGTGGCGTCGCTAGCGCGCAGGCCGTGGCGACGCCGAGCCAGAGCAGCCGAATCTGTCGGAGCGCCGCGCCGGCCGCGCGCATGTCGACCGCCGAGCCGATCGCCTCCGGCAGGTTCGAGACGAAGATCGCGACGAGCAGCGCGATGCTGACGCCTTGGCCGCCGGCAATGCCGATGCCGAGGACGGTCTGCTCCGGGATCCCGTCGAGGAACGCGCCGAGCGCGAGCGCCGTCCCGCCGCCGCCGCCGGGGCCCATGTGCTCGACGGCCCGCGCGAGCACGAAGTAGACGATCGCGCCGGCGCCGAGCCCGAGCCCGACCGCCGCCGCGCCGCCGACCTTCACGCCCTCCTCGAACAACTCGAAGCTGACCGCGCTGATCAGCGCGCCGGCGCCGAACGAGAGCACGAGCCCGATCAGCCGGTCCGGCCACGAGCGCGCGAGCCCGAGCAGCATCCCGAAGACGAGCGACGAGGCCGCGACCACCCCCCAGCCGAAGGCGGCTCCCATGGCCCGCGACCCTACTCTTGACCCGGGCCGGCGAGGGGAGTAGACCTCACCGCAAGAGCAACGAAGGGATCAGCGTGCCGTCGTCACGCGCCGAATCGTTGCTGCGGCCTTCGGCCCACCGAGAGGCGGGCACGAGAGCCTCTCTGTCCGAAGCGAGCGCCGCCGCCGCGCGCACGCCCGCACCCGCCTGAAGGAGGAGATCGCATGGCTGCCGCACGGACCACGAAGAAGACGCCGGATGCCCCGACCGACGCCAACGCCAGGAAGGAGCTCCAGCGGCACATGGAGCTCGGCGAGCTCCGGGACCTCGCCGACATCATCAAGTTCCACGGCACACCGCGGTACGTCGTCACCTACATGAACTCGCAGAAGGGCGGGAAGATCCAGTCGGCGACGATCGTGACCGTGACGAACCAGTCGCCTCGTCCGAACGTCGTCACGGTGCTCTGGTTCAAGGGCTTCACCTCGAACAACTCACCGGTCGGAACGACGGTCATGTCGATCCCGCCGGACTTCACGGTCGACTTCGCCTCGCGCAACATCCCGAGCGAGCTGACCGCGGTGAACTCGGTCT
>Ga0075425_100005008_pt1 | contig 13720 bp, 17 predicted proteins | sample SoiMethybrSBSTD4_FD_75300 | JGI IMG/M metagenome (GOLD analysis project Ga0075425, IMG submission 75300) | Bulk soil microbial communities from a Populus tree surrounding site in Tennessee, USA - Soil MetaG P. TD hybrid SBSTD4 | ecosystem: Environmental > Terrestrial > Soil > Tree plantation...
CCTCGCCGAATTAGCTCGTTGACCGCTCGAGTAACGATCCCCTGCGGTAGACCGAGGGTTGCAGCCGCTATCCTAGCTGCACCTTTTGGCCAAGGTTGGGGCGGCATCGTCGCGCGGACGCGCTCAAGAACATCGTCGCTAAGGGGGACTTTGGACGTAACCTTTGGAGACGGGGACGCCTCCGAACGCGCGAGAACTCGGACCTCGTCACTGGCGCGAGCAATCGTAAGAGGCAGACCACACGTACTGCAGGCCGTCCATTGCGAGCTTCCCGGTAGTGGGTCGAGCTTGACCGGCAGCGTGGAGCTGCATCGGGGACAAGTCACAGATTCGTCGACCGGTTGGCGAGAACGAAGGCCGAAGTTTCCGTCGGCGTAGAAGGAAAAGAGCTTTGCGCCACACTTCGAGCAGCGCACTGCCGTCATGCTCCTAGTGCTTGCCTTCTGTCGAAACTGCACGGGTTTCTGGCATTCGGGACAAGGCATGATCAGTGTTTGCTTGACTTTCGATCCGCGAGGCCGCAGGGCCACGCCCCCCACCTGAGAGGCCAACTGACGGAGGTCTCCTCGGACTGCATTGATCTCCGAGCGTAACGATTCGGCGAGGTCATCACGATCTGATGGAGACGTAGCCTGCGAAGAATAGAGTGCTTCGACACGCCCGATGAGGTCACGCAGCTCCTCTTCTCGCTCCTCTCGTTCCTCAAGCTGCTCGTCGATTTCGCTGCCGATCACACCTTTCCAATCGCTAAGCGAACGGTCATTGACGGATTTGAGCGTTGCCAACACGTGTATCGCCCCCTCAATACGAAGGTCTCGTGCAAGCAGCGCCTCGTCTGAAGATTGATAGTCGCTCGTATCCAGCTCTTTCTGAAGAAACCCGATGAGCCGGTCGATCTCATTCGAGAGATTGTTGACCTTTTCCGACGCTTTATAAGCAAACGTGGTGAGGTTTGAACTGAACGAGGCGGCCGCGTAGTACTGAGACGCTGTCCAGGAACCGATCATGGACGCTATTGTCAGGACGACGCCTATCAGGACCGCTTCGCGAGATGACAGAGCAGCGAAGCCGACCAAAACAAGGCAGACCGTAACGGCAAATAGACACGCACCGAGAAGCACACGGCTAACAGTCTTGGATTGTTCCATGTTGACCTATCCCGAAGTACTCCGGCCCGTTCGAGGTTCCCTAAACGTACAACGCGGGGGCCCGATCACGCGACCGGGTTACGTCTCCACGCTGGTCGTGGCACATTCCAGACCGTGAAGATCGTCGAGACGCTAGACGTGTTCACCAGGGGCTCGTTCGCCACCTCGCCGGAGTGGGCGCGCGTCCAGCGTGACGTGGAGCGCGCGATCAAGGCAACCGACTGGCCCCACGGCTCGGGCTCGTTCACGATCTACCCCGAGAAGCACGGGAACGGCGTCGTCCCCATCAAGCTCCCCTGCGTGGCGACTCTAATAGACAAATGCGGCTGGAGCCGTGAGGGCCTGCCGCCCGAGAAGGCGAAAACCCTCAAGACCGGCAACCTCGACGCGTTGCTAGAGACGTCGGCGGGCTGGGTCGGGCTTGAGTGGGAGACCGGGAACATCTCATCCAGTCACCGCGCGCTGAACAAGCTCATCCAAGCAATCGGGCGCGGCGAGCTCGTGGGCGGGGTCCTCGTCGTACCCAGCGACAAGCTCGCGCCCTGGCTCACCGACCGCATCGGCAACATCCGCGAGTTGCGGCCCTACCTCGACGGGTGGGCGAAGTGGCCGGTCGAGAACGGCGTCCTTCACATCGTGGTCGTGGAGCAGGACGCAGAGAGCGTCAACGTGCCGAAGATTCCGAAGGGCAAGGACGGCCGCGCCCCAAAATAGGCGACTTAGCCGTCCTCGACGTGGTCGGTGTCCGGCGCGTCGTCCTGCTCCTCGACGCGGTCGTGAACCGGGTGGTGGTGCACGGTGCCGCTCTCCAGCCGCTCGATGATGATGTCGCAGCTCTCCTTCTCGACCTCCATACCGATCCAGTGCCGGCCCGCGTGCTCGCACACGTCGTAGGTCGTGCCGCTCCCGCCGAACGGGTCGAGCACGAGGTCGCCCGGGCGGCTCGACAGCTCCACGCACCGACGGACGAGCTTCGTTGACAGCTGGTTGGCCTTCCGCTTCTTGCTCTTGAACTTCCAGTGACGCACGGGCGGTATGTCGTTCCACACGTCCGTCAGGTTCACACCCTTTGGGTTCATCGCGTCACGGTGCCCGCCGTAGTCCTTGATTTCCTTCCCGCAGTGGCGGCAGGTCTCGATCGGCGTGCGGATGCTGCGGAACGTCTTGGCCTTGCCTTTCGTGAAGTAGAGCAGGCTGTAATGCGACGGGTACATGCGCTTCGGAATCGGCAGGCCGAACTTGATGTTGACCGCGATCCAATTTCGGAACGTGAGGCCGCGGTGCATGAGGTACGCGCCGAGCGGGATGTTCCACTTGGGGATGTTATAGAGGAAGAAGGCCCCGCCAGGCTGGAGGACGCGGATGCACTCGTCGATCCAGCGGCGCGACCAGTCGAGGTACTCGTGGTCCGGGCGCTCGTCGTCCACCGAGCCGCCGTAGACCTTGCCCAGGTTGAACGGCGGGTCGGCGAAGACCGTGTCCACCGTCGCGTCGTTGATGTCGGGCAGCACGGTGAGGCAGTCCCCTTGAAACAGCACGCCGAGTTGTGTCGCGTAGATCGGGCGCAGCGGTTCCCCGCTCCGTCCGAGCACCCCTTCGCCGGACCAAGGCGCTCCGAACGCCAATCGTGTTTGTGTCATAGTTGATGATGGTACTCCGAATCAAGAGAAGGTCAACAGAAGTTAAGGGCAAAAAAAGACGGCGGGCCCGGACGAGCGCCCGCCGATCACTCGTTCCACCAATCACCGCGGGGCGCGCCTCTCGGTCCGCGGATCGACTTGCTCGGACGTTGCGGTCCCGTCTTGAGGAGGTGCCGGAACCGGCGGGCGCGCTGTTCGAAGGTTCGCTGCGCGCGGCTCGTCACGCCGCCTTGCGTTGAGGCTCCTCCTGGCTCGGGTGGGCCTGCGCCTTCGCGGCTTTAGTCGACACCTTCTTCGCCGCTTTGGGCTTCGCCGCGCCCTTCCGCGTCTTGCGCTCCCACATGCGGACGCGGCGCGCGTATGCCTTATCGACCGCCTTCGGATTTTCCTTCCGAAGGGCCTTCACCTGCGCCTTGAGAGTGTTCAGTTCGGCGTTGGACAGCGTGGAGAGCTTCTCGACGGGGGGGAGCTGCTTGGGGGATTTCATAACGTGCTCCTCGAGTGGGGAGTAGTGTGCGGGCGTTGCCTCATCGGGTCCGCGATGCCCAACGCGGACGACCGCGAGCTGCGACTCGCGGTTTCGGCTTCGCTCAGAGCCCGCGCCTACGGACGACGGCCGTCGCCTCCGCCTGATCAGAGGTGGATGCGAGCGACGGCGATGCGTCTGGACGTTGGGACGTTCGCCAGCGGTCTCCGTCCGAGCGCGGCGAGTTCACGCGTCGGCGTTCCTGCTGGTACGCTGAGCTTGGGTTTTGCCGGGGGGTCGGGCCGCGTCCATCGGAGGGAGCTGGCTGCCGGCGTCTACGGGGCTGCTGGTTGCGTTCCCTGATCCGAGCGAACGTCCATCCTTAACGTATGGCGCGCAACACAAACTCTAATGTCGCCTGTGGTGACGCTGTGATTTCGACGCGTCGCGCAGATCGCGCGCGGGCGCGTAGCAGCTGCGTAGAGGCGGTTATTTGGCGGTACGTGCGATCGCGCAGCAGCGAGCAGTCATTCATCTATATGGACGGTCAGTGGGACGCGCTGCGGGCAAATCGGATTTTAGGGGCGCGACGACTGGATGCCGGGGCCACTCTGCATCCGGTGCTCTTCGGGACAGAGAGGATCGTCGGCGGGCGTGAGCGGCGCCGGCGCGTTCACGCCGAGGAAGTCGAGCGCCTCGTCCAGCAGGTGAAGGGCGAGCGCGTGCGGCGTGAGCCGCTCCGCGTCCGCGAACGTCCGCAGCCGTTGGAAGACGTCATGCGTGACGTAGACCGGCACCGCTTCGGACGGCGCGCGGAACGGAGACGCGCTCTTGAGCTCGTCGCGAACCTCGGTCACCCGCCCCGCTGCCTCTTAGCGAGCTCGCGCATCACCTCGCGCCCGAGCCGATCGTCCACCCCGTGTTCGCCGAGGTTCGCCGGGGGGCGCCGCACGACCAAGCCGAACTCGCGTACCTCATCGCGCTCGGCCTGGGTCGCCCCGAAGGCGGCGCTCCGGTTGGCATCACGCAGGTGGCGGGACCAGTCCGTAATCCCGGCCGCAGAACTCCAGGCGGGCGCGGTCACCGCGTCGTCGTTTCCGGCAAGCGGGTTCCAGATGCGGATGAGATGCGGCGGGACGTCGGGGATCATGCGGCTCGTTTCCTTTCCTTGCGGCGGCGGTGAGGCTCTCGCTGCTCGGGCCAGACTGGATGGGTGCCGCGAACGGAGTCCATGTAGGCATGCGGCCAGTCGCGATACCTCTCATCACCACGCAGCGGGCGGTCGGGCGCCGCGACGGGCGCGCGCCACGTGTCGGGACCGAGACGTAAGAGTGTGAGCATAGAAGGAGAAGCCGGGGCGCGATGGCGGCGCGTTACCCGCCGACGCCGACCTGCGAGCAGCGCGCGGCGACCCCGGCCAGTTACACCTTTGCTACTGGTGCAGCGGGCAGCTCCTCGTGCACCGCGGGGTCGAAGGTCCGGTCGTCCACGATGACCCGGACGACTGGATCGCTGCCCTTCAACGCGACCTCCCGGACGTTCGCCGGCGTACGCTTCCGCACGTCGTCGGTGTCGGTTATCGAGTCGAGGGCGTAGCCGTGTGAATCGAAGCGCTGAGACATGGGTCAACTCCTTGGCCTAGTGGTTTAGTCCTGCGCGGCGCGGGCGCGCTTGTCGCTCGCGCGCTGCGCCGCCGAGACGGCCGCGCGGCGGAACGGCCGCGGCGAATTGAGATTCCTGGCGCCGGGTCGCGGCGGCGGGGGCGCCGGCTCGTCGGGGAAGAGCACGAAGCGGCCGTCGCTGTCCACCGCGCCGAGCGCGCTGCTCCGCGCGCCGGGGTCGAGCTCGCGCGCGGCGGCCAGCACTTGGGACAGCTCCCACCGGGCGCGCTGGACGCGTTCGCGCTTCGCCGCGGCCGGTTTGGCGCGCCGCGCGCTCGACGCCTCAACGATCTTCTCGCACGCGCGCGTGGCGCGCAGCAGCTCGGAATTGCGGGTCCACTCCGTCCCCTCGCGATCGAACAGCGAGCGGAGATAGGGGAGCGCCGCGTAGGCGAGCGCGGGATCGCCGAGCGCGTCCCTGATGAAGCTCGCGATCACCGGCAGCCCGTGCGCGACCGTGATGTGCGACAGCATCGCCGCGAACTTCAACGCCGTGTCGTCGTGCCGCGCCTCGACCGCGATGACGTTCGCCGCGGCGAAGTCCGCGCTCGCCTGCTCCTCGAGCGCGTCGAGCTGCGCGACGAGCTTAGCCTCCGTCTCGGCAAGCGCCGCCTCGCGCGCCGCCGCGAACTTGCGGTCCGCGTTCACGAGGCCGTCGCGGCTCAACCAGCGCCGCTCGGGATCGGCGAGGTGCGCCCTCGACTTCGCGTCCCACTCGGCGATGAGGGGCAGCACGAGCGGGCGCACCGCGCCGCGCAGGTGCGCCACCGCTGGGTCGGGCGCGAGCACGGCGTCGTCGGCCGCGTCGAGCAGCTCGGTCACCGCGCCGCGCGCCGCGTCGAGCACGTCGTCGAGGTACGCGCCGTCCGCCTCGCGGGCGAGCGTGAAGCCCTCGGGGACCTTCGACGGATCGCCGGGGCGCCCCCAGCTGAAGGTGTGGATGCTGTCGGGTGTGGGCGGCGCGGTCGGGAGCGCGCTCATCACGTCCTGTTCGGTGGCCATCGCAGCTCCTTAGGAGAGAGTGCTAGTACGGGTAGCGGCGCTTCTCGCCGCCCGCGCCGAGGAGCGCGTCGCTGTCGAGGAACGCGCCGCCCTGCAGCTGCTCCAGCGTCGATGGGTTGGAGCCGTCGAGGGCGCCGTACTCGCCGTTCACGTTCGGGGGGGCGATTGCCGCCGCGGCGACGTCCTTCTTCTGGCCCTCCGCGGCCACGTCCCAGGTCGGGGTCATGGCGACGCGCTCGGGCGGGTTGATGGTGCTGTTGGGCCTCGGGCTCGCCGGGTCGAACGGCGGGAGATCAGCGGGCATAGGATCCTCGGGGGTGCGGGTTGAATGCCGAGAATACGGACCGCGACGGCGCGTCACTCGTTCTGCGTGACTAACAAACGGCGCGGCGCGAGGACCAGACGCAGGGCCTCGGCGTTCGGCAGATCGAGATGGGCGCAGACCGCGCGCGCCACGAGCTGGGCCGACCAGCGACGCTGACCGAGCGGCAGCTGCGCCACGACCGCCGCGACGCCGGGCGAGAGGGTCCGCAGCGAATCGCGCAGCGTCGCGGCGTTGGCGTAGCCCGCCTCGCCGTCGCCGTGCAGTAACCGCCGGCCGAGGCTGATCGCGACGCTCCGCGCGACGGCGGACCAGTCCACGTACTCGTCGCGCGGCGCGGCCGCGAGCCAGGCGCGGGTCGCGGGCTGGAGCTCGGCGAGGATTGCATCGCGGTTCATCGATCCTCGGTCGTCATGGGCATGCGTGGCCTCGGTGTGGGCTCGCGGGGGCCGAGCGCGATCGCGAACCGCGCGCGTCGCCTGCGGTTGGTGCGCCGCGGTGGGCTCGCGCCTAGCAAGCTGTCAAAGGGCCGCGCCTCGGCGAACCGTGGGTCGTGCGGGCTCGCCGCGGTTTCCCCCCTACGGTTTTTTCTTCTGGAGGTACGGCGCGACGACCCGCAGTCCCTCGGCCTCGGCCGTCTCGGGCGTGTAGTCGCCGTGCCACCAGTCGGACTCGATCACGCGCACGCCGACCGCGCCCGCATCCGTCGCGAACGTCTCGCGGCCCGCGAGGTAGTACGCCTGCTTGATCGACGTCGCGTACACCGTGTAGGTCCACCGATGCGTGCCCTGGCTGTACGCCACGCTCTTCGTCGTGAAGTTGGCGCGCCGATCGGTCGCGTAGATCGTGTACTCGCGCTTGCGCTTCGCCGTCGCCATCGTGGTGCTCCTCGTTGGGTCGGTTTTTGAGTGGTACGGTCGGTACGGGTTACGGGTATCAAGTCGCTAATCGAATCCTAAGGATTTGGTTTTACGCGAGCGACTTCGTACCCGTAACCCGTATCACCCGTACCAGCCTCTCACTCGGCGATCCGCCACGCGCGGCGCGTCGGCCACTTCTGCGGCGCCCCGCGCCCCTGCTTCTCGTATCGCCGACGGCACTCGACGAGCGGGCGAATGACGCGCCCGCGCGACTGGACCCGCTTCCCGTTCAGCCAGAGCCGACGCGCGGCCCGATACGCGACGGCCTTCGGGCGCGGCAGGTGCTTCTTGAGGAAGACGCCGAGCTGCTCCTCGTTCTTCGGGAAGCGCCCCGCGGCGTGCGCGACGTAGTGCTCGTGGAGCGCCTTCACCGGCACGTGCGCATACCCGTCGGCGTCCACGACGCCGCCCGTCGGCAGCGTCCCGTCGCTGAGCAGCGCCCGCAACCACGCCTCCTCGGGCGAGGCGGTCAGCGCGATCTGATCCTCGAGCGCGATCGTCACCGGCAGGCGCTTGAGCAGGCGGTGCTCGTCGATCCGCCGCCGCTGCAGCAGGTGGAGCAGGTGCTCGTAGCCGCCAGCCGCGAGCTCGCCGTGCAGCGCGTCGAAGTAGTCGGCGTCGCGCTGGCGCGCCTTCTCGACCTGAAAGATCACGATCCGGCGATCGCCGACCTCGGCGGGCCAGACCCACTCCTCGTTCGACGTAATCAGCAGTCGCGTGTAGTTGGGCATCGTGACGGTGTCGATGCCCTTCCGTTCGATCGCGAGCGAATCGCCGGTCACGAGGTGCTTGAGGATCCCGCGCGCCTCGCGGTTGCCGCCCCAAAAGGCCTCCTCGGCCTGGAGCAGCAGGCAGTGCGCGAGATGGCCGTTGAAGCGGCCGACGACCTGCCCCGCCTTCTCGACGACGAGCTGCGTCTCGCCGAGGATCGGCTTCATGGCCGCGCCGACCAGGCTCTTCCCCGCGCCCTGCGGGCCGCGCAGCGCGACGGCGCTGCCAGGCTTTCGCATCGGGTTCTGCACGATGTCCGCGAGCCAGTCGAGCAACCACTCGTAATGCTCCGCGTTCCCGCGACAGACGGCGACCCGCAGGTGCCGGAGAAATAGCTCACAGCTCCCGTCCCGTCGCGGCGCGACGCGCCAGCCGCGCCACAGGTTGTACTCGGCGCCGACGTCCGTCTGACCGGGCTTGAAGGCGATCTGGCTGTACTCGTGTCGCTCCTCCCACTCCAGCCAGGCGTCGGCGAGCGACTTGCGAACCGTCTCGCCGTCGTCCCGTCGGCGCGCGATGAACTTGTTGCGCAGCAGGAGCCGGAACGCCGCGGCGTTCATCAGCTTGAAGTCGTGATCGTCGGCCGAGCGCTGAAGAATCACGACGTCGCCGCCGACCTGCACGACCGCGTAGCGCGCGTTGAGCCCCCGCAGCGCCGCGTCGGCCGCGACGTCCTCCGCCAGCGTCGGACTCGGCGAGTACCGCGCCACGCTCGCCGCGATCTTGCGGACCTCGAAATCGGGCAGCGGCGGCCGACAGCGCGCGGCGTTCTCGCGCCGCAGCGCGGCGTAGATCGCCTCCTCGCCCGCGCCCGCGTGCCGCATCGTGCCCGCCGCGCTCGTCAGCGCGGCGTTGCGCTCGCCCTCGTGGATCGCGGCGGCCAGCTTGGGCGCGCTCATTCGTCCACCTCCCGCAGCACGTAACCGCCGCGGCCGCAATCGGCCTCGCGGCCGCCGCTGCCGCCCAAGCCGTGTAGGTGCGTCGAGCCGCAGTAGGGGCACTTCACGCGGAGCTGGGAGTCGTTGATCCGCGTCGCGGGCAGGATCGGCTGACGGCGGCTGCCGTAGCCGTCGCGCGCCTTCGTGAAGCTGAGGATCGGGACGCTGACGACGCGGCCGGTCGGCTGGCGCTGCACGTTGAATTCCAGCACGCGCAGCCAGATCAGCTCACCATTAGACGGACGCGGGCTTGGCATTAGATTCGTCGGCACGTGAACCTCCGGTAGCTATGGCCCGGGTCGCCTCGCGTCGGCGGCTCGGGCCGGTTTGTGTCTGGCTATTTCTTCTTTGCTTGCTTCTTCTTCTTCGGCTTCCGTCCCTTCCGTGGCGTGACGCCGAGGTCCACGAGCCGCTCATTAACCGCGAAGACGCGGGTTGCGTGCGGGAATAGCGTCCCCGCTTCATCACGCAGATGTGGGATGTCAGCCCCATCGCAGAGCCAGTGCCCACCGAGCTTAACCGCGCGGATCTTGCCGCTCTCAGCGGCGCGGCGCAGCACGTGCCAGCGGATGCGGATCGCCTTCGCCATTTGGGCGAGGGTGATCGGCTCCCTCAGATCCTTGATCGTCAATTCTCCAGCCATGCGCCGCCTCCATTGACAAAACAGCACTGTGTTGTGAGTGTAAGATAAAACAGTGGTGTTTAAAAGTACAGGCCTTTGTTGTTTGTCGCTAATCGTCACTACGAGGGGGGCGAGATATGCGGGTAATAGAGCTGTATGGGGGGATCGGCACGATGCTTCAAAAGAAAAAGCCCGGCTCAACTTCGAGCCGGGCTCTTCCTATCAACCAGCGCGGGCCGTCACATCACACGGCCTTGAGGATCGGGGCGGGCAGGGCCCGCTCCTCCCCTTCCGACAACGTCAGGCCGAGCTTCCGCTTGAGAAACGCCTTCGTCGCGGCCCGCGCCTGCCGGTTTGAGACGACCGAGTTGGCCACGATGCAGACGTTGTCCCACTCGGGGTTCTTCTTGCTCCAGTTGAGGTTCGTCAGCTCCAGGAGCCGCCCCTTCCAGCCGGTGGGGTCTTCCTGCATCAGCTCTGCGCCCACCGCGCCGAGAGCGCGCAAGACGACGGCGTGCGCCGAGATGCTCTCCTGGCGCAGCTCCATCGCCTTGAGCTCGCCGCTCTTTACGCGCGACCAGTCCGGGATCGCCTTGGAGACGGCGGTCCAAAACTCACAGGCCAGGCTGACCAGCGCGTTCCGGTTACTGCCCTCCTTCTCCCGCTCGACCTTCAGCAGCTCCTCGTTCGCGTCGTAGAGGGCAGAGAGCCCGAACAGCTTACGCGACCGCACCGGAAGCGACACGGCGTCCTTGTCGATCATGTCCTTGAAAACCGGCACGCGCTCACAGACCTCGAGCGTGACGGACGCCGCTTCGTCGCGCTTGTCGTAAAGAATGTCGAGCGACTTGGACGTCTTCACGACGTACCGGTTCAGATCACTGAACATCTGCTGCACCCGCTCCCGGCTCTCGTACTCGAACAGGAGCACGGAAATCCACTCCTCACCGATGGCGGGGTTCTCCGTGACCGCGGCCGCGATCGCCGCGCACCGATGTTGCCCGTCGTTGATGACGAAGTTCGCGTCCTCGAACTCCATCTCGAGCGTCCCGAGGTTCTCCTGGTTCGGCATCGGCGTGAAAGACACCGGGCATTTGTACGACGCCGTGATCGACGCGAACAAGTACCCATCCTCATTGTCGAGGATGTACTTGGCGATCCCCGGTACGCGCTTCTTGTTCAGGACGCGCTGCTCGCGATCCTCGGGCGTGAACTCGACCCAGTCCCGAAAGGTGAACATCTTCGGGATCGCGTTGAGCCTCATCAGGCACGCGTAATAGGTGCGCTGGCCAATGGCGCCCTTCATGGCGGGAAATGAGACCTTCATAGCTGTACCGCTCCTTGGTTTGGAGCTCTAGTTGTTGCCGGGGGCAGAGCGCGAATCGCTCAACCCGGCGTTGGCGAGCTCCCGTGTCTATACGATAGGAGCTCGCTGGCGTTTACGCAAGAGCTCCTTGACAAAATCAGATGAGCTCGCCATATTTGGCCCGTGTGTAAGTGGACGCGAGCATCACGGTGGGTGTGGTTTAGTGGCAGAATTCAGCATTTGTAAGCTCGAGGCGGGGGTTCGATTCCCCTCACCCACCTTCGTAAGCGACCCCTGGTCAATGCGTTACATGAACCGGAGTGGGTGATCAAAGCGCCGGGCCGTCGTCTCGTCTACGACGAGCGCGGTGCTGAACTCCAGACGTTTCTTCTCCGTGAGGGCGAAAACGCCGATGAGAGAATGGCGGGTGCTGTACGAAAAGATCCTCCCGTATGTCGTCCGTATAGAGACGCCCGAAGGCTTCGGGACGGGCTTCCTGTTCGCCTTCAATCGAAACAAGCGCATGGTCGGGTTCGCCACCGCTGCCCACGTGATTCAACACGCCGATTCGTGGAAGCTGCCGATCAAGATTACTCACCACGTCTCCGGTCAGGAGCTGTTCCTTAACCGTAATGATCGAGTCGTGGAGCTCGACGTGGACAGGGACTCAGCGTCGATACTCACGGCGAACCCCGGCGATTACCTACCTCAAGAACCGCTCCAGATGATGAGCGCGGAACATTTCAAGCCGATCGGTACCGAGGTCGCTTGGGTAGGATACCCAGTGATCGCGCGTCCGAATCTCTGCCTATTCTCGGGGACCATCGCAGCCTTCGTTCCGCACGACGATTCCTATTGGATTGACGGCGTTGCGATCAACGGAGTCAGCGGTGGGCCTGTTTTCTGCTTCCTCGACGACGAGACGCCGGAGCTGTTAGGGACGATCTCATCGTACACGCCTAACCGCCTGCCGACGGACACGTTGCCGGGTATGCTTCGAGCGCATGACATTACGTCGTTCACGAGGACCATCGAGTGGATTAGGTCGCTCGATGAGGCGAGAGAGAAGAAGGAGAAGGAAGAGCAGGAAAAACGGCAAGCGGAGGCTGCGGGAACCGCTCCTGCAAGTTCGAGCAGTACGCCGCCCCATGAACCGGCGCCAGTCATTACGCCAGCACCCAAGCCGTCGTCCTGAGTAATTCCGCGCGCACCCGGTCGATGACCGCAGCCTGACCTGGTTACGCCGTCCGCCGCTTGAGCAGGTCCAGCACGCGCGCCGCCTTCTTCGCCGCCTGCCGCTCGGCCCTCAAATGTGCGTCGCGCTGCGCGAGCGCCCGCCGCTTCGCCGCGTCCGTCTTGATCGCGTAGCGCTCCAGCATCGCGCGCGTCTTCCAGCCGCCGAGCGCCATCACGGTGCCCTCGTCCACCCCGCTGTCGATCATGTGCTGCGCGAACGAGTGCCGCAGATCGTGGAAACGCGGCCGGACCCGCACGAAGCCGCCGACGCGCGCGTCCCACTGGCGGCCCCACTTGTCGAGCCCCTCCGAGCCGACGGCCTTCGGCCACGCCTTCCGCATCAGCTTGTCGTGCCGCGCGAAGACCGTCAGCGAGTTCGAGCGCTGTCGCTGCTGCGCGCGAAGAAGCGCGATGAGACGCAGCGTCAGCGGGATCGCGAGCGGCGAGCCGTTCTTCATCTGCACACCCGCGAGCGCGATCTCGCTCCGGTCGAAGCGGACTTCATCCCAGGTTAGGCCGTAGACGTTGGCGCGCCGCAGCCCGGTCAGCGCCGCGAACTCGACGGCCGACCGGAGCGCCCTCGGCAGCAGCGCGAGCAGGCGGTCCACCTCGGTCTCGGTGAAGTAGCACTCGCGAACGTTCTGGACCTCTGGCATCGCGATGTCGGGCACGTCGTCGAGCCAGCCCTTCTTCTTGGCCAGGCGAAGCGCGTGCCGGAGCGTCCCGATTTGATTGCGGATCGTCGCGTCGGCCGCGCCCGCCGTCCGCCGCTCCACGACGTACGCTTCGAGCGCCGCCGCGTCGATCTGCGTCGCGCGCCGCCCCGCGAAGTGCTCGGTCAGCTGCGCGAGATTCAACGGCTTGCTCCGTCGGTGCAGCGCGTGCTCAGCCGCGAGCAGCTCCACGAGCGTCTCGAACGTGCAGCGCGTCGGCGCTTGTTTGAGCTGCTGCGGCTTGGCCGCGTCGCCGAGCTTGCGGCGGCGAAACGCCTTGGCCTCGGTGAGCGTGATGCCGGCAGCGAGTAGCTCGCGGTGCAGCCGACCGCCCGCGCGCCAGGCGACCTGCAGCCGACCGCTCGGGCGCTCGTAGATACCCGTCGCGACCTTCGTGTAGTTCACGTGGTCCTTCCTTTGATGTAGCGCTCGACGGCTGAACGCCGGAAGCGCGGCTTCCGCGCCGAGACCCGAATCACGCCGAGGTCCTTGGCGTGTCGGGCGACGTAGCGCGGACTGACGTTGAGCATCTCGGCCACCTGCTGCGGCGTGAGCAGATCGGCCGCGCTCGGTGCGGACGCCGGTGTGGTGAGGAGTCGTGCGGACAGCTGCGCGATAGCAGCCGGGACGCGCTCGATCGGCAACGCGTCCAGCGAGACGGTGATGGAATCCTTGGACATGCGAAACCCCCGTTCACTGGAGAAGAGACTCTCCCCCCGAACGGGGGTGGTTGATCCTGCGGCAACTAATCTAATCTAGTGGCACGACCAATCAAAGCTCTGGAAATGGTCGCCGAGCGTTCACCTTCTGTTCACGGCGAACGCGAGAATCCTTACAACGACTGCGTTTCCGCAATCGGGACGGCGGGATTTGAACCCGCGACCCCCTGAACCCCATTCAGGTGCGCTACCGGGCTGCGCTACGTCCCGTTCCGGTCGGCTCGGAAGTTAGCCGCGCACCGCCCCAGAGTAAACT
>Ga0075425_100005009_pt1 | contig 13719 bp, 10 predicted proteins | sample SoiMethybrSBSTD4_FD_75300 | JGI IMG/M metagenome (GOLD analysis project Ga0075425, IMG submission 75300) | Bulk soil microbial communities from a Populus tree surrounding site in Tennessee, USA - Soil MetaG P. TD hybrid SBSTD4 | ecosystem: Environmental > Terrestrial > Soil > Tree plantation...
GCGAGCATCGCGCCGCGTCCGCGCGGGTCGGCGACCGCCGGGTGCCGCTCGGCCAGCGCCCGCAGCCGCGGCAGCGCCAGCTCGCCGATCCGCCGCGCCCGGCCGGCCAGGTCCTCCGCCTCGATCATGTCGATCGCCGCGAGCGCGGCGGCACAGGCCACCGGGTTGCCGCCGAAGGTGCCGCCGAGACCGGACACGTGCACCGCATCCATCAGCTCGGCCCGCCCCGTCACCCCGCCCAGCGGCAGCCCGCCGGCGATGCCCTTGGCCGTCGTGACCAGGTCCGGCTCGATCCCCTCGAACGTCGAGGCGAACCAGTCGCCGGTCCGGCCGAACCCGGTCTGCACCTCGTCGGCGACCAGCAGGATTCCGTGCGCGGCGCAGAAGTCCGCGACCCGGCGCAGGAAGCCCGGCGCCGGCACCACGAAGCCGCCCTCGCCCTGGATCGGCTCGACCACCACGCAGGCCACCCGGTCGGCCCCGACCTGGGTGGTGACCAGGTCCACGAACCGCTCGTACGCCTCGTCCGCGCACCGGTCGGCGCCGCCTGGCCAGCGGAACGGGTAGGCCATCGGCGCCCGGTAGACCTCCGGCGCGTACGGTCCGAAGCCCGCCTTGTACGGGCGGTACTTCGCGGTCAGCGTCATCGTCAGCAGCGTCCGCCCGTGGTAGCCGTGGTCGAAGACCACCACCGCCGGGCGTCCGGTCGCCGCCCTGGCCACCTTGACCGCGTTCTCCACCGCCTCGGCGCCGGAGTTCACCAGCATCGACCGCTTCTCGAAGCCGCCGGGGGTGAGCCGGTTGAGCCGCTCGCACACCTGCACGTACCCCTCGTACGGGGTGATCATGAAGCAGGTGTGGGTGAACCGGGCGGTCTGCTCGGCCACCGCGGCGACCACCGCCGGTGCGGCGTTGCCGACCGAGGTGACCGCGATTCCGGAGCCGAAGTCGATCAGCGAGTTGCCGTCCACGTCGACGAGCACGCCGCCGCCGGCCCGCTCGACGAAGACCGGCAGCGCGGTGCCGACGCCGGGCGGCACGGCCGCGCTGCGCCGGGCCATCAGTTCCTGCGACCTCGGGCCGGGAACCGCGGTGACGAGCCGGCGGCGCTGCGGGACGTCGGTGCCGGGCCGGTCGGCACCCGGGAGGGTCTGCACCACGGCGCACCCCTTGGCTAGTGATTCGAGCGGTGCACCCGACCGTACTGTGCTTGATCCGTCGCGAACCAGGGGTTCGGCGAGGGAATCCGTCGCTAGGGTGCGGTCGACCGGCCGAAGCCGAGCTTGACCGCGAGGTCGCGCAGCTCGGCCTCGAACAGGGGCTCGGCGTCCGGCAGCGCGAACTGCACGTGGCCGAAGACCTCCAGCGCGACCATCCCGTACAGCCGGATCCAGCAGGACAGGAACACCTGCCCGGCGCCGACCGGCAGTTCGACCGGCAGGGCGGAGCACCAGTCCCGCAGCTGCCGGCGCAGGTCCGGGTCCATCTCGTCCTCGGCCGGCACCGGGAACGGGCTGGCCAGATAGATGCGCGCCACCAGGTCGCCGAACACCTGGCCGAACCGCTCCGAGGCCAGGCCGGCCGGGCTGTCGTCGGAGTGCGCGTCGATGCCGGGGATGGGGCTGCCGAACAGCAGCCCGAACTCGCGCGGATGCGCCAGCGCCCACGCCCGGAACGCCCGGCTCGCCGCCGTGATCCCCGCGCGCGGATCACCCCCGGCCGTCTCCCCGGCCGCTGCGCCCCCGCCAACGCCACGGGCCGTCCCGCGCGCCAGGTTTCCGGCCGCGCCCCGGGCCGCGGCCCCGTCGATCCCGCCGGCCGCGTCCCCGGCCGTCCCGCGCGCCGGGTTTCCGGCCGCGCCCCGGGCCGCGGCCCCGTCGATCCGGCCGGCCGCGTCGCCGGCCGCCCCGGCGGCGGTGGAGATGGCGGCGGTGAGCTCGTCGTACAGGTCGGCGATGAGCGCGCCGATGAGGTCCTCGCGGCTGGGAAAGTAGCGGTAGAGCGCCGGCGCGGTCATCCCCATCTCCCGGGCGATCGCGCGCAGCGACAGCCCGTCCGGCCCCTCGGCGACCAGGATGCGGCGCGCCGTGTCCTTGATCTCCGTCACGGTCGCCGCGCGGACGCGGTCCCGCCGGCTCAGCGTCGTCGCCACGACAACCTCCTAAACGCCCTTGACTTCAGTAAACGCTGTACGCATCCTAGACCTGCTCCGAGATAAACGGTGTTCACATCAGTGAGCGAGTCTAGTCCAGGAGGACCGTGATGACCGAGAAGCTGGGCCGGTTCGCGTACCGGCGGCGCTGGCTGGTGCTGGCCGCCGCGATGGCGTTCCTGGCCGTGGCCGTGGGCTGGGGGACCGGCGTGTTCGGCCGGCTCACCAGCGGCGGGTTCGAGGACCCCGGCAGCGAGAGCGCCCGGGCCGCCGCCGTCGCGGCAGCCGACCTCGGCCGGGACGACGCCGACGTGGTCGTGCTCTACCGCAGCCAGGACCGCACGGTCGACGACCCGGCCTACCGGCAGGCCGTCACCGGCACGCTGGAGGCGCTGCCGAGCGACGCGGTCGCCCGCACCGTCAGCTGGTTCGACACCCGTGCGCCCGGGCTGGTCAGCGCCGACCGGCACGCGACGTACGCGGTGCTGACCCTGCGCGGCGACGAGCAGCAGCGCACCGACGCCCTGGAGCGGATCGAGGACCGGCTGGCGGCGCCCGGGCTGCAGACCGAGGTCGGCGGCGCGACGACGGTCGGCCGCGACATCGGCGAGCAGGTCAGCAAGGACATCGCGCGGGCCGAGACGCTGTCGATGCCGGTGCTGCTGGTGCTGCTCGTGCTCGTGTTCGGCACGGTCGCCGCGGCCAGCCTGCCGCTGGTGATCGGCGTCGTCGCGATCCTCGGCGCGTTCACCGCGCTGCACGTGCTCTCGCTGGTCACCGACGTGTCGGTGTTCTCGGTCAACGTGGTGACGATCCTCGGGCTCGGGCTGGCGATCGACTACGGCCTGTTCGTCGTGGGGCGCTACCGGGAGGAGCTGGCCCGCGGGCTGGACACCGAGGCGGCGATCGTCGCCACGATGGCGACCGCCGGCCGCACGGTCGCCGTCTCCGGGCTGACCGTGGCCGCGTCGCTGGCCGGGCTGCTGATCTTCCCGCAGGTGTTCCTCCGGTCGATGGGCGCGGGCGGCATCGCGGCCGTGCTGGTCGCCGTGGCCGCCGCGCTGACCATGCTGCCGGCGCTGCTCGCGGTGCTCGGGCCGCGGGTCGAGGCCTTGCCGGTGCGCCGGCGCCGTCCCCGGCTGCACGCCGACACCGGCGCCTTTGCCCGGCTGGCCCGCAGCGTGATGCGCCGCCCGGTGCTCTACGCGGTCGGCGTCGTCGCGGTGCTGCTGGTGCTCGGCCTGCCGTTCCTGCGGGTCACGTTCGGCGGGATCGACGCCCGGGCGCTGCCGGCCGGCACCGGGAGCCGGCAGGTCGCCGAAACGCTGGAGCGCGACTTCCCGGCCAACGCGACCAGCCCGATCCGTGCCGTCGTCACCGTGCCGGCGGGTGACCCGGCCGGGCTGCCGGCCTGGCTCGACGCAGCGCGGACGGTGCCCGGGATCACCGCGGCCACCGTGGTGGGCGAGCGGGACGGCACCGCCGAGGTCGACCTCGGCTTCGCCGGCGACCCCATGTCGGCCGGCGCTCGGGCGGTCGTCGACCGGGTGCGGGCGCTGCCGCCGCCGCCCGGCGGCACCGTGCTCGTCGGCGGCGAGACCGCGGTGCTCTCCGACCTGCTCGGCAGCCTCGGCCGGCTGCTGCCGTACATGGCGCTGACCGTCGCCGGCGCGACCGTGCTGCTGCTGTTGTTCGCCTTCGGCTCGGTGGTGCTGCCGGTCAAGGCGCTGCTGATGAACGTGCTGTCGCTGACCGCGTCGTTCGGCGCGATCGTGTGGATCTTCCAGGACGGGCACCTGTCCGGCCTGCTCGACTTCACCCCGACCGGGACGTTGGAGGCGACCCAGCCGATCCTCGTGCTGGCGGTCGTGTTCGGGCTGTCGATGGACTACGAGGTCTTCCTCATGTCCCGGATCCGCGAGCACTACCTGCGCACCGGCGACAACACCGCGGCGGTCGCCGCCGGGCTGCAGCGCACCGGCGCCATGATCACCACCGCGGCGCTGCTGCTGGTCGTCGTCATCGGCGCGTTCTCGCTGTCCGGCATCACGTTCATCAAGCTGATCGGCGTCGCGATGGCGATCGCGATCGTCGTGGACGCGACCGTGGTCCGGGCGCTGCTGGTGCCGGCGAGCATGCGGCTGCTGGGCCGGTGGAACTGGTGGGCCCCGGCGCCGCTGCGCCGGCTGCACGACCGGATCGGGTTCGGCGAATCGGACCCGGCGATCGGATCGGACCGCGACGGTACGCTCGATGTGCCGGTCGGCGGCGCCGGGAACCGACGCAACGGCGCAGAAGTTGTCCAGTAGGCGCGGCGGATGGCGGGCGGAGGGCTCGAGCGGATGGCATACGGCATCGGGGTGGTGATCTTCGCCCTCGGCCTGCTGTTGTCGGTGTGCCTGCACGAGGCCGGTCACATGGGCGTGGCCAAGGCGCTGGGCATGCGGGTCAGCCGCTACTTCGTGGGCTTCGGCCCGACGATCTTCTCGTTCCGCCGTGGCGAGACCGAATACGGCCTCAAGGCCATCCCGGCCGGCGGGTTCGTCAGCATCGACGGGATGTCCCCACACGTGCTGGACATCCCGCCCGAGCAGGAGCGGCAGGCGTTCTGGCGGGCGTCACCGTGGAAGCGCACCGCGGTCATGCTCGCCGGCTCGGCCACCCACGTCCTGCTGGCGATAGCGCTGCTGTGGCTGGCGCTGTCCGCGTTCGGCGTCGAGCGCTCGGTCAACCCGGCCAGCACCCCGGCCAGGTTGGCCTCGATCTCCGACTGCGTGGTGGTCGGCAACGACACGCTCTCCGACGGTGCGCTGCGGCCGTGCCGGGCCGGTGACCCACCGGCTCCGGCGGCGACCGCCGGGCTGCGGGCCGGCGACGTCGTCACCGCGGTCAACGGCACGCCGACCCCCGACCTCGCCTCGTTCCAGGACACGTTGCGCAAGGTCGACGGCAGCAAGCCGGTGCAGCTGGCCTACACCCGGGACGGCGTGACGGCGACCGCGACGCTGCAGCCGGTGCTGGCCCAGCGGCCGCCACCGGGCGCGACCGACTCCTCGACGCTGGTGCCGACACCGACCATCGGCGTGGTCGGCGACCTGCCGAGCACCGTGCAGCGGGAGGGGCCGGTCAGCGGCCTCGGCACCGCGTTCAGCACGACCGGGTCGATGATCGGCGCGACGTTCAAGGCGCTCGGGTCGATCCCGTCCAAGGTGCCGGCGCTGATCGACGCGGTCTCCGGCGGCCAGCGCGACCCCGACTCGCCGGTCAGCGTGGTCGGCGCCAGCCGGGCCGGCGGCGAGATCCTCGGCCACCAGGGCGTCGGCGGCATCGCGTTCTTCCTCGCCCTGCTGGCCGGGGTCAACATCTTCCTCGCCGTGTTCAACCTGCTGCCGCTGCCGCCACTGGACGGCGGGCACATCGCGGTCATGTGGTTCGAGCGGATCCGCCGCCGGATCGCGCTGTCCCGCGGCCGGCCAGATCCCGGCTTCGTCCGGCCGGAACGGATCGCGCCGGTGGTGATGGCGTTCGTGGCGATCTTCGGCACGTTCGCGCTGCTCGCCGTCGTGGCCGACGTGGTCAACCCGGTCCAGCTGTTCTGAGCCGGGCCGCGGTCCGACCCGGTCCAGCTGTTCCGAGCCCGGCCGCGGTCCGACCCGGAGCGGTCAGCCGAGCGAGGTCAGGAACGCGCGGGCGACCGGGACCGCCGTCGTGCCGGACGACTGCCCGTCCTGGACGAACACCGCGAACGCGAGGTCGCCCCGGAACCCGGTGAACCACGCGTGCGAGCGCGGCGGCACCTCCGTGCCGTACTCGGCGGTGCCGGTCTTGCCGGACACCGGGCCGCCCGGCACGTCCCGCAGTGCGGTGGCGGTGCCCTCGGTGACCACCGCCCGCATCATGTCCCGCAGCGCCGGCAGCACCGCGGCCGGCGGCCCGGCCGGCGCCGGACCGGTGTCCGGCGCACCCGCGAGGAGCGACGGCACGACCGGGCCACCCTTGGCCACCTGCGCCGAGATCAGCGCCATCGTCAGCGGGCTGACCTCGACCCGGCCCTGGCCGATCGCCTCGGCCGCCTTCTCCGTGTCGTCCTTGGGCACCGGCACCGACCCGCCGAACGAGCTCGCGGTCAGCTTCCAGTCGGTGCCGACGCCGTAGAGCGCCGCGGCCTGGCGCAGCGCGGCCGGGTCGAGCTGCTGGGACAGGCCGGTGAAGGTCGTGTTGCAGGAGTGCGCGAACGCCTCCCGCAGCGCGATCCGGCCGAGGTCGAACTTGTCCTCGTTCTCGAACTCCTTGCCGTACACGACGGTGGTCCCGGGGCAGTCGACCGTCGAGGCCGGCCGCACGACCTTGGCCTGCAGCAGCGCGGTCGAGGTGAGGATCTTGAACGTGGAGCCGGCCGGGAACCGGCCGCCCAGCCCGATCTCGAACGGGACCTTCGCGTTGTCGGCGACGGCGAGGATCGCGCCGGTGGACGGCCGGATCGCGACCAGCGCCGCCGGCTTCGGCACGGTCGCGACCGCGCTGTCGGCGGCGGTCTGCACGGAGCGGTCGAGGGTGGTGCGCACGGCACTGCCGGCCTGGCCGGGCTGCTCGGTCAGCACGCCGGTGGAGGTCGAGATGCGCAGCCCCGGCTTGCCGGTGAGCCGGTCGTTCAGCGCCCGCTGCAGGCCGGACACGCCGAGCTGGTCGGTGGCGTCGTAGCCGGCGCCGACCTCCTTGAGCACGTCCGCGGTGGCCGGGCCGATCCGGCCGAGCAGCGGCTGGGCGAACGTCCGGCTCGGCGCCAGCAGCTGCTGGCCCTCCTGGAAGACCGTGCCGGGCAGCTCGTGGATCTGCGCGCGGACCTGCTCGTAGTCCGACCGGCGCAGCGTGATCACGGTCACGAACGCGTTCGGGGACGCCTTCTTCACGTCGGCGACGATGTCCGCCGCGTCGATCTTGAGCACCGCGGCGAGCTTGGCGGCGAGTCCGGGCAGGTCGGTCACCTTGCTGGGCTGCACGCCGACGGTGACCACGTCGGTCTTCGCGAACAGCGGCGCCCCGGCGGCGTCCTGCAGCGCGGCCCGCTCCGGCAGCACGTGCTCGACCTTGAGCGAGGCGAGCCCCGCGGCGGTCAGCTTCGGGTGCAGGTCCGCCGGCTTCCACTGCACGCCCCAGGTGTCCTGGGTGCGCACCAGCGGCAGCGTGCCGTCGTACCGCCACGGTGCGCCGACCCCGGGCAGCTGCCAGCTGGCCGTGTACGCAGCGCTGGCGTGGTCGTCGTCCTGCTTGGTCACCGCGCCGACGGTGGCGGTCAGCTTCGCGCCCTCGCCCAGCGCCTTGGCCAGCCGCTGCAGCGCGGCGGCCGCGGCGGCGCTGTCGTCCGTGCGCCCGGCCGTGGTGGCAACGTCGCCGCTCGACCAGCTGTCCAGGAACGCGCTCGCGGCGTCCTCCGGCCCGGGCTTGTCCTTGCCGAGGAAGCAGCCCGAGGCCAGCAGGGCAACGACGGCGAGCAGCGCGGCGAGCGTCGGCGGTCGGCGGCGCACGAGATCCCCCTGGGAAGAAGCGGTGGTCGGGACTCAGAACAGGACGCTGGCGAAGGTACCGACGTTGCTCAACCCGACCCGCTCGTAGGCCCGCCGGGCCGCGTGGTTGAAGTCGTTGACGTACAGGCTGACCGTCGGGGCCACGGTCCGCAGTGCCTCGGCGACGACCGCGGCGGTGCCGGCCGTGCCGAGCCCCTGGCCCCGCTGCGCCGGGTCGACCCAGACGCCCTGGATCTGCGCGACCCGGTCGCTGACCGCGCCAAGCTCCGCCTTGAACAGCACCCGGCCGTTCTCGATCCGGGCGAACGCCCGGCCGGCCAGCACGAGGTCGCGGACCCTGGCCCGGTACGCCGCACCGTTGTCGTTCGCCAGCGGCGACGTGCCCACCTCCTCGGTGAACATCGCCACACAGGCCGGCATCAGGATGTCGAGCTCCTTGATCGTGACCCGGCGCACCGCCGGGTCGCCGGCCACCAGCGGCGCGGTCGAGATGGCCAGCAGCGGCTGGGTCGCCCGCACCTCGCGGGCCGGTCCCCAGTACGGCTCCAGCCGCTCCCAGAGCGCGCCGACCGCGTGCGCCGGGCCGACGATCGAGGAGCAGCGCCGGCCCTGCCGGCGGGCGCGGTCGGCGAACGCGGCGAGCGCGGCCGGCGCGTCACCGACCGGGACCAGGTTCGCCCCGGAGAAGCAGGCCGCCTCGAGCCTCGGCGTGCCGTAGCCCCACAGCTCGGCGCCCAGCCGCCACGGGTCGACGCCGGCCGCCTCGACCCGGGACGCGACGAAGCAGTGCGCCACCGGGTCACGGTCCAGCAGGGGGCGCAGGGCGGGTAGGTCGGCGCCGGTCAGCAGGCGGGCCGCACCACCGAGCCTCAGCACGGCCCAAGCGTATTCCCGTCCCCCTCGGGTCGGGTGCCGGGGCGGGCGGCGGGCTGGGAGGATCGGCCCGTGGACGGGCCGGCGGAGGGACGGGTGACCGTCCGGGACCGCACTCCCGCCGACCAGGCCGCTGTGGCCCGGCTGCTCGCCGCCACCGCCGACCGGGTCGCCGCGCTCGGCCCGGCCCGGCTGGGCCGCCGGCCAGGTGCCGGCGCGGCGCTGGTCGCGGTCGGCGAAGACGGCACCGTTTGCGGGCACGTCCGGCCGGTCGAGCACGTCCTCGCCGAAGAAGACCCGGAGCGGACGTACGCCCCGGATCGGTCGGTGGCCTGGAGCGACGCCGCCTTCGCCGGTCCCGACCCCCTCGCCGCCGTGCTCGCGGTCGCGGCCAGGGTGCGGGCGAACGGGACCGGCGCGCAGGCCGACGGAGTGCTCTGGCCGTACGGGGACGAGCCGGCCGAGCGGTGGTGGGCGGCAGCCGGCTTCAGCCGGAGCGGGAACTACTGCCTGCGCCCGCCGCGGCCGCTGCCCGGCCCGCTGCCGGCCGGGACGACCGCGCGGGCCGCGACACCGGCCGACCTGGACCAGGTGGTCGCGCTGCACCGGGAGGCGGTGCGGTTCCAGGCCGCGGCGAACCCGTCGGTGCGGCTGCTGCCGGCCGCGGACGCGGGCTTCGTCGACCGGCTGCGTTCCGGCCGATCCGCCTCCAGCGTGGTGGCCGAGGGCGGGCGCCTGCTCGCGGTCTGCGAGTGGTGGCCGGTGGACGGCGGCGGCGAGCAGGACCGGCCGGCGCTGCTCCCGCCCGGTCGGTACACCTATCTCAACTCGGTCGCCGTGACCGAGGACGCGCGCGGCCGGGGTCTCGGCCGGGCGGTGGTCGCGGCCGCGCTGGCCGCCGCGGGGGGCGGTCCGGCCGGCAGCGCGCTCTGGTTCTCCCCGCCGAATCCGATCGCCAGCAGGGTCTGGCCGCACCTAGGGTGGCGGCCGATCTGGTCCGCCTGGGAACGCCGGAGCTGAGCCGAGTGCCCGACCTGATGTCCAGCTGGTTCGTCCGGACCCTGCGCGAGGAGCCGGCCGAGGCCGAGGTGCCCAGCCACCGGCTGCTGCTGCGGGCCGGCTACGTCCGCCGGGTCGCCGCGGGTGGGTACGCCTGGCTGCCGCTCGGGCTGCGGGTGCTGCGCAACGTCGAGCGGGTCGTCCGGGAGGAGATGGACCGGATCGGCGCGCACGAGGTGCTGTTCCCGGCCCTGCTGCCGCGCGAGCCGTACGAGGCGACCGGCCGGTGGACGGCGTACGGGCCGGACGTGTTCCGGGTGGTCGACCGGCGCGGCGCCGACCACCTGCTGGCGCCGACCCACGAGGAGATGTTCGCGCTGCTGGCCAAGGCCGAGCTGACCTCGTACAAAGACCTGCCCCTGTCGGTCTACCAGGTGCAGACGAAGTTCCGGGACGAGCCGCGGCCGCGCTCCGGGCTGCTGCGCACCCGCGAGTTCGTGATGAAGGACTCGTACTCGTTCGACCTCACCGACGACGGCCTCAAGGCCTCGTACGCCGCCCACCGGGAGGCGTACCTGCGCATCTTCGCCCGGCTCGGGCTCGACGTCCGGATCGTCTCGGCGGTGTCGGGGGCGATGGGCGGGTCGGAGTCGGAGGAGTTCCTCGCGCCGACGCCGGTCGGCGAGGACACCTTCGCCTCCTGCGCGCGATGTGGCTACGCCGCCAACACCGAGGCGGTGCCCTCGCCGCTACGGACCGCGCCGATCGCCGAGCCCGGTCCGGTCGAGGAGCTGGACACCCCGGACACGCCGACGATCGAGACGCTGGCCGCCCACCTCGGCGTGCCCGCGTCGGCGACGCTGAAGAACCTGCTGGTGATCGCCGGCGAGCCGGGCGAGGTCGTCGCGATCGGCGTACCGGGCGACCGCGAGGTCGACCTGCGCCGGGTCGAGGAACTGCTCGGACCGGTGCGGATCTTCGAGGCGGCCGACTTCGCCGCCCACCCCGAGCTCGTCCGCGGGTACGTCGGCCCGCAGGGCCTGGCCGGCCGGGCCTTCCGGTACGTCGCCGACCGGCGGGTCGCGCCCGGCACCAGCTGGGTCACCGGCGCCAACCGGCCCGACACGCACGCCCGCAACGTGGTCGCCGGCCGCGACTTCACCGTCTCCGAGTACGCCGACGTGGTCACCGTGGTCGACGGCGACCCGTGCCCGCGCTGCGGTGGGCCGCTGACCCTCGCCCGCGGCGTCGAGGTCGGGCACGTCTTCCAGCTCGGCCGCAAGTACGCCGACGCGTTCGGGCTGGACGTGCCCGGCCCGGACGGGGCGCCGGTCCGGCTGACCATGGGCTCGTACGGGATCGGGGTGTCCCGGGCGGTCGCGGTGATCGCCGAGCAGCACCACGACGAGCGCGGGCTGGTCTGGCCGCGCGAGGTCGCCCCGTACGACGTCGAGGTGGTCCCGGTCGGCCGCGGCGACCAGCCGGCGCACGCCCGCGACCTGGCCGAGCGGCTGGCCGACACCGGGCTGCGGGTGCTCGTCGACGACCGGGAGGCGACGGCCGGGGTCAAGCTCACCGACGCCGAGCTGATCGGGGTGCCGTGGACGGTCGTGGTCGGGCGGCGGGCCGACGAGGGCGTGGTCGAGGTGCGCGACCGGGCCCGCGGCGGGACGAGCGAGGTGAGGATGGACGACGTGGTCTGGGCGGTGACGCGGTGACGGTCGCGGCGGTGGTGTTCGACTGGGGCGGCACGCTCACGCCCTGGCACACGATCGAGCTGGCCGAGGCGTGGCGGGCGCTGCGGCTCGGCGACGACGCGGCCGAGCGGCTCCTCGCGGCCGAGGAGACGGTGTGGGCACGGGCGCGGCAGACCCAGCGCAGCGGGACGATGGACGAGGTGTTCGCCGCCGCCGGCGTGACCGCCGGACCGCAGGAGATCGCCGAGTACTACGCCTGGTGGGAGGAGCACAGCTACACCGACCCGGACGTGCGGCCGCTGTGGGGGCAGCTGCGCTCGCGCGGGATCCGGATCGGGGTGCTGTCCAACACGCTGTGGCCGCGCACCGAGCACGATCGGGTGTTCCGCCGCGACGGGGTGGCCGACCTCATCGACGCGGCCGTCTACACCAGCGAGATCGAGTGGACCAAGCCGCACCCGGCCGCGTTCCACGCCGTGCTCGACGCGCTCGGCGGGATCGCGCCGGAGGACGCGGTGTTCGTCGGCGACCGGCCGTGGGACGACATCGCCGGGGCCAAGGGCGTCGGCATGCGCGCGGTCCTGCTGCCGCACAGCGAGATCCCCGCATACCAGGAGGGCCCGGTCCGCGGCGAGCCGGACGCGGTGGTGACGCGGCTGGCCGACGTGCTCCCCCTGGTCGACTCCTGGCGCTAGTGCTCCTCACGACGCTGCGCCCGCGACGAGCAGCGCGCCCCGGACGACCAGCACGACGCCGACGGTGAACGAGGCGCCCAGCAGGAGCGTGCGCGAGTGCCGCCCGGTCCAGCGCTGCACCCGCACGACGGCCTCGCGGGCCGCGAGGGGATTGACGATGCACGTCGCCAGGGCGGCGATCGGCAGCGCGAACCAGGCGGCGTTGTAGATCAGCACCGCCACCAGACCGCCGGGCACCCGCGGTTCCTGGGCGACGATGACGTTCAGCGCGATCAGGTAGAAGAGGCCGGGGATGTGGGTGAGCGGGCCCGCGATGGCGGCGGTGGGAACGGTGAGCCGCCGGTCGAGGCGGGCCTTCCAGGCGCCTGCCGCCGGCGCGTCGCGGGTCACCCGCCGTGGCACGAGGCCGGCGAGAACCGCGCAGCCGAGCAGCAGCGCGACCGCGCCGCCGACGATCCCGGCGATGCCTTTCGCCCGGTCGTCGGCCGCCCCGACGTGGATGCCGTGGAACGCGCCGACCACGAGAACGCCGAAGGCGATCGTGAAGGCGAGCCCGCCGACGACGTACGCGAGCAGGAGGCGGCGTGGGGACGCGTGCGAGAGGAACGCGGAGACGGCCGCCAGGCTCGTCGGCCGCACGGTGCTCGCCAGCCCGAGCAGGACCAGCTCGACGATCAACGGAGCGTCTCGGCGGTGAGTGCGGTGTGCCTGGCCGCCGCCCGGCCGGGCACCTGAGCTCGCACCGACGCGGCGGTCTCCCGCCGCTGCTGCGGCGCCGCGGCGAGCGCGAGGCACGGCGCCGGGAGGAGCGGGGGCAGCGCTGTCACGGCGATCCCACCCCCTCGGCCCGGGACCCTGCTGACGGCGCCGGCACCGCCACGATCACCGCAGACTCGTCCGTCGACGCCGCGACGGCATCCCCCACGGAGGAGGAGGGCACTCAGTCGCCGGGGAACGGGACGGTCGCCGGGCTTGTGTGCAGGGCGAGGCGCCAGCGGGTGGCCCGGACCGCGGCGTCGGAGAGCGCGACGAGCGCGGCGCGGCGGACCGCGACGTCGTCGGTGGCCGCCACCGCGTACCGCCAGGCCGCGGCGGCGCCCTCCTCGAGGTGCACGGCCAGCCGGAGCGCGGAACCCCGATCGGTGACCGGGAACGGCAGGGCGTACTCGGGCTCGGTCGCGACCGGCGTGCCGCCGTACCGGGCGACCAGCGCGACCGTGTCGTCCCGCAGCGTGCGGTGGGCGTCGTCGGCGTCCCGGACCTGGGGCAGCAGCGCGTCGCCGGCGTGCGCGCCGACCACCCCGTAGCCCCAGATGACCGCGTGCTCGGCGGCCAGCCCCGCCTGCAGGGCCGGCACCTGGCCGGTGCCGCTCGGGGTCGGGCTCGGGGTCGCGGTGGGCGTCCCGGGGCCGGTCGGGGTCGGGGCCGGCGCGGTCACGCCAGCACCGCCACGTGGCTGGCCTCCGAGGCGGAGATGCCGGCGAGCAACCGGGCCCGGTCCGGCGTCGCGGTCAGCGCGGCCGTCCCGCGCGCCGACGCGGCGGCCCGCTCCGCCGCCCGCAGCGCGGCCACCGCCGCCGCCGGCGTCACCGGCACCCGGGTGCGACCGCCGCTCGACTCGATCCCGGTCGACGGCGACTCGGCGGGCGACCCAGCGGGCGACCCGGTGGGCGACCCGGTGGGCGACCCGGTGAGCGACCCGGTGGGCGACGCGGTGGGCGACCCGGTGGGCGACCCGGTGGGCGACCCGGTGGGCGACCCGGTGGGAGACACGCCGG
>Ga0075425_100005010_pt1 | contig 13719 bp, 11 predicted proteins | sample SoiMethybrSBSTD4_FD_75300 | JGI IMG/M metagenome (GOLD analysis project Ga0075425, IMG submission 75300) | Bulk soil microbial communities from a Populus tree surrounding site in Tennessee, USA - Soil MetaG P. TD hybrid SBSTD4 | ecosystem: Environmental > Terrestrial > Soil > Tree plantation...
CGCACGAGGGCGGCCGTCTCGTCGTCGGTTGCCGGCTCGGGGACGAGCTCGACCCCGTACTCGGCCGCGAGGTCGTCGAGGTCGTACTCGGCCCGGCCCGGCTCGATCAGGTACGCGAGTATCATCGTGTCGTCGACCGCCTCGACGCCGACCGCCTTCGCGTCGTGGGCGACGAGCTCCCCCTCGAGCTGCTCCGGCCGCGGCCCGACGAGCACCTCCTCCCCGGCCGCCACCGCGATCCGTCCGTCCTCCGAAGCGACCGCCGCAACCCCTCCTTGTAACAACTTGTCAGTTGGGGCCTCGCGCCACGGGACTGTCACCCCGGCGGGCTTCAGGACGGCGGCAGCGGGCACGGCCTCGTCCAGCTCGTCGACCCGCCCGAGCAGGTTGCGGAACTCGAAGCGCCTGAACATCTCCTTCAGGGTCGAGCGGTCCGGCGGCGAGAGCACGAGCTCCGCGGGATCGCAGTCGAGCTCGAGGTCAGTCCGCATCGTCGCGAGCACCTTTGCGCCGCGCGCCTGGTCCGCGTGCTCGCGGATCGCCTTCGAGCGGGCCGGCGTCAGCTCGTCCACGTGCTCGAGCACCTCCTCGAGCGAGCCGTACTGCGCGATCAGCTGGCCGGCGGTCTTGTCACCGATCCCCGGAATCCCCGGGATGTTGTCCGAGGGGTCGCCCTTGAGCGCGATGAAGTCGGGCACCTTGTCGGGCGTGATCCCGAGGCGCGCCTCGACGCGGTCGGGGGTGTAGACGTGGACGTCGGAGACGCCGCGCGGGGTCATCATCAGCGCGACGTTCTCGGTCACGAGCTGGAAGGCGTCGCGGTCGGTCGAGACCACGGTCGTCTTGATCCCGGCCTCGTCGGCCTCGTGCGCGAGCGTGGCGATCACGTCGTCGGCCTCCCAGCCTTCGAACTCGAGGTTCCGGTAGCCGAACGCCTCGACGATCGGCCGGAAGTACGGGAACTGCTCCCGCAGCAGGTCCGGCATCGGCTTGCGCTCGACCTTGTACGTCTCGAGCAGCTCGGTCCGGTGCACCGGGCGCGTGTCCCAGGCGACGGCGACGCCCTTCGGACGGTAGTCCGCCAGGAGCTTGAAGAGCATGTTCGTGAAGCCGAGCAGCGCGTTCGTGGAGAAGCCCTCGCTCGTGGCGAGCTCCTCCGGCAGCGCGAAGAACGCGCGGTAGGCGAGGTTGTTCCCGTCGACCAGGAAGAGGTCGGAGTCGCGCACAGGCCCGTCGTCGAGCTGGAGCTCGGCACCGGTGAGCGTCTTCGGCATCTCTGCGAGTCTACGTCGCATGGCCGGGCTCGAAGTCGTCCCGTTCGCCGACGAGCACCTGGAGGACGCGGCCAGGCTGCTCGCCGCCCGCCACGCGCGCCACCGCGCGCTCGAGCCGCTGCTGGACCCTCGGTACGAAGATCCCGCCGAGGCGCTCCCGAGGCTCGATCACCTCTGGCGCGACGATGGGATGAGCGGGTCGGCAGCACTGCGAGACGGCCGTCTGGTCGGCTACCTGATCGGCGCCCCGCAGCCGCGGGAGATCTGGGGCCCGAACGTCTGGGTCGAGCTCCCTGGACACGCGGTTGAGGACGCGGAGGACGCGCGCGACCTCTACGGCCACGCGGCCGCGCGCTGGGTCGAGGAAGGGAACACGCGCCATTACGCGCTCCTGCCGCCGGAGCCGCCGCTCGTCGAGGCCTGGTTCCGGGTCGGCTTCGGCCAGCAGCAGGCCCACGGGTACCGGGAGGTGGCGGAGCCGACGGCCGTGCAACCCCCCGAGGGGTGCTCGATTCGCGAGCCGACCGGCGCAGACATCGACGAGCTGGTGGCGGCCGAAATCGACCTGGCGCTGCCGAGTCACCAACAGGCCTCGCCGGTGTTCTCGATGCGGCCGCTCCCGACGGAGGAGGAGATCCGGAGGGAGTGGGCGGACACGATCGAGAAAGGCGAGGAGAAGGTGCTCCTCGGGTATCGCGACGACCGGCCGGTCGCCTGCTGGGCATTCGTCCGGGCGAAGGCCTCGAGGCACTTCCAGGGCCTCGGCCTGCCTGTGAATGCGTGCTACCTGGCGTACGCGGTGACGCTTCCAGAGAGCCGCGGTACCGGGCTCGGAGTCGCCCTGACCGAGACCGGCTTCTCGTGGGCCGCCGAGGAGGGCTACGAGGCGATGGTCACCGACTGGCGCGTCACGAACCTGCTCGCCTCGCGGTTCTGGCCGCGCCGCGGCTTCCGCTCCTCGGTGCTCCGGCTCTACAGATCCATTCCGTGAGCGCACCGGCAGACGTGTCGACCGGTCAATTCAGACGGCCGTGAAGCTCCCCCTCCTCTCGGGAAGCCGCGTGGTGGTCGTCGACGCGCCCGACGGCTCGGTGGTGCTCCAGCCGCCTCCGCCGGGGGAGCCGGTCGCGGACGTGGGCGCCGCGGTGCGCGACGCGCTGCGGTTTCCGCTCTCGGGGCAGCCGCTCGAAGCCATGGCGAAACGAGACGGCCGCGCCACGATCGTCGTCGAGCCGCCGAGCCTGCCGCTGCCGGCGGCACAGCTCGACCCGCGGCAGCCGGCGCTCGCCGCAGCCTCGAGAGAGCTCGAGCGAGCCGGGATCCCGCCCCAGAACCAGACGTTGCTCGTCGCCGGCGGCCTCATGCGACGGCCCTACACGCGGGAGCTCGAGCGGCTCGGCCTCGTCTCGCCCACGTTTGCACGGAGCTTCGACGGCACGGTCGAGATTCACGACGCCGAAGACGAGGGCCTCGTCGACCTCGGCGAGGCGGGCAACGTCCCGCTCCGCGTCAACCGGGCCCTCGTCGAAACCGACCTCGTTCTGACGTTCAGCGCGGCCGAGACGGTTCTGCACGGCGGTCCGGGCGTCCTCCTGGGTGCGGCCGGAAGCCCCGCGCTGCGAGCCGCGGGCGCGTACTCGCTGCTCGAGACCGGCGCCTCGCTCGGCTGGCGGGTCGCCCTCGAGCTGGAGCGGCGGCTCGCCGCGAAGGTGCCGCTCGTCGGCGTCTCGCTCGTCCTGAACCAGCCGACCTACACGGGCGTCGCGCGCGGCTATCCCTACGACCCCGAGTCGTTCGACCGCATCGCACGGTCGCCGTTCCGCCGCGGGTTCGGGCTGCTCCCGGAGTTCGCCCGCGACCGGACGATGCGGTCGCTCCGCCGCGACCTGACCGCCGCGGGCGCGTTCGGCGGACGGCCGTCCGTCGCACACGCCGAGGCGCTGCTTCGAGCCGTGGAGGCGCGGTCGGCGCCCCTCGAAGGCAGGCTCCACGCGATCTGCATCGGGATCCCACGGACGACGCCCCACCTGCCCCGCGAGCGGCCGAACCCGCTCCTCGCCGCCTACCTCGGCCTTGGACTCGCACTACGGCTCTGGCGCGACCACTTTCCGATTGCCGAAGGCGGCACGGTGATCCTGCTCAACCGGTTCACACGCCACTTCGCGCACCCGACGCAGCAGCCGTACCGGACGATCTTCCAGGCGCTGCGGGCCGGGTCGCGCGAGTTGGAGGACCTCGCGGGCGCCGAGCGCGCAGCGGCTGCCGATCCCCGCGCCCTCGACGGCTACCGGAAGGGCCGTACGTGCCACCCGCTCCTGCCGTTCGCGGACTGGGCGGGGTGCGCGCCCGCACTCGGCCGGCTCGGTTCGGTCATCGTCGCCGGCTGCCGCGACGCCGTTGCCGCGCGGCAGCTTGGGTTCGTTCCGGCGCACGGACTCGGCGTCGCGCTCGAGATGGTCCGCGGCCGCCATGGCGACGATGCGCGGGTCGGATTCCTGCTCTCGCCCCCGTACTTCCCGTTACAGGTAAGCCTCTAGAGGATCGCCGAGAGGAACTGCCTCGTGCGATCCTCGCTCGGCTCGCGGAAGAAGTGCTCGGGCGTCCCCTCCTCGATGATGCGGCCGTCGTCCATCATCAGCACCCGATCGGCCGCCTCGCGGGCGAAGCCCATCTCGTGCGTCACGACCAGCATCGTGGTGTTGAAGTCGAACGCGAGGCTCTTCATCACCTCGAGCACCTCGCCGACGAGCTCCGGGTCGAGAGCGGAGGTGGGCTCGTCGAAGAGCATCAGCTTCGGCGTCATCGCGAGCGCCCGCGCAATCGCGACCCTTTGCTGCTGCCCGCCCGAGAGCTGGGCCGGGTAGTTGTCGAGCTTGTCTCCGAGACCGACCCGCGCGAGCAGCTCCCGTCCCTGTCCGACCGCGTGGCGCTTCGGGACCTTCTTGACGCGGATGGGTGCCTCGATCACGTTCTCGAGCGCGGTCATGTGCCCGAAGAGATTGAACCGCTGGAAGACCATGCCGATCTCTGCCCTGTCCCGGCAGATCTCGGCGTCTCGCTGCTCGTAGAGCTTGTCGCCGACCTGGCGGTAGCCGACGAGCTTTCCGTCGACCCAGAGCCGTCCCGAGTCGATCTTCTCCAGGTGGTTGACGCACCGAAGGAAGGTCGACTTTCCGGAACCGGACGGGCCGATGATGCACACGACCGCGCCCCGAGCCACCACGAGCGTGATGCCCTTCAGCACCTCGAGCCGGCCGAAGCTCTTGTGAACGCCCTCGGCTCTGACCATCGGCTCACTCATACTCAGGTCGCAGCCGCAGGTTGCGGCGGAACCGCTGGAGGGGCGTCTCCGGAAGCTCCCGGGTCGCGCCGCGACCGAAGTAGCGCTCGAGGTAGTACTGCCCGATCGTCAGCACCGTGGTAATGACGAGGTACCAGATGCTGGCGACGAGGAGCAGCGGGATCACCTGATACGTGCGGTCGTAGACGTCCTGCACCGAGCCGAGCAGCTCCGGCGGCGCCAGGGCGATGACGCTCACGAGAGACGTCGTCTTCAGCATCGAGATCGTCTCGTTCCCGGTGGGCGGGATGATGACCCGCATTGCCTGCGGGAGCACGATTCGGCGCATGGTCAGCAGTCGCGTCATGCCCAGGCTCTGCGCGGCGTCCGTCTGCCCCTCTTCAACCGAGATCATCCCGGCGCGCACGATCTCCGCCATGTACGCACCCTCGTTCAAGCCGAGGGCGAGCACGCCCGCAACGAAGGTCTTGATCAGGGTGTTCGCGCTGAAGTGGATGAACTGCGGCCCGAAAGGAATGCCCAGCGAGAGCCGCGGATAGAGAGCCGCGATGTTGTACCAGAACAGAATCTGGACCAGGACCGGCGTGCCGCGGAAGAACCAGATGTACAGCCAACTCGATCCGGAGACGAGCGGGTTTGGAGAGAGGCGCATCACCGCGAGCACGGTTCCCAGCGCGATCCCGATCGTCATCGCCAGGACGGTCAACTCGACTGTCACGAGGATGCCGTGGAGGATCTGGTGGGTGAATAGGTACTGGCGAACGACGCCCCACTGGAAGCGGGTGTTCGTCGCGACAGACTTGCCCAGCGCGACTCCGACGAAGAGGACGATCGCGGCCGCCACCCAGCGACCTGGGTGGCGGACCGGGATCGCCTTGATCTCTTCGGGCCGGACGGGCTCTACGCTGTCAGCTGCCGCCATGAGACCTCAGAGCGGCCTCCGGCTAGCTGGTTGCGCCGTTGATCGTCGGATTCGTGATCGCACCCGACTGGATGCCCCACTTCGTGAGGATCGTCTTGTACGTGCCCTTCGCGATCAGCTCCTTGACGGCACCGAGGATCGGCCTTGCCATCCCGTTGTTCTTGGGGATCGCGATTCCGTAAGGCGCAGTGCCGTAGGTCTTGCCGCTGAGCTTGAACTGCCCGTTGGACTTCTTGACGATGTAGGCAGCGACCGGCGAGTCGGCCATGCCGACCTGCGCCCGGCCGCTCGCAAGTGCCAGATTGGCCGCGCTCTGGTCGGTGTAGACGAGCACGGTCACTCCTGGCTTGCCCGCCTTCCTGCACTTCGTGTTCTGCGCTGCCGCATCCATCTGCTGCGTCGTCCCCCGTTCGACGGCAACCTTGTGCCCACAGAGGTCAGCAAGCGTGTTGATCGTCGGCCCCCCGCTGGTCTTGACATAGAAGGACGTGCCCGCCGAGAAGTAGGTCACGAAATCCACGACCTTCTGTCGCGCCTTCGTGTCGGTGAACGAGGACATCCCGAGGTCGTACTTGCCGGACGAAAGCCCCGGGATGATCGTGGCGAAGGTGGCGTTCACAACCTTCGTCTTGAGCCCCATCACGTCGGCTAGCGCCTTGGCGAGATCGGGGTCCATGCCCACGACGGTGTGTCCGTCGGCCCCGATGAACTCGTTCGGCGCGTAGCTGGCGTCCGCGGCCACTATCAACGTGCCCTTCGACTTGTCCTTCGCCGGGACCTCCGACGCCAGCTTGGAGTTCACGCCGGGCACGGCCGAAGTCGTCGTTCCGCCAGTTGTCGCCGGCGCGGTGGTGCTCGAGGTCTTCTTGCTGCCGCCGCAGCCGGCCCCGAGTGCAATCACAAGAGAAGCGAACAGGAGCCAGCCGAGCGCGTTCGTCGTTCGGTATCGCATGGCGGATCCTTTCCTGGGCTGGAGCCGGGCCGCCAGCAATCCCGACGAATTTGGTCTACGAAATCGTAGCTCTGGGCTTCACTCCTCGCCGAGGTAGGTCTTGCGGACCTGCTCGTTCTCGCGGAGGCTCTTCGCGTCGTCGGTCAGCGCCACGCGGCCGGTCTCGAGCACGTAGCCCCGCTGCGCCGCGTCGAGCGCCATCAGCGCGTTCTGCTCGACGAGGAGGATCGTCGTCCCCTGCTGGTTGATCTCGCCGATGATCTCGAAGATCTTCTCGACGAAGATCGGCGCGAGACCCATCGACGGCTCGTCCAGCATCAGCAGCTTCGGTCGCGCCATCAGCGCGCGCCCGATCGCGCACATCTGCTGCTCGCCGCCCGAGAGCGTTCCGCCCTTCTGGCTCTTGCGCTCGGCAAGCCGGGGGAAGAGCCCGTAGACGCGGTCGAGGTCCTCTCTGATCCCCGTGCGGTCCCTGCGCTGGAACGCGCCCATCTCGAGGTTCTCCAGCACCGTCATGCGGGGGAACAGGCGCCGTCCTTCGGGCGACTGCGAGATCCCTCGCGAGACGATCTCGTGCGGCGCCGTGCGCGTGATGTTCTTGCCCTCGAAGACGATCGAGCCCTCGCGCGGGGTGTTGAGCCCGTTGATCGAGCGCAGCGTGGTCGACTTGCCCGCGCCGTTGGCGCCGATCAGCGTGACGATCTCGCCCTCGTACACCTCCAGCGAGATGCCCTTCAGCGCCTCGATCGTGCCGTAGAACGTGTGGACGCCCTCCAGCCGGAGGATGGGCTCCGCGGAAGGTGCGGCGGCCGCGCTCACCCGGTGGCCGCCTTCCCGAGGTAGGCCTCGATGACGCGCTCGTCGTGCTGGATCTCGTGCGGGGTCCCCTCCGCGATCTTCTCGCCGTAGTCGAGGACCGTCACACGCTCGGAGGCGCCCATCACGACTTTCATGTCGTGCTCGATCAGCAGGATCGAGATCGGCCGCTGCTCTCGGAGCTGCGAGACGAAGTCGAGGAACGCGACCGTCTCCTGGGGGTTCATGCCTGCGGTCGGCTCGTCGAGGAGGAGCAGCTTCGGCTCGGTCGCGAGTGCGCGCGCAACCTCGAGCCGGCGCTGGTCGCCATAGGACAGGCTTTCGGCGAGCTCGTGGTCGGCCTTGCCCAGGCCGGAGAAGGCGAGGAGCTCGCGTGCCTTCTCGAGCGCTTCGCGCTCCTCGCGGCGCACCCTGGGCGTCCCGAAGATCGAGCCGAGGATGCCGCCCCTGAGACGCGAGTGCATTCCGACGAGGACGTTCTCCTCCGCCGTCATCTGCGGGAAGAGCCGGATGTTCTGGAAGGTGCGCCCGATGCCCGCCTTCGTGATCGCGTGCGGCGGCTTGGCCGTCACGTCCTGGCCATCGAAGATGACAACGCCTGAGGTCGGCTTGTAGAGCCCGGTCAGCATGTTGAAGAAGGTCGTCTTGCCGGCGCCGTTCGGGCCGATCAGGCTGACGATCGAGCGCTGCGGGATGATGAAGTCGAGGTCGTTGACCGCGAGCAGGCCGCCGAACTCCTTGCGGACTTGCAGCGCGACCAGCAGGTCGTCGTCCTGGCGCGTCGCGGGCTCGCTCATCCTCGCGGCACCCTCCCTCCGGCGCCGCGCTCGCCGGCGCCCGGCTCGTCGGCGCCGCGCATCTCGTACAGCGGCTCGTCGAGCGGGCCGCGCGTGCCCTCCTCGATCTCGCGCTTGCGGCGGCGCTCGGGTATCAGGCCGGTCGGCCGGAAGAGCATCATCAGCACGATGATCACGCCGTAGATGCCGAACGAGTACTTCGGCACGTCGATCTGGTGCGAGCCCGGGAGGATGTTCGTGTTGAACCAGGAGCCGATGTTCCCCAGGCCGTCGAAGTTGAGCCAGGCGAGGATCGTCCCCGCGACCACGACCCCCCAGAGGCTGCCCATGCCGCCGAGGACGACCATGCAGAGCAGGAACACGGAGATGTTGAAGTCGAACTGGGTCGGGAACGCACCCGAGTTGAACGTCGCGATGTACGCGCCCGCGATCCCTCCGAAGAACGCGCCTCCGGCGTAGGACCAGGTCTTCGTGCGCATCAGCGGAACGCCCATGGCGCCGGCCGCCGTCTCGTCCTCGCGAATCGCGATCCAGGCGCGGCCGAGACGGGAGTCGCGGAGGCGCATGCTGCAGAAGAGCGTGAACAGGAGGAGCGCGAGGATCGTCCAGTAGAAGAGCCGGTCCGGCGTAGGCGGGAAGTAGGCGTTGTACGTGACGGGCAGGCCGACCGCGTCGTGCAGCCTGTTACCGAATCCGAGCTGGTCGATCGGGTTGATGCCGAACGTGCCGCCGCTGAGGTTGAAGCCGTGCAGGTCGTCGGCGTTGCGAACGAACTGCGGGATGATCTCGCCGAACCCGAGCGTGACGATGGCGAGGTAGTCGCCGCGCAGGCGCAGTGTCGGGAGGCCGATCAGGATGCCGCCGACGGCGGTCACGATTGCCGCGATCAGCAGGACAAGCCAGATCGAGATGTGGATTCCGCCTGCGTTCGACTGGACCCCGATCGCGCCGAAGCTGAAGTGCACCTGTTGGAACTGGCCCGAGGCAAGCCACCCCGCTGTGTAGGCCCCGATCGCGTAGAAGGCCACGTAGCCCAGGTCGAGCAGGCCCGCATAGCCGACGACGATGTTCAGGCCGACCGCCATCATCACGAAGACGAGAATCGTCACCGTGTCGTGCAGCGGCGGGAACTGGACGATGATCGGGATGTTCGTCGGCAGGCTGTCGATGTAGAACGGGTACAGCACCGCGAGCGTGACGACGATCGCGACCGGGATCCAGGCGCGGGTGCGCTCGGGCAGACTCGCCCACCACTCGCCGACGCGGCTCAGGCCGCTGGCTCGAGTGGCGCGCTCGCGATAGCCACGAACGGATGCGCGCGCACGCCGGCCGGCGGAAGAGGCCACGCTACGCCCCCTCCGGCGTGCGTTCGCCCAGCAGCCCTTCGGGGCGGAAGACCAGGATCATGATCAGGATCGTGAACACGAGTGTCTTCGTCCAGTCGCTGCCCGGGGCGTCCAAGAACGGCCCCTCGTTGAAGGCCTGGATCAGCCCGATGATGATCGCGCCGAGGACCGCGCCCGTCAGGTTCCCGATGCCGCCCAGGACGGCGGCCGTAAAGGCGATCAGGCCGAGCGTGAACCCGGTGTCGTAGCGGATGTTGAACTCGACGAGGTAGAGCGTCGCTCCGACTCCGGCGAGGGCACCCGCCAGTGCGAACGTGAACGTGATCGTCCGGTTGACGTTGATGCCCATGATCGCCGCCGCCTCGGGGTCCTGGGAGGTCGCGCGCATCGCCTTGCCGTGCCTGGTGGACTTCACAAGCCAGGTCAGCAGCACGAGCACCGGCGCGGTCACCACGACTACGAAGAACGCATCCCAGGTGTACGAGACGCCGCTGACGTGGATGAGGTCGGCACCCGGAATCAGCTGCGGGATGCTGCGCGCGTTCACGTCGTACACCGCCAGCGAGATGTTCTGGACGATGAACGACATCCCCACGGCGGTGATGAGCACGGATAACCGCGGCGCGTTGCGCAGCCGGCGATAGGCAAGGAACTCGATCGACGAGTTGACGAGGGCACCGAAAGCCGCTGCGATCACGAACGTCGCCGTGAGGCCGCCGATCAGGCCGAAAGTCGTGCTCGATGAGGTGAGGCCGAAGACCGCGCCGCCGACCATCGTCGACGCGAACAGCCCGCTCAGCGCGAAGACGTCGCCGTGCGCGAAGTTGATCAGCTGCAGGATCCCGTAGACGAGTGTGTAGCCGAGCGCGACGAGGGCGTAGACGCAGCCCTGCGTCAGGCCGATCAGCAGGACGTTGAAAAACGGCGTCGTCCTCGTGACCGCGTTGTAGATGAGCCACGCGAGGATGAGCGCGACGAACACGAGGCCGAGCACAGACGTGAACGACGGCCGGTTCCTGCTCCGCAGAGCAGCGAGCGCCCTGGTCTGTTCGGTGCGGGCTTCGACTGCTATCCGAGAGATTGTAAGGAGGTCCGGGAGGACATTTCAGCCCTCCCGGACCTCAGGTGCTCAGCTATCCCGTCCTGGCTGCTTGAACCAGGTCGGCCTGCGGACTCGTCGTCAGCAGGGTCTTCAGGTTGTTGTTCGCTCCGCTGTAGATCGTGAACTTGAGCGCGGCGCCCGTCGCACCGGACAGGTCACCGTTCTTGTTCAGCGAGAAGCTGCCGATCAAGCCGTTGTTGACGTGCGTCTTGAAGACGTTGTCGATGACGCTCGAACGGCTGCCGTCGGACTTTGCGATCGCATTCAGCAGCACCTGCGCGGCCTGGGCGCCGAGGATCGCGTACGGATCCACGGGCTTGCCGCCGAGCTGCGACTTGAAGCCGTTGATGAACGTCTCCGCGGCTCCCTTGTACTGGTCGATCCCGACGCCCGCGACACTGAAGTAGGCGCCGTTCGCGTTCGGCGTCCCGCCCTGCGAGCGCTGGAAGACCGCGGCCGTGGTGAACCCGTCCGGCAGCATGAGCAGCACCTTCTTGTTGTCGCCGAGGATGTTCACCTTGTCGTTGATCAGCTGGCCGCTGTTCTCGTCGATCAGGCCGCCGATGAACACGGCGTCGGGATTCGTCGCCTTGATCTTGGTGAACAGGGCCTGGTAGTTCGCGGCCTTGGGGTCGTACGCGTCGAAGCCGAGGATCTTCATCCCGGCCGCCTTCGCGGCTCCGCGGAAGTTCCTCGCGACGCCGAGGCCGTACGCCTCCTTGTCGTTGAGGATGTAGACGCTCTTCACGCCCTTGCTCTTCAGGAAGGCCGCGTCGACGGCGCCCTGGTTCGGGTCGCTCGGCGCGACGCGGGCGTAGTTCCGCTTCCCGCTCGGGTAGTACTTCGACGGCTCGGTGGCGGAGCAGTGCTCCGTCAGGCAGCCGTACGTGTTCGCCGGCGAGAGCAGCTGGAGCCCGCCGCCCGGAGCCTGGTTCAGCACCGGGATCTCGATCGCCGCGCAGCCCGAGTTGAACGTCCCGATGACGCCGATCAGGCTGCTGTTGGCGGCGTACGCGTGGGCGTTGGCGCTGCACTTGGTCGGATCCCATTTCGCAAGCTGGGCCGACGCGTCGTTGCACGGCTGGAAGGCGATCGTGTACTTGCCGGCCTTCCAGTTCTGCTGGCTGAGAACGTAGGCGATCGCCTGGTTCATCTGGACCGTCTGCGTGCGCGAGCCGCCGATCAACGGCAGGTCGGAGGCGATCAGGTAATCCGGCTTGCCCGAGCCCTTGTACTGCATCGAGTTGCACGAGGACGCCGGAAGCGCGGTGACCCCGCCGCCGCCTCCACCGCCTCCCGTGGTGCTCTTGTTGCCGCCGCCGCCGCAACCGGCGGCGACGAGCGCGAGCACTCCCACAATCGCAAGGAGCGCTCCAAGGGAGATTCTCTTCTTCACGTGCCCTCCTCCATAGCCCGACATCGAGACGAAAGTATCCGCCTTACCTGACCGCGTTCGCAACTTTTTATCGGGCGAGCCGGCCGGTGGACTCACAATTCCCGCGCGAGCCCTCTCCGAGGCCCCCTCGCAGAGTGCTCGCGAGGCGGTCGGGCTACTCTTCCTTTACGCCGAAGTGGCGGAACTGGCAGACGCGCCGGACTCAAAATCCGGTGGGCCGCGAGGCCCGTGTGGGTTCGATTCCCACCTTCGGCACTGCAACGCTTTCGTGCCGGGGTCTGACGCCTGCAACGGCGCGTTCGTAGGATGGCGCCGTGAAGGTCGGCGTCCTCACGGGCGGCGGGGACTGCCCCGGGCTCAACGCGGTTATTCGCGCGGTGGCTCGGCGGTCGCTCGATCGCGGGCACGAGATGGTCGGAATCCGGGAGGGATGGCTCGGGCTCGTCGAGGGGCGGTTCGAGCCCCTCGGGCCCCGGGAGATCTCGGGGCTGCTGCCGCGCGGTGGGACGATCCTCGGGACCTCGCGCACGAACCCGTACAAGATCGACGCCGTCGATGCGGTCCTGCGGCACTTCGAGGCGGAGGGTCTCGGCGCGCTCGTCGCGGTCGGCGGCGAGGACACGCTCGGGGTCGCGGCGCGGCTGCACGCGGAGCAGGGCTTCCCGGTCGTCGGCGTCCCGAAGACGATCGACAACGATCTCTCGGCGACGGACTACACGTTCGGCTTCGACACCGCGGTCTGGATCTGCACGGAGGCGATCGACCGGCTGCACACGACCGCGGAGTCGCACAACCGCGTGATGGTCGTCGAGGTGATGGGCCGGCACACGGGGTGGATCGCCGTCATGAGCGGGATCGCCGGCGGGGCCGACGTGATCCTGATCCCCGAGCACCCGATCTCCGTCGATGAGGCCTGCGACGACATCCGGCGGCGGCACGAGCGCGGCAAGGACTTCTCGATTGTCGTCGTCAGCGAGGGCTACGAGCTCGAGGGGATGGCCGACGAGAGCGACGTCGACCAGTTCGGACACGTCCGGCTGTCGGAGCGCGGAGTCGGCGCGCGGCTCGCTCGCGAGATCGAGGAGCGCACCGGCTACGAGACCCGCGTGACGGTGCTCGGGCACGTCCAGCGCGGCGGCTCCCCCACGCCGCGTGACCGCGTGCTTGCGACGCGCTACGGCTTGAAGGCCGCCGACCTCGTCCACGAGGGCCGGTTCGGCCGCATGGCCGCGCTGCAGGGGGACGCGATCGTCGACGTCTCGCTCGAGGATGCGACGCGCGAGTTGAAGACGGTGCCCGAGGACTGGTACGCCGTCGCGCGCGCGTTCTTCGGTTAGGAGGCCTTATCGCACCCCGACGACGAGGAAGGCTCCGCCAAGCCCTCCTAGAGCTTGTAGACCGCGACCCAGGGGCCGTTCAGGCCGTCTTGCTGCCTGTAGAACAGGCGCTTCTTCTGTTTCAGATCCTCGTAGAAGGCGGTTTCCGCGGGATAGTGCTCCCGCGCGGCCAGAACGCGGTCGGCAACCGCGCCTGTGACGATCGCGTAGCGGACGCCTTGGCGCCGTAGCCGGCTCAGGCTCCGGTTCGGGTCAGGATGTGTCTCCTCGGGCAAGGGAAGCTGGAGCAGGAGCACGCGGAAGCCGCGAAACGGCGTCAGCGACGGGTCCACGGCAATGCGAGCTCCGTGCGGAAGATGGCTCTCGACCCAGCGGCTGGCCACGACCCGCGTGTCGGTCTTCGTCAGCTTGCCGGCGTCGCGGACGTCCCAGGCGAGTGGAACGATGAGCAGCAGGAGCGTCACCGGCGCCAGCGC
>Ga0075425_100005012_pt1 | contig 13718 bp, 15 predicted proteins | sample SoiMethybrSBSTD4_FD_75300 | JGI IMG/M metagenome (GOLD analysis project Ga0075425, IMG submission 75300) | Bulk soil microbial communities from a Populus tree surrounding site in Tennessee, USA - Soil MetaG P. TD hybrid SBSTD4 | ecosystem: Environmental > Terrestrial > Soil > Tree plantation...
CGCTCGAGCGGTTGCCGAGGAAGCGCACCGGGTCGAGCGGCTCGTGCGTGGGCCCGGCCGTGACCAGGACGGTCCTGCCGGCCAGCGGTCCCTCTCCCGCGGCCGCCTCGACGGCCTCCAGGATGACCTCCGGCTCGGCCATGCGCCCCATGCCGATCTCGCCGGAAGCGAGCGGCCCCTCGACCGGCCCCACGATCCAGGCGCCCCGGCGGCGCAGGGCCTCGACGTGCTGCCGCGTCGTCTCCTTGTCCCACATGGCGGGGTGCATGGCGGGCGCCACCACCAGCGTACCGGTGTAGGCGAGGCCAGTGGTGGTCAGGAAGTCGTCGCCCAGACCCAGCGCCAGGCGGGCGATCACGTTCGCGGTCGCCGGCGCCACGCACAGCACCTGCGCCCAGGCCGCGGCGGTGATATGGGCCTCCTCGCCCGTGCCGGTGGGAGAGAGGTACTCCTCCTGATGGACGGGATGGCCGGAGAGGACTTCCAGGGTCAACGGCGTCACGAAGGACACCGCGCTGCGCGTCAACGCGCAACGCACCTCGTGTCCCCGGGCTCTGAGGCGGCGCACCAGCTCGGCGGACTTATACGCGGCGATGCCGCCGCTGACGCCGAGCAGGACGCGCATGGCTGGTTCGATCCTCTCAGTGCACCTCGGCCGGCTGCGGCTCCTCCTCAGCGGCGGCCTCGGCCTCCTCGGGCTTCGGAGGCGGCGGTCCGTATCCCCAATCGACCAGCGACTGATCGACCTCTTCCAGCGCGACCCGGGTCGGCTTGCGCTTGCCGGCCTCGACCTTGGGGCGGGCGCCCCGCATGATCTGCTCGGCCCGGCTGGCGGCCACGAGCACGCGCCGGAACTTGCTGTCCATCGTCGGACCCTTCTCATCCATCGAAACTGTCTCCTTGGCGGCGTCCGCGTCGCCGCCGGTCGCTTTCATCGAGTCGGTGGGGTGGGCACCCGATCGGGTATCCTTCGCTACCCTACCATAGTGATACTGATCGTAACAGGCGATCTGGCTTCAAGAGAGGGTCCGGGGTTTGTCCGCGGGCAGTCCGTAGGCCTCGCACCAGAGCGCGGCGACCTTCTCCTCGTCATCGAGGCCAAGGCCGTGCAGGCCAGGCGGCGGTGGTGCTGTGGCGAGGCGGCCCAGGCACAAGGCCAGCTCGGCGAAGAGCAGGTCGGCGATGGCTGGAGGCAGGCTGGTGAGGCGAAAGTTGGCAGGAAAGCCATCCTGGATCAGATGGACGGTGCCGCCGCCGGAGAGCTCGAGCCGGGTCACGGACCCGCCCACTCTCGCACGACCGACCGCGGCCGCGGTGAGCGCGTCGATGGGGAACTCTCGGCGGCCCGAGCTGGCGCTCGCCAGGATGGCTCCGTCTCTGAGCCAGGAGATCTCGCCGGAGCTGAAGGCCGAGATGCCGGTGGCTCCCACCACGAGGTCGCTTTCCGCCAACAGGCGCCGGCGGTCGAGCGTGCGAAATCCGCGGGCTGCGGATTCGATCTGGCGGATCGGGCTGGTATCGAAGCTGGCGACGGCTGCGCCGCGGGCGTGGAGGCTGTGAGCCACCGCGGAGCCGATCGATCCGAAGCCGATCACGCCCGCGGCAAGCCCGGGCAGGGATCTCCCCAGCAGCTCCAGGTCGGTGGCGATCGCGCGAGCCACGGCTTCGCCGACATGGATCGCTTCAATCTCTTTCAGTCGCGAGCCGGCTATTTCCAGGACGGGGACCTTGAGCCCTTTTTGTGCCTGGTATCGCCAGAGACCTCTGCGGGTCTCCTCGATCGCGCCGACGCAACCGGTGGTATCGACCGGCGAGCCACCCCCGAGCAGGGCGGCACAGTAGCCCCCCACCTCCTGCACGATGAAGGGCTCGGCGGCGCGCTGCAATTCGCTCGCGAGCGTCTCGTCCACCACGCGCTGGAAGTCCTCGAATGCAGGCACGCGCACGTCAATGCGCGAGGCGAGTCGCTCTGCGGCCGAAGCATCGCAAGAGTAAGGGATTCCGATCAGCACCCGCACGCGCCAGCCACGCTCCAGCAACAGATGAAGGAAGACCTCGGTATCCCGCAGGATGTGCTGGATCACGAGCAATCCGGGCAGCTCGCGTCCTCTCGCGGCATCCTGCACCTCGTCCAGGATCTGCGCGGCAACCGGGAGCTCGGTCATGGTGACCTAGCCGATGGTCCAGATGAGATAGACGCAGATGGCCTGGACCGCCAGCACGGCGAAGGCCAGCGGAATCACCAGGCCCAGGCGCTCGAACTTTCGCTCGACGCGCTTACCATGCCAAGCGGCCGGGAGGAAGCCGCAGCCGTCCAGCCGCAGGTACTCCTCGATACCGCGGCGGATATTGCGCTGCTGCGTGAGGTATTCGTGCGTCTTGTCGAGATAGAAGAGGCTGTAGAGGGCCCCCAGCACCTGGACGATGGTGAGGCCGGACCGCAGCCAAGGCGTCAGGAGATCGCGAAAGGAACCCGAAGTCAGCAAGGCGATCTGCCCGACGCTCAGCGACGCGAAGTAATAGGCGATCTTCCACTCGTAGTCGCGCAGGCGGTTGATCTCCGCCCAGGTCTGTTCGTACAGGGCAAGAACCGCCTCCACCGGAGTGGCGGCCAGATTACTTTTCTGCGGCGGGTTGGCCATTTTCGATCCTCGCGGCAATGATCTTCTTCACCTGCTGGTACGAGTCTTCGAACATCCCATCGTCGTTGACGACGACATGATCGTAGTAGGGAGCGTAGGCTTCGGCCTTGAGAGCGTTCTCGAGCCGCTCCTCGATCTGCGCAGGAGTGTTGAGACCACGGGCGATCAGCCGCCGGCGAATGGTGGAAACGGGCGCCGTGATCATGATCGTCAAGGCTTCCGGAAAGAGTCGCTTCACGTACCGGCCGTTGCCGAGGTTGATGATTCCCAGAGCGTTACGACCCTGGGCCAGCGCCTCGAGGATGAGCTTCCAGGAAAGCCCATAGCTCATCCCGAAGAGAAATTCCCGATATTCGAGGAACTCACCAGCCGACGCCAGGCGCGTGAATTCCTCGCTCGAAACGAAGAGGTATTCGCTTTCGCTCGGCTGGTCCACCCGCGGCTTGCGGGTGGAATGGCGGGGAAGGAGGTCACAGTTGACCTGGGGATCCTGCGCGAGCTGATGCACGATGGTGGTCTTGCCCGAGCAGCTCGGTCCGTCGAGGAGAATGAGGGAACCGGGGGCGACGCTCTCGGCCAGGATCCGGCGCGAGGCCCGCGAGGTCTCGTGCATGGGCACGAGATCGCTGTAGGACCAGGGAATGATGTCGGCCTGCGAGATGCCGAGCGACTGGCGGAGGAGCCTGGCTTCCTCCCCGGCCCGGTCGAGGCCGCCAGCGGCCCCGACGTTGACCTCGATCTCGACGAAGCACCCGATTCCCGCGAGGGTGTCGAGGTTGATGAGCGCGTTGCCGTGGACGTAGACCTCGCGCTGCTTGTCGACCATCACGGTCACACCCAAGCTGCGGGCGAGCGCTTCGCGCAGCTCGCCTTGCTTCTCGTCGAGAGGAATCAGACGGAAGTCGCTCTCGCGCAGCTCGGGCGAGTCGAGCCGCTCGTAGTAGATGAGGGAGCTCCCCAGGGAGGTGTTCTCGCGCAGCTTGAGACGGCCGCGGCGGACGTCGAAGTAGGTGTCGATCTGTCGGCTCGTCCGCTTCAGAACGGCGCCGAGGCGGATGCAGGCAGCGCGGATCTCTTCTTGTCGATCAGCGAGGGCCTTGAATTCGAGGTTCTTTTCCACGGTCTGGCTACTCGACGTTTTGCACCTGCTCGCGGATCTGCTCGCAGAGGACCTTGGCGTCCAGCACGACCCGCGTCATGTCGGCGTGGCGGCATTTGGCTCCCAGCGTATTGAGCTCGCGAAAGATCTCCTGGGTCAGGAAGTCGAGGCGCTTGCCGGCGGCTCCCGGCTCGCGGGTGACGGCGCGGAAGTGCTCCAGGTGCGAGCGCAGCCGGTCGATCTCCTCGCTGACGTCGCTGCGATCGACGAGGAGGGCCACCTCCTGCGCCATCCGCGCTTCGTCGAGCGGCTGGCTGGCCAACAGCTCGGCGAGACGCCGGCGCAGGGCCGCCGCGATGTCCTCGCGCGCCGATCCGCGCAGGCCGTCCAGCCGCACCACGGCTTCCTCGACGCCCCGCAGCTTCTCCTCCATGGCGGCGGCGAGGTTGGCCCCTTCGGTTTCGCGCCCGGTCACCAGCTGCGCGACCGCGTCGCGGGCCACCCGCAGCAGCAGCTCCTCGTCCTCGTCGGTCCAGTCCCCGGCGGCCAGCTCGACGCGGAAGGCTTCCGGCAGCCGCAGCAGGTCGCCGGAGGTGAGGCCGCCCTGGACGAGCCCGGCCTCGACCAACTGGTGAACGGCGACGTGCGCCTCCCGGATGACGCCCATGTTGACCTGCACACTGGCCTTGCGCTCCACCACCGGCCGCAGCTCGACCCGCACCTCGACCCGACCCCGCGACACCTCCCTGGCGATGGCCTCGCGCAGCGCAGCCTCGCTCGCTCGCAGCTCCTCGCCGATGCGGAGCTGGACGTCCAGAAACCGGTGGTTGACCGCCCGCACGCTCACCGCGATCCCATAGCGGGCGTTCTCGCCCGACGCCTCCCCATAGCCGGTCATGCTGCGCATCTCAGACCTCCTTGGCCCACCTCTCCGCCGCCGCTTCCGCTTCGTCCAGCCGCTCTTTCAGCCCGGCCGCGGCCTGCTCCAGGTCTCCCCGTCGCTCCACGGTGAGCGGCTCGCCGTAGACGAAGTGAACGGTCGAGAACGGCAGCGGGACCAAGAAGCGGTCCCAAGAGCGTAGCAGCTTCGACCGGCTCGCCGCGATGGCCACCGGCTGGATCGGCAGGCCGGTCGCTGCGGCGGCCAGGACGACCCCGGGCTGGACCTCGCGCAAGGGCCCCCGCGGACCGTCCGGCGTGAAGGCGAGATCCCAGCCGCCGGCGGCCTTGCGCAGCAGCGTCCGCATCCCCGCGATCCCTCCCCGGCTGCTCGAGCCACGGCTGGAGTCGATCCCCAGCCTGGCGACCGTGCGTGCGATCAGCTCGCCGTCGGTGCTCTGGCTGACCAGCACGGAAATGCGACGCCCCCGGTAGGCGTAAGGCATCAACAGCAGGTGCCGATGCCAGAAGGCGAGAATGAAGCGCTCGCCCCGCCGTTCCCACTCCCGCAGCCGCTCGTCCCCATGGTGCCGCAGGCGGACAATGGACCGCAGCGCTCGGATGAACCCAGCAGCAAGGAGCGAGAGCGCCGCGACCTTGAAATCCCCGTTTTTCGCCAAGTCGACTCACACCCTGAACTGCAGATCGAACAGCCGCTTGTAGGAGCCGCCGAGGGCCAGCAGCTCGCGGTGCGAGCCCTCCTCCACGATGCGGCCGTTCTCGACCACCACGATGCGGTCGGCGCGGGTGACGGTGGCGAGGCGGTGGGCGATCACCAGGGTCGTCCTTCCCTGCATCAGGTTGGAGAGAGCCTTCTGCACCAGCGCTTCCGATTGGCTGTCGAGGTGCGAGGTCGCCTCGTCGAGGATCAGGATGGGGGCGTTCTTGAACAGGGCGCGGGCGATCGCCAGCCGCTGCCGCTGGCCGCCCGAGAGGCGGAGCCCCGATTCGCCGATCACCGTGTCGTAGCCGTGCGGGAGCTCCATGATGAACTCGTCCGCGTAGGCTGCCGCCGCGGCCTCCCGCACCTGATCGAGCGGCAGGTCCCGCCGCCCGTAGGCGATGTTGTTGCGGACCGAGTCGTTGAACAGCACCGTGTCCTGGGTGACGATGCCGATGAGCCCGCGCAGGCTCTTGAGCTTGAGATCGCGGATGTCGACGCCGTCGATGGTCAGCCGTCCGTCGACCGGATCGAAGAAGCGCGGCAGCAGATTGACCATCGTCGACTTGCCGGCGCCGGAAGGGCCGACCAGAGCCACGATCTCGCCGGCACGGATCGGCAGCGAGACGTCCTGCAGCACGGGATTGTCGCCGTAGGAGAAGGAGACCCGCTCGTAGGCGATCCCCTCGCGCACGGTGGCGATCTCGCGGGCTCCGGGACGCTCCTGGATGTCGTTGGGGATCTCCATCAAGCGCGACACCCGCTGGCCCGCGGCCATGGCCTCCTGGAGGATCAGATTGACCTTGTTGAGCTTGCGGATCGGGTCGTAGATCATCAGCAGGGTGGTGAGGAACTGGATCAGCTCGGGCGCCGACAGCGCGCCGGCACGGATCGCCTTGCCGGCGTAGATCAACAGGCCGGCCGCCCCCACCACGGACATCGCCTCCACCACCGGGCCCGAGGAGTTGGCGAGCATCTGCGCCCACAGGTTGACCCGCAGGTGGCGCCGGGTCGCCTCGCGGAACCGCCGCAGCTCGAACTCCTCCATGCCGAAAGCCTTGACCACCCGATGACCGCGAACTCCCTCGGCCATCAGGCTCGCGAGGTCGGCCATCCGCTCCTGGCTGCGATGGCTGGTGCGGCGCATCCCTTTCCCGAAGCGCACGATCGGAAACAGCAGCAGCGGCGCCGCAATGAGCGAGATCAGCGCCAGGCGGAAGTTGGTCGACAGCAGCAGGGCCAGCAGGGCCAGCAGGGTGAAGGACTGCTGGAACAGGTCCAGCAGGCGGTTGGAGACGGCGTTCTGCATCAGCGCCACGTCGTTGATGACGCGGGCCACCAGCTCGCCGGACGGGTGCTCGGCGTGGAAACGGCTCGACTGCTCCAGGATGTGCCGGTAGAGGTCGTTGCGAATGTCGGTCGTCACGCCCAGGCCGATGTGCTGGAAGGCGTAGCCGGAGAGGAAATCCGAGATGCTGCGCACCAGCACGATGGCCACGAAGAGCATGGGCAGGAAGAAGACGACGTTCTCCCGATTCACTCCCAGGCGGCGCTTGAGCGACCGGTAGCTCTGGTCGAGCTGGCGCGAGAGGTCGAACTTCTTCTTCAGGTCGGCCAGGATCCCCGCCTCGGGGCGCTTGTCGCCGCCGGGCACGGCCGCCGGCGCGATGGCGCCGAGCGGCCCCGGAGCGCTCTCGCCGGCGAGCAGCACCTCGGCGAAGATCGGCTTGATCAAGGCGGCGGCGCCCGCGGTGGCCGCCGCATAGACCAGGATGCCCGCGGCTGCCAGCAGGGCCCAGGGGGTGTAGCCGCGCAGATAGCGCCAGAAGAAGGACGACATCTTCAAGGCCGGGCCTCCGCGAGCAGGGCCGCGACCTCCGCCGCCGCCCGGCCGCTCGCTCCCCCTTCCCCCAGCCGTCCCCGCAGCTCGCTGAGGGCGGCCCGCATGGCGTTCCTCGGCTCCGCGCAGGCGAGCAGCCGCGCGGCCTCGTCCGCGATGCGCTCGGGGTTGGCCTCGCCCTGGAGCAGCTCGGGCACCACCCGCCGGCCGAGCACCAGATTGACCAGGCTGACGTTGGGCAGCCGCACCAGCAGCTTGCCCAGCACGTAGGTCCAACGCGCCAGGCGGTAGGCGACGATCATCGGCGTGCCGAGCAGGCCGACCTCCAGGGTGGCGGTGCCCGAGGCGCAGACGGCGAGGTGGGAGTCCGCGATGGCCTGAAAGCGGTCGGCGGCGACGATCTGCACCGGCAGCCCGGCGGACTCGACGTGCTCTTCCAGGAGCTCGCGCGCGATCGTCGGCGCCTGGATGACGCGCACCTCCAGAGGGAGCTCGGCGGCCAGCCGGCGCACCGCGGCGAGCAGGGTGGGCAGCAGCGCCTCGACCTCGCTCAGCCGCGACCCCGGCAGCAGCGCCAGCCGATAGGGCTCCGCCGCCGTCTCATCGCGATCCCACACCTGGCGCAGCTGCGGCACCTCGTCGACCAGCGGATGCCCGACGTGGACCACGGCCACCCCGTGCTGGCGATAGAAATCCGTCTCGAAAGGAAAGAGGACCAGCATGCGATCCACCCTCCTGGCGATGGTCTTCACCCGCCCCCGCCGCCAGGCCCAGACCTGCGGGCTGATGTAGTAGACCACCGTCAGGCCCCGGCGCTTGAGCTCGCGCGCCAACCGCAGGTTGAACTCGGGGAAATCGATGAGCACCGCCAGGGCCGGCCGCCGGCGGTCCACCTCGGCGAGGAGGCCGGCGAACACCTCGCGGGCCCGCGGCAGGATCTTCAGCGCTTCGGCGATGCCGACCACCGAGATCTCGGAGCTGTGGGCGATCGCCTGCAAACCCTCGGCGCGCATTTCGTCGCCACCGAGGCCGAACGTGGTCACGCCGGGCACGCGGCGGCGCAGCTCGGCGATCAGCCGCGCGCCGTGCAGGTCCCCCGAGGCCTCCCCGGCGACGACCAGCAGCTCGAGGGGATTCACCGGCGCGCCCTGGTTTGCGTCTCGCGGAATGAGGCTCCCCTCAGGGGATCGGAGCCGGAGGGCCGGAGGGAAACGGGTACATCAGCCAGGCCACCAGCAGGCCGCCGCCGACCATGCCCAGGAAGATCTGGAGGAAGAGCTTGATCTGCTCCCGGCGTCCGCGGCGCCAGAGAAGGGTGAAGAACAGGCTCACCAGCAACGCGTAGAGGACCATCAGCAGGAAATGGCTCACCATGGTTCGGCTCACTCCTTCTTGCCGCGCACGATGTCGAACGCGTCGAGCACCAGCAGGAGGTTCATCAGGCCCGCCGTCAGCAGGAAGGCGGTGCCGTACTCGTAGCCCGGCCCCATCACGTTACCCTGATAGTGAAGGCCGTAGCGGAGCCCGAAGTACGGAAAGCCCATGCCCATCGCGCCCAACGTGGCCAGCACGGTGAGCGGCTGGCCGGGGACCACCCGGTAGAGGTTCCCCTCGAGCTTGACCCCGATCAGCATCGAGGCGACGACCAACAGGAAGAAGGCGAGCGCGCGCAGGCGCCGCCCCAGATAGAAATGGCCCAGCCCGGGAAGCAGCCAGGCCGACAGCACGGCCACCACGAGGTTCCCTGCCGGCCGGGGCGCCGGCGCAGTCTGCGGAGGTGGCGCGGGGGGGCTGCCGGGTTCGGCCAATCAATCCTCCTCTCGAGCGAAGAGCACCCGCAGGCGCTCACGCGACTGGCGCAGGTCCTCGGGGATGAGCCGGACCTCCGCCAGGACGGTCATGAAGTTGGTGTCCCCGGTCCACCGCGGGACGACGTGAAAGTGAAAATGGTCGGGCACCCCGGCGCCGGCCGGCGCGCCGATGTTCACCCCCAGGTTGAAGCCGTGAGGGCGGTAGGCCTCGCCGAGGACGCGCTGGCAACGCAGCACCAGCGGCCAGAGCTCCGCCTGGGCCTCGGGCTCGCTGGCCAGCGGCGAGGCGACGTGCGCCAGCGGCGCCACCATGAGGTGGCCGTTCGAATAGGGGTGAAGATTGAGCATCACCAGATGGTGCCCTGCGCGATGGACCACCAGGCTGTCCGGGTGGTCCCAGCCCTCCGGATCGCGCGCCGCCGCGCAGAGAAAGCACTCGGGAGCCGCCGAATTCGCGGTGATGTACGCATACCTCCAAGGTGTGAAGAGCCGTTGCATCGGATGGCTGGGGGAGAGAGCGCGGTCGCGAAGCGCCCTGGGAGTCTCGCCCCGGGGCGCTGCGGCCGCGGTCAGCACTCGTCGTTGAGGAGCTCCCTCAGCTCCTTGCCCGGCTTGAAGTAGGGGATCCGCTTGGGCGGAACCTTCACCTTGTCGCCGGTCTTGGGATTGCGTCCCGTGCGCGCGCCGCGATGGCGGATGCGGAAGCTGCCGAACCCGCGCAGCTCGATCTTCTCCCCGTCCTTCAGCGAGTGCACGATGCTGTCGAACACCGTATTGACGATGATCTCCGCGTGCTTCTTGGTGAGTTGAGTGGTGCGGGCGACCTCTTCGACCAGCTCCGCCTTGGTCATCCCGTCTTTCAAGGGCACCGTCATCTCCCACCCCTTTCCTCTCTGTGGCACCGGCGGGCGCTCCTCTCCCGAGGAGCGCAACCGCCGTTCCGGGTCCCAAGACCTACTCCTCGTCTCCGTCGGCTTCCTTGGTGTCGCGCCTGCGGCCGTGCCCCTCCTGCTCCTTCTCCTGGGCCTGCAGCTCCGCGATCTCTTCGTCGGTCGGCTGCGCCACTCCGTGCATCGAGAGGCCCACCTTCTTCTCGTCCTCCTCGATCCGCAGGATGCGGGTGCGCACCCAGTCACCGACCTTGAAGTGGTCCTCCAGCTTGGCGCCGGTGGGCACGTCGATCTCGCTGACGTGGGCGAGACCCTCGAGGCCGTTGTAGATGTCGATGAACAGGCCGAAGTCGGTGACGTTGACCACCCGGCCGTCGAGCACGTCGCCGGGCTTGTGGCGGTCCGCGAAGTCCTCCCACTCGTTGGGCATGAACTCCTTGATCGACAGCGAGACGCGCTGGTTCTCGACGTCGATGTTGGTGATGCGCGCCTTGACCACGTCCCCCTTCTTCAGCACCTCGCTGGGGTGCTTGACGCGCTTGGTCCAGCTCATGTCGGAGACGTGGATCAGGCCGTCGATGCCGTCGGTGATCTCGACGAAGGCGCCGAACTCCGTCAGGTTGCGGACCTTGCCTTCGATGACGCTCCCCTCCGGATGGGTGTCCTCCAGCTCCTCCCACGGATTGCGCTCGGTCTGCCGCAGCGACAGGCTGATGCGCCGCTGGTCCATGTCGAGCTCGGAGACGATCGCCTCCACCTCGTCGCCCACCTCGAGGATCTTGGCGGGGTTGACCACCTTCTTCGTCCACGACATCTCACTGACGTGGATCAGCCCCTCGACCCCTTCCTCGATCTCGACGAAGGCGCCGTAGTCGACGATGGAGACCACGCGGCCCTTGACGCGCGAGCCGATCGGATACTTCTTGTCGACCAGCGTCCAGGGATCGTCGCTGCGCTGCTTGTAGCCGAGCGAGACGCGCTCGGTCTCGGGGTCGAACTTGAGGACGACCACCTCGACCTCGTCGCCCACCGTGAAGTGCTCCGAGGGGTGGTTGACCCGGCCCCACGAGATGTCGGTGATGTGCAGCAGGCCGTCGATGCCGCCGAGGTCGATGAACACGCCGTAGTCGGTGATGTTCTTGACCGTCCCGCGCAGGCGCGCGCCCTCTTCCAGGCGCTTCAGCGTCTCGGCCTTCTTCTTCACCAGCTCGGTCTCGAGCACCGCCTTGCGCGACAGCACGATGTTGTTGCGCCGGCGGTCGAGGCTGATGACCTTGAACTCCAGCTCCTGACCGCGCAGGGACTCGAGGTTCTTGACCGGCTTGATGTCGACCAGCGATCCCGGCAGGAAGGCGCGCAGGCCCACGTCCACCGTCAGACCGCCCTTGATGCGGTCGGTGATGCGGCCCTTGATGATCCGGCCTTCCTTGTAGGCCCGCTCCACCTCGGTCCAGCGGCGCATCCGCTGCGCCTTCTGGTAGGAGAGGAGCACGTGCCCCTCGAGATCCTCGGTCTTCTCGAGCAGCACGTCCACTTCCTCACCGACGCTGACCGAGAGGCCGCCGTCGCGGTCGGTGAACTCCTCGACCGGAATCAGCCCTTCCGACTTGTAACCCACGTCGACGATCACGGAGTTGGACGTGATGCCGATGATCCGGCCGGTCACGATCTCACCCTCGGTGAGATTCCGCATGCTCTCGTCGTACAGCTCGAGCAGCTTGCGGTACTCGTCCGCGTCCCGCTCGTCGTCGGGCTCAGCCGTCATCAACGACTGATCCTTCATGTCTTCGCTCGCCGGCATAAAAAAACGAACCTCCTTAGGGCTTTGGATTCAGGCCCTCGGGCCTGTGCTTCCCCGCGGCCGCGGGGATGTCGAGCTCTTCTTAAGTAGTTGAGAACTCGGGCCTTCGAGTATAGGGGGGAGAGGGCCGGGTGTCAATCGGCTGGATCGGCGGCCATGGCACCTCCATTGCAGCACTCCAGGGTCGACCAGCGGGGAGCGTCCCCGCCGGAGGGTCCCTCCGGGCCCACTGACAGCGAATGACACCGAAGGAGAGGGATATGAAACGGCAAATCTTCATCCTGCTTGCAGTGCTGGCGCTCGCCCTGGCCGGCAGCCTGTTGGCGCAGTCCACCCCCCCGCAGCCGAGCCAGCCGCTGCCGCCCAGCCAGCAGGTGGATCAGTCCGGACAGCCGGAGCAGCCGGGCCATCCGGACGTGGACGTCGACGTCGGCAAGAACGCCAACAACGGCGTCCTGGACGTCGACGCCAAGCTTCACGGCGACGCCGACACCAAGGCCCAGGACAACGGCACCCCTACCGGCACCACGACCGGCACCTACGGCAACACCACCGGGACCAGCTCGGACACCAACGCGGCCGGCGACAACGCCAACCTGCCGGGGACCGCGAGCGATACCCCGCTCGTCGGCCTGATCGGCCTGCTCTCGCTGGCGGGTGCGCTGGCGCTGCGGGCGAATCGCTAGAGAAGCTGTTCCTCTCCCCATCCCTGCGAGGCCCGCGTTTGGACGCGGGCCTTTTCGTCTCGCGCGAGCGCCTGACGGATCTCCTCCCTGACGTCTGGGCTCTCTTCGATTGCCAACGCAGCCTCCAAGGCGCGCCGGGCCAGGTCGCCGCCGATCCTTCCCAGGGCCCAGGCGGCATGGCTCCGCACCAGGGGCACCCCTTCCCGCAGGGCCGCGGAGAGCGGCTCGACGTAGCGCGATTCCAGCCGGTTCCCCATGGCCACGGCGGCGTTCCGCTGCAATCCTTCCAATTTGGCGCGCTTCATGGGGCTGCCCCGGAACCGCTCGACGTACTCCTCGCGCGGCAGACGGAGCAGCCGCGCCAGGGTGAGCTCCCCGCGCTCGGGAAGCAGCTCGAGCTCGGGGTGGACGGCCGCCGCCGGGCCGCCGTCGCGGTCGTTCCAGGGGCAGACCTCCTGGCAGACGTCGCAGCCGAACACCCAGCCGCCGACCTGTTCCCGCGCCGCCGGGGGCAGCGGCCCGCGGTGCTCGATGGTCCAGTAGGAGATGCAGCGGTTGCTGTCCAGGCGGTAGGGCTCCGGCAGCGCGCCCGTCGGGCAGGCGTCGAGACAGCGCGTGCAACTGCCACAGAGGTCCGCCAGGGGCTGGTCCGGCGCGAGATCGAGGCTCAGGAACAGCTCGCCCAGCAGAAACCAGGACCCCGCCTCAGGATGGAGCAGCATCGTGTTCTTCCCCACCGCTCCGATCCCGGCCCGTGCGGCCAGCTCCCGCTCCAGTACCGGTCCGGTATCCACGTAACGCCGGGTGTGGCAGCCGGGGAACGCCTCCTGGACCCGGGCCTCCAGGGCCTGCAGCCGCTCGGCCATGACGTCGTGGTAGTCGCGCCCGCGGGCGTAGCGGGCTACCCGGCGCCAGAGATCCCCCTTCGGCTCGGGCCGGCGCTCGCCGTCCTCGTCGAACAACGGATGATACTGGAGAGCCACGCAGAGGACGCTTCGCGCGCCCGGGAAGATCCGGGAGGGATCGAGCCGGGCGTCCAACCGGCGGTCGAGGTAGTCCATACCGGCCTGGTCTCCCCGTTCGAGCCAGCGCACCAGGGTCTCGCCGTGCTCCAGCGGCTGCAGCCCGGCTACTCCAGCGCGGTCGAAGCCGGCCTCCAGGGCCCAGGACTTCAGCAGGTCGGCGGTGGCGCGGGGGTCCATACGAGAAAGCAAGGATAGCGCCTGCTACACTTCCCGCCGATGCCGCCCATGCTGCCGGTCGTCGCCGACGCCATTCATCCGTGGGAACGCCGGGCGCCGGAGCGCGCAGGCCCACCTTCCGCGTGGTCGCTGCTGCCCGAGGAGCTC
>Ga0075425_100005013_pt1 | contig 13717 bp, 14 predicted proteins | sample SoiMethybrSBSTD4_FD_75300 | JGI IMG/M metagenome (GOLD analysis project Ga0075425, IMG submission 75300) | Bulk soil microbial communities from a Populus tree surrounding site in Tennessee, USA - Soil MetaG P. TD hybrid SBSTD4 | ecosystem: Environmental > Terrestrial > Soil > Tree plantation...
GAGTGGCGGGCCAGCAGGTCGGAGATCGCGGACAGGCCCGCGTGGAACTTGTCGACCTCGGCGTAGACCTCCACCCGGTTGCAGGTGGACACGACGAAGGCGCCCGCGACCGGCTCCGCCTCGTAGATATCGCGCAGCAGCTTGCCGAGCTGGTCACCGCTGACGACGGCCCGTTCCAGGGTCGCGACCTGGGCGCTGCGGTGACTGAGCCCGACGATGAGCACGCTCATGGCGCCGCGACCGCCGATTCGCCGACCATGCCCCCCGCTACCGCTGACCGACCGTCAGCAGGCAAAACCCGGCCCTGGTGGTAACGCTTTCCATCCTGGGCGACGCGCACGACAGACCTCCGTTGCGCGTGGAAGGCAAGAATCTGCAATTCGATCGACAGGTCGACCTTACGCACGTCTACGCCCACTGGCACGGTAAGTACGACAGGAGCGAAGTTGAGGATGCTCGTCACGCCGGCCGCGACAAGCCGGTCGCAGACCCCCTGCGCCGCCCCGCCCGGGGTGGCAATCACCCCGATCGACACCTGATGGCGCGCGATGACCAGCTCGATCTGGTCGGCGCCCTCGACCACGTGCCCGGCGATCTCGGAGCCGACGACGGCCGGGTCGGCGTCGAGGACCGCCGCGATCCGGAAGCCGCGGGAGGCGAAGCCGCCGTAGTTCGCCAGCGCCCGCCCCAGGTTGCCGGCCCCAACGATGACCACCGGCCAGTCCTGCGTCAGCCCGAGCTCGCGGGAGACCTGGTAGACGAGATAGTCGACGTCGTACCCCACCCCCCTGGTGCCGTAGGAGCCCAGGTGGGAGAGGTCCTTGCGCAGCTTGGCCGAGTTCACGCCGGCGGCGGCGGCCAGCTCCTCGCTCGACACCGTCGCGATCCCCTGCTCGGCGCAGGCGTAGAGCACCCGCAGGTACAGCGGGAGGCGGGCGATCGTCGCCTCCGGGATGCCTTGACTGTTGTGGCCTGCGGCCGGACGGCGGGACATTCGCCGGTGCTCCTGAGGGATCGACGCGGGCACCGCGGGCTGGCCAGGCGCCCGTGGGGCAAACTCTCGTCTCACGGTACGCCCTTGTGAACGTTTGCACAAAGTGGCGGCCCCGGCCACCCGGGTGGCTAGCGGGTCAGGGCGGCCCGCAGGCGCTCCTCGCTGACATGCCAGAAGTCATGCTGGACGCCGTCGATCAGGGTCACCGGGATCTGGTCCCAGTACTGCCGCAGATGGCTGTCGGAGGTGGTGATATCGAGCTCTTCCCAGGGCACATCGAACTCGGCCGCGACCCGGGCGATGACCTCGCGCGCGTCGTCGCACAGGTGACACCCGGCCCGGCTGAGCAAGGTGATGACGTGAGGCGGGGCGGTCACCGGGAACCACTGCTCCGGCGCTGTGCGGGCTGGCCGTCCCGCGGGACCGGCTGGTCATAGGGCCCGGGCCGGCCGCGGGGGGCAGCCTCACCGGGTGGGCCAGGCGGGCCAGGACGGCCACCGCGGCCCGGCTCACCGGGAGCGACGGCCCGGCCACGAGGGCGCTCCCCCGGCGGGCCAAGTGGGCCAGATGGGCCAGGACGGCCACGGGAGCCCGGGTCACCCGCGGGGCCTTGCCCGCCGGGACGCCCACGGGAACCCATGTCATCCCGCGGGTCTGGCGGGCCGGGACGGCCGCGGGGGCCCATGTCATCCCAGGGGCCCTGCGGGCCGGGACGGCGGCCGCGGGAACCCATGTCAACCGGGGCGCCCTGCGGGCCGGGACGGCCACGGGAAACCATGTCATCCCGCGGGCCCTGCGGGCCGGGACGGCGACCGCGGGAACCCATGTCAACCGGGGCGCCCTGCGGGCCAGGACGGCCACGGGGACCCGGCTCACCGGGTGAGCCAGATGGACCAGGCCGGCCGCGGGAGGCCGACTCGCTCGGCGGGCCGGACGGGCCAGGCGGGGCGGGCGGGGTCGGCCCGCTCGGCCGTGCCTCCGGGCCAGGCCCGCCGCGCCAGGCGGGTGGGCCCGGTCGGGCGGCGCCAGCGGGCGGGGCCGGGGTGCTGCCCGGCTGGCCGCCCAGCGGCGAGAGTTTCGCCTGCCGGACGCCGAGCTCGATCACGTTCGTCGCCAGCACGTAAGGCTTGCGGTCCTCTTCGAAGTCCTGGATGTAGGGCTGGTGGCCGTGCTCGGTGAACGCCGCCTCGTCGCGGTACACCTCGTAGAGGATCCGCTGCATCGGCGCGGACGGCACGCCGTGCACAATGTACGCGAGCGTGTCGGGTTCCAGCGCCTTCACCTTCTCGACCACGGCTTGGGCGAGCTGGTCGAACTCATCCGCCTGGCCGTCGATCAGGGTGTAGATCGCTATCTGCCCGTAGAGGCGCGCGGTCTCCTCATCCGCCGGGCCGTCTGGCCGGTGCGCGGCGGGCGTGAACACGTCGAACGACACCGGCAGGATGTCACCCGTCTCGATGATCCCGGGCACCGGCTCGTTGTGCGGGCCGTCCGCGCCGTTGGTGACCACCGGCCTGAGGTCGGTATCGGTCCGGTAGAAGCCGTAGCCGGTGTCGCTGCCGATGTCCCGGAAGGCGCTGTCGCTGCTGACCTCCCGGACCGCGCCGGTGTCCTCCGGCCGGTACAGTCCGCCGAAGTCGGTATCGCTGCCCACCCGCCCGAAACCGCCGGTGTCCGGCCGGTACCGGCCGCCGAAGTCGGTGTCGCCGCCGACGCGCCTCATCGCGCCGGTGTCCGGGCGGTACAGGCCGTAGCCCGTGCCGGTGTACGCCTCCCCCCAGCCGGTGTCGTCACCCCCCGGGGCGATCTCGTGCAGGTCGGCCAGCGGCACCCGGCGGGACAGATGCCCGGCGAACCAGGTGAGCGCGGCGGCGATCAGGCAGATCGCGGCGTAACCCGAGTTGACGGGCAGCTTCACCTGCAGCCCCAGGGTCAGCAGGGCGGCCCCCGCGGCCGCGGCCACGGCCGGGAACACCTCCCGCCAGCCGGGCTCACGCCGGGCGCGCACGGCGGCCACGGCCGGCGCGATCAGCGCCGGGATCACGGTGGCGGCCGCGAGCATCACCAGGACCACGTTCGGGATGAACTGGTAGTGGTCGGCGGCGGTGGGCCACGCGGTGGTGAACGTCACACCGCTGAGGGGATCGGACGCCAGGACCACCCCGGCGATGGCGGTCAGCGCGGCCAGCCCCAGCCTGGACGCGAACCGCACCGCGAAGCTCTTCGCGGTCAGTTCGGCCAGCCCCCAGACCAGGGCCATCGGCGCGACCAGCCGGGCCCCGACCTCGATCGCCCGGAACGCCGCCGCGTTGAAGCCCCGGTGGTAGCCCAGCGCCTGCGCCGCCAGGGCGATCGTGAGCCCGGCGGCCGCGCATGCCCAGGCGGCCTGGTCGAGCCGGGGCAGGCGGGCGAACCGCACCACCAGCACCGCGGTGATGACGGCCGCGGCGGCGGCAGCGACGCCCGCTGCCAGGAAGGAAACAGACATTGCTGCCTATGGTGCCTGACGGCGGCCGATGATGCTGCCCAGATGGCCGACCGGGCTGACCCGGGCGGGGCCGCGCCGCGGGTAGCATGAAGTCGCAATGGGCCTGCTGCGGGAACGGCTTCAGGAACCGGGCGCAGCCAGCATCGAGCCAGGCGCGGAAGACCCGGTCGATGACGCTTACCAGGCACCATGGGCACCCAGGGCGTGGATGAGGCCGTTGCGCAAGGACCGGGCGGCACTCGCCGGCGAGGCATCGGCGGCCGCCGCCAAGGTGGAGGCCGCCCCGCCGCCGATTCCCGACCCGGCGGCCGGCGCGTTCTTCGACGTGGACAACACCCTCATGCGCGGGGCCTCGATCTACTACTTCGCGCGCGGCCTGGCCGCCCGGAAGATGTTCGGCCCGATGGATCTGGCCAGGATGGCCTGGGGGCAGGCCTGCTACCGGATGCGCGGCGCGGAGAACGCCGATCACATCGACGCGGCGCGGGAGGCCGCCCTGACGTTCGTGGCCGGGCACCGGGTCGACGACATCGTCTCCCTCTGTGAGGAGATCTACGACGACACCATGGCCGACCGCATCTGGGAGGGCACCAGGGAGCTGGCCCAGCGCCACCTGGAGGCCGGGCAGCGGGTCTGGCTGGTGACCGCTTCGCCGGTGGAACTGGCCGGGATCATCGCCAGCCGGCTCGGCCTCACCGGGGCGCTCGGCACCGTTGCCGAGTCCATCGACGGCGTCTACACCGGGCGGCTGGTCGGCGGGCTGCTGCACGGCGAGGCGAAGGCGGCGGCGGTCGAGGCCCTGGCCGCGCGCGAAGGCCTGGACCTGGCCAGGTGCTCCGCCTACAGCGACTCCGCGAACGACCTGCCGATGCTGCGCCTGGTCGGGCATCCCACCGTGGTCAACCCCGATGCGGAGTTGCGGGCCGAGGCGCGGGCCAACCACTGGCCCGTGCACGACTTCCGGTCCGGCCGCAAGGCCACCCTGATCGCCGTGCCCACCGCGGCGGGCGCCGGCGCCGTGGCCGGGGGCATCGTGGCCGGGCTGGCCCTCCGGCGCCGCCACGCGGCCGGCCGCTAGGACTCCCGGGGTCGGCTAGCCGAAGGCGGGGCCGCGCTCGGACAGCAGATCGTCCAGCTTGCGCTGGATGGTGCCCCGCACCCGGCCGCTCAGGTCGGCGATCACCGCCGGGTCGTCCTCACTGCCGGGTGGGTAGTCGGAGGTGGGGACCGGTGGGCAGAACTCGATGATCCACTTCGACGGCAGCGGCACCGCCCCGACCGGGCCCAGCCACGGGAACAGGGGGGTGATCGGGAAGTAGGGAAGCCCCAGCAGCTCGGCTACCGGCTTGGCGTTGCCGAGCAGGGGGTAGATCTCCTCGGCCCCCACGATGGCGCAGGGGATGATCGGCACCCGGGCCCGGACGGCGGTGGCCGCGAAGCCGCCGCGGCCGAACCGCCGCAGCTGGTAGCGGTCGGAGAAGGGCTTGCCGATGCCCTTGAACCCCTCGGGGAAGACGCCAACCAGCTCGCCCGAGCGCAGCAGCACCTGCGCGTTCGCGGGGCAGGCCCGGGTGTGGCCGCCCTTCCTGGCCAGCGGCCCCAGCAGCGGGATCTCATAGACCAGGTCGGCGCCCAGCAGGCGCAGGTTCCGGTGGGTGGGATGCTCGTCGTGCAGCCCGGCCTGGAGCATGACCGCGTCGACCGGCAGCGTGCCGGAGTGGTTGGCGACCACCAGCGCGGGGCCCGCCTCGGGCACGTGCGCCAGCCCGCGCATCCGGACCCCGAACCAGCGCTGGTAGAGGACCCGGGCGACCGGCATGAGCACGTGGCTGTTGAACTCGGGATCGAAGCCGAACTGGTCGACCTCGGACTCGCCGTCGAGCTGGCGGCGCGCAAACTCAAGAACGTCCGCCAGCCGGCTCCGCCAGCCACCGGCCGGCGCGCCGTCAGCCTCGGCGCGCGAAGGGCCCGCGCCGGCCTCGTCCCGGCCGTCCGCCCCGAGACCGGGCAGGCGCACCAGGTTGACCGGCTGGCCGTCGATCGTCACGCTGGTTCCCGTCTCCTGTGTGGCAGCGCGACGAATGCCGCCAGCAGCAGCTGGTGGCTTAGTCAACCTTTTCCCCTTTCCGCAGGCGCCACCGGACAAGCTGGCAGCGTGGCCAGCCGTACATGTCTTGCCTTGTGACGTCCCCGGCCCGCGCCGTCCCCTCGCTCCCCTCGGCCGGCCAGGCCTCGCCCGGCCGCAGGCGCCCGCGCTACATCCCTGCCGGGCCGGCCAGGCGCCCGGGCGCTACTTCTTGTTCCGCCGCTGAACGCGCGTCTTCCGCAGCAGTTTGCGGTGCTTCTTCTTGGCCATTCTCTTGCGGCGCTTCTTGATGACGGAGCCCACGACACCACCCTCGCTCGACGGTTTGGCACCTAGCTGGCATGCTTGCGCAGGCCCGATACCGGTCGGCAGGGCACACGCCAATGGTTCAGGTTACCGCTCCCGGTGTCCCCGTCCATCCCCCAGTGCCCCCGTCCCCACCCAAGCCGGGGGCAGCGCACCCCGTCGTGCCGCTCAGCTGGCGGCGACGAAAGAGTCCCGCAGGTACTGATTGACCGCCTGTTCGGGCACCCGGAAGGAACGGCCAACCCGGATCGCCTCAAGCTCGCCGGAGTGGACAAGCCGGTAAACGGTCATTTTGGACACGCGCATGATCGAGGCTACTTCTGCCACGGTCAGGAACCTGACGTCACTCAGGGGTGTTGTCTCAGTTGCAGCCATGAGTCGCCCTCTTCCGCATGGTGCTGCCTACGCTTAGCCGGATTCAGCGCATCAGTCACCTCCGTCCCCAGCGTAAGTCTTGTGTGGAAAAGGGCAACCCTCCATCGAGTCTCATTTCGTCACGCCTGGCACGGACCTTGCAGGCACCGGGGCAGACGCCGGGCGCCGCCGGCCGGCGGCGTGTTGCCTCGCCGACACGCTGCGTTGATGGGAAATTCGCGGTTACGAAACCCGGTCAGGGGACGGCAGCAGGCCGTGCAGCGGGAAGACCGCGTTGCGGGTGGCCATGATCGCCCGGTCCACCCGGTCGGCCGGGTCGTACCCCGACGAGAGCGGCGAGAACGAGGCGGCAGCTCCCTCGGTCATCGTCTCCGGGGGGCGCGCGCCGGTGCGGGCGCGGACGAGCTCCCGCCAGGAGCCGGGGGTCGCGACCGCCGGGTCCAGCGGCCGGCCCGCCGCCTCGGCCAGCAGATGGGTCCAGGTACGCGGCACCACGTGCACCAGTTCGTAGCCGCCCCCGCCGGTGAGCACCCAGTGCCCGCCCGCCGTCTCGTGCGCCAGGTGGTGCAGCCGCGCCTGCGCGGCCCGTTGCGCGTCGATGCTCAGCTCCAGGTGGGCCAGCGGGTCCAGCCGGTGGCTGTCGCACCCGTGCTGGGTGACCAGAACCTGGGGGCGGAACGCGCGCAGCAGCGGCGGCACCACCGCGTCGAACGCGCGCAGCCAGCCCGCGTCACCGGTGCCGGCCGGCAGCGCCACGTTGACGGCCATTCCCTCCGCGCCGGGCCCGCCGTTGTCGCCGGGCAGGCCGGTGCCGGGGAAGAGCGTCATCGGGTGCTCGTGCAGGCTGATCGTCAGCACCCGCGGATCGTCCCAGAAGGCGGCCTCGACCCCGTCGCCGTGGTGGACGTCCACGTCGACGTACGCGATCCGCTCGGCGCCCTGCCCGAGCAGCCACCGGATCGCGATCGCCGGGTCGTTGTACACGCAGAACCCGCTGGCCATCCCGCGCATCGCGTGATGGAGGCCGCCGGCGACATTGACCGCGTGCTGCGCCCGGGACTCCCAGACCGCTGCCGCCGCGGCCAGCGTGGCCCCGGCCACCAGCGCCGAGGCCTCATGCATGCCGGGAAAGACCGGGTTGTCGGGTGTGCCGAGCCCGAACCCGGCGTCGGCGATCCCGGTCCGGACCGCGGTGATGTACCGCGGATCGTGAACCAGCTCGAGCTCGGCCTCGCTGGCGGCGGCGGGCGCGGCGACGGTCACGCCGGGCTCGGCCAGCACGCCGAACGCCTCCGCCAGCGCGACCGTCAGCTCCACCCGGACCGGGGCCAGCGGGTGCCCGGGCCCGAAGTCGTAGCCGGTCAGCCGCTCATCCCAGGCGACGTGCAGGGTACAGGCCATGGCGCTGCCGGCGCTCAGCCGCTGCCGAGCTCGGCGCCCCGGTCCCGGGCCGCCTCGATCGCCGCCAGGAACGCCGCCCGGACCCCGTGCCGTTCCAGCTCACGGATCGCCGAGATGGTGGTGCCGCCCGGGGAGGTGACCGCCTCCCGCAGGATCACCGGGTGCTCCCCGCTGTCACGCAGCATGGTCGCCGCCCCGAACACCGCCTGCGTCACCATCTCCAGCGCGGTTCCCCGCGGCATGCCGAGCAGGATCCCCGCGTCCACCATCGCCTCGACCAGGAAGTAAACGTAGGCCGGGCCGCTGCCCGACAGCGCGGTGGCCGCGTCCTGCTGTGATTCGGGGATCCGCAGCACCTTGCCGACCGGCCGGAGCAGCTCCTCGGCCCGGCGCAGGTGCTCCTCGCCCGCGTGCGGCCCGGCCGAGATGACGCTCATCGCCTCGTCCACCAGCACCGGGGTGTTCGACATGACCCGGACCACCGGCAGCGGCGCGCCGAGCTGGTCCTCGATCCGGGCCGTGGTGATGCCGGCCGCCACCGAGATGATCAGCCGGTCGGCCGGGACGTGCGGGGCTATCTCGGTGAGCAGTCCCGTCATGTCCTGCGGTTTGACGGTGATGACCAGCGTGTCCGCGGTCTTGGCCGCCTCCGCGGCGCTGACCACCCCGATGCCGTAGCTCTCCCGCAGGGCGGCGGCGCGGTCGGGGCGGCGGACCACCGCGAGCACCCCGGCCGGGCTGCGCCCGGCCCGCAGCAGGCCCGAGATGAGCGCCTCGCCCATCTTGCCTGCACCCAGGATCGCGATCACTCTGGCCAGCCTATCGTCCGGCGGAGGCGCTCATCGGCGCGACGCCAGCGAGCGGAGGAAGAACGCGAGGTTGGCCGGGCGTTCGGCCAGCCGCCGGACCAGGTAGCCGTACCAGTCGCTGCCGTAGGGCACGTAGACCCGTACCTTCGCGCCGGTGGCGGCCAGCCGGAGCTGCTCGGCGGGCCGGATGCCGTACAGCATCTGGTACTCGAAACCGGCGTTGCCGCGCCCGGTGAGCACCGCCTGCGCGGCGATGATCCTGATCAGCCGCGGGTCGTGGGTGGCCAGCATGGGATAGCCGGCACCGGCCATGAGGATCCGCAGGCACCGGGCGTAGGAGCGGTCCACCTCGGCCCGGCTTGCGAAGGCCGCCTCCGGCGGCGGGTCGTAGGCACCCTTGCAGAGCCTGACCCGGGAGCCCGCGGAGGCCAGTGCCCGGCAGTCGGCGGCGCTGCGCCGCAGCTGGGACTGGATCACGCAGCCAAGATCGGGGTAGTCGCCGCGCAGCTCGCGCACGATCCGCAAGGTCGCCTCGACGTGGGTGTGGTCCTCCATGTCGACGGTGACCGTCGTGCCGGCCGCCCTGGCCGCCACGCAGATCCGCTCGATGTTGGCGGCAGCCGTCTTCTCCCCGTGCTCGGGCAGGTGCAGGCCGAGCGCGGTGGGCTTGACCGAGACCTCCGCGCCGCCGTCCTGGCTGAGCCCGCCCGCCTCCAGCCTGCCGAGCAGCGCCACGTACTCCGCGGCGACGGCTGTCGCATGGTCCTGGCTGGTGGTGTCCTCGCCCAGGTAGTCGAGGCTGACCGCGAGCCCGCTGGCCTGCAGCCGGCGGGTGGCCTCCACCGCGGCGGCGGCGTCCTCACCGGCGACGTACCGGGCGACGACGTCGCGGGTGTAGGGGGCGGAGACGACCATCTGGCGCATCCGGTCGCTGGCCGAGGCGGCCAGCAGCGTGCGGCGCAGCACGGCGCACCACCTCCTCCCACGGTCCCGGGCCGCGTCCGGCGGCCCGCCCGCTGCCGGGAGCCAACGTTAGGGCATGCGCCGGCCGGCCTTCCAGCCAGCACCGGCCATAGTCCCGGGCCCGGGGTGGGCGCACGTCCCGTGCCGCGCCCGCGGGGCGGGTGCACCGCCCGTGCCTGGCGGGGGCGGACGCACCGCACGTGCCCGCTGCCCGGCCGGTCTCAGTCGCGGCGCGGCGCGAGCGCACCACGCGGGCGCTTGAGCGTGACCTTGACGTTCGCGCCCGTGTCCGGGGGGACGACCACCTCCTGGGCGGCGGGCACGCCACCGGCCCGCAGCGTCGCGTCGACCGGCACGGTCCGCTTGATCAGCGCCAGAGCGACCGGGCCCAGCTCGAAGTGGCGCGCGGCCGACCCGGTGAACCCGATCTCCGCGTCGCCCATCGTGACCGGGTCGCCGTGGGCGGGCAGCGTGGCCTCGCTCCCGTCGAGGTGCAAGAACACCAGCCGGCGCGGGGGATGCCCCAGGTTGTGCACCCGGGCCACGGTCTCCTGGCCCCGGTAGCAGCCCTTGGACAGGTGGACGGCGGTCTCGATCCAGCCCACCTCGTGCGGGATGGTCCGGCGATCGGTGTCCAGCCCCAGCCGCGGCCGGTGCGCGGCGATCCGCAGCGCCTCGTAGGCCTCCACCCCGGCCAGCCTCACCCCTCGCCGCTGGAGATCCGCGACGATGGCCGCGAGCCGGTCCCGCGGCACGATCACATCCATACCGAACGAATCCGCCAGCGTCGCCGCCGTGCCGTCCGGCGGCTCGCCTGCCGTGTCCGGGCCCATCAAGGTGATCAGCGCGAACTCGGCCGTCACATCCGCCGGGTCGACGCGGAGCAGGAAACGCATCGACTCCAGGAAGCCCAGCAGCGGCCCGGCCGTGCCCGGCTCGACGTGGATCCACACCGCGCTGCCGTCGTCGGTCAGGGTCAGGTGGTGCTCGACGTGCCCGTTCGGGCTCAGGACCAGCGCCTGCGTGGCCAGTCCTGGCGCCAGATCCTCGGTGTCCTGGGTGGTCAGGCTGTGCAGCCAGGACAGCCGGTCCTCGCCGGTGATCCGCAGCACGCCGTGATGCGACCGGTCCACCACGCCCGCCGCCCGGGCCAGCGCCCGCTGCTCCGCGAACGGGTCACCGTAGTGCGCGGCGACCCCTGCGTCGGGTCCCTGCGCCGGGACGGCTCCGGCGGTGGCCAGCAGCGGTGATTCCATGCCGTCAGGCTACGTGGTCGGGTGAGGCTACGCGGTCGGCTCAGGCTGCGCGGCCGGTTCAGGCGGCACTGCCGCCGCGGCGCCACGGTGCCTGGCACCGCCCGCCCCGGCGCCATGGTGTTTGGCGCCGCCCGCCCCGGCGCCATGGTGTTTGGCGCCGCTGGGCACGACGGCGCCGGGCAGCGTGTCACCGGGCCCGGCGCCGCGGTCACCGGCCCGGCAGGACTCACACCGTCCGAAAACAGTGAGATGACCCACGTCCGTTTGGAACCCATGGTGTTCGTCCAGGGCGGTCACCAGCGGCTCGACCGCGTCGGGCGCGACCTGGGTGATCCGGCCGCAGCTGGAGCAGACCAGGTGCACGTGGTCCGCCTCAGCCGCCAGATGGTAGCGGGGGGCTCCGTGGCTCAGATGGGTGTGGGTGACCAGGCCGAGCTGTTCCAGCAGCTCCAGCGCGCGGTAGATGGTGGAGATGTTCACCCCGCTGGCCGTCTGCTGCACGTCCGCCCAGATCTCCTCGGGCGTGGCGTGCTCGAGCTTGGTGACGGCCTCCAGCACCAGCTGCCGCTGGGGCGTGACGCGATAGCCGCGGGCCCGCAGCTCCTTGTCCCACGCCTGCGTCATGGCCCCGAGATTAGGGCATGCGGGCACCTCCCTGGGCCGCCGGCGGTCGGGGTGGCCTCCCTCTCTCCGCCGGTGCGCCCCGGCAGCCCGCCGGCCGGCGGGCCGGCAACCCTTTCCGCCGGTGCGCGCAGCGCCTGTCACCCGGCCGGCGAACAACTCGCTTGCCCTTCCCCAGCCACCTGACATAACCTGCGGCCAACGCGGGAAAGGAGGTGGTCCAACAGCATGCATAGCAGTAGGACTCGTGAGGTGGCTGTCAGCTAGCCGCCGTCCCGCCGGCGCACCGGCCGCGGTTTCGGCCCCGGGCGGTGCGATCACTGGCCGTCGCTGGCCCGCCCTCTGGGCGCGGCTGGCGTGCCGCAAGGCGGCGGCCGGCGAATACACGGCAGACACCGAGCCCCCGGGCTGACCGGCCTTGTCCAGCCGGTCCCCGTGTGGCCAGCCTCGCATCCCGCGGAGCTAGACGAGTGCGCGCCCGCGCGGCGGGCACGCGCTACCGCGGATGCGCGGCGCACGGCCATACGGGAGGCGCCCGGGGGTCTTAATTTCCCGGGGGTCTTGTACCCTGGCCGGCGGCTCAGGCCGTCGCGGTGCGCTTGAGCTGCGCCGACAGATGGGGCTGCAGGGGCTGGCCCACCGCGGCCATGTCGTAGGCGTAGGCCAGATCCGCGCCCACAAGCCCATACAGCCGGTGCCCGGCGGTCACCTCCTTGGCCGAGGCGGTGCGCGCCACAATGTCGGTCGCCATCTCGATCTTCGTCCCGGTCACCTCGCCCAGATAGATCTCGGTGATCCCGGTCGGGTGCGCGAGCAGGACCTCCACCTTGCCCTCGGGCTGCGGGCGCCAGAACCCGGTTTCCATTCCCAGCGGACGGCCCGGCACGCCCTCGTCGTCCAGCAGCCAGCTCCGGCTGGTGTAGATGAGGAAGGGCTTGCCGTTGTGGCTGAAGTTGATCTCCTGGCCGAAGTGGAAGCTCTCGATCGTCGGGTAACCGCCCACCCCGGCGCCCTCCCAGCGGCCGAGCAGGAACCTGAGCGGAGCCAGGTCGGGATGGGGCTCCGGCCCGTCGTCAGGCATCGGTGGGCTCACCGGCCTGGCCAGCTCCACCCGGCCCACCGGGCGGAGCCCAGCGGCTCACCCGGTACAGCCGCGCGGCGACGAACCCCGCCGCCGCCGCGACCACGGCGAACGCGGCTACCACCAGCACCCCGCTGATCATCCCTTGCATGCCCGAAGTGTACGCAGACCGCCACCGCGCACGCTCGCGGCGGCACCCGCGACATGCCGGCGCCGCGCCGGGCGGGCGGGACCGGCGGCGGCCGGCGGCGGCCATGGGCGGCTGGGCACCGCCATGCCCGATTTGCGGGCCCGTGTCCGGGCGCGGGTTTAGGGTTTCGTCCATGGCAGCCCACACCCTGGTCATCAAAGTTACTGCTGGCAAAGACGAACCCGAGCGGTGCGGCCAGGCCCTGACCGTGGCCGCGACGGCGATCGCCAGCGGCGTCGACGTGTCGCTGTGGCTGGCCGCCGAGGCCGCCTGGCTCGCGCTCCCGGGCCGCGCCGACGACATCGTGCTGCCGCACTCCCCGCCGATGGCGGACCTGCTGGCCGGCGTCGTGGCCGGCGGGCGGGTGACGCTCTGCACCCAGTGCGCCGCCCGGCGGGACATCGGCCCCGGCGACGTCATCGAGGGCATCAAGATCGGCGGGGCGGCGACCTTCGTCTCCGAGGTCACCGCCGACGGCACGCAGGCGCTCGTCTACTGACGCCCGGCCGAGAGTCAGGGGTCAGGCGGACCCGGCGGGGACGGCCGCGAGCCGCTGCTCACGGAGCCGCTGCGTCCATTCCTCATCGCCCGCCCGCAACGCCGGCAGCGGCCCGGCCGTCCAGGTCAGCAGCAGGTCGGCCAGGCCCGGGTTGCGCACCAGCACCGGGCCGTGCAGGTAGGTGCCGATCATCCGGCCCGCGCAGGCGCCCTCGGTGCCATCGCCGTTCCCCACCCCGGTCACGACCTTGGCCAGCGCCGCCACGCCCGGCCCGAGCTCGGTGACGCCCTGGTGGTTCTCGAATCCGGTGAGCCGCGGCACGCCCAGCGCGGGGGACACGTCGGCGAGGATCTCCCCCACCCCGCGCCGCTGGCCGCGCACGCTGCGGATGTTAAGTATCTCCAGGCCCGGCACCGGCTGGCCCTCCTCGCCGCCGAATTCCGTTCCGAGCAGCTGGTAACCGGCGCAGACGGCGAAGACGACCGCGCCGCCCTCGGCGGCGGCCGCCAGCCCGCCGTCGGCGCGCAGCCTGCGCGCGGCCAGGATTTGCGGCAGGTCCTCGCCGCCGCCCATGAGGTAGATGTCCCCCTGCCGGGGAACAGGCTGGTCGGCGTTCACCAGTACCGACTCGACGTCGATCCCGCGCAG
>Ga0075425_100005014_pt1 | contig 13713 bp, 8 predicted proteins | sample SoiMethybrSBSTD4_FD_75300 | JGI IMG/M metagenome (GOLD analysis project Ga0075425, IMG submission 75300) | Bulk soil microbial communities from a Populus tree surrounding site in Tennessee, USA - Soil MetaG P. TD hybrid SBSTD4 | ecosystem: Environmental > Terrestrial > Soil > Tree plantation...
CAGCTCCCATGACCAGCGTCAATCAGGTCCGCGCCACCTTTCTCGACTTCTTTGCCCGCAACGATCACGCCGTCGTTCCGTCCTCCTCGCTTGTCCCGCGCAATGATCCGACGCTGATGTTCACCTCGGCCGGCATGGTGCAGTTCAAGAACGTTTTCACCGGCCAGGAGACGCGTAGCTACAAGCGGGCCACCACGGCGCAAAAATGCGTGCGTGCGGGGGGCAAGCACAACGATCTCGACAACGTCGGCTACACCGCGCGCCACCATACGTTTTTCGAGATGCTCGGCAATTTCTCGTTCGGCGACTATTTCAAGGAGCGCGCGATCCCGCTCGCTTGGGACCTCGTGACGAGGGAGTATGGGCTCGATCCCAAGCGCCTCCTGGTCACCATCTATCACGACGACGAGGACGCCTACCGCATCTGGAAGAAGGTCACGGGCTTTGCCGATGAGAAGATCATCCGCATCGCCACCTCCGACAACTTCTGGGCCATGGGTGATACGGGGCCCTGCGGCCCCTGCTCGGAGATTTTCTTCGATCACGGCCCCAAGATCGCCGGCGGTCCGCCCGGCTCGGCGGAGGCGGACGGAGACCGCTTCATCGAAATCTGGAACCTGGTGTTCATGCAGTACGAGCAGCGCGGTCCCGGCGATCGCCTGCCGCTGCCGCGACCGTCGATCGACACCGGTATGGGACTTGAGCGCATTTCCGCGGTTCTGCAGGGCACGCACGACAACTACGAAATCGACCTGTTCAAGGCCTTGATCGCGGCCTCCGTGGCCGCCACCGGGGTCTCCGCCGATGGTGCGCACAAGGCCTCCCATCGCGTCATTGTCGATCACTTGCGGGCGACAAGCTTCCTGATCGCCGACGGCGTGCTGCCCTCCAACGAGGGACGCGGCTACGTGCTGCGCCGGATCATGCGGCGCGCCATGCGCCATGCCCATCTGCTGGGGGCGAAGGACCCGCTCATGTACCGCCTGGTGCCCGAGCTGGTGCGGCAAATGGGCGAGGCCTATCCCGACTTGGCGCGCGCGCAACCTCTGATCGCGGAGACCCTCAAGCTGGAAGAAACGCGCTTCCGCAAGACGCTCGAGAAGGGTCTCAGCCTGCTGTCCGAGGCGAGCGCGCGCTTGCGCGCCGGTGATGTCTTTGCGGGCGAGGTCGCCTTCAAGCTCTACGACACCTATGGCTTTCCGCTCGACTTGACCCAGGATGCCCTCAAGCCGCGCGGCATCAGCGTCGACCTTGCCGCCTTCAAGGAGGCCATGGAGCGCCAGAAGGAGGAGGCGCGCCGGGCCTGGAAGGGCTCAGGCGAGGCCGCCACCGAGACGATCTGGTTCGAGGTCAAGGAGAAGGTCGGGGCCACCGATTTCCTCGGCTACGACACGGAGACGGCGGAAGGTGAGGTGTGCGCCCTCGTCAAAGACGGCGCCGTGCGCCAAAGCTTGGGCGAGGGTGAGGAGGGCGTCATCGTCCTCAATCAGACCCCGTTTTATGGCGAATCCGGCGGCCAGGTCGGCGACCAAGGTCTCATTCGCGGTGCCAAAGGCGCCCTGTTCCGCGTGGCGACCACGCAAAAAAAGCTCGGCGATCTCATTGTCCACGTGGGCCGCGTCGAGAAGGGCACGTTCAAAGACGGCGATGCTGTCGAATTGAGCGTCGACCACGCGCGCCGCAGCGCCACGCGTGCCAACCACTCCGCCACCCACCTGCTGCACGAAGCGCTGCGCCAGGTGCTGGGAGCGCACGTGGCCCAGAAGGGCTCCCTCGTCGAGCCGGCGCGGCTGCGCTTTGATTTCTCGCATCCCAAACCGATGAGCGCGGCGGAAATTGCCACCGTTGAGAGCATGGCCAACGCCTACGTGCTGCAGAACTCTCCGGTCGAGACGCGCTTGATGGCGCTCGAGGACGCGCTCGAAACCGGGGCGATGGCCCTGTTCGGAGAGAAATACGGCGATGAGGTGCGGGTGGTCTCGATGGGCCTCGGCACCTCCGGCGCCAAGGCCAACAAAGCCTGGTCCGTGGAACTATGCGGCGGCACGCACGTAGCGCGGACCGGGGACATCGGGCTCATCAAGGTGACGGCGGAAAGCGCCAGCAGCGCCGGGGTGCGCCGCATCGAAGCGCTGACCGCCGACGGCGCGCGCGCCTACCTCTCGGAGCAGGATGGGCGCGTGCGCGAACTCGCCGGCGTGCTGCGCGCCAAACCGGACGAGCTTGTGGAGCGCGTGCGCGCCCTGCTCGAGGAACGCAAGCAGCTCGAGCGGCAGCTCGCCGACGCCAAGCGACAAATGGCGCTTGGCGGCGGCGCGGCGGCAGCCGGCAATGGCCATGCCGCGGCGGCACCGGCGATCCGCGCCGTCGGGGACGTGAAACTGCTGGCGCGCACGGTGATCGGGCTGAACCCCAAGGACCTGCGCGGGTTGATCGACGACGGCAAGAAGCAGATCGGTTCCGGGGTGGTGGCCATTATCGGGGTCAGCGAGGACGGCAAGGCGGGCCTTGCCGTGGGCGTGACCGACGACTTGACCAAGCGCATCAATGCCGTCGATCTCGTCAAGGTCGGCGCCGAAGCCTTGGGCGGCAAGGGTGGTGGCGGGCGCCCGGACCTGGCGCAGGCAGGCGGACCCGATGGTTCCAAAGCCGAATCGGCGCTAAAGGCCATCGAAGCGCGGCTCGCCGGCTGAGCGCCGGCGGCCGGCGGCCGCAGGGTCTTGATTTGCCGGCAGCCGCCGTTAGTTTGCCCGGCGCGTTCGAGACAACTTTGGACACGAGGCCATGGCCAAGCAAACGGCACAGCCCTGGACCGAGGCGCCGCTGACGGGGCGGCTCGTCCTCGCCGATGGCTGCGTCATCTCGGGGTACGGGCTGGGTGCCGTCGGCTCGGCCGTGGGCGAGGTTTGCTTCAACACGGCGATCACCGGCTATCAGGAGATCCTCACCGATCCCTCCTACGCAGGTCAGATCATCACCTTCACCTTTCCCCATATCGGCAATGTCGGCACTAATCGCGAGGACACCGAAACCTCCAACCTTGCCATGCGCTCGGGCGTGCGCGGCTGCGTGCTGCGCGCCGAGGTGACCGATCCCTCCAATTGGCGCGCGCTGGAACCCCTCGATCAGTGGCTGAAGGCACGCGGCATCATCGCCCTGACCGGCGTCGACACGCGGGCGCTCACCGCCCATATCCGCGAACACGGCATGCCGAACGGCGTGATCGCGCATGAGCCGTCCGGGCGCTTCGATCTCGAGGCGCTCAAGGCCGAGGCCAAGGCTTGGCCAGGGCTTTTAGGCCTCGATCTGGTGCCCGAGGTCACGGCCGGGCAGAGCTACACCTGGGAGGAGACGCGCTGGGTCTGGGGGCGGGGCTATGGTCGGCAAGCCGAACCCGAGCTCAACGTCGTCGCCGTCGACTATGGTCTCAAGCGCAATATTTTGCGCGCGCTCGCCAGCATTGGCTGCAAGGTCACCGTGGTTCCCGCCACCGCCACCGCGGCGGAGATCTTGGAGCGCAAGCCCGACGGTGTGTTCCTGTCCAATGGGCCGGGCGATCCCGCTGCCACCGGCGCCTACGCGGTGCCGCAAATCAAGAAACTGGTGGCGTCGGGATTACCCGTGTTCGGCATCTGCCTCGGCCATCAAATGCTGGGCCTGGCGATCGGGGCCAAGACGCACAAAATGCACCAGGGGCACCACGGGGCCAACCACCCGGTCAAGGACTACACCACGGGCAAAGTGGAGATCACCTCCATGAACCATGGTTTTGCCATCGATCGCGATAGCCTTCCCGCGCGTGCGGAGGAGACGCACGTTTCCCTGTTCGACAATTCCAATTGTGGCCTGCGCCTCAAGGATGCGCCGGTCTTTTCCGTGCAGTACCATCCCGAGGCCTCGCCGGGTCCCGAGGACAGCCACTATCTGTTTGTGCGCTTCGGCAACCTGATGCGCGAGCGCAAGGGCTTGCCGGCCCTGCCGGAACGCTGAGCCGGCGGCGCCCGTCGCCCTCGCAGCGGCGTGGCGCCGCTAACCCCCTCAATCCCTGAGCTATTCTTCAGGCCGGGTGGCCGCCTATAGCCAAGCCGGCGAGGCTGCAATATGAAGCGGGCCCATGCCCAAACGCACCGACATCAAATCGATTCTGATCATCGGCGCCGGGCCGATCGTCATCGGCCAAGCCTGTGAGTTCGACTATTCGGGGACCCAGGCCTGCCGGGCCCTGAAGGCGGAGGGCTATCGCATTATTCTCGTCAACTCCAATCCGGCCACCATCATGACGGATCCGGAGCTGGCCGATGCAACCTACATCGAGCCGATCACGCCGGACCTGGTGGCGGCGATCATTGAGCGCGAGCGCCCCGACGCCTTGCTCCCCACCATGGGCGGACAAACCGCACTCAACACCGCGCTCTCGCTCGCCAGTCAAGGCGTGCTCAAGCGCTTCGGCGTGGAAATGATCGGCGCCACCGCCGAGGCGATCGACAAGGCCGAAGACCGCCAGCTGTTTCGCGAGGCGATGACGAGGATCGGGCTCGCCACCCCCAAGTCGATGCTCGCCAACGCCAGCGAGCTCAAGCGGCAGGATCGCGCCGCGCATGCCGCGGCGCTGGCCAAGCTCGAGGCCCTGACCGAGCCCACGGCCGATCGGGAGCGCCGGCGCGCCGACTATCTGCGCCAGTGGAATGCCGGCACGCACGAGCGCCAAAAGCGCTACCAGGAGCAGGCGCTGCTCAAGGCCATGGAAGGCCTGCCCAGCATTGGCCTGCCCGCCATTATTCGGCCGTCCTTCACCCTGGGGGGCACCGGTGGCGGCATCGCCTACAACCGGGAAGAGTTTCGCGAGATCGTCGAGCGAGGCCTGCAGGCCTCGCCCACCACGGAGGTCCTGGTCGAAGAGAGCGTGCTGGGCTGGAAAGAGTTTGAGATGGAGGTCGTGCGCGATCGGGCAGACAATTGCATTATCGTCTGTTCGATTGAGAACGTCGATCCGATGGGTGTGCACACCGGTGACAGTATCACCGTGGCGCCGGCGCTGACGCTGACCGACAAGGAATACCAGGTCATGCGCAATGCCTCCATTGCGGTGTTGCGTGAAATCGGCGTGGAGACCGGCGGCTCGAACGTGCAGTTCGCGGTCAACCCGGAGGATGGACGCCTGGTGGTGATCGAGATGAACCCACGGGTGTCGCGTTCCTCCGCGCTGGCCTCGAAAGCCACGGGCTTTCCCATCGCCAAGGTCGCCGCCAAGCTTGCCGTCGGCTACACGCTCGACGAACTCGAAAACGACATCACCGGCGGCGCTACCCCGGCCTCCTTCGAGCCCACCATCGACTATATCGTCACGAAAATTCCGCGCTTCGCCTTCGAAAAATTTCCCGGCGCAGAGCGCACGCTGACAACCTCGATGAAATCCGTGGGCGAAGTCATGGCGATCGGCCGGACCTTTGCCGAGAGCCTGCAGAAGGCGCTGCGGGGGCTGGAAACGGGTCTCACCGGCCTCGATGACATTGAGTTGTGGGGGCTCGGCCGAGGCGACGACAAGAACGTCGTGCGTGCTGCGCTGGGGACGCCCACGCCGGACAGGCTGTTGAAGGTCGCGCAGGCGATGCGCCTCGGCTTCGATCACGAGCAGATCTATGCCTCTTGCCGGATCGATCCCTGGTTTCTCGCCCGCATCCAAGAAATCGTCGACATGGAAGCGCGCTTAAGGGCACACGGCCTGCCGCAGGGTCGCGAGCCATTGCGCGCGCTGAAGGCGATGGGATTTTCCGACGCCCGGCTGGCCAAGTTGGCGGGCTTGAGCGAGGTGGATGTACGCAAGCGCCGCGCCGAGCTCGACGTGCGCCCGGTGTTCAAGCGCATCGATACCTGCGCTGCCGAATTTGCTTCGCCGACCGCCTACATGTACTCGAGCTACGAGCGCGGTTTGTTCGAGACGCCCGTCGATGAGGCGCGACCCTCAGCGCGCGACAAGGTGATCATCCTCGGCGGGGGCCCCAATCGCATCGGGCAGGGGATCGAGTTCGACTACTGCTGCTGCCATGCCTGCTTTGCCCTCTCGAAGGCGGGCGTGGAGACCATCATGGTCAACTGCAATCCGGAAACCGTTTCCACCGACTACGACACCTCCGACCGCCTTTATTTCGAGCCGCTGACGGCCGAGGACGTGCTGGAGATCATCCGCGTCGAGCAGTCGGCGGGCCGCTTGAAGGGGGTGATCGTGCAGTTCGGCGGTCAGACACCGCTCAAGCTGGCGCGCTCGCTGGAGGAGGCCGGCGTGCCGATTCTCGGCACCTCGCCGGAGGCGATCGATCTGGCGGAGGATCGCGACCGCTTCAAGGCGCTGATCGAGCGCTTGCGCTTGATGCAGCCGGAGAGCGGTATTGCCCGCACGCCCGCGGAGGCGCGCACCGTGGCCGACCGCCTCGGCTATCCCGTGGTGATCCGTCCCTCCTACGTGCTCGGCGGTCGCGCCATGGAGATCGTGGCCGACAGCAGCGAGCTCGATCGCTACATCGCGCGGCTATCCGAGACGCTGGATCAACCCAGCGACTTGGCCGTTTCGGCGGCCCGGCCACTGCTCGTCGATCGCTATCTGAGCGGCGCCATCGAGGTTGATGTCGATTGCCTCAGCGACGGCGCCAGCACCTTCATCGCCGGCATCATGGAGCACATCGAGGAGGCGGGCATCCATTCCGGCGACAGTGCCTGCTCGCTGCCGCCGCATTCGCTCGACTCGGCCCTGTTGGTGCGACTGGAAAAGCAAACCCGCGACCTGGCCCTCGCGCTCAACGTTGTGGGTCTCATGAACGTGCAGTATGCCGTCAAGGACCGCGCCATCTACGTGCTCGAGGTCAATCCCAGAGCCTCGCGTACGGTACCGTTCGTTGCCAAGGTGATCGGCAAGCCGATCGCCGGCATCGCCGCACGCGTCATGAACGGGGAGGCGCTCGCAACCTTTCGGCTCAAGCCCGTGAAGCTCACGCATGTGGGCGTGAAGGAGGCGGTGTTCCCGTTCGCGCGCTTTCCCGGCGTCGACCCGATCCTCGGCCCGGAAATGCGCTCCACCGGCGAGGTCATGGGGATCGACCACGACTACGCTCTGGCTTTCGCCAAGAGCCAGCTCGGTGCGGGCAACGTGCTGCCCCTCAAAGGCAGCGTCTTCGTCTCCTTGCGCGACCAGGACAAGGAGGAGATCCTGGGCGCCATGCGCGACTTGAGCGAGCTTGGCTTTCGCATTCTGGCGACGCGGGGAACCAAGCGGGCGCTCGAGGCGCACGGCATTGCCTGCGAGCAGGTGAACAAGGTCCTGGAAGGCAGGCCCCATATTGTCGATCTCATGAAAAACGGCGAGGTGCAGCTCGTCTTCAACACCACCGAGGGGGCAAAAGCCCTCGCCGATTCCAAGGATATCCGGCGGACCGCCTTGCTCAACCACATCCCATACTATACAACTTTAGCTGGCGCACTTGCCGCGACTGAGGCCATTCGGGCGCTTGTGGCGGGCAGTCTTTCAGTTGCGCCGTTGCAATCCTATGTAACCCAAGCATCCTGAGGATGTCGTGGCCGCCGCTTCTATCAGGGCTGGCCAAACCCAGTAGACTGAGTGAGACTGTAAGGTGGTGCCGGCGGCAGGCCGGGCACCCGCTATTTGTGAATGTGAGCCTAGGCCATGGAAAAAGTGCCGATGACCGTTGACGGGTTCAAGAAGCTCGAAGCGGAGTTGCATCGCCTTAAGGTTGAGGAGCGTCCGCGCATTATTCAACAGATCGCGGATGCGCGCGAGCACGGCGATTTGGCCGAGAACGCCGAGTACCATGCCGCCAAAGAGGCCCAGGGGCTCAACGAAGCAAAGGTGGCTGAGCTGGAAGACAAGCTCGGCCGCGCCGAGGTGATCGACACCTCCAAGCTGTCGGGGACGACCGTCAAGTTCGGCGCCACGGTGACCTTGGAGGACGAGGATTCCGGCGACAAAGTCAAGTACATGATCGTGGGCGAACACGAAGCCAACGTGCGCGAGGGCAAGATTTCCATTGCCTCGCCGATTGCTCGGGCCTTGATCGGCAAGGTCAAGGGCGACAGCGCGGAGGTCACGACCCCGCGCGGCAGCCGCAGCTATGAAATACTCAAGATCGAGTATAAGTAGAGAACGTTCCACCAAACCGTGCTCTGGCGTGGCGACAAGCCCATGGGCCTTGTCGCTTCCAGGCCGCGCTCCGCGCAGCCAAGCTATGCCCTTGCGTGATCGGGCTTGATCCGGAGCCGTGAAGCGCACATACTTTTCCACGATATTGACGAGCGACTGTTATGGCGCGCGGTATTTTCTGCGCTAAGCTGGGGGTTCGGCTTAGGGGGATGTAGGCGCGTTAGCCGAAAGCGAGAGATGGGGAAGCTTTCGTCATTTTTTCGGGGTCGCCGGCGTGTGGGCTGGCTGGGGTTGAGCCTGGGCCTGGCCGCCGCCGTGCTGATCGTTGACGTTGCGAACGCCCGACCGCGCAAGCGCGGGGACGACGGTCCCTGGGACTACGGCGGGCGGGATGCCGTTTCCTCCCGCGGCAATTCGGACAATGGTCCGCGAAGCTCCTCCGACGGCGCCACCAGCGCGCGTGCCACAAACTCTTCGAGCGGCGGCGGCAACGCCTCGGCGCCCGCCCGGCGTGATAGCGACAAAGACAGCAACGACAAGAACGACAAGACAAACGACAAGAACGACAAAAACGACAAAAACGACAAAAACGACCGCAAGACGAACGACGACGACGACGATGGCCGCAGCGCCCCGCAACGGGACGCCGGCAAGGGCTCGCCCAAAAGCTCCGGCGGTGGCAAGGCCGACGATCCCGACCCGCCGAAGACCGTGGTCGAGATGTTCCAACGCATGTTGAACAGCCCGGGCAATTCCGGGCCGTCGAACGATGGCAAAGGCGCCAATCGCGGCGACGATGACCGCCCGTCCCCGGCCAAGCCGGGCGACGGCGATAAGAGCGCCAAGAGCGCCAGCGCCCCCAAGGCCGATGCGCCGCCGGCGCCGGCCCGGAGCGCGGCCAGCGAGGGCGTAACCAAGCGCGCCCAGCAAAGGGCAAGCGCGCCCGCGCTCGGGTGGTTGCGTGATACGCGCGCAACCGACCTCTTCCGGCGTGATGAAATTCTTGTCGTCAATGCCTCGCGTTCGGCGATGGGGCAGTTGAACTTCGCCCATGTCGAAACCATCACCACGACAACCTCCAGCATTTCGAGGTTCGTCGTGCCCGATGGCTTGGACGCCATCTCCGCGCGCCAGCTCCTGCGCGAGCAAATGCCAAGCCTGGCATCGGCCTTCAACTATGTGTACCGGCCCTACGTGCCGGCGACGGAGGGAAGCGGCTACGCGCCAGCCCTCGGTCAGCCGATCCGGCCGTCCTCGGCCAAGGGCTGCGCCGCCGATCGCTGCTATGGTCCGGGCCTCGTCAACTGGGTGCCCGATCCCACCGCCTGCACCGTCGAGATCGGCGTCGGTGTGATCGACACGGGCTTCGACAATCAGCACCCCGCTTTCAAGGATCGCCACATCAACTGGAGTACGGTGCTCGAAGGCGAGCATGTTGCCGTGCAGGCTTGGCATGGCACCGGCGTACTCGCGCTGCTCTCGGGACATCCGCAGAGCAGCACGCCCGGGCTCATCCCCAACGCGACGTTTACCGCCACCAATACCTTCTATTCGGATGGCAATGGCCAGCCCGCCACCGATACGACCACCCTCGTTAAGGCGCTGAAATTGATGGAGACCTACAAGGTCAAGGTCGTCAACCTGAGCCTTGCGGGCCCGCAGGACGCCGTGCTGCACAAGCAGATCAAGGATATGAGCGAGACCGGTGTGTTGTTCGTGGCGGCGGCCGGCAACGGCGGGCCGTTCGCGCTGCCGAGCTATCCCGCCGCCTACCCGGAGGTCATTGCGGTGACCGCCGTCGATCGCAACCTCGTGGGCTACCGGCATGCCACGCGCGGGCCGCACATCGACCTGGCCGCCCCGGGCGTCGATGTCTGGACTGCACTGCCGGACAAGCGTGAGGGACCGCAGACCGGGACGTCGTTCGCTGTGCCTTATGTCACGGCAGCCGCTGCCGCGGTCTACCCCAAGGACGAGCTCCGCTATAGCGGCCGCCCACTCGATCCGAAGCGAGCCGTGCTGAGCCGCCTCACCACCCGCGATCTGGGCCCGGAGGGCCGCGATTCCATCTACGGACAGGGTTTGCTGCAGGCGCCCGCCAAGTGCGCCGACAAGTCGGGCCCGCAGGCGGGCGCCGTCGAGGTCAGTTCTGCCTGGTCGCCGACGCTCCAGCCGGTGGTGCAGCCGGCCGAGACGGGGGCGAGCGGGGGCCTGATGTCGCTAACGCCATCGGCGGAAGTGCGTTGGCCGGGGGTGGTCCAACACCTCTCCTTCCAGCCAGACAAATAACGGCTCGCTCGGTTGACGGGGAGCCCGTTGCGCGGTGCCCCTTCGTGCGGCAGTCTGGGCCGCAGCGGTTTGGTTGAGACCCCAGCCCATTCAGGGGGCTGCGCCCCGCCCCCGTTGGTGAGCGATCAACGCGGCCGTTGCCATCCGCCCGCTAGCAAGCGCTTTTCGTCGGCAGGCAACAGGACCACGCCCTGCATCAGCTTGCCGAGCGCGCTCTCGAGACTGGGCGCGCCGGCCTTGTCCTCGCCCGCCGGCGCGTAGCCGCTTGCCGGCGGGGCGGCGGTGAGGACCGCCTGGGCCTTGACCTGCCATGCCCCGTCGCGGTCGCGGCAGGCAATACCTGCAAGGCGGGTTTCATCGGCCCGCGTCAGCTCGTACTGGCGGCACCAGGCCTGCTCTTTACTCAAGAACGTGCCGGTGGGTTTGAGGCTGGCGAGATAGCTCGAAACATTGCTTTCGCTCGCCTCCAGCGCGCGCTGAAATTGGGGAGAGCTCGCGAGCCCTTGCGCGCCCGCGTCGGCGAGCTGCGGGCGCAGGGGGGAAGCTGTGTTGAGCTGCCAGGCCAGCGTGGCAACGACGAGCGCGGCAAGCCCGGCCAGCGACCAGGCGGGCAGGCGCCAATGCTCCGCCCATTTGGGCTCGATGGAGCGCAAGGAAAAAAGCCACCAGCGTTCCCCCGCGCCTTTCGGCTTAGCCTCGGCCAGCAGCCGCAGCAAACGATCGGGAATGGGCGGCAGCCGATCGAACGGGGCGGCGAGCCCGCGATTGGTGATGATATAGCTCTCGAGCTTTTCCAACAGCGCCGGATCCCGCAGCAAGGCTTGGCGCACCAACGGGCGCAAATGGCGCGGCAGTACGCCGTCGGCATAGGCCATGAGATCGGCATCGGAGATATGGGTCATAGCCGCGTCCCTGCTTTTGTTGGGGTAAGACGTGCGTTGGCGGGCAGAGCCGGCGCTGGACGGGGCCGCTCTGCGGGGATTGTGGGCTCGAGGCGCTCATGCAACTCGCGGCGAGCGCGTGCCAGGCGGCTCATCACCGTGCCAATGGGCGTACCCGTGATTTCGGCGGCCTCCTTGTAGGAGGCCCCATCGATGCAAACCAACGCCACCAGGACCTGCTGTTCCGGAGAAAGGTCCGTCATGGCCTCGAGAACGGCCTCCAGCGTCAGGCGGCCTTCCACGACGCTGCGGCCATCCTGACCAGGGACCGCTTCGACGATCTCGGGGTCCGACAGCTCCGAGCGATGCTTGCGGGCCCGCGTGCGGTCCAGCCACAGATTTTGCGCGATGCGATACATCCAACTGTCTAATCTGCTACCGGGCTGCCACTGATCCACGCGCGACAACGCACGCAAGCATGTCTCTTGAACAAGATCGTCGCCTTGGTCCAAGTCCCCCGTGAGAGCGACGGCAAATCGCCTAAGTCTCGGAAGGAACTCGACCATTCGGGTGCGGAACTCGTCCGTCACGCGCGCTGTCTCCCCGCGGGTCGGGGATCTAACGCCTGACGGCGGCCTTTATTCTCCTAAGTGGGAAAAACAACTCGAGCGGTGTGGCATAAACCACTCGGGTCCTGGGTCAGACGCCCTCCTGGTGCGTCCGCGCCTGGGCCACGGGCACGCCGGGCTCAAACTTGACCCGGCGGATCACCAGCGTGGTTTTGACGCTGGCCACGTTGGGGGCCGCGGTCAGCTCCTCGATCACGAAATCCTGGAAGGCCGTCAGGTCTGGGGCTACGCACTTGAGCTGGAAATCGCTCTCACCGGACAGCATGTAACACTCGCGCACCAGCGACCACGCCAGGACGCGGTTCTCAAAGGCACGCAGATCGGGCTCGGATTGGCTATGCAGACCCACCATGGCGAAGGCGATCACTTCAAAACCGACGCTCTTCTCGTCGAGGACGGCGAAATAGCCGGCAATCATGCCGGCTTCTTCCAGCGCCCGCACGCGGCGCAGGCAGGGCGGCGGGGAAATGCCGACCTTGCGCGCCAGTTCGACGTTGCTGACCCGCCCATTGGCTTGCAGCTCCTTGAGAATGCGCCAGTCGATGGCGTCGAGGCGGACACGCATGGCATCAGGGCTCCAAGCAACCCGGCGAAGTGTTCCGCCAAAGCAGCCGCCGGCGCAACGTCGTTTTCCCCCGCGCCCGGCGGGCCGCGGCAAATTGGGGGAGGCCTGGCATGACCGCGCGGCCGGCGACCGCGGGACGGCGCGGCTGGATCATCAGCGACGGCAAGCGCGGCAACGAGGTGCAAAGTGGCGGCGTGTTCGAGGCCTTGGGCCTCGTCAGCGAGATCAAGCTGGTCGAGCCTAGAGGCTTGTGGCGGCTGCTCTCGCCCTGGGGACCCGTCAGCCCGTCCGAGCAGTTCGGTGGCCCGCAAAGCCCGTTTCGGCCGCCGTGGCCCGACTTTGCGATTGCGGTGGGACGCTTGACGACCCCCTACATTCGCGCGCTCAAGCGCAAGGCCGGGTTGGGGACCTATACCATCATCCTGCAGGACCCGAAGGTGAGCGCAGCGGCGGCCGATCTGTTCTGGGTCCCCGAGCACGACGTGCGCCGCGGCCCCAATGTGGTGACGACCTTGACCGCCCCACATGGTTTTTCTGAGCGCACCCTATCGGCTCTGAGGCAGCATCTGCCGCCGGCGCTGGCAGCACTCCCCAGCCCGCGGGTTGCGCTTTCCCTCGGCGGACCCAATGGCGACTATCGCTACGGCGCCGAGGGCATGGAGCACCTTGGAAGTGCGCTGCGCTCGCTGGCCGCCTTGGGGGCGGGGCTGATGATCACGCCGTCGCGGCGCACCCCCGCCGCCGTTCTCGCCAGCGTCCAGGCGGCGGTCAGGGGCCTCGCCGCCTGGGTCTGGGACGGGGAGGGCGACAATCCCTATCCCCACTTCCTGGCGCATGCCGACGCCTTCATCGCGCCCGCCGATTCCATCAACATGACCGGGGAGCCGTGCGTGACCGGGCGGCCCGTTTTCGTCTTCAATCCCGGCGGCGGCTCGCCGAAATTCGACCGCTTTCATCGGGCGCTGGAACGCTACGGCGCGACGCGCCCGCTGCCTCGACATTTCGACCGCTTGCAGACGTGGAGCTATCGGCCGCTCAACTCGGCCGAGACGATCGCCGCGGAGATCGCGCGGCGCTGGAGCAAGCGCAAGGAGATGTTGGGCCCGACGCTGGGGCGCCGGATGCCGTGACGCCGGCCAGGGCGCCAGGCGCCGCTTGGCGCTATTGACGGGCGGCGCGTTTGGCCGGATATGCAACCGG
>Ga0075425_100005015_pt1 | contig 13713 bp, 11 predicted proteins | sample SoiMethybrSBSTD4_FD_75300 | JGI IMG/M metagenome (GOLD analysis project Ga0075425, IMG submission 75300) | Bulk soil microbial communities from a Populus tree surrounding site in Tennessee, USA - Soil MetaG P. TD hybrid SBSTD4 | ecosystem: Environmental > Terrestrial > Soil > Tree plantation...
CGGCAGCTTCGGCAAAATTGTGTGTCGCGAGCAGAATGGCTATTCCGCTTTGCGAAAGCTCCTGCATGAGGTCCCAAAGCCGCGTTGCCGCCGCAACGTCGAGGCTGCGTGAAGGCTCGTCCAGCAGCAAGACTTGCGGACGCTTGAGCAGAGCGCGCGCGATCGCGAGGCGCTGGTGCATGCCAGAAGAGAATTTCATGACCTGCTTCCCGGCGGCATCAGCGAGGCCTACTTCGAGTAGAGCGTGTTCCGTGCGCGTCCGGCACTCGTTTCCGGGTATATCTTCCAGTGCGGCGAAAAATTCCAGGTTTTCTCGCGCGGTCAGGCGGGGAAAAAACGACCTTTCTGATGCAAGCGCAAACCCTACGCGCCTGCGCACGGCTTGTCCGGCGGAGCGTGTCTCAAATCCGGCAACGGTTACGCGGCCTGAATCCGGCAGCAGCAGAGGCGAAACCAACTTCAGCGTGGTGCTTTTCCCGCTGCCATTCGGTCCCAGCAGGCCAAGAATTTCTCCCGCTCCCAGCTCGAAAGAAACATTGCTCAAAGCATGGACTTCTTCCCTGACGCAGCGCGTTAACAACGCCCGCTGGCAAAAGATCTTAGTGACGGATTCAAGTGCAACCGCGTTCATTGGTGCAATGGGAGTTACTTCTGTAAATAGCATTCGCTGTATGAAGATTCTAAGTACGTACTGCGGAAGAGATACGAGAAGAATTACCGGCGGACATAGTTAGTTCATAGCCCGAATGGCAGATTCTGCGCACCTCACGATGACAGCCCACCCACAAAGCGAGGCTGACTTCTCGCGCGAGTTTGACCTGCTATTCGCTTGCTGCCGGCCCACTCTCGACCGCGAGAAAATTTCAGAGGCGCTGGCTGCTTCTTTTTCGTGGGAAGCCGTGTTGCGCCTCGCTGACCATCATCGGGTTATGCCCGCGCTATATCAGGCACTGCACAGGTGCGAGCACGTCCCTGGCAGCATTCAAACGGCGCTGCAGACTCGTTTTCAGGCCAACTCGGTCAAGGCATTACGGTTCTCGGCGGAACTGGCAAGAATCTCGGATGCGTTTCGGAAGAGCGGTTTGGAGGTGCTGGCACACAAGGGCCCGGCGCTCGCGCAGTTCTTGTACGGTGACGTCGCACTTCGGCAATATGGTGATTTGGACCTGCTGGTCCAGCCAAACGACGTGCCTGGAGCAATTGCCAGGTTGCGCCAAGTTGGCTACGAACCGCAGTTGCAGCTTTCGCCGCGTCAGGCACGCGCGTACCTGGCTTCGGGATACGAGTACGTGTTCGGACTCCGAGGTCAGAAAAACCTGGTGGAGTTACAGTGGCAAATAGTGCCGTACTTCTACTCGGTAAACTTCAATCTCGAGGCGATGTTTAAACGATCGATCGGGCTCGCGGTTGAAGGAGTCCGCATGCAAGTGTTATGGCGGGAAGATTTGATGCTGGCTCTGTGCGTTCACGCGGCGAAGCATGGTTGGGCGCAACTGGGTATGCTGCGGGACATCGCAGCGCTGGCGGCCTCCGGAACTTATTGGCACCAGGTTTTGGCCGCGGCCCGGTCAGTTGGAGCGCACAGGATGGTTTGCATTTCGATGCTGCTGGCTGAACGGCTTGGCTGCGTGCTTGCACCGGACATGGGCTCTGCGGACGAGATTCGGCCCGCTAAAGCCATCGCCGATCGGTTGATCTCCAGACTGGTTGCGGGCGAGCAAGTCAATCCGGACTCATTTCGCTATTTTTACGATTGGTGGCGATACCGCGAGCGCTGGCGGGATCGCGAGCGCTTCATTTCCCGGCTGGCCCTGACTCCGAGTGTGGGAGAGTGGCAGAGCGTCGGACTGCCTGATGCGCTGTTTCCGCTGTATCACGCAGTCAGAATCGGCCGGCTCAGCTGGCGTGGACTGAGCAAAACGATCTTCCGAAGCACACCTGTGGAGACGTAGCTTCGCCCAGACGTTTACCTTTGCACCGTGCTTCGGAACGCTTCCTGAAGAACCTCTGCCAAGTGCAGTGCACGGCGTCCGGTGCACTGCTCGATCTGCTCACGGCAACTGAAGCCATCGGCGATGATGACAGTATCTTGGGTTGCACGGCGAACTGCCGGCAGCAACTCAAGCTCTCCAATTGCAATCGAGACGTCATACTTTTCTTTCTCGAAGCCGAATGCCCCAGCCATGCCGCAGCAACCCGGTGCGGGCATCTCGTAAGCAATGCCTATTCGTTTCAGAACGGATTCTTCGTCGTTCATCTTCATGATGGACTTGTGGTGGCAATGGCCGTGCACAAGGGCTCGGCGTGCGAGCGACGGCAGTTGAAAACCCTGTGCCTTCTGCTCCAGGAATTCACTCAACAGGAAGACCTGCTGAGAAAGCTTTCGCGCACGCTCATCGTCGGGAAAGAAATTGAGCATTTCATCTCGAAAAACTGACGCGCAGCTGGGTTCGAGCACTATGACCGGAGTTTCTTGCGCAATTTCGGGCGCCAGAAGATCGATCGAATTCCTCAGCAGCCGCTCCGCGCGGTCGAGCATGCCGAAGTCGTAAAGTGGGCGGCCGCAACACACGCTGGCTTTGGGAACTCGCACCTGCCATCCCGCAGCTTCGAGACCTTCAACCGCCGCGATCGCGGTCTCGGGATGGAAATAGTTGTTGAAGGTGTCAGGCCAGAGGAGAACTGTGCGCGCTCCGATGTTCTCTGCTCGTGTGGGTCGGACACTCTTGTCCGACCGGTTCGAGAACCAGTTGCGAAAGTTTCGTTTCGCTATTGCGGGAATCCTCCGATTCCCATGGACGCCAACGAGGAACTTAGTCAAATCGCTCAATAACGGGGCTCGCGCAAAAAGATTCGACATCCAAGGCGCAACTGACGCAAGCCGCGCCCAGCGGTCGATTTGGCCGAAAGCATGGTGGCGCAGCGGACGTGTTCGGCCTTGGAAATGATGCGCCAGAAATTCAGCCTTGTAGGTTGCGACGTCGACGTTCACCGGGCAGTCGCTCTTGCATCCTTTGCACGAGAGGCATAAATCGAGTGCCGATTTCATGTGCTCATCTCGCCAGCCGTCGCGAATGACCTCGCCGCGGGTCATCTCCCAGAGCAGATGGGCTCGGCCGCGCGTCGAGTGCTCCTCGTCGCGAGTCACGCGGAAGCTCGGACACATCACACCGCCTTCGTATTGCCGGCACTTGCCTACGCCTACGCAGCGCAAAGACGCTTCGGCGAGGCTGCCGTGATCATGCGGGAACTTGAAGTGGGTTTCAGGCTGCCAAGGCGCGTGATTCACTCCCAGACGTAAGTCGTCTACCATCCGATTCGGGCGGACGACTTTGCCCGGATTCATCTTCCATTGCGGGTCCCATAGCGATTTGAACTTTTGAAATGCTTCCACCAATTCCGGCCCAAACATCTTCGGCAGAAGTTCGGCGCGGGCCTGCCCGTCGCCGTGTTCGCCAGACAACGAACCGCCATACGAGACGACCAGGTCGGCGGCTTCATCCATGAATCTGCGGAATTTCTCAATGCCCGCGTGCGATTCGAAATCAAAACTCATGCGATTGTGGGCGCAGCCGTCGCCGAAGTGGCCGTAAACGACACAGCTGTAGCCGTATGCATTCGTAAGCTTGCGAAACTCACGGAGATATCCGCCAAGTTTTTCGGGAGCAACGGCTGCATCTTCCCAGCCTTCCCAGGTGGGCGGTTCTCCCGGCACGCGAGAAACCGCGCCCAGAGCCGATTCCCGAATGTCCCAAACTTTGCGCGCCTGAGTCTGATCAGAAAGCAGGCGAAAGGACGCTCCGCTGCCTAAGCTCTTAATCAGTCGGCGAGCCTGCGAGTCCGCGGCAGGAAGGCTATCGCCGCCAAACTCGGCGAGCAGCCATCCGCCGCCCTTGGGAAGCAGTGCCAGTCCTTCGGGGTTCATCTTCTTGCGTCGGGTGAAGTCAATCAGAAGGCCGTCCATGCCTTCAAGACCGATGGGACCATGCGACAAAACTTCGGGAACCAGGTCTGCTGCTTCGAAGACGTCGCTGCAGCCGACGGCGAGCAACACGCGCGCTTGCGGACTTTCCACCAGGCGGCAAGTCACTTCCAGGACCGTGACGCACGTCCCTTCTGAGCCGACCAGGGCGCGCGCTAGGTGAAAGCAATTTTCAGGTAACAGAAAATTCAGGTTGTAGCCGGAGACGCGGCGAGGAATGTTGGGGAATTTTTGGCGAATCAGATCACCATATTGATCCCGAATTGCTTTCAATCCGTCGTAGATCTCAGCGCGCCGGCCACCTTCGTGAATTACGGCTTCCAGTTGTCGTTCATCCGTAGCTCCCACGCGAAGAAGAACGCCGTCATAGGTGAGAACTCCGAGTTCCTCAATGTTGGATTCGGTTTTCCCAGCCATGATCGAGTGCACGCCGCAGGAGTTGTTACCCACCATGCCGCCGATCGTGCAGCGGCTGTGGCTTGCGGGATCCGGGCCGAAGGTGAGCTTGTGCTGTTCCGCGGCGGCACGCAGGTGATCGAGGATGACTCCTGGTTGTACGCGTGCGATGCGCCTCTCGGGGTCGAGTTCCAAGATTTGCGCCATGTATTTCGAGAAGTCGAGGACGACGGCAACATTGCAGCATTGGCCGGCAAGCGAAGTTCCGCCGCCGCGGCAAAGCAAAGGCGCGCCGCGTTCGCGGCAAGTTGACACTGCGGCGATGACGTCATCGTTATCTCGCGGAATTACGACGCCGATGGGAATCTGCCGGTAGTTTGAGCCGTCGGTTGCGTAGAGAGCGCGGCTGCCGTTATCGAAACGGACTTCGCCACGAATGTGGCGGCGGAGAGATGCTTCAAGCGCGGCGGAGTCAATGCCCGGAGGCATGAGTAAAGATAGCACTCAGCTGTAGACACGAAACATGTGGCACAGGCGGCCCGCCTGTAGGGAAGAAGCAAAAGCGGCTGATTCGTACCACCTGGACAGGCGAGCCGCCTGTCCCACACAAGCCGAAGCTCAGACCATACGAACAAGATCCGAAGAGGAAGGAACCAGCAACCCCTGCGGCCGCGAAGAATAATCAGTCAGGCTCAACACCAGCAGCAACAGCAGCCAGAACACTGCAGCCAGCAGGATGGCCTTGGTCATCTTCTCGCTGGTGTATTTGACGTGCATGAAGATGAGGACAACGACGGAGGCCTTAAAGGTCGCGATCCCCAATGCCACAACTGTGTTGAACTTACCGAGGTCAACGGTTGCCACCCACGCCGTGAGTACCGTGCAAACGATCAGGATTGCCCAGATCAAGATGTAAAGTCGGGCGGGAACGATATGTTCGGAGTGTTCGGACATAGCTTAGGCTCCTGGCCTCCGATCAATCAGGTAGAGCAACGGGAACAGGTAGATCCATACGATATCTACGAAGTGCCAATACAATCCTGCAATCTCTAGAGGGGTGTGATACTCGGGCGTAAATCGACCTTTGTGCGCCATCCATAAAATCACAATGAAAATGCCAACGCCGACGATCATGTGGATCGCGTGCATTCCGGTCAGGGCAAAATATAATGAATAGAAAATTTTCGTGTGCTGCTGGATTTCCTCCTGCCTCTGACGCAGCTTTACCGGATCGTTTTGGACCTCATCTATTCCAAGCAGGGCTTCGTTGCCTTTAACTATGTTCCCTTCGCCGCTGATCACGTTGTAGTCAAACGTTGGTATGTGGTGTTCCTTGTACTTATTGCCCCATTCGTAGGTCTTGATACCCAAAAATGACAAGCCGAACACAAGAGTCCAGAACAGCAACCGCACTTGCTGCTTGTGCTTGCCGAGCTGAGCGGCGCGAACTGACATAGCTACTGTCAAGCTGCTGCAGATCAGGACAACCGTGTTGAAGGTGCCAACTTTCAGATCCAGGGTCCTGCTCGCCGCCGCAAACTCCGGAAAATACCACCGGCGATAGATGAGATACGCGCAGAACATTCCCCCGAAGAACATGATTTCCGTGCCCAGGAACCACCACATACCGAGCGAGGCAGCATTGCGCTGCTGCTCGACGTCGGCAAAGTGGTGCCGCAGTTCGGGACGGTCTTCGTGTTCAGCGTGTTCCAAGACCGCTGGGCTATCGCTCAAGTGTCACCTCTTCGGGCAGCGGCATCTTGTCATAGGCGTAAGCTTCTTCGGTCACAACCGGCGTTTCGTCAAAGTTGAATGTCGGTGGCGGCGAGGAAGTCGTCCACTCGAGGCCAGTCGCCTTCCACGGATTGTCCTCCGCCGGCGCGCCGTAGCGCAGCGACCACAGTAGATAAACCAGCGGCAGCAGATATCCAACCGCGAGAATAGTCGCGCCGGCTGTCGAAAGCACATTCAGCACCTGATATTCCGGCGGATACTGCCAATACCGGCGCGGCATGCCCAGATAACCGAGGATGAATTGCGGGAAAAACGTCAGGTTGAAGCCGATGAAGACGATCAAGGCTGCGAGTCTTCCCCAAGCCTCCGGATACATGCGGCCGGAGATCTTCGGCCACCAGAAGTGTATCCCCCCGAGATACCCCATGATCGCGCCACCAACCATTACGTAATGGAAGTGTGCGATCACGAAATACGTGTCGTGCAGGTGGACATCGGTGCCCAATGTCGCCAGGAATAGGCCAGTCAGGCCTCCGATCGTAAACAGTCCGATGAATCCGAAAGCGTAAAGCATCGGCGTCGCGAACGAAACCGAGCCTTTGTACATGGTCGCCGTCCAGTTGAAGATCTTGACTGCCGACGGCACCGCAACCAGGAAGCTCAGGAAAGAGAACACAATTGCCGAATAAAGCGAGATGCCGGCGACGAACATGTGGTGGGCCCAGACGAGGAACCCGATAGCAGCAATGGCGATACTGGAAATCGCCACGAAGCTGTAGCCGAACACGCGCTTGCGCGAGAAGCAGGGCACGATCTCACTGATGACTGCCATGGAAGGCAGAATCATGATGTAAACGGCCGGATGCGAGTAGAACCAGAACAAGTGCTGGAATAAAACCGGATCGCCGCCACGTGTGGGATCGAAGATACCGAGGTTCAGAGCGCGTTCAAGAACGACCAGCACCAGCGTGATCGCGATCACCGGCGTGCCCAGCAGCATGATGATGCTGGTGGCGTAATGCGACCAGACGAACAGCGGCAGGCGAGACCATGTCAGCCCGGGAGCACGCATGCGGTGCACGGTGACCACAAAGTTCAAGCCGGTGAGAATGGACGAGAATCCGGAAATGAAAATCGCGAGCCCGGCTTCGATCACCTTGGTGTTGCTGAATTCCGTCGAGAAAGTCGGATAGAAGGTCCAGCCGGTATCGACGCCTCCGGTCACCAGGCAATGAATGTACAGAATTCCGGCTGCGATGTAGATGTACCAACTAATCAGATTAATGCGCGGGAAGGCGAGGTCCTTGGCCCCGACCATCATCGGAATCAGGAAATTGCCCAGCACGGCGGGAATCGATGGGATCAGGAAAAAGAAAACCATGATCTGGCCGTGCGTAGTGAATGCCTTGTTATAGGCATCAGCCGTGAGCAGATCGCCACCGGGCGTCAAGAGTTCGAGTCGAATCAGTAATGCGGCGAACCCGCCGATAAAGAAAAAGAGCGTGATCGAAAGCAGATACAGCATCGCGATCCGTTTGTGGTCTGTCGTGAAAAGCCACGAGCGAATGCCGTACTCCGCGTTTAGATAATTCTTTCGCTCTCCGCTGTTGGGGATTTCCATTTCTATTCCTCTACTGCTTCACTACTGCGGGCTCTGCGATTGCGTGCCGGCACTCTTCAACTCCGGCGTACCCGCCTGCCCCGCTGGTGCCTGACTCAAAGATTTTACGTACGCCACCAGCGCGTTCAATTGTTCGTCGCTAATCTGTCCCTGGAAGACAGGCATGATCGGCTGAAAGCCAGACACGATCTTCGCCTGAGAGTTCACGATTGATTCGCGGATGTAGTCTTCGTCTGCCGTAACCGTGCGGCCGTCTTGAAGTTGAACCGGCTTTCCGAACAACCCAACCAGAGCCGGCCCACGCCCCTGAACATCGGAGCGGTGGCACGTAGAGCATCCAAACTGCTGAAACAATTTTTGTCCATTCTCAGCCAGTGAGCCGGTTACAGGCCCGCCTGACATCCACGCCTGGTAATCCTTGGGATCCATGACTACGACCTGGCCGATCATGCCCGAGTGCATGGTGCCGCAAAATTGGGCACAGAAAAGATGATACGTGCCAGTCTTGGTTGCCCGGAACCACATAGTCGTGTAGCGGCCGGGAACCACGTCCATCTTCACGCGGAACGCGGGCACAAAAAAGCTGTGAATCACGTCCTGCGAAGTCATGATCAGCCTGACGTTGCGGTCCACGGGAACGTGCAATTCATTCAGTTCCATCTGGCCTTCAGCATGTTCGAGCTTCCACATCCACTGCTTGGCCACCACGTAGACTTCGGCAGCATCGCGCGGAGGCGTGCGCATGTGGAAATACAGAAGCGCACCGCCGACGAACATCAGCATCATGATGCCGAGCGGAATCACGGTCCAGCCGATTTCAAGCAGCAGAGAGCCTTCAATTTGCGTGGCCTCGCGTCCATGGCGGCGGCGATATTTTGTGGCAAAGACCGCCACCGTCGCAAAGATCAAGACCGTCATCGCCACGGTAACTGCGACCAGGAAGATGTACAAAGCGTCTTCCCAAAACGCGTGCGATGATGCCATCGGCGGCCAAAGTGGAAAGTTATCGAACATATTGATGTGAGCCGCTTTGCCTCCTGAGATGGGATTCGGAATCCGAGCCTCGCCGGAACAAGACCAGCAATACCGTGCCAAGACACAGGATGGTCGCTCCACCCGAGAGCTGAATAATCCGGCTAATCGTCGCGCTGTATTTACCGGTGTTCGGATCGTAGTGATAGCAGTACAGAAGAATCTGGTCGGCTAGGTTCCCAATCTTGTTCTGCGAAGCCTGAATCAGGGCGAGGCGCAGGTCTTTCGGCGGAAACTCCACGCCGTAGTAGTACTGCGCGATCTTGCCTTCCGGCGTCAGGACCATGATCGCGGTGTTGTGCGCGAACTGATCAGTCTTGGAGTCGTACTGATATTGAAAGCCTACGGCCTGGGTCAAGGCCGTGATCGATTCCTGCGGGCCGGTCAGGAAATGCCAGCCTTCGGACGCGCCCGCGCGCTTATAGCGATTGAGAATCTCTGCCTTTTTCGATGTCGCAATCTCAGGCGTGTCTTTCGGATCGAAGCTGACTGTGAGCACGTCGTACTCTTTGCCAACGTCGAACTTCAGCACCTTGAGCGTGCTTTCGAGACCGACCAGCAGTTCGTTGCACAGCATTGGGCAGCGGTAGTAAACCAGGCTCAGGATCACCGGCTTCTTGCCGAGATAGTCACCTATCTTTACCACTGTGCCGGTCTCGTCGCGGAAAGTGAGGTCGAGAGGAATTTGTGCGTTGAGTTTCTGCTCGATGCCAACGTTGGTCAGGCCGGGCGGCTTCACGGAAGCCGATGGGCCGAGGATTCCGCCGGGCATGTTCTGGGCGGAGGCGAAAGAACTCAAAGCAAAACAAATGATGATTGCCAAAACACACGCGTAGGGACGGGTGCCCGCACCCGCCCAGCCACGCCATGCGCGGCAAAATGGCGAGCACGGCTCGCCCGCCCGGACGAGGGCGTTCCGGCCCACGTAAGTTGTTGTGCTAATCGAATTGTGAAACCTACTGCTCACTTCTTACTTCCCTTCTTTGTTTTCTGCGCGCTCGTGTCAGCCTTGGTTGCCGCCGCGCGCCCTGTTTGCACAATCGATGTCGGAGCGGTTCCCGCTTGGGGCTGAGTTGGCAAACCTCGCTGGGCGATCAACTGCATCGCACGATCAATCGGAATGTGCGCCACGCCGCCTTTTTCATCCACCCAGCCGGCGCTGTTGAGGCGCTCCTCTTCTGCATAACGAGTATCGTTAAGTTCCGTGCGCTCGTTGTCCTCGAGTCGCGGCTCGGGAAATGCCTTGATCTGCTGGTCCTGCACGGTGCGGGTCTCGGTTTTTGCCTGAATGAGTGGAGTCCGGGTTTCATTGTTCTTATTGATCTGCGTATCCAGAACATGGAACATCCCCCACAGGCCGTAATAAATTACGACCCCGAGCACAACCACCGTAACGATGAACGCGATGATCGGCTTCGACCCCAGATCTTCGCGCTCGAAGCCGCCATTTCCATGTCCCGGCGGACGGCCCTGACTTCCGGGATGAATTTCAGTCATGTGCCACTCCCGCGTACTCCAGAAATTCTTGTGCGTGCATGTCGTACGCCGGCAGCAGAGGCCGCGACCTCAGGTTGCGCCAGAACATTGCGAACCAGAACCCGCCGATTGCGACCGGAACGACGATGTCGAGCAGATATCCCCATCGCCACGCCAGCGTCTGATTGAAGTTCGGCTCGATGTACCAGAAGAGGTCTACAAAGCGCATGAACAACAACCAACTCGCCAGCCAGACCAGCGTTCTCGCCTCACGTTTGAACGAGCGCGAAAGCAGCAATAGGAATGGCACGGCGAAATGAAAGATGACTAACATCAGCGCCACTGCCTGCCAGCCGGAATACAGGCGGCGGGTAAAGAACCTGATCTCAGGCGGCAAGTTTCCCGCCCAGATGATGAGTAGCTGCGAAAAGCTGAAATATGCCCACAGCATCACAAACGTGAGCATCAGCTTGCCGTGGTCGTGCACTTCCTTTGGCTTCAGCAGCTCCGACGTCGGTTCGTATTTCGAAAGAATTGTTTCAACGATGACCATCACACAGATTGCCGAAAGCAATTCGCCGACGATGAAGATGAATCCGTAGATCGTGGAGATCCACGGCGGAGAGAGCGACATGACCCAGTCAATGACGGCGAACGAAATCGTGAACGCATAGAGAATCAATCCAGGCGCAGCGATTCTGCGGAACCGGGGCGCAGGGTTCACGACCGGCGGACTGTCCTGCTCGCGCGACCAGCGATTGAGAAAATAAGCAATGATCAGCCAAAACGCGAAATAAACGATGGCTCGTGCGATAAATCCGTTCAGGAATAGGAACTGCGGGGTTCCGCTGCGAGTCATGTATTCCTGGCTGAGGTCGTACAAATGGCCGTCTTTCGGGACGGCGTTCAGCCAGCCGTGACGCTGGCCGTCGCCGCTGTAGAGATATGGCATCCCGACGATGATCGGAATGAACAGAATTGCCATGAGAGGCAAGCATCTGACCGCAGCTTCAAGTTGCCGCCGGATCACCATGCCCCATTTCCCGCCGGTCATGTGCTGGATCATCAGGATCGCCATACTGCCGAGCGTTACACCGAGCCAAAGCATGAAGCCGAGCAGATACGAATGGAAGAACTGCTCCCGCGTGTCCTTGAAGATCGCGAGGATTAAGGAGGCGACTCCGAATAGCAAGGCCACTCCGAGCGAGCGCTGGTAAATCGTGTTCGTGATCTCAGGCGCCATGAATTCCGGGTTGTTTGTGCGCGCCGCGGTCATTTCTGCTCTGCTCCTGTGTCGTTCGACTTCGGAATCGTCACGGGTAGAGTTGCGCCCGATCCAGGCTCCTCAAATTCCGGGGCTTTCGACGGCACCTGCATCCCCGCAACATCACCCTGCGCGGCATTCTGACTCAGCTGTAACGCGCGAATGTAGGCAACTATGCACCAACGATCGCGCGGCGGAATCTGCGAAGCGTAATCAGGCATCGCGCCGAAGCCGTTAGTCATGACGTCGAAGAAGTATCCGAGCGGAGCTTTGCGCAGACGGTCCTGATGGTAGGTCAGCGGATGTTTGTATCCGCGGGACGGGACCATTCCATTGCCGTCGCCGAGACGCGAATGGCAAGGCGCGCAATAGATGTTGTAGCGTTCGCGCCCGCGCGCCAGAGTTTCTTCATTGACCGGAACTTCCGCGGGCATGTAATCGCCGGGGTTCGCGCCGATCTTGCCGGTGTAAAAATACGCGTCTTCGTGCAACTCACCCCGCGCGACCGTGCCTTCAACCGGCGGACGCTCGGAGCGCAGGTCGGCATAGAAGTCGCTCATCGCGTAGGTCTTGTACCGCGGCTGGTCGTGCATGTCATTGCGACAGCCGCCAAGGATGAGCAACGCCAGCACACAAGCCGAAATTTTGAGATGGGGACACGGGCGTCCTCGCCCGTGCTGCCTGACGGGCGGGACGCCCGTCTCCCCATTTCGAACAGTTGTGCGAAGCCGTGCCATCAACTTGGCACCTCCGCCACTGAAACCGGGTTCAGGCCTTCCAGAAACTGCCGGGTGCGAATACCGTCGTAGTGCCTGTCTGATGAGAAGATGACCAGGAAAAATCTGTCTTTCGACGCCAGTTCAAATCTCAGCACATTAAAAACCGGATGATACGGCATGGGTAATCCATTCAGCGCCAACATGCCGAACACAGCCGAGAGACCGGAAAAAAGAATCGTCATTTCGAACGTCACAATGATGAACGACGGCCAAGAATTAAGCGGCCGCCCGGCGATGTTGATTGGATAACTGACGTTGTTGATCCACCACTGCAGAACAAACGCTCCCGTGCAGCCAAGCAACCCGCCGATCAGGCAAATCAGCGCAACGCCATTTTTGTGGAAGCCGATCGCCTCAGAAAGCTCTTCCACCGGAAACGGCGAATAGGCGTCCATCTTCCGATAACCGGCAGCGTAGGCGTTCTGGGCGGCGGTGATCGCAGCATTCACGTCATCGAACTCAGCCATCAGTCCATAGATCTTTGGATCTTTCACAGATCGTGGACCTCCTCCGCGTGCGCCACCTTGACCTCAGCTTGCGGCAATAGTGTTTTCAACTCCGAGATCGAGACCGCCGGCAGCAGGCGCATGAACAGGAACATGCAGGCCGAGAAGAACCCGAGCGTGCCGACGAAGATCGCCCAATCCCACTGCGTCGGATAGTACTGGCCGAAAGAAGAATTCAGGAAGTCGCGACTCAAGCTCACAATGACGATGACGAAACGTTCGAGCCACATTCCCACCAGCACGTCTAAAGAAACAAAGAAGAGCAGCAATGTGTTAGTACGCGCCTTCTTGAACCAGAGAATCTGCGGCACCAGCAGATTCGTGAAAAGCAAAAGATAGTAGAACCACGCGTACGGCCCGTGCAGCCGGTTCCAGCGCAGGAAATTTTCGTACGGATCGCCGCCGAACCAGTTCATGAACGCTTCAAACGCGTAACCGTAGGCGACGATCCAGCCAGTCGCCAACATGACCATGGCCGAGTTCTCGATGTGGCGCATGGTGATGACATCTTCAATTCCGTAGAACTTGCGGATCGGAATCGCAAGCACCAGCACCATGGCGAATCCGGAATAGATGGCGCCCGCAACAAAGTACGGCGGGAAAATAGTCGTGTGCCATCCCGGGACAATGCCGACCGCGAAGTCGAAGCTCACGACCGTGTGGACTGAGAGCACCAGCGGCGTCGCCAACCCGCCAAGCAACAGGTATGCAGTCTCGTAACGGTTCCAGTGGCGAACGGAATTGCGCCAGCCCATGGCCATGGCGCCAAAAACGAATTTTAGAGCTTTGTTCGAGGTCTGGTCGCGCATGCTGGCGAGATCGGGAATCAGCCCGACGAACCAGAACACCAGCGAAATCGTCAGGTACGTCGTTACTGCGAATACGTCCCATACCAGCGGACTGCGGAAGTTCGGCCAGTACGT
>Ga0075425_100005016_pt1 | contig 13711 bp, 5 predicted proteins | sample SoiMethybrSBSTD4_FD_75300 | JGI IMG/M metagenome (GOLD analysis project Ga0075425, IMG submission 75300) | Bulk soil microbial communities from a Populus tree surrounding site in Tennessee, USA - Soil MetaG P. TD hybrid SBSTD4 | ecosystem: Environmental > Terrestrial > Soil > Tree plantation...
CGCGGCGCCGCCGCAAACCGTCGTCACGCGCACCTGCGTCGGCTGTCACAACGATCGAACGCGCAGCGGCAACCTGTCGCTGGCCTCGTTCGACGTCGCCGCGGCGGCGTCGCACCGCGACACAACCGAGCGCATGATCCGGAAGCTGCGCGCCGGGCAGATGCCGCCGGCCGGCATCCCGCGCGACGATGCAGCGCTGACGGCGCTCGCGGATGCGCTCGAGGCGGAAGCCGACGCGCACGCGACTGAAGCGGCGCCGGGCCGCCGGACTTTCCAGCGCCTGAACCGCGCCGAGTACGAGCGCGCCGTTCACGATCTGCTGGCCCTCGAGGTGAACGCAGGCGACTACCTGCCGCTCGATCCGAAAAGCGCGAACTTCGACAACATCGCCGACGCGCAGCTGCTGTCGCCGACCTTGATGCAGTCGTACCTCACTGCGGCCGCCGAGATCAGCCGGCTGGCCGTGGGCGACCGCGCGGCCACGGCGCGTGAAGCGACCTACTCGCTCTCGCGGTGGGTATCGCAGCGCGACCACGTCGACGGCGCGCCGTACGGCACGCGCGGCGGCCTGGTGGTGACGCACACGTTCCCGGCCGACGGCGACTACCGGTTCCGCGTCTCGTTCTTCAACGAGACGACCGGCGCGCTCTACGGCAACGGCCGCGCCGCGCTGCACACCGCGGAAGCGCCCGAGCAGATTGAAATCTCGGTCGACGGCGCGCGCGCCGCGCTGCTCGACATCGATCGCTGGATGAACTCGTCGGATCCCGACGGCGTCTCGGTTCGCACCGACGCGATCAGGATCGCCGCCGGCCCGCACCGCGTCTCCGCCGCGTTCATCCGCCGCTTCGAAGGACCGGCGCAGGATCTGATTTCGCCGCTCGAGTGGTCGATCGCCAGCACCAGCATCGCCGACGCCTACGGCTTCACGACCCTGCCGCACGTGCGCGATTTCGCGATTACCGGACCGTTCACGGTCACCGGTATCTCGCAGACGCCGAGCCGCAAGAAGATCTTCACCTGCCAGCCGCGCAACGCCTCGCAGCAGATCGTGTGCGGGCGCGAAATCGTCACCCGCCTCGCCTCGGATGCCTTCCGGCGGCCGGCGGCCGAGCGCGACGTGAACGCGTTGATGACCCTCTATCAGAGAGGCGTCGCCGAGGGCGGATTCGAGAGCGGCGTCCGCATGGCGCTCGAAGGGATTCTCGCGAGCCCGCGCTTCGTCTTCCGGCTCGAGGAACGGCCGGCGAACCTGCGAGCGGGCGATGCCTACGCGCTCAGCGACGTCGACCTCGCGTCGCGGCTGTCGTTCTTCCTGTGGGCGACCGCGCCAGACGAGGAACTGATGCGGCTGGCCGAACGTGGCCGGCTGTCGGCGCCGGGCGTCCTCGACCAGCAGGTGCGGCGGATGCTCGCCGACCACCGCTCCGACGTCCTCGGCTCGCGCTTCGCCGCGCAGTGGCTGCGGCTGCAGGATCTCGACAAGATCAACCCTGACGTCCGCTTCTATCCCGACTTCGACGATCAGCTCAAGAACGCGATGCGGCGCGAGACCGAGATGTTCTTCGAACATCTGGTTCGCGACGATCGACCGGTCACCGACCTGTTCGACGCCGATTACACGTTCGCCGACGAGCGGCTGGCGCGCCACTACGGCATCGCGAACGTCGTCGGTCCGCAATTCCGCAAGGTGCAGTACGCCGACGGCCGCCGCCGCGGCGTGCTCGGCCACGGCAGCATCCTCACGCTGACGTCGCACGCCGACCGCACCTCGCCGGTGCTGCGCGGCAAGTGGGTGATGGAAGTGTTGCTCGGCACACCGCCGCCGCCGCCGCCGCCGAACGTCCCCGATCTCGAGGCGACCGCCGAAGCCGAGGACGGCCGCCTGCGCACGGTCCGCCAGCGGATGGAGCAGCATCGCGCCAACCCGGCGTGCGCGTCGTGCCACAAGATGATCGACCCGATCGGCCTGGCGCTCGAGAACTTCGACGTCACCGGCGCCTGGCGGATCAAGGACAACGGCGCGCCGATCGACGCGGCGAGCACGATGTACGACGGCACACATTTGGCCGGGCCAGCCGATCTTGCGCAGGCGCTGCTGCAGCGCCGTCGGGTGCTGCTGCAGAATTTCACGGAAAACCTGATGACCTTCGCGCTCGGCCGTCGCCTTGCCGCCGAGGACATGCCAGTGGTGCGGAAGATCGTCCGCGACGCCGGCGCCGACGCGGCGCCGACGTCGGCTTATGTGCTCGGGATCGTGAAGAGTGCCGCGTTCCGGATGAAGAGTGTCGAGACTGTGACAACGACGGCCGGCGTCGCCGGTCAGCGGTAGATCGGCTGATAGGCCACCCTTTCAGGGTGGCCGCCCGTCCGGCCTCAACGCCGGACCTACGTGGACAAGGCGAGGAGAACAGCGCGATGGCGTTCATCACCGGAAAGCACATGTCACGGCGCACGGCCCTGCGCGGACTCGGGGCGGCGGTCGCGCTGCCGTTTCTCGACGCGATGGTCCCGGCCCGCGGTGTGTGGTCGAAGACGGTTCGCGCCGCGTCACTCGATCGCACGCGGTTGGTCTGCATCGAGATGGTCCACGGCGCGGCGGGCGCGAACGAATGGGGCGCAACGCAGCATTTGTGGTCGCCCGCGGAAACCGGCCGCGCGTTCAACCTCGCTGGCACCTCGCTCAGCCCGCTCGAACCGTTCCGGAAGTACCTGACCATCGTCAGCGACACCGACGTGCGCGGCGCCGAGGCGGTGACGCCGCCGGAGATCGGCGGCGATCATTTCCGCTCGAGCGCCGTGTTTCTCACCCAGACGCATCCGAAGCAGACCGAGAGCTCGGATGTCCGCGCCGGCATCTCGCTCGATCAGATCTACGCCAACAAGTTCGGGCAGGACACGCCGATCCCGTCGATGCAGCTGTGCATCGAGAACGTCGATCAGGGCGGCGGCTGCGCCTACGGCTACTCGTGCGTCTACACCGACATGATCAGCTGGGCGTCGACCACCGAGCCGCTGCCGATGATCCGCGATCCGCGGATGGCGTTCGATCAACTGTTCGGCGCTGGCGGTTCGGCCACCGAGCGCACTGCGCGGCGGCGGTCGACGTCGAGCGTGCTCGACTACATCACCGGCCAGGTCTCCGATCTCACCAAGCGGCTCGACCCGAGCGACAAGCAGCGCATGGAGCAGTATCTCGACGGCGTGCGCGAGATCGAGCGGCGTATCCAGAAGATCGAAGCGCGCAACATGAGCGGCGAGGCGCGCGAGCTGCCGAGCGCGCCGGCTGGTGTGCCCGACTCGTTCGACGAGCACGTCAAGCTGATGTTCGATCTGCAGGCGCTCGCGTTCCAGGCCGACGTCACGCGCGTCTTCTCGTTCAAGATGGGACGCGACGCGTCGAGCCGCGTCTATCCCGAGAGCGGCATCACCAAGGGCTTCCACCCGGCATCGCACCACGGCAACAAGCCGAGCAACATCCTTGAATTCGCGCAGATCAACCGCTATCACGTCAGCCTGCTGCCGTATTTCCTCGAGCGGCTCCAGTCGCTGCAGGACGGCGACGCGTCGCTGCTCGATCGCACGGCGATCATCTACGGCTCGCCGATGGCCGACGGCAACATTCACAACCACAAGCGCTGCCCGCTGATCGTCGTCGGCGGCGCGAACGGCAAGCTGCCGGGCAACGCGCACCTCAAGGCGCCGGCCGGCACCCCGATGGCGAACGTCATGCTCGACGTGATGCACAAGGTCGGGATCGATGGCGATCAGTTCGGCGATTCAACCGGCACCTTCTCGCTGGGATAATGACGATGCCGATCACCCGCGCGCTTGCCACCGTTTCGCTCATCTGCGCGGCCGCCTTCGCGTCGACCGTGTCTCCCGTTGCCAGCAGCCGCGACGTACCGCGCGCCGACGCCACCGCCACCGCCGCCGCCGATGCGGCAATGGCCGGCGACGACGCCGCGCTCCGCACCGTGCTGAAGAGCGGCGCCAACGTCAACGCGGCGCAGGGCGACGGTATGACCGCGCTGCACTGGGCCGCCGAGCACAGCGACGCCGCCGCGGCGGCGCTGCTGCTGAAGGCCGGCGCCGACCCGCGCGCCGTGACGCGCATCGGCCAGCACACGCCGCTCCACGTCGCGGCAAAATCGGGTGCGGCCGACGTCGTCCGCCTGCTGGTCGATGCGAAGGCCGACGTCCGCGCCCTCACGACCACCGGCGCTGCGCCGCTGCATTTCGCCGCCGCCTCGGGCAGCCGCGACGCGGTCGCGATTCTGATCGACGCGGGCGCCGATCCGAACGTCCGCGAGCCGCAATGGGGCCAGACGCCGCTGATGTTCGCGGCCGCGGCGGGCCGGACGGAGGTCGTCCGCACGCTGCTGGCGCGCGGCGCCGATCCGCGCGTCGCCGGCAAGGTGGTGAACATCAGCGAACGCAACCGCGAGGACAGCGCCGACAGCCGGGCCCGTAACGCGCGTGTCGCCGCGATCCAGAAGGAGCGTGCGGCGAAGGCTGCGGCGGCAGCAGCGGCAGGCAAACCGGCTGCGACTGCGGCGCCCGCGGCGCGCCGCGCGCGCAACGCCGACGGCGACAACGGCGGCGAACCAGAGCCGCTCGGCTACGCCGATCTCGTCGGCGCGCAGGGTGGGCTCACGGCGCTGCTGCTCGCGGCGCGCGAAGGGCTCGAGGACACGGTGTTCGCGCTCATCGAGGGCGGCGCCGATCTCAACCAGGTCAGCGCGTCCGATCACACGACCCCGCTGTTGATTGCGACCATCAACGGGCATTTCGATCTCGCGATGCGCCTGCTCGCGCGCGGCGCCGACGTCAACCGGGCCAGCGACGCCGGCGGCACGCCGCTTTACGGCGTGCTGAACATGCAATGGGCGCCGAAGGCGCGCCATCCGCAGCCGGCGAAGTACATGCAGCAGAAGACCGGCTACCTCGAGTTGGCCGATGCCCTGCTCAAGGCCGGCGCCAATCCGAACGCGCGCCTCACGAAGTCGCTCTGGTACACCACCTATAACCGCGACCTGCTCGGCGTCGATCGGACCGGCGCGACGCCGTTCTGGCTCGCTGCCTACACGCTCGATATTCCGGCGATGCGGCTGCTGTTGAAGTACGGCGCCGATCCGACGATTGGCACCTCGAAGGTCGCGGAGCGCTACGAGGAAGGCGGGCCCGATCCGAGCGGTCCCGATCGATCCGGCATTCCGCCGGCGCCGTGGAGCGGACCGGCGGTTGCGCCGATTCATGCCGCGTCGGGCGTCGGCTACGGCCTCGGCTTCGCCGGCAACACGCACCGCCACGTGCCGGACGGCTGGGTGCCGGCGGTGAAATTCCTCGTCGAGGAGCTCGGCGCCGACGTCAACGCGCGCGACCACAACGGCTACACGCCGCTCCATCACGCCGCGGCGCGCGGCGACAACGACCTGATTCAGTATCTGGTCTCGAAAGGCGCCGACGTGAAAGCGGTCGCGCGCAGCGGGCAGACGACGGTCGATATGGCGAATGGGCCGGTGCAGCGCATCGAGCCGTTCCCGGAGACGATCACGCTGCTCGAGAGCCTCGGCGCGAAGAACAACCACCGCTGCGTGGGGTGCTGAAAGTCGGGTAGGTCTGGCAGGTCAGGCGGGTCAGGCGGGTTGGAAAATGGGTAGTCCGACCTGCCTGGCCCGCCCGACCTGCCTGGCCTGACCTGCGCACCCTGAAAGGGTCCGTCTCACGCGAGCGCGGTGACGAGCTCGCGGATGCTCTTCATCTCCTGGACGCCTTCGATCGCGGCGAGGGCTGTGGCCATCCGCTCGGGCGGCATCGTTAATTGCGCGCAATCGGTGAATTTTGCGTGCAATTCTTCGCGCGTGAACGGACGATCCGGCCCGCCGCGATACGTGTCGTCCGACGCCTGCACGAACGTCCGCCCGTCCACGCAATCGATCTCGACCACGCTCCGGATCTTGTCGAAGCCGCGCGCCTCGATCGCCTGGTCGAACACCGTGGTCACCCGCGTCATCATCGACTGCACCGGCGCGCTCGACACGAACTCGTCGGTGAACTCGCGGACGCCTGCCTTCCGCCGCAGCAGGATGCTCGAGAGCAGGAACGGGATGCAGAACTTGGCTTCGAGCTCGGTCTTCGCGGTCTTGTAGCGCAGCGGCTGCAGGATGTTCGAGCCGGCGCGCAGCCGGACCGCCTTCACCTGGTCGGGCTCGAGGTCGTGCTCCGTGACCACCTTCAGCATCGCGTCCATGCTCGGGTGGCTGAGGACGCCGCACGGATACGGTTTCACCGATACGCCCGGATCGAGGATCGTCCACGGCTGGCCGAGAACGCCGACCACGCGATCGAGATCGGCGCCGCCGCCGAGCACCTGGAAGAAGCCCCATTCGCCGTCGAGCCCTTCGTCTCCACCCGTGAAGCCGCGGCGCGCGAGGTCGGCCGCGAACACGCCGTTCTCGGCGGCGCGGCCGACGTGCAGCGGCTTGGTCATCGATCCAAAGTTGACGCGGATGCCGGCGGCCGTGCTCGACGCGATCGCGAGCATGTGTGCGAGCGCGCGATCGTCGAGGTTCATCAGCTTCGCCGCTGCCGCGGCGGCGCCGAAGGTGCCGATGGTGCCCGACGAATGGAAGCCGTTGTTGTAGTGCGCGGGATCGATCGCCTCGGCGATCTTGCATTCCACTTCGAAGCCGACAGCGAAGGCTTCGAGGAACGCTGCGCCCGACACGTTCTGCGCTTCGCCGACGGCGAGCGCTGCGCACAGCGGCGGCACGGTCGGGTGCGTCAGCAGCCCGTAGGTACGATCCGGGGTCGTCGACAACTGCGTGTCGTCGAAGTCCATCGCGTGGCCGCTGGCGCCGTTGGCGAGCGCCGCGTACGCCACCGACGTCGTCAGGCCTTTCGCGCCGAGCACCGTGGCATCGCGCTTGTCTGAGCCGGCGCGGACGTAGTCGCGAACGATCTCGCTGCCGCGGACCGTCGACCCGGCGAGAATGACGCCGAAGCCGTCGATCAGGCAGCGCTTCGCCTGCGCGAACACCGACGGCAAGATCGCCGCCGCCTTCGTGTCGCGGATGAACCGCACGGTCGCCGCCGTCGCGCCTTTGATCGCCGCCCTCTCGAGTTTCTTCGGTTTGTTTTCGAAGGCGGCGAGCGGCTCGGTTCGCGCGGTCACCAGCGACGTGAGGCCTGACGTGGCCGCGGCGCCGAGGAATTGCTTGCGGGTGATTTTCATGAATTGCTCCCGGTGCTCAACGCTCGGCGAAAGCCTTTCGCTCGATGCCGAGGCCACGTTCCCCGAAATAACGCGGCGCGCGCTTAGTATAGGACGCGGCCGCGCTGCGCCAGCGGCGCGGCGAAACCGGCGACAAAACGCGACACGAGCCCCTGCCGAATGGGGCTATAGTGCCGCGCCATGACCACAATCAGGGCGTGCGCGGCGGCGCTGGCGTTCGTGTGCTCGGCGGCGGCGGCGTCTGCCGATCCACTTGTCTGCACGCTGTCGGGCTACAAGGCGGCGCCCGGCCTTACCGCGGCGGTTGCCGACAACGTCCTCACACTCACCTGGGATGGCGATCGCACCCAGGAAGTGCGGCTCCAACTGGCGGTGGACGGCGGCGCGCCGATGGTGCGCCAGCTGGCGGTGCGACGCAAAGGCGGCACGTGGGCAGCGCTCGCTGCCAACGCCGCCCCGGAATTCCGCGTCGTCGCCGGCATGCGCCGGATGTCGAACCAGCAGCTGCAGCCGCTCAACGAGCTGAAGGTCCCGATCACACAGGCGATCATCGACGAGCACAAATGGGACGCGTTCTGGGACGCGCCGCTCAACCTCGGGCCGTCGGGACGGGGCGGCAATCCGCCGCCGGCCGACGGGATTGCGAACCAGCCAGGGCTCCCGCGCAAGGCTGACGAGATCACCCGCGCGGCGGCGGCCTACGCCGTGAAATCGTGCGACGTGAAGACCGACGGCGCGCGGATCGAAGCGTCGTTCCCCGGCGTCACGCTCGGCCCATTCGCCGGCACGCTGCAATACACGATCTACAAAGGCACCAATCTCATTCGCCAGGAGATCGTCGCGAAGACCGATCGGCCATCGGTCGCCTACAAGTACGACGCCGGCCTGAAGGGGCTTGCGATTCAGAGCGGATCGCGCGCGGCATGGCGCGACATCGCGAACACCTGGCAGTCCTATTTCTTCGGCGGCGCCGCCAACCAGGCAGAGGTGCCGGTGCGCGCCAGCAATCGCGTGCTGCTCGTCGAGCGCGACAAGGCCGGCACCATCGCCGCGTTTCCGCCGCCGCATACATTTTTCTGGGCGCGCGAAGTCGCGACCAACCTTGGCTACAACTACTACCGCAAGGACAGCGACGCCGCCTTCTCGTTCGGCGTCCGCCAGGCCGAGAAGGAAGAGACGCCGGAGTACGAGCAGAACTTCGCGCTCTACAGCGCGCGTCCGGGCACGACGCAGCGGATGCCGGTGTACCTCTATCCGAGCGCCGAGCCCGCGCAGGCGACGCTCGACGCGGTGCTCGCGTTCACGCACGGCGACAAGTACAAGCCGCTGCCCGGCTACCAGGTGATGAACCACCACTATCACATGGACCTCGGGCAGCGATTGATCCGCGCCGGCAGCCTCGACGCCGACATTCCGGATCTCGATGCGCTGCGCTCGCTCGGCCTGAACATCGTCAGCCAGATCGACTCGGTGGGTCTCGGCGGCGGTGGCGGCGGTGGGCGCGGCGCCGAGGGCGGCGGCCGTGGCAATGACGCGGGCGGACGCGGCAGCGAAACTGCTCGAGGTGCAGGGCCGGCCGCTGCAGCACCGACCGGCAGCGGGCGCGGCGGACGGCTGGATCAGCTCGCGGTGACGCAGGCATCGGTCGAAGGCGCGCGGCGCAAGTCCGACAAAGGCTTCCTCGTGATGGCCGATCAGGAGTTTTACGGCAGCCCGCTCGGCGGCCACACTGACCTGCTGTTCTCGCATCCCGTCTACTGGACGCAGGGCCGCAGAGAGGGGCAGCCGCTCGTCGAGAACGATCCGAAGTACGGCACGGTCTATCACCTCGGCGGCGCCGACGATCTGATGGAGATGGCGAAGCGCGAAGACATGCTGATTTCGATGCCGCATCCCCGCACCAAAGGATCGACCGGCTATCCCGACGCGGTGAAGGACCAGGCGCCGTTCAAGGATCCGCACTACCAGGGCGTCGGCTTCCGTTGGGGCATGGGCGTCGATCTGTCCGAGCGTCGCCTCTGCGACTACCGCTGCCTCCCGCTGCTTGACGAGATGAGCAACTGGGTCGCCGATCAACCGATTCCGCCGAAGTACCTGTTGTCGATCAGCGAAGTCCGCTTCCAGCAACCAGGCGACGACATCTACGCCAGCTCGCCAGTCAGCTACGTGAAGCTCGACACGCTGCCGCCGGCAACCGACCCGAGCCCGGTGATCAAAGCGCTGATGCGCGGCGACTACTGGATCACGTCGGGCGAAGTGCTCATCGACTCCTATGCCGTTGAAGGCGCCGGCGCGTCGCGCTCGCTGGCCACGGAAGTGGAGTGGACGTTCCCGCTCGAGTTCGTCGAAGTGGTGTGGGGCGACGGCGTGAAAACGGATCGGCAGATTATTCCAGCCACCGATCTGCCGCCGTTCGGCAAACACAAGTTCTCGATTCCGTTCAACGCGGCCGGCAAGAAGTGGGTGCGGTTCGCGGCGTGGGATTCGGCCGGCAACGGCGCAACTATTCAACCGATCAAGCTGACGGCCGTTGCGCCGTCAACCGCTGGCCGATAAGGAGCGCCAAGGCTTCAGCCGAGCGATCGCCCCGACCGACGCTGAACGCTCGGCTAAAGCCTTCGCGCCACGACCAAGTACTTGGAGGGTATCGATGAAAGCAGCAACCGCCACTCTGTGCCTCGCGCTCTTCGCCGCATCGACCTCCGCTGATCCGCTGACCTGCAATGTGAGCGGATACAAGGCGCTGCCGGGCCTGGCGGCCGCAGCGGCGGATAACGCGCTCACCGTCACCTGGGACGGCGAGAAGAATCAGGAACTGCGGCTGCGCTTCACTGTGAACGGCGGGGTGCCGACGATTGCCGATCTGTCGGTGCGGACCAAGGGCGGCCAGTGGAGCACGGTCGCGAGCGGCGCAACGCCGGACTACACGGTGGTGTCGGGCCTGCGACGCGCGACCGATCAGCAGTTGAAGCCGCTCATCGCGCTCGGCGTGAAGATCACGCCGGAGGTGCTCGATCAAATGCGGTGGGAAGCGTTCTGGGATTCGCCGCTGAACGTTCCCGGCGACACGGTCGCCCACGGCGGATCCACGCCGCCGGTGCAAGGCGTGGCCGATCAGCCGGGCCTGCCGCGCAAGCCCGAGGAGATCACGCGCGCGGCGGCGAGTTTCCAGGTGACGAGCTGCGACGTCAAGACCAACGGCGCGCGGCTCGAGATCTCGTTTCCCGGCGTGACGCTCGGCGTTTTCGACGGCCGGCTCGAATACCAGGTCTACAAGGGCAGCAGCCTGATTCGCCAGGCGATCGTCGCGAAGACCGATCAGCGCGCAGTCGCCTACAAGTACGACGCCGGCGTGAAGGGGCTCGCGATCCAGCCGAAGTCGCAGGTGTTGTGGCGCAGCAACACGTCGAACCAGTGGGTCGACTACCAGTTCGGCGGTCCAAAGAACGACCACTACGTTCCGCTGAAGACTGCCAACCGCGTCGTCGCCGCCGAGACCAGCGGCGGATCGATTGTCGCGTTCCCGCCGCCGCACAACTTCTTCTGGGCGCGCGAGACGGAATTCAACCTTGGCTACAACTGGTATCGCAAGGACAGCGACACGACTTACGCGATCGGCGTACGGCAGGCGGAAGGCGAAGAAGAAGCCTCGTGGGAAGGCCACGGTCCGGAGGATCGCCGTCAGAACTACGCGCTCTACAGCGCGCGGCCGGGGACGTGGCAGCGCATGGCCGTCTACTTCTACGTCAGCGCTGAGGCGGCGCGTCCGAGCGTGCAGTCGGCGCTGGCCTACACACGCGACGACAAATACAAGGCGTTGCCCGGCTACCAGGTGATGGCGACGCACTTCCACACCGGGATGGTGCGACGTCTGCAGCAGCTCGGCGGCCTCGAACAGACGATCCCCGACTTCGATCTGATGAAAGGCGCCGGCGTGAACATCTTTGCGCCGATCGACGGCGGCGGCGGCGGCGGCGCGGGCGCCGGCGATCTGGCGGTGCCGGTCGGCAATCGTGAAGCCGCCCCGGCTGCGCCGCGGCGCGGCGGCGATCGACTCAAGAATCTCGCCGAGTACTACAAGGCCGCGAAGCTCCATTCCGACAAGAATTTCCTGATCCTGCCCGACGAGGAGAACACGGCCGGCAACCTTGGCGGCCACACCGACTTCGTGCTGTCGCACCCCGTCTACTGGACGCCGACGCGCGCGGCGAACCAGCCGTTTGTCGAAGAGAGTCCCACCTACGGCAAGGTCTATCACGTCGGCACGCCGGACGAAGCGATGGAGATGGCGAAACGGGAAAACATGCTCGTCTTCATGCCGCATCCGCGTTCCAAAGGGTCCACCGGGTATCCCGACGCGGTAAAGGACAAGGCGCACTTCCAGCACGACAACTACCGCGGCATCGGGTTCCGCTGGGGCATGGGCGTCGACGGATCGGAAACGCGGCTGTGCGACTACCGCTGTCTCACGCTCCTCGACGACATGAACAACTGGGTCGCGAATATTCCCTCGGCGCCGAAATACGCCTGGGCGATCACCGAGACGTACCAGAAAGGCCCGGGCGACGACATCTATGCGAACAACCCGGTCAACTACGTGAAGCTGGACAAAGTGCCGACGGGCGACGACTGGAGCCCGATCGTCAACGCGCTGAAGAAGGGCGACTACTTCTGGTCGTCCGGCGAAGTACTGATCCCGAGCTATTCGGTCGAAGGTACCGGCGCGAAGCGAACGATTTCCGCCGACGTCGAGTGGACGTTCCCGCTCGAGTTCGTCGAGGTGGTCTGGGGCGACGGGCAGAAGACCGATCGGCAGATCATTCCGGCCACCGAGCTGCCGGCATTCGGCAAACACAAGTTCACGATTCCGTTCGACGCGACCGGGAAGAAGTGGGTGCGCTTCGCGGCGTGGGATTCGGTCGGCAACGGCGCATTCGTCCAGCCGATCAAACTGAGCGCCGCGACGACCACGACCGCGGCGCAGTGAAAAGTCAGAAGTCAGAAGTGAGAAGTTAGAAGTACGGGCGGCGTCTCGGTTACCGGCAGCGTGGTGGTCCCGGGGATTTCGACCCGAGAGGAGGCATAGATGAAGGTGGTCCTCGCAACACTCGGACTCGCGCTGATCGCGGTTTCGGCGTCTGCCGATCCGATGACGTGCAATGTGGGCAGCTACAAGGCGTCGTCGGGCTTGACTGCGGCGGTTGCTGACAATGCGCTCGTTGTCACCTGGGAAGGCGAGAAGGGCAGCGAGCTGCGGATGCGGCTGGGGATCGACAGCGGCACGCCGACCTTGCGCGAGATCGCGGTGAGAAAGAGCGGCGGCCGCTGGGCGACGCTTGCGACCAACGTCACCCCCGACTTCCGTGTCGTCTCCGGGATGCGGCGGATGACGCAGCAGCAGCTCCGGCCCGATTCAATCGAGGCGCTCGGCGGCAAGCCGAGCGCGAAGGTGTGGGAGCTGTTCAAGAAGGACGACCCGTCCTGGGTCGATGAGGCGATCAAGGAAGGGCAGATCAAAGAGTCCGACGTCGAGCGCTGGAAGTGGGAGGCGTTCTGGGATGCGCCGCTCTACGTCGAAGGCAGCGGCAAGCGTCCGCCGTCGCACGCCACGTCGATCCCGCCGATGAACGGTCTGTTCAAGCAGAAGGGGCTGCCGCGCACGCCGGACGAGATCACGCGCGCCGCCGCCGCCTATCAGGCGACATCCTGTGAGGTGAAGACCAACGGTGCGCGCCTCGAGATCACCTTTCCGGGCGTCACGCTCGGCGTCTTCGCCGGACGGCTGCAGTACGACGTCTTCAAAGGATCGAATCTGGTTCGGCAGGTCGTGATCGCGAAGACCGATCGCGACAACGTCGCCTATAAGTACGACGCCGGCCTGAAAGGCCTGCCGATTCAGGGGGGCACGCGCGTCGCGTGGCGCGATCTCGCCGGCCGCTGGCAGGACCAGCGGTTCGGCGGCAGCGTCAATCACGACCCGGCGACGGTGTGGAGCAGCAATCGCCTGATCGCTGCCGATCTCGCCGGCGGATCGATCGCCGCGTTCCCGCCGCCGCACAGCTTTTTCGGCGCCCGCGAATCGAACCAGATCCTTGGCGACAACTACTACCGCAAGGACAGCGACACGTCGTTCGCGTTCGGCATCCGGCAGGCCGAAAAGGAAGAGGACCCGGAGTTCCTGCACAACTTCGCGCTGACCAGCGCCCGTCCCGGGACCTGGCAGCAGATGCCGGTGTTTCTCTACGTCAGCGCCGACCGCGCGCCGGCGGCGATCGACGCTGCGCTCACCTTCACGCACGGCGACACCTTCGTGCCGCTCGCCGGCTACCAGGTGATGGGCTCGCACTACCACGTCGGGATGGTGAAGCGGCTGAAGGAATCCGGCAGCCTCGACAATCGTCTCAACGACGTCGAGTCGGCGAAGGCGATCGGCATCAACATCTTCGGCGTCATCGACGGCGGCCGCGGCCGATC
>Ga0075425_100005018_pt1 | contig 13707 bp, 11 predicted proteins | sample SoiMethybrSBSTD4_FD_75300 | JGI IMG/M metagenome (GOLD analysis project Ga0075425, IMG submission 75300) | Bulk soil microbial communities from a Populus tree surrounding site in Tennessee, USA - Soil MetaG P. TD hybrid SBSTD4 | ecosystem: Environmental > Terrestrial > Soil > Tree plantation...
CGGTCAGGGGCTTACTCGCGCGGACGCACGCCGCGGCAGGGCAGGGCGCGCACGTGATCGGCGAAGGTCTCGTTGTAGAGGGCGCCGGGGCGCACTTTCTGGAGATGCGTCACCGCCTCCGCTCCGCTGAGCCCGAGGTAGGTGAGGGCGGTGGCCACGACGAGGTTCGAGCGGTTGAACCCCATCCGGCAATGGACGAGCACGACGTGCCGGCTGCCCACGAGGTCGGCCACCAGCCGCCCCACCGCTTCCAGCTTGTCCAGGCAGGGCAGGGCTTCGTCGAAGATCGGGTAGTAGACGTAGAGCATCCGGTTGTGAGTCTCGGGAAGGCCCGCGTCGATGGACCCGTCGAGGTCCACCACGGTATCGACGCCGCGCGCGAGCACTTCGTCCCAACCCTCGATGTCGCCGGACACGAGGAGGGTGCCGCCCGCGTTGACCGCGACCATCTCCATGGGACGGTCGGGAATGATACCGCCCCGTCGCTTACAATGCCGCGTTCCCCCTTGGAGGTCGAATGCCGGCCGACGCCGCACTCCTGACCGAGATCCCGTTCTTCCATTTCCTGGACGACAGCGAGCGCGTCGCCCTGGCCGCCCAGCTCGAGGAGGTCCAGCTCCCCGAGGGCCAGGTCCTCTTCAACTACGGGGAGCCCGGGGACTGCCTGTACGTGATCCGCTCCGGCAAGGCCGAGGTCTTCTTCAAGGACGACACGGGGACGCGCATCGTCCTGGAGATCGCGGGATCGGGAGACGTGGTCGGCGAGCTGTCGCTCCTGGACGGCGGTCCGCGCACGGCGTCGGTCGTGGTCACGGAGGCGCTGGACGCCCTCCGCCTCGACCGCGGCGACCTCGATCAGTTCCTGCGCAGCCATCCCGCGGCCGCGATCGACCTGCTGAGCACGCTGGGCCGGCGGCTCCGCGTCTCCGCGGAGCGCCTGCGCCACACCGCGTCACGCAACGTGAACGTGGAAGCGGAGGACAAGCGCTCGGCCGTGCAGAAGACCGCGGACTGGATCGCGGACTTCAGCGGCAGCATCCCGTTCCTGGTCATCCACATCGTCTTCTTCGCGGTGTGGATCGGGCTCAACATCCAGATCGTTCCGTTCGCGCCGATGTTCGACCCCTTCCCCTTCGGCCTCCTGACCATGGCCGTGTCCCTCGAGGCCATCTTCCTGTCCGTGTTCGTGCTGCTCAGCCAGAACCGGCAGGCGGCCAAGGACCGCATCCGCGGCGACATCGAATACGAGGTCAACATCAAGGCCGAGATGGAGGTCGCGCACCTCCACGAGAAGGTCGACCTCATGAACGCGAACGCCGCCGACACGGCCGCGCGCATCCGCCGCCTCGAGCGCCTGCTCGAGCGGCGGCCGGGACCCTGACCCGGCCCGTGCCGCCGCCGGACCTCGACGCGCTCGTGCGCCAGCTCCGGGCCCACGCGTCCTCGGATGCGGCGGAAGCGCGCGACGTCGCCCGTGTCCTCGACTTCGTGGCCCGGTACCCGGACCCGTTCGATCGCCGCATCGCCGAAGGACACCTGACGGGCAGCGCCTTCGTCCTGACCGCCGATGGCGCGCGTGTCCTCCTCCTCCATCACCGCAAGCTCGATCGCTGGCTCCAGCCCGGCGGGCACGCCGATCCCGGCGAGGCCAGCGGCGAGGCGGTGGCCCTGCGCGAGGCCCGGGAAGAGACCGGCCTCGACGACCTCCGTGTCCATCCCTCCGCTCCCCGGCCGCTCGACGTGGACGTGCACGAGATCCCGGCCCGCCCCGGCGAGCCCGCCCATGCGCACCTCGACCTGCGCTACCTGGTGGTGGCGGGGACGGGCGCGCTCACGCGGGCCCAGGAGGAAGCATCCGACCTCCGCTGGTTCAGCTGGGACGAGCTCACGCCCCTCGGGCTGGATCCCGGCCTGCGCCGCGGTCTCTCCAAAGCCTTGAGCTATATGCGTTAGGCGCCGGCCCCGGCTCGAGCGCGCTTGCGCGAAACGAACGGCGTATTATGATTCCCGCCATGAGCGAGCCCGGCGAGCCCGGCGTCCAGAAGCAGAAGGCGAAGGGGCAATCCGTCTCCCTGCGAGCGCTGTTCAAGATCCACGTGGCCGCCAACCGGCCCCTGGAGCTGGACTTCCCGAGCGGCAAGGTCGTGATGTCGGTGGCGGAGATGATCACGGCCCTGAAGGACGACGAAGCCGCGGAACGCTCGCGCAACCAGCCGTAATCACAGCCGACCAGTCAGTCTGCCGCCGCGCAGCGGCGGCACACGACCGGGGGGTTTCAGGGGGGAGCGACGCCCATCGCGGTGTCGCGTGAGTTCCCCCCCTGAGATTGAAACTCAAAGCCCCAGCACGACCTTGGCGATCGAAAAATAGATCACCAGCCCCGTCGCGTCGACGAGGGTCGTGATCAGCGGCGCGGACAGCACCGTCGGGTCCACGCCGAAGCGCTCGGCCAGGATCGGGATCAGGGAGCCCACGGTGGTGGACCACGAGCAGATGGCCAGGATGGTGATGGCCACCGTCGCCGCCAGCGGCATGTGCGCGCCCCAGAGGAGCGCGCGCCCGAAGGCGAACGCTCCCAGGAGCAGGCCGATCGTGATCCCCGTGCTCGCCTCCCGGGCCAGGACCCGCCAGGCGTCCTTCACCTTGATCTCCTTCAGGGCCAGGCTGCGGATGATGGTGGTCACCGTCTGCGATCCCGCGTTGCCGCCGGTGCCGATGAGCAGGGGAATGAAGAACGAGAGGGCCACCACCGCCGCCAGCTCGTTTTCGAAGTGCCGCAGGACGGTCCCCGTGAAGGTCTCGGCCACGAACAGGAGCAGGAGCCAGCCGATCCGCTTGCGCACGACGAGCCACACGGGGTTGTCGAAGTAGGGCTTGTCGAGAGCGCCCGGCTCCACGCCGGCCAGGCGCAGGATGTCTTCCGTGCCTTCCTCGATGAGGACGTCGATGACGTCGTCCACCGTTACGAACCCCACGACGCTGCCGTCCTTCTCCAGCACGGGCACGGCCAGGAGGTTGTACTTCGCCATCTTGTTCGCGACCGACTCCTGATCGTCCAGGGCCTCCACCGTGATGGGCTTCTTCCGCATGACCTCGACGACGGGCTGGCCCATCTCCGCCATCACCAGGTCGCGCAGGGACAGGGAGCCGAGGAGCCGGCCCGTGCCCGGCTCCTGCACATAGCAGGCGTAGATCGATTCCTTCTCCCGAGCCACGGCGCGGATGTGCTTGAGGGCGTCGCCCACCTTCATGGACGGCTCGAGGCGGACGAACTCCGTGGTCATGATGCCGCCCGCGGAGTGGTCGGGATACTGGCAGAGGCGCTCCACCTCCGCCCGCACCTCGGGCTTGAGGGTGGGCAGGAGCTTGCGGCGGTCGCGCTCCCCCAGGTGCTGGACGAGGTCGGTGCGCTCGTCCGCGGCCATCCCCTCCAGGATCTGGGCCGCCCTGGCGGCGGGCACGTTCTCCAGGATGGCGGCGCGGCGGCTCAGTGTGGGCTGGTCGAAGACCTGCACCGCGCGCGCGACCGGGAGCATGGTCAGGATGGTCGCGGCCTCGACGATGGTGAGCTGGTTCAGGAGGTCGGCGACGTCGGCCGCCGGCATGTCGCCGACCACCTCGCCGATGCCCGTGAAGCTGTCTTCGAGACGGAGCTGGATGCGCTCCAGCAGCTCCTTGGGTGCGGTCACGGCGGGGAGAGGGTCCCGGCGGCGGCGATCCGCCGCTCCCAGCGGGTCTTGAGGCCTCCCACGAGCTCCGCGAACGGCGGGTAGTCACGCACGGGGGCCAGCATGGGGCAGTCCCGGAACAGCACGTAGTCCTCGTTGCCGAGGAACACGGAGCGGCGCAGCCACTCCATGGCCTCGTCGCGCTGGCCCTGGCCGGCCCAGAAGCACCCCAGCCAGAACGCGACCTCGTGATCGGCGCGCGCGGTCTCGCGCACGCGGTCCGTGATGAGCGCCCGCGCCGCGTCGGCCTGGCCGCGCGCGGCCAGGCACCAGGCCAGGAGGGGCTGGGCGGCGTCGAACTGGGGGCTCTGGCGCATCACGTCCTCGATGAGCGACTGCGCCTCGTTGATCCGGCCCTGCTGGAAGCGGGCGATGGCGAGGAACATCTTGAGGAGGGGATGTTCGGCCTCGGCCGTGCGCCCCGCCTCCAGCTCCGCCACCGCGCGGTCGTTGTCGCCCTGGTTCATGGCCAGGCGGGCCTTGTTGTAGCTGACGAGCACGGCGTCGCCGGGGTTGAGGGCGAGCAGGTGGTCGTATTCGGCGGCCGCGCGATCGTAGAGCCCGTCCAGCCGATACAGCATGGCCGCGGTGAGGAGGACGGTCGGATCGTTCGGCCGCTCGCGCCGGAGCGCGGTGATGGTGGCCTTGGCCCTCTCCTTGTTGCCGTGATGCAGGTCTACGTGCACGCCCTGCAGCCGCGCCTCCAGGTCCGTGGGATCGAGCTCCAGGGCGCGGCGCAACGAGCGCTCGGCGAGCTGGTAGTGCTCGTCGCCGCCGGAGCCCTGGGCGTGGAGCACGTAGCAGCGGGCCAGCGCGGCGTGGGCGGCGCCGAACTCGGGGTCGAGGCCGACGGCCTCGTGGAACATGCCGAGCGCGCGCTCCAGGTCCTCGAGGTCGAGCGTGCGGAGCACGTAGCGCAGGAGCAGGTCGCGCCCGCGCAGGTAGAACTCGTAGGCGGGAGCGCTGCGCGTCGGGCGATGCTCGATCTTCGCTTGCTCTTCCGGGGTCAGGGTCAGGCGGAGGCCCGCCACCACGCGCTCGGCCAGCTTGTCCTGAACGGTGATGAGGTCCTGGGCGGGCACGTCGACCTTCTCGCTCCAAAGGATCTCGCCGCTGGCCGTGGCCACGAGCTGCGCGGTCACGCGCAGGCGGTCGGGGGCGCGGAAGAAGCTGCCCGCCAGCACCGCCTGCACCGCGAGGTCCTCCCCCACCTGCCGCGGGTCCGGGGTCAGCCCGGCGTAGGCGGCCATGTACGAGGAGGGCCGCACGACGACGGATCGGATCTGGGCCAGCTCGGTGATCAGGGCGTCCGCCAGCGAGAACTCGTAAAAGTCGGCCTGGGGATCGCCGGACAGGTTCCGGAAGGGCAGCACGGCGATCGTGCGCTTGGTCTCGGTGCCCCACGAGGCGGGACGCGACGGTACCGCGGTGCGGACGGGAGGCGGTTGCATGGGCGTGGGGCCCTCCGCGTCGGCGTGCTCCTCGCGGCGGCGCCCGAAGACACGTCCGAGTCCCGCCCCCAGCGCCGCCCAGGGCCGGGGCCCACGGGCCGGCGCGCGCGGGGGCGTGCCGCTGGCGGCGCCCGCATCGCGGGCGAGCCGCCTCTCGAGGGCCTTGAGCTCGTCACGCAGGGCGGCCATCGTCTGGTGCCGGTCGGCGGGGTCCTTGGCCAGGGCGCGCTCCAGGATGCGCTGGAGCGACGTCGGGGCCCGGGGGTTGTAGCGCGACATCGGGATCGGGTCCTGGTGCAGGACGGCGCGGATGCGCTCCAGCGGCGTGCTCCCCGGGAACGGCAGATGGCCCGTGACCATCTGGTAGAGGACGACCCCCAGGCTGAAGACGTCCGACCGGTGGTCCGCCCGCTGCCCCATGGCCTGCTCCGGGGACCCGTAGCCCAGGGAGCCGTAGGGGACCCCCACGTCGGTCAGGGAGTCGTCGGCGTCCAGCTCCGGGCGCTGGCCCCCCAGCAGCTTGGCCAGCCCGAAGTCGAGGACCTTGGCCTGACCATTCCCCGTCACAATTACGTTCGAAGGTTTGATGTCTCGGTGTACGATCCCGCTGGCGTGTGCGACGGCAAGAGCGTCCGCGATCTGGATCGCGATCGAGAGAGCCGAGGGCAGCTCCAGCGGCCTGCCTCCGATCAGCTCCTTCAGCGTCGTGCCCTCGACGTACTGCATCACGATGTAGCAGTGCCCGTCCGCTTCCCCGGTGTCGTAGATGGCCGCGATGTTCGGGTTGTCGAGGGCGGAGCACAGCAGCGCCTCGCGATCGAAGCGCCGGCGTGCCGCGTCGTTCGCGGCCAGCTCCGGCCGCAGCACCTTCATCACCACGGGACGGTTCAGGCGGAGGTCGTCGGCGCGGTAGGCGGTCGCCTGTCCGCCCTGCCCCAGCTTGGACACGATCTTGTAGTGCGAGAGCGCGGTGCCGGGTTCGAGGGCGGCCATGGGGAGACTCGGGGTGATGTAGTCGGATGAAACGTTTACAAGCGACGACCGAACGTACGCTCACTCGGCGGACGAGTCAAACACGGATGTCCCGCGCGGTACCCGTCCGGGAGAGGTCCAAGGTGACTCTCGGAGCCGGCGCCGTGAGGAGGATCATAGGTAGCCCAGCCGGTATGGTTTTTGCTCACGGTCCGGGCAGAGACCGAGCAAAGGACAAGGCGCCCATGAGACATCGGAACCGAAGCTGGTCCGCTTTGGCAAGCACCCTGGCCTGCGCCGTCGTTTTCGCGGCCGCCGGGGCGGCGGGGGCGGACACGGACACCAAACGACCGCTTCCCACGTTTTCGTCGACGGTCGACGTCGTCAACCTGAATGTGTCGGTTTCCGACGGCCGCGACCGCCACGTCACCGGCCTGGCCGCCGGCGACTTCAAGATCTTCGAGGACGGAGTCCCCCAGCAGCTCACCCTCTTCACCCAGGAACGCCTGCCCATTTCGCTCGCGATCCTCGTGGACTGCTCGCTCTCGATGCAGCCCAACCTGCCCGCGGTGAAGACGGCGGCCATGCGCCTGGTGCACGCGCTGGGACCCGCGGACCAGGCCGAGATCATCCAGTTCAATCACAAGTTCACGGTGATCCAGGATTTCACGAACGACCAGGCCAAGCTGGAGACGGCGGTGCGCAGCATCACCGCCGACGGCGCGACCGGCGTCTACAACGCGCTCTACTTCACGCTGAAGGACCCGCGCTTCCGGCGCGCGGCGGACGACATGACCCGCCAGGCCGTCGTGATCCTCTCCGACGGGGAGGACACGTCGTCGCTGGTCAGCGACGACCAGGTGCTGGAGCTCGCGAAGAAGGGCAACGTCACGATCTTCGCCATCAGCCTGCGTGCTCCGCGCACGTCCGCCTTCGACACGGAGGCCCCGGACCGCGCCGCCTTCTTCCTGACCGCCCTGGCCCGGGAGACGGGGGGCCGCTCGTACTTCCCCAACGGCCTGGCCCAGATCGACGGCGTGTACGACAAGATCGCGGACGAGCTGCGCACGCAATACGCGCTCGGCTACGTCTCGAGCAACCCCCTGCGCGACGGCAAGTGGCGGCGCATCGCCATCGAGACCAACCAGGGGAACCTGATGCTGCGGCACAAGCAGGGCTACTACGCGGGCGCTCTGCGCGCGCTGCGCTCCGCGGTCGGAGCGGCGGCGTCCGCCGCCACCGGCGCCGCGAGCACCCTGCCGCGCCGCCAGCCGCCGCCGCCTCAGCAGGACTAGGGCTGGCGTCGGCCCCGGCCCCCGCGCGTACGCTTCGCGAAAGCGATTTCCATTTTTCGAATGGCCTCGTCCGCGGCCCGCTGAGCGGCCGCCACCGACTCCGCGTTCGGGTCGTCGGGTCCGTACCGCGCGTCCATGAACAGGTCGGTGAGCTGGGCCAGGCCGCCCAGCGGCCCCAGCGCGGCGGCGAATTCGGCCGGCGTCGCGTCCAGGGACCGTGGCCGGCCGAGGCGGGCGGCGGCGGAGAGGAACGCGACATACGCGCGCACGATGGCGCCGCGGGTGCCGGGGATGATTCCACGGCGCGCCGGCCCCACCTCGGGTAGGACCTCGTCCTCGACGGCCACGACGTCCACGACGTCTTCCGCGGGCGGGGCCATGCGCTGGCGGCGCCGGCGCAGGAACTGGACGGCCAGGCCGACCGCGCCCGCGCCCAGGAGCGACGCGAAGAAGACCAGGGCATAGACCTGCCGGGGCAGGTCGGTCGGGGGCCCGCTCGTCCAGCGCACGCCCGCCCAGGGTTGCGGCGGCGCGGCCGCGAGCATGAGGACGAGGACCGCGGTGACGGGCGCGATCAGGGCCAGACCTTCGCGCCACACGTGCTCCGGCGCCGGCCCGCGCCGCGCCGCGTACGCGCCGAGAATGCGAACCGCGTTGTCCGCGAGCAGGAACAGGGCGATGAGCACGAAGACCGCGATCGCGGCCAGCGCGGCCACCGGCCCGCCGCGGAGGGAGGAAAGGGCGACGAGGACGAGGGAGTTGACGAGGGTGAGGCGCACATCGGCCATGGCGCCCGCGATCAGCAGGAAGGCGGGCTGGAGGGCGGCGAACACGACCGCTTCCCGCCCGAAGACCCCCGGCTCGGGCACCGCCGACCCCACGAAGACCGCGATCGCGATCATCGCCGCGTACGCGATGGCGAAGAGGAGCCGCCCCCGGGCGCGCCACGTCCGCTGCGCGTCGGCCACGGACGGCGCGACCAGCTCACCCGCGACGAGCGCGCCCGCGGCCGCCGGTACGACCAGCAGCGCCGTCGCCAGCGAGGCCGCCCACGGCCAGGCCACGAGCGCCGCCATGGCGGTGAGGACGGACACCAGGTAGAGAGCAAGGGCGCGGAGGAGGGCGAAGCCCGCCGAGGGATCTTCGGTCCGCGTCAGGCCCGCGCCTCCAGGAGGTCGGCGCGCACCAGCGTCGCGGGCAGGTCGTCGTCCGAGGCGAGCACCGTCCCCGCCACGCCGCGGTCCCGCAAGAAAGACAGGAGGTCGCGCCTGCGCCCGCTCATGGCCGCGACCGAGGAAGCGAGGCGGTCGATGGGAACGAACGAGTCCGCTTCCACGGCGAGGACGGCCACCGTCACGCGGCGGGCCGCGAAAGCGTCGAGGAGGGGGCCCAGCCGCGCCGTGTCCAGCGCGGTCGTGCCGCTCAGGATGACGGCGGTGGACCGGGACGGAACGTGCGGCCCGTGTCTCTCGACCAGATCGAGGATATCGGTCGCCCCTTCCTGGCGCACGCGGATCAGCTCGTAGAGCGCGTCCGCGAGATGGGCGGCCCCGCGCCCGGGCGGGACGAACATGGTCGTCGCCCCCTCCGCGAAGAGCTGGGCCAGGTCGCCGCGCCGGGAGGCCGACCAGAGCACGGAGGCGGCCGTGCGCACGAGGTATTCGATCGTGGACTTGAGGCCGGTGCCCGCGCGGTGGCGCTTGGCGAGGTCGAGGAACAAGGTGAGGTACGGAAGCAGGTCGCGCTCCAGCTCGCGCACCGCGGGGGATCCGCGGCGGGCGAAGGCGGGCCAATGCATCCGGCGCACGTCGTCCCCCGCGCGATAGTCGCGGACGCCCAGGACGAGCGCGCCCTGGCCCGCCCGCGTCTCCCCGCGCTCCTGCGGGACCAGGCTGGGGGCGCCGCCGAGGCGGAAGAGCGCGGTCATCTCCACGAGCCGCGGGAAGACGGCGAACGGCGCCGGCGGCGCGAGATGGACGACCACGCGGAAGAGGCCGAAGGGATCGCCGGTGGTGAGACGCAAGGGGCCGACGGTGTACATCCCCCAGCGGCGTGAGCAGGCGGTGCGGTAGCGCAGGCGACGGCGCCGTCCGCCCGGCAGCGGCCCCGGCTCGAGCAGGGCCTGCCGGTCGGCGAGGGCGGGGCCGAAGTCGTCGAGGATCTCGGTGAAGAGCGCGGCTCGCCGTCCCCGGTTGTCGAGCGCGATCTCGACGGGCACCGCTTCGTCCTCGAGGCCGCTCGACGGCACGACCCGCATCGCGCCCAGGACGCGGGCCTGGCCGAGCGCACGCGCGCGTGACGCGAGCAGGAGGAGGGTCCAGGCCGCGGCCAGACCCACGAGCGCCGTCGTGCGCAGGACCATCCCCGCCAGCGCGATCGAGACCACGGCGAAGAGCAGAGAGGCGTGAATGGGGCCGCCCCGAGGGACCATCTAACGGAGCGCGGCCTCCACGGGCACCTCGACGCGCCGCACGACTTCCTCCACGACCGCCCGCCCGTCGACGCCCTGCACGCGCGAGCGCGGGTTCACGATCACGCGGTGCGCGAGCACGGGTCCGGCCAGCCGCTTGACGTGATCGGGAGTGACGTAGCGAGCGCCCTGGATGAGGGCGAGGGCCTGGCTGGCGCGCATCAGGCCCAGCGCGCCCCGCGGGCTGACGCCCCAGGCCGCGCCCGGATGCCGCCGCGTCTCCGCGGCCAGCCGCTGGATGTAGGAGAGCACGGCGTCGTGCACGTGCACGCGCGCCGCCGCCTGCTGCGCCTCCCGCAGTCCGGGGAGGTCGGCCACGGGGGCGAGAGCGGCCAGGGGATGGGCCTCGCGCTGGGCCACCAGCACGCGCGTCTCCGTCGCGTCGTCCGGATAGCCGAGGCTCAGCTTCACCAGGAACCGGTCGAGCTGGGCCTCCGGCAGCGGGAACGTCCCCGCGAGCTCGATCGGGTTCTGGGTGGCGATGAGGAAGAACGGCTCGGGCAGGTCGTGCGGAGCGCCGTCGACGGTGACCTGCCGCTCCTCCATCGCCTCCAGGAAGGCGGACTGCGTGCGCGGCGTCGCGCGGTTGATCTCGTCGACCAGGAGCACGTGGGCGAACACGGGCCCGCGGCGGAACTCGAACGTGAGGTCGCGCGGGTTGTAGACGGCCACGCCCGTGACGTCGCTGGGCAGGAGGTCCGGCGTGCACTGGATGCGCCGGAACTCCGCGTGCAGCGAGCGGGCCAGCGCGCGCGCGAGGACGGTCTTGCCGACCCCGGGAACGTCCTCGATCAGCACGTGCCCGCGCGCCAGCAGCGCGGCCACGACCGTCTCCACGGCGGCGCGCTTGCCGAAGAGGACGCGCTCGACGTTTTCGATGAGCGGGAGGAAGACGGCGGAGCCGGAAGGCACGCGGGGATGATACGGCAACGGCGCTCGGGTCCGCCGCTCCCGTGCCTCGGCGGACCGAGCCGAGAACTAGTCCTCCAAACGCACGTATTCGTATTCGAAGGGCAGGCCCTTGATGCCGCGCGCGGGCTTGGCGATCCAGTTCGCGATCTGGGCGGGATCGCGCACCGCCTTCTGGAGGTTCGCGACGTAGCCGCGGTCGGCGTCCGAGGGCAGCCATTCGCCGCGCCGCCGGTCCCATTCCACCTTGTCGAGGAACTGGCCCTGGGGATCGAAAGGCATGTCGGCGTAGATGCCGATGTGCCGGTAGAAGCGCTTCGAAGGAAGGGTGAGGCGAGCGTCCAGGCCGGCCTCCGCCAGCCGCTTGTTCCAGCGGTCCACGCCGCGCTGGCAGTCCTCGATGTAGGCGTCGCGCAGGACCTCGTTCATCGCGTTGCGCAAGGGGACGTCTTCCTCCGCCACCCGGCCGTCCTTGGGCACGGTCATGCGATAGGTATCGCTCAGGGCGAGATGGTCCTGGTACGTCTCCTCCTTGTAGCGGCCCTTCAGCCCGTCCGCGAAGAAGGACGCGGCGTTGCTCGAGATCTCCCCGCCGAAGAGGTCGAGGGAGAGCGCGAACCAGAGGTTGAGGTAGCGCTGGATCATGTCCAGCGGGATGCCGCCCTGCTTCATCACGTCTTCGTTGGGGTCGGCCTTCATCAGCTCCGCCGTGCGCTGGACGATGCGCTCCACGCCCGTCTCGCCCACGAACATGTGATGGGCCTCTTCCGTCAGCATGAAGCGCGTGGTCCGCGCGAGCGGATCGAACCCGCTCTCCGCGAGGGCGAGGAGCTGATATTTGCCGTCGCGGTCCGTGAACATCGTGAACATGAAGAAGTCCAGCCAGTTGTCGACGGGCTGGTTGAAGGCGCCGAGGATGCGGGGCTTGTCCGGGTTGCCGCTGCGGCGTTGCAGCAGCTCCTCCGCCTCCTCGCGCCCGTCGCGGCCGAACTGGCTGTGGAGCAGGTAGACCATCGCCCAGAGGTGCCGTCCCTCTTCGACGTTCACCTGGAACAGGTTCCGCATGTCGTACATGCTGGGGGCGCTGTGCCCGAGCATGCGCTGCTGCTCGACGGATGCCGGCTCCGTGTCGCCCTGGGTCACGATGAGCCGGCGCAGAGTGTTGCGGTGCTCGCCCGGCACCTGCGGCCACACGGGCTTGCCCATGTTGTCGCCGAAGCCGATCGTGCGGTCGGACTGCGGATCGGCCAGGAAGATGCCCCAGCGATAGTCGGGCATCTTCACGTAGTCGAAGTGCGCCCAGCCCTCCGCGTCCACGCTGATGGCGGTGCGCAGCCAGATGTCGGTCGTCTGGAAACCACTCGGGCCCATGTCCAGCCACCACTGGATGTAGTCGGGCTGCCACTGCTCGAGGGCGCGCAGCAGGCGCTTGTCCTGCGCGAGGTCGACGTTGTTGGGGATCTTGGAACTGAGATCGACGTTGGACATGGGTCAAATCACCTGAATCGCTGTCACTGACTCGCTGTCACTGATTCGTCAGCTTGTTAAGTCAGGGGGGGCACTCACACATGATCGCGATGGGTGTTCGCGACCCCCCCTGAAACCCCCCTCGCGACGCTGCCGCCGCTGCGCGGCGCCAGCGCGCTCTACGTATCCCTTGTTGCCGTCCCCTTCCTCACGTCCTTGTCCAGCTGAACCGCGCGCGCTCGGGGCGTCCGTACAGCGTGAGCGCGCCCTTTTCGCCCACCGCGTTCGGGCGCTGGAAGATCCAGTTCTGCCAGGCGGAGAGGCGGCCGAAGATCTTGGTCTCCATCGTCTCCGGCCCCGCGAAGCGCAGGTTGGCTTCCATGCCGGTGAGCGCGTCGGGTGAGATGCTCGCCCGCTCCTCGAGCGCGAGACGGACCTCGTCCTCCCAGTCGATGTCGTCCGGCGCGAAGGTGACGAGGCCGGCCTCGAGCGCCTCCTCCGCGTCGTACGCACGGCCGACCTCGAGCGCGTCGGCACCGCCGCCCAGGAATCGCGTGGCCAGCCGGCTGAGGTCGTTCGACATGGGCAGCGCGCCCATGTTCATCGCAGACAGGGCGACCTTCGGCCCGCCGTCCGCGGCCAGCATGTAGGAGCGGTCCGCGGCCAGGGCCAGCTCCATCAGCGAGCCCGCGAAGCAGGAGTCCTTGTCGATCACGGCCAGGAACGTGCGCGCGGTCAGGTCCAGGCGCTTGAGGACGCGCTTCATGTGCTGGCGGACCTCGTTCACGAACCAGTCGTCCTGGCCCGCGTCCAGGGCCGCGTCCACAGCCAGGACGCGGGCGGCGTCGCCGCGCGTCTGCAGGACCACCACGCCGATCTCCGGGCGGTTGAAGCGCAGCTCGAGCAGCGCGTCATCCAGCTCGCGGAAGGCTCGGAGCGCCCACAGCGCGCTGCCGCGCTCGCGCATGGCCGCGGGTGTGGCGGGCTCGTCGGCCTCCGGCCCGCGCACCGTGAGGCGCGCGACCCTCTCGCCGGCGTCGATCTCGAGCGTGACGTAGCGGTGTTCGACGCCGGCGTCCGTGTACTTCCCCTCCAGCGGCTCCAGGGTCACGCCGGGGCCCTTCTTCTCCGCCGATTGCTCCGCCAGCGCCTTCGCGCGCTCCGCGATCCGCGCCGGGAACTTCGAGAGCGCCACCGTCTCGTCCACCAGCCGCCACTGCACGGCGCGCTTCCCCTTCACTCCTTCGCCCAGGCTCGAGAACACGTCGGCCAGGTCCCGCCGGACCTTGCGCTTGTCCACCACGCGCGTGAGGCCGCCCGTCCCCGGCAGCACGCCGAGCAGGGGCACCTCCGGCAAGCTGACCGCGGACGAGGCGTCGTCGACGAGCAGGATCTCGTCGCAGGCCAGGGCCAGC
>Ga0075425_100005019_pt1 | contig 13702 bp, 15 predicted proteins | sample SoiMethybrSBSTD4_FD_75300 | JGI IMG/M metagenome (GOLD analysis project Ga0075425, IMG submission 75300) | Bulk soil microbial communities from a Populus tree surrounding site in Tennessee, USA - Soil MetaG P. TD hybrid SBSTD4 | ecosystem: Environmental > Terrestrial > Soil > Tree plantation...
GCGCACAAACGTCGTGATCATCCTGACCGACGACCAGCGCTGGGACACGCTCTGGTCGATGCCGAACGTCCAGAAGCTGCTCGTCCACCACGGCGTGACGTTCGCGAACTCGTTCGTGTCGGACTCGCTGTGCTGCCCCAGCCGGGCGACGATCCTGACCGGCAACTACGCGCACACGACCCACGTCTACGACAACCATCCCCCGCACGGCGGCGCGCCCATCTTCCGGAAATCCGGGGACGACCGCTCGACGATCGCCACCTGGCTGCAGGCGGCCGGGTACGAGACCGGCCTCTTCGGCAAGTACCTGAACTCGTACACGGGCGGCGTCCCGCCCGGATGGGATCGCTGGGTCGCCTTCGACTACGAGCCGCAGTACCACCCCTACTACGTGTTCACGAACGCCCCCAACCATTGCCCCGGCCGCACCGCCTGCCGGCTGAAGCGCGAGGTCTCGGCCTACTCGACGAAGTACTTCGGGAACGCGGCCGCCAACTTCATCGACTCGGCCCCGGCGCAGAAGCCGGTGTTCGTCTACTACGCGCCGTACGCGCCGCATCTGCCGTCGTTCCCGCAGCACAAGTACGCGAACCGCTTCGCCAATCTGAAGCCGTACCGGCCGCCGAGCTACAACGAGGCGGACGTCTCCGACAAGCCGCCGTGGATCCGGCGGCTGGGCCGATTCGACGACGTCGAGAACGCCCAGATCATGGCCCAGCGCCAGGCGGAGTACCAGACGCTGATCACCGTCGACAACGAGGTCGGAGACATCGTCGCGTCCCTGCGCGCGACGCACCGGCTCGCGCACAGCGTGATCCTGTTCGCGTCGGACAACGGCGTCAGCTGGGGCGAGCACCGGCTCACCGTCGGCAGCAAGCAGGTGCCCTACGACGAGGCGCTGCGGGTGCCGCTCGTCGTCCGCTACGAGCCGTTCACCACCCACCCGTCGACCGACCGGCACCTGATCGTGAACACCGACTGGGCGCCGACGCTGGCCGCGATCGCGGGCGCGTCCCACCCCGCCGTCGAGGGGCGCAGCTTCCTGCCGTTCCTGAAGCACCGCACGCCCCGCCCGGCGTGGCCGACGCACTTCCTGCTCGAGCACATGGACGGCAACCCGCCGTCGCTCGCGCCCGCCTTCTGCGGCATCCGCAGCGTCGGGTGGATGTACGCGCGATACACCGGCGGATACCAGGAGCTCTACAACCTGAAGACCGACCCGTACGAGCTGCGCAACATCGCCGGCGAGCCGTCGCAGGCGGCCGAGCTTCGCCACATGCGCCGGATGACGGCGCGCGAGTGCCGGCCGCCGCCGCCCGGCTACAAGCCGTAGACACGATTGATCGTCTGCCTATACTCGGACGCATGCCCGGAGTCGCGTTCGTCGCCCACTGCCTGCTGAACCAGAACTCGAAGTGCAGCGGCGGCGCCCGCTGCCCGGGGGTGTACTCGCCGCTGGTGGGTGCGCTTCGCGAGCGCGGCTGGCAGATCCAGCAGATGCCCTGCCCCGAGCTCGCATTCACCGGCCTGAACCGGTTCTGGGCGGTGCGCGAGCAGCTCGATACGTCTGCCTACCGGCGCCACTGCCGGCGGCTGGCGAAGGGCGTCGCCGGCGCGATCGAGGTGCACGTCCGCGCGGGCGACGACGTCGTGCTCGTCGGGCTCGAGGGCAGCCCGTCGATGGGCGTGCACGTCACGAGCTCCGATCCGGAGCGGGGCGGCCGCCCGGAGTGGCCGGACGGCACCGACGAGCTCACGCCCGGGAGCGGCATCTTCATCGACGAGCTCTCCGCCGAGCTGGCGGAGCGCGGTGTCCCGCTGCCGCGCGCGACCGGGATCACCCACCAGCTGCCCGACCACCACGGCCCGGGCGAGCTCGACAGCATCGTCGCGCTCCTCGAGGCCTGAGCGGTGGACGCGGGCGACGCGCGCGGCTACCGGGTGGCCCTGATCGCCGACGAGCTGGTGAACCCCGCTGCCCGCGGGATCGACGGCCTGGCCGCGCTCGAGGCGGCCGGCTGGGGCGCGATCCAGCTCCCGTCGGGCGACTACCCGGACGAGGTGGCGGCGCCCCTGCTCGAGCTCGTCGCCGAGCAGACCGAGGAGTTCACCCGTCACGGCTACACCGTCGCCGTGATCGGCGGCCGGGCCGGCCTCGACGAGGCGCTCGCCGCCTACGGCGTCTCCGGCCTGCCGTCGATCGAGCCGCGCTCGACCGCCGCGCTCACGCGCTTCCTCGCCGCGCAGTAACCGGGGTCTGACCCCGAACGTCGGCTGTGACACGTTCCTTGCACTCCTGTTGGTCTTGAATAGCGGCACACCGACCAGGAGGGGAATCCATGGGACAGCCCGTCGTCCATTTCGAGGTCATGGGGCAGGACTCAGCGAAGCTCCAGTCGTTCTACGGCGAGGCGTTCGGGTGGGACTTCGACACCGCGAACCCGATGAGCTACGCCGTCGTCGACCGCCAGGCGAACAGCACGGCCGACGGCGGCGGAATCGGCGGCGGCATCGGCCAGGCGCCCGACGGGTACGGCGGGCACGCCACGTTCTACGTCGCCGTGCCCGACGTCGAGGCGACGCTCACGCAGGTGGAGCAGCTCGGCGGCTCACGCATGTTCGGGCCCGAGGAGGTCATGGACGGGCTCGTCGTCGGCCTCTTCACCGACCCGGAGGGGCACACCGTCGGGCTCGTGAACGGCGGCTAGCTCGTCGGGCGGCTCGCCGCGACCGCGACGCAGCAGCCGGCTGCCCCGCGGTCGAGGCGGGCCGTCCGCCCATCCCCGGGCAGCGCATCGATCATGCCCTGCACGAGCGAGACGTTCATCCCGCAGATCAGGTCGCGGTGCTGCTCGGCGAGGTGGTGGAACGGGCAGTTGCGAAGGCGGATGTCGGCGCCGGCGCACACCGGCTCGTAGCCGGTGGCGGCGAGGGCGTTCACGAGCGGGTCGGCGTCGTCGCCGGCCGGCGACACGGTCTCGCGACCCAGCCGGTAGGCGCCGTCCACCAGCGCGGTGCGGGCGGCGCCGCTTGGCTCGTGCTCGAGCGCGGCGGCGAGCAGGACCGCCGCCCGCTCGTAGTCGCGCGGCGGCAGGCTGGCAGAGAACTCGGCGTCCGAGCGCCGGTACAGCTTCGCCGTGCGGCCGGCACCCGGCCCGGTGCGCTCGCCGGTGCGGGCATAGCTCGTCTCGAGCAGCCCCTCGGCGACCAGCTTGTCGAGGTGGTAGGCGGCCAGCGAGCGGCGAATCCCCGCCTCCTCGGCGGCTTCCTCGCGCGAGGTCGGCTGCGGCCGCGAGGCGACGATGTCGTAGAGGCGGCGACGCACCGGCTCGGCCAGCCGGCCGATGGCGTGGAGGGGATCTCGGCTCATGGCTGCATTCTAACGCGAGTCAGATTTGACGTAAGCGAGAGGACCGGGTATTCTATCGCACAAATCTATTTGCGATAGAAGGAGGCCCATCAGATGACCACCCACAGCGTCGCACCGGCGCGCGTCGCCGGGCTCTCGACGGAGGCCCTGCGCCGCGACCCGGCATTCCAGGCGTTCACCCTGCTGCGGATCGGGTTCACGGTCGCGCCGATCGTGTTCGGCCTGGACAAGTTCTTCAACGTCCTCGTCAACTGGGAGATCTATCTGGCGCCCTGGGTGAACCGCCTGATCCCGGGCACGGCCCACCAGTTCATGGACGTCGTCGGCGTCGTCGAGATCCTCGCCGGCCTCGCCGTCGCCATCAAGCCCCGCTACGGCGCCTACCTGGTCGCCGCGTGGCTGGCAGGCATCATCGTCAACCTGCTCACCTACTCCGGCTACTACGACATCGCCCTGCGCGACTTCGGCCTGATGCTCGCCGCCCTCACGCTGGCCCGGCTCGCGAGCATCTACGACCCGCCGTTCCGCCGGAATTAGGCGCCCGAACCTGGGGACTGTCCCCGCGGAATCGGGGACAGTCCCCGATTCCCGGCTGCCGCGAACAGCCGGGGCCGGGCCGGCGCACGGGGGCTGGCCCCGTCACAGAAGAGCAACGAATCTGCAACGGCCGCCGTTCGGGGTCAGACCCCGCTTGTCGGGTGGAGCAGCGGCACGGCGGCCTCGTGCCAGCCGGCGCGCAGGACCTCCACCAGCGACGGCGGGGTGATCACCGTCGCCGTGCCCCGGGCGGGGCGGGGGCGGCGGGCGGCGTAGCCGGAAGGCGACCACAGCAGGAGCTCGCGGCCGAGCACGAGGTACGGGTCGCCGTCCTCCAGGACGAACGTGCCGGCCGGGAGCGAGCCGACGGGCGCGGCGTGGGTGCGGTGCGCGCGCGTCTCGGGGTCGACCCGCTCGCCGTGCAGGCGCAGGTCGATCGCGTCGGCGCCGGTCTCGCCGCCGTGCAGGCCGGCCCAGATCGCGCCGAAGCGGTCGTAGTCCTCCCGCCGGCAGAGCGCACACGGGCGATGGCCGGCGGCGAACGCCGTGGCCTCGTCGACGAAGAAGAGCTCCGTGAACTTGCCCGGCTGCATCATCGGGCCGCGCTGCCAGCCCTTGAACTCGAGCCGGCAGGCGATCCAGCGGCGCACCGCCCAGCGGCGGCGGACGTTCCCCTGGTCGTCGTGCAGGCAGCCGCGGTTGCCGTAGACGAGCCCGCGGGCGGGCGCCGGGATGAGCTCCCCGAGCGGCGTGACCCGGTTGCGCAGGGGCATCAGGCGCGGCGCCCGGCGATGCCGACGTAGTTCTCGGCCAGCGTCGTCGCCGCCGCCGGCGAGGAGACGACATAGCGCAGCTGGGCCAGCTGCAGCTCGAGGTCGAACGGGTCGTCGCCCGGCAGGCGATGCAGCATCGACGTCATCCACCACGAGAAGTGCTCCGCCCGCCACACCCGGCGCAGGCAGGCGTCGGTGTAGCCGTCGAGCCCGGAGCGGTCGCCGGATTCGTACCAGGCGGCGATCGCCTCGCCGAGCAGCTCCACGTCGGCGATCGCCAGGTTCAGGCCCTTCGCGCCGGTCGGGGGCACGATGTGGGCCGCGTCACCGGCCAGGTACAGGCGACCGTACTGCATCGGGGCGGCCACGAAGCTGCGCATCCCGGTCACGCCCTTCTCGAGGATCGGCCCCTCGGCGAGCGTCCAGCCGGGCATGCCGAGCCGGGTCTGCAGCTCGGCCCAGATGCGCTCGTCCGGCCACTCGCCGACGTCCTCGTCGTGCGCCACCTGCACGTAGAGGCGGCTGAGCATGGGTGAGCGCAGGCTGAGCAGCGCGAACCCGCGCTCGTGATGGGCGTAGACGAGCTCGTCGCTCGACGGGGCCACGTCGGCCAGGATCCCCAGCCAGCCGAACGGGTAATCGCGCTCGCTCACCCGCAAGACGCCGGCCGGGATGGACTCGCGCGAGACGCCGTGGAAGCCGTCGCAGCCGGCGACGAGGTCGCAGCGCAGCTCGCGCCCGCGGCCCTCGTGGCGGTAGGTGATGCGCGGGCGGTCGCCGTCGATTTCGGCGAGCGCCACGTCGTCGGCCTCAAAGCGCAGCGGGTCGCCCGCATCGAGCCGGATGCGGATCAGGTCCTTCACCACCTCGGTCTGCCCGTAGATCACGATCGCCGCGCCGCCGGTGAGCTCGGAGAGCGGGATGCGGTGGCGCTCGCCGTCGAACTGGAGCGAGACGCCGTGATGGACGATGCCCTCGCGGTCCATCCGCGCGCCCGCGCCGATCGCCCGCAGCACGTCGACGGCGCCCTGCTCGAGCACGCCCGCCCGGATCCGCCCCTCGCAGTGCTCGCGGCTGCGGCTCTCGAGCACGACCGATTCGATCCCCCGCCCCTTCAGGAGCTGGGCCAGCGTCAGCCCCGCCGGCCCCGCCCCCACGATCCCGACCTGGGTCGTCTCGGCGCTCACCCCGGCCTCTCGAACAGCGCCGCCTGGCCCTGGCCCACGCCGACGCACAGCGTCGCCAGGCCGTAGCGGCCGCCGCGCCGGCGCAGCTCGTGCACGAGCGAGACCACCAGGCGGGCGCCGCTCATCCCCAGCGGGTGCCCGAGTGCGATCGCGCCGCCGTTCACGTTGACGCGGTCGGGATCGAGCCCCAGCTCGCGCACGACGGCCACGCTCTGCGACGCGAACGCCTCGTTCAGCTCGACGAGGTCGATGTCTGCCACCGCCACGCCGGTGCGGTCGAGCAGCTTGCGCACGGCCGGGATCGGGCCGATGCCCATCACCCGCGGGTCGACGCCGACAGAGGCGCTGCCCGCGAACGTCGCGAGCGGCTCGGCGCCGAGCGCGGCGGCCCGCTCCTCGCTCCCGATCACGACCGCGGCCGCCCCGTCGTTCATGCCGCTCGAGTTGCCGGCCGTGACGCTTCCACCCGTGCGGAACGCCGGCTTCAGCGCCCCGAGGCCCTCGAGCGTCGTGTCGGGCCGGGGGTGCTCATCACGGTCGAGGTCGCCGACAGGGACGAGCTCGTCGGCGAAGCGGCCGGCCGCCTGGGCTGCCGCCCATCGCTCCTGCGAGCGCAGGGCGAAGGCGTCCTGGTCGGCGCGCGAGATGCTCCACCCCGCCGCCACGTTCTCGCCGGTCTCGCCCATGCTCTCGAGCGGGAACATCGCCTCGAGGCGCGGGTTGGGATAGCGCCAGCCGAGGGTCGTGTCGTAGACGGTGCGGTGGCCGCGCTCGAACGCCCGCGCGGCCTTCGGCATCGAGAGCGGCGCCCGCGTCATCGACTCGACCCCGCCCGCCACCGCCAGGTCCGCGTCGCCGGCGACGACGGCGTGGCAGGCCGAGACGACCGCCGAGAGCCCCGAGGCGCACAGCCGGTTCAGCGTGACGCCCGGCACCGACTGCGGGAAGCCGGCGAGCAGGACGGCCATGCGGGCGACGTCGCGGTTGTCCTCGCCGGCCTGGTTGGCGCAGCCCAGGTAGACGTCGTCGATGTCGGCGGGGTCGACGCCGGCACGCTCGACGGCGGCCGAGACGGCGACCGCGGCCAGGTCGTCGGGGCGCACGCCGGCGAGCGCCCCGCCGTAGCGGCCGATCGGCGTGCGCACCGCCGAGATGATGACCGCCCGGCTCATCCGCCCTCCTCCTCCTGCACGCGCTGGGCGACGGCGAACGCGGAGTTGGCCGCGGGCACGCCGCAGTAGATCGCCGCCTGCAGCAGCACCTCCTTGATCTCGTCCCAGGTGAGCCCGTTGCGGCGGGCCGCCCGCAGGTGCAGGGCGAGCTCGTGGTCGTGGCCGCCGGCGACGAGCGCGGTCAGCGTGATGCAGCTGCGCGTGCGCCGGTCGAGGCCGGGCCGGGCCCACACCTCCCCCCAGGCGTAGCGGGTGATCAGCTCCTGGAAGTCGGCGGCGAGCGGCGAGCCGCCGGCGACGGCCGCGTCGACGTGGGCGTCGCCGAGCACCTCCCGGCGCACGCCCATCCCCCGCTCGTACAGGTCGTCCGTCATCCGCTCTCCCCTCCCTCGAGCACGCGGTCGACGAGCGCCGCCGCCGATTCCAGTCCCGCCGCCGGGTCGAGGGCGGCATCGATCTCGTCGGAGCGCAGGCCGAGGCCCTCCGCCTCGGTGAGCGCCTGCCGGAACGTCACGTCCTCGGCCGCCGTCCGCTCGGCCGCGGCCGTCACCAGCCGCCGGGCCTCGAGGAGGCCACTGCGCGCCGCCGCGGCGTACGTGACCCGCTCGGCCATCACGAGGCCGCGCGTCAGGTCGAGGTTTCGGCGCATGCGGGCGGGGTCGATCTCGAGCCCGGCCAGCAGCTCGCGGGCGCCGGCCGCGGCGCCGCCGGCGCCTTCGAGCGCGCCGGTGATCGCGTCCCACTCGGCGTGCCACGGCCCGGCCGCCCGCTCGTGCTGGTGCGGCTCGGCGGCGACGAGCGCCGCGGCGTTGCGGCGGGCCCGGGCCGCGCACGCGAGCGTGCGCACCGACACGGCCGGATTGCGCTTGTGCGGCATCGTCGAGGATGCGCCGCCCCCGCCCTCGCGCACCTCGGCCACCTCCGTCTGGGCGAGCAGCACCACGTCGCCGGAGATCTTCGCGCACGCGGCGGCGACCGCGGCGAGGGCCGCGCCGAGCTCGATCAGCGCGCTGCGCTCGCTGTGCCACGGGGCGAGCGGCTCGGCCAGGTCGAGCTCGCGGGCGTAGAGCCGTGCCACCTCGGGCCCGCGTGGGCCGAGCACCGCCAGGGAGCCGACGGCGCCGCCGAGCTGCGCGCGCAGCCGTCGCGCGGAGACGGCCGCTACCAGGGCGCGGGCCTCGCGCAGGCCCATGAGCCACCCCGCCGCCTTCAGCCCGAACGTCGTCGGTGTGGCCTGCTGCAGCAGCGTCCGGCCGGCGATCGGGGTCGCCCGGTGCGCCCGGGCGAGCGCGGCGCACCGTGCGGCCGCGTCGTCCAGCGACGCGGCGGTCGGCGCGAGCGCGCGCTTGGCGACCAGCATGGCCGCGCTGTCGAGGATGTCCTGGCTGGTCGCCCCCCAGTGCACGAACCCGGCCTCCTCGGGGCCGAGCCCGGCCCGGATCGCCTTCACCAGCGGCTCCACCGGGTTCCCTGCCGAGCGCCCGGCCCGGGCCAGGTCGTCGACGTCGTACAGATCCGGCGAGCAGCGCTCGGCGATGCGGCCGGCCAGGTGCGCGGGGACGGCCCCGGCGATCGCCCCGGCGTTCACGAGCGCCCGCTCGGCGTCCAGCATGGCCGCCAGCCAGGCGCGGTCGGACACGGCGGTCGCGATCTCGTCCGGCACGAACAGGGGCCGAAACGTCGTCACAGGGCGAGGAACGTCGTCTGCCGCTCGCCCTGGAGGTGGATGTCGAAGCGCATCCCGCCATTCTCCGCGACCGCGGTCAGGCCGGCCCGCTCGGCGTCGGTGAGCGCCGCCAGCAGGGGGTCGGAGGCGTTGTCCGGCTCGTCCGGGAAGTACATGCGCGTCATCACCGGCTTCAGCAGGCCGCGGGCGAAGACGAGCACGGCGATGAACGGCGCGCCCTCCCCGCCCGGCATGACCGTCACGAACGCGTAGCGGCCCTCGGCGTCGGTGCCGCTGCGCCCCCACCCGAAGCCGTCGCGGTGGCCGCCCTCCGCGTCGGCCTGCCAGATCTCGACCATCGCATCGACGACGGGGGCACCGGCGCCGTCGAGGACCCTGCCCTCGATGCGAAGCGCATCGGCCCGGCCCGGGTCGACCAGCTCGTGGTGCGGCCGGACGCACAGCCCGAACGAGAAGAACGGCCCAACCGTCTGCGAGGGTGTCGGCTCGGCCGCCATCTCAGGCCTCGAACGGGGTCGCGTCGCGGCCGCCGAGGACGATGTCGAAGCGGTATCCGAGCGCCCACTCCTCGGTCGTCGTCGCCCAGTCGAACCGCGAGATCATCCGCTCCCGCGCCGCCGGTTCGCGGACCGCGTTGAAGATCGGGTCGGCGGCGAACAGCGGGTCGCCCGGGAAGTACATCTGCGTCACCAGCCGCTCGGTGAAGGCGCGCCCGAAGATCGAGAGGTGGATGTGGGCCGGCCGCCAGGCGTTCTGGTGGTTGCGCCACGGATAGGCGCCCGGCTTGATCGTCGTGAAGTGGTAACGCCCTTCGGAGTCGGTGATGACGCGGCCCGCGCCGGTGAAGTTCGGGTCGAGCGGCGCGGGGTGCTGGTCGCGCTGGTGGACGTAGCGGCCGGCGGCGTTCGCCTGCCAGATCTCGATCAGCGAGCCCGGCACCGGCCGGCCGCCCCCGTCCCGCACCGTCCCGGTAACGATGATGCGCTCGCCGAGCGGCTCGCCGTCGTGCTGGCGGGTGAGGTCGGAGTCGGTCTCGGCCAGGGGGCTCTCGCCGTACACGGGGCCGGTCGGGTCGTGCATCGACTCGGGCAGGAGGATCAGCGGCCGGTCCGGCGCCCGCAGCCGGGTGGAGCGGTAGTCCGGGGACAGATAGGGCGGGTCGACACCCCGGCGCTCGCCGTCGCGCACCCGCGCGATCCGCAGATCGCTCATCCGGCCGGCTCTCGCTCGTCCGCCGTACGCAGGGCGCGCAGCGCCTCCAGCTCGCGCTCGCTCGGCGGTGTGCTCTCCCCGAGGTCGGCGCGCACGCGCAGCGGCCAGCCGGTCGCGGCGACCGCCTGGTCGGCCGTGACGCCCGGGTGCACCCGGGCCAGGGTGAGCTCGAAGGTCTCCGGGTCGGGCTCGAGCTCGCCCAGATCGGTGATGACCGCCGTGACGCCGCGCCCGGGCAGGCCGAGCTGCTCGCGCGCGCCGGGCCCGTCGCCGAACCCGACCGACGTGCGGAAGTCGAGCCGCTCGACGAACGTGCGCGGCGACTGCTTCAGGATCACCAGCGTCTCCTTGCACGACGCCGCGATCTCGGGCGCCCCGCCGCCCCCGGGCAGCCGCACCCTGGGGTGGTCGTAGTCGCCGATGACGGTGCTGTTCAGATTGCCGTGGCGGTCGATCTGGGCGGCGCCGAGGAAGCCGAAGTCGATCCGGCCGGCCTGGAGCCAGTAGGCGAAGATCTCGGGCACGCCGACCACGGCGTCGGCAGTCTCGGCCAGCTCGCCGTCGCCGATCGAGAGGGGCAGATTGAGCGGCTTCGCGCCGATCGTGCCGCTCTCGTAGATCAGCACGCACCCGGGCGCGTGCGTGGCCCGGGCCAGGTTTGCCGCCTTGCTGGGGAGGCCGATCCCGACGAAGCAGACAGTCCCGTCGTGCAGCCGCCTCGACGCCGCCACCGCCATCATCTCCTCGCTCGTGTGGCTCACGCCGCCGCCTCCAGGACGTGCTCGCGGATCCACTCGCCGAACGCCTCGCGGTCGCGGCTGATGGCATCCCAGCGCACGTAGAAGGCGTTGTCGCGCTCGTAGTAGCCGTGCACGTACGACGGGTGGGCGCCGCCCGGCGCGGCCGCAACGGCAGTCACGACCCAGCCGGGCAGGATGATCGCGCCGGGGACGGGCTCGAGCTCGTCGACGATCTCCTCGACGGTGACGAGCGACCGGGCCGAGGCCAGCACGGCCTCCTTCTGCACGCCGCTGATGCCCCACAGCTGGACGTTTCCCTGGCGGTCGGCGCGCTGGGCATGGACGATGCCGACGTCCGGCCGCAGCGCCCGCACCGCCGCCAGCCGCTCGCCGGTGAAGGGGCAGTCGATGAAGCGCACCGTCGTGTGACCGGGCAGGTCGGTGCCGGCGTAGCCGCGCAGGACCGCGAACGGCAGGTTGGCCGCCCCGGCCGCGTAGGCGGCGGCCATGCCGGCGTGGGAGTGCTCCTCGAGCTCGAGCGGCCCGGGCCAGCCGCGCTCGACCGCCTCGCGGAGCCGGTGCAGCGACCCCACGCCGGGGTTTCCGCCCCACGAGAAGACGAGCTTGGCCGCGCACCCGGCGCCGATCAGCTGGTCGTAGATCACGTCGGGCGTGAGCCGGATCAGCGTGAGGCCGCGGCGGCCCTGGCGGATCAGCTCGTGGCCGGCCGCGTGCGGGATCAGATGCGTGAAGCCCTCGAGCGCGACGGTGTCGCCGTCGGACACGAGCTCGGCGATCCCCTCCTCCAGCGTGACGATCTCGGCCACTCGCGAACCTCAGAACGGGAAGGGGCGCGTGCCGCTCTGGACGGTCACCCACTGCATCTCGGTGAACTCGTCCATCGCGAACGTGCCGCCGAACCGGCCCCAGCCGCTGTCCTTGGTGCCGCCGAACGGCATCTGCGGCTCGTCGTGGACGGGTTGGTCGTTGACGTGGACGATCCCGGCCTGGAGCCGGCCGGCGATCGCGAGCCCGCGGTCGGGGTCGGTCGTGATCACGCCGGACGCGAGCCCGTAGCTGGTGGCGTTCGCGGCGGCGACCGCCTCGTCGGCGCTGTCGACCACCTCGATCGATGCCACCGGCCCGAACGTCTCGACCTGGGCGAACTCGCTGTCGCGCGGCACGTCGGCGAGCAGCGTCGCCCGGTAGCACGCGCCCTCGGCGCTGCCGCCGGCGAGCACCTTCGCGCCCGCCTTGACGACGTCGTCGACGCGGCGGCTGACCGTCTCGAGGGCCGCCGGGTTGATCAGCGGGCCGATGATCGTGGTGTGCTCGCGCGGGTCGCCGACGCCGAGGCCCGCGACCTTCTCGGCCAGGGCGGCGGTGAACTTCTCGGCGATGGGCCGCTCGACGATGATCCGGCGGGCCGACATGCAGATCTGGCCCTGGTGCAGGTAGGCGCCGAACGTGGTCGCGTTGACGGCGTACTCCAGGTCGGCGTCGGCGAGCACGATCAGCGGGTTCTGGCCGCCCAGCTCGAGCACGACCCGCTTCAGGTGGCGGCCGGCGGCCTCGGCCAGCTTGCGGCCGGTGGCCGTCGAGCCGGTGAAGTTAATGCGGCGCACGCGCGGGTTCTCGACCAGCTCCCCGCCCACGGCCGGCGCGCCGGCGCGGTCGTGCGTCACGATGTTGAGCACGCCGTCGGGCAACCCGGCGGCGGCGAAGATCTCGCCCCACAGGAGGCCGCCGACGTAGGGCGACTCCTCGGACGGGGACAGGACGACGGTGTTGCCGAAGGCGATCGGCGCGGCCAGCGCGCGGGCCGACAGGATCAGCGCGGCGTTCCAGGGCGAGATCGCGCCGACCACGCCGACCGGGCGGCGGATGCCCATTGCAAAGGCGCCGGGCAGGTCCGACGGGAGCACCTGGCCGAGCGGCGCGTACGCCGCACCGGCCGCCTGGCGGAAGAGGCCGGCGACGAAGCCCATCTGGAACATGCCGAAGCCGAAGCTGCAGCCCGTCTCTTTGGCCAGCCACCCCACCACCTCGTCCCGGCGCGATTCGAGGACGTCGGCGGCCTTGAGGAACACGGCCTGGCGCCGGCCGGGGCCGGCCTGGGACCACTCGGCGAACGCGGCGTCTGCGGCCTCGACGGCGCGGCGAGCGTCCTCGCGGTCGCCGGCCGCGACGTTCGCGACGGTGTCGCCGGTGTACGGATCGAGGTCGGCGAACGTCCCGCCCCCGGCGGCATCCACCCACTTCCCGCCGATCAGGTGGCGGCAGTCCTTGGCGCGGGTGTCGGTTGCGCTCATCTCGTCCCTCCTCGTACGACGCTCCGGTGCGAAGGACGCTAGCGCCTTCGCCGCCGCCGCGTCTGGGCGTCGCACACGACGGACGGCGCACCGGCCCGAGCTTAACCGCCGTTCGCCGAGTCGACCGCGACCACGAGGTCGTGCATCCGCTGCAGGCCCTCGAGGTGCCGATCGCCGGCCTTGCGGCCGAGCACGTCGACGAGACTCTGGTCGAGGCGATGGAGACAGCGATCCAGGCCACCACCGGGTATGCCAGTGGTATACCAGCGCGAGACCTTAAGTCATTATTTGGTCCCAGCGGCGGAGCGCTCCTCGAGCGACCGACGCGTTGCCGCCTCGTAGAAGTCGAGGTGCTCGCGGACGAGGCGCTCTGCGAGCGCTGAGTCGCGGTCGACGATCGCCTGGCGAATGTCGTCGTGCTCGCTCGTCAGGCGATCCGTCCGGTGAGCCCGCCGCTCCTCGGCTGTGATGAGTGTGAGGCAGAACGAGAGCTCGTAGCGGATCGACTGAAACGCGCGCGTGAGCCGCGGGCTCGCATGAAGCCCGACGATGCTCTTGTGGAAGTCGAGGTCGGCCTCGCAGATCGCCGCCCAATCATCGATTGCCACTGCGCTTGCGACGACGCTCGTCAGCTGGGCGTACCCGGCGTCGACCCCGGCCACGTCCGCATCCCTCGCGGTGTCGAGGCGCGCAACCGCAGAGAGCTCCAGAA
>Ga0075425_100005020_pt1 | contig 13695 bp, 12 predicted proteins | sample SoiMethybrSBSTD4_FD_75300 | JGI IMG/M metagenome (GOLD analysis project Ga0075425, IMG submission 75300) | Bulk soil microbial communities from a Populus tree surrounding site in Tennessee, USA - Soil MetaG P. TD hybrid SBSTD4 | ecosystem: Environmental > Terrestrial > Soil > Tree plantation...
GTGCAGAAGATCGTGCAGGACTACTTCGGCAAGGAGCCGCACAAGGGCGTGAATCCCGACGAAGTGGTGGCGGTTGGCGCCGCGGTTCAGGGCGGCGTTCTCGGTGGCGACGTCAAGGACGTGCTCCTGCTCGACGTCACTCCGCTCTCGCTCGGCATCGAGACGCTCGGCGGCGTGATGACGAAGCTCATCGAGCGCAACACCACGATTCCGACGCGCAAGTCGGAGATCTTCTCGACGGCCGCGGACAATCAGGCCTCGGTCGAGATCAAGGTCTTCCAGGGCGAGCGCGAGATGGCGTCGGCCAACAAACTGCTCGGCGCGTTTCATCTCGTCGGCATTCCGCTCGCGCCGCGCGGGATTCCGCAGATCGAAGTCACGTTCGACATCGACGCGAACGGCATCATGCACGTGACGGCGAAGGACCTCGGCACCGGCAAGGAGCAGCGGATCACCATCACCAGCTCGTCCGGCCTGTCGAAGGACGACGTCGAGAAACTCGTTCGCGATGCGGAGTCGCACGCGGCCGAGGACAAGGCGCGGCGTGAGGAAGTGGAGGCGAAGAATCAGCTCGACGGCCTCGTGTACCAGGTCGAGAAGATGCTCAGCGAGAACCGCGAGAAGCTTTCCGGCGGCGATGTGCAGTCGCTCGAGAGCGCGATCGGCGAGGCGCGCAAGGCGATGGAGCAGGGCAGCGTCGAGGAGATGCGCAAGGCGACCGAGAACCTGACGAAGGCCTCGCACAAGCTTGCGGAGATCATGTACCAGCAGGCCAGTGCGCAGGGCGGCGGAGCAGGTGCGGGCGCCGGCGCGACGGGCGCGCCCGGCGGCGACGGCAAGGACGACGTCGTCGAGGCGGAGATCGTCGACGAGGAGAAGAAGTAAGGTTACGTTGTTCGGGGCGGCGTGAGGCCGCCCCGAAGTTTTTCACGGGGAGCAAACGACATGGGTCGCCGCAGAGCAGACGGATTCGTGATGATCTCGATCATCGCGGAGCGCTACAACATCCATCCGCAGACGCTGCGCTTGTACGAGCGTGAGGGTCTGATCAAGCCCGCGCGCACGAGCGGCAACACGCGCCTCTACGGCACCGATGAGATCCGCAAGCTCGAAATGATCCTCACCCTCACGCGCGACCTCGGCGTGAACCTCGCCGGCGTCGAAGTCGTCATCCGCCTCGCGCGCATGATGGCCGAGGCCGACATGGAGTTCGATCGCCTGCTCGACTACATCCGCCAGACCATGCTCGACAAGCGCCATGGCATCGAGCGCGAGAACGCGCTGATCAAGTCGCCGCAGCGCGGGCTGACGAAGGTGCGGTGATGCATTGGAGTGTCAGAATGACACACCCAACGATCTCCGCCATGTCACCGCTCTTCATCGTCGCTGACGTCCCGGCGACGCTTTCGTTCTATCGCGAGATGCTGGGTTTTGAAGTGACGTTTCGAGGCCCAACTCCTGAGGATGAGTTCTTCGGGATTGTTCGCCGAGATGGGGCGATGATCCTGTTCAAGGCCTCGGCGTGATCTCCGATGGCAAAGAGGTCATCGTCGATCCGGTCCCGAACTATGGCCGTCAACCGGCGTTCAGCCTGGATGCTTTTCTCGAAGTGCCTGATCCGGACGCGTTGGCGTCGGAGTTCGCGTCGCGCGGCGTGCTTTTCTCCGTGCCCATCAGTGACACGGACGACGGGCTGCGGGGCTTTGTGATCAGGGATCTTGATGGCTACGGCTTGTTCTTCGGGCCGTCGCGTTGCAGCTGACGGCGCTCCTTTAGGACTGTCTCTCGAAATGGGCCATGTACCAGAATTAATAGCTAGCGCGTCAAACCGTCTCCGCAGTCGCCCACGTCAGCGTTCGAGCCGCTGCGGCGGCGAACAGTTCCGCACGGTCAGCCGCCAGCTTCCGATGTTGCATTCGCACTGCCGTGCTCAGTGCTTCTGTGGCGACTTTCTTCATATCAGCCTTTAGACGTGCCGTTGTGCCTGCGGAGGATCGGTAACTTTCGAGTTCAAGCGTCAGGTCGCGGATAGCGATCACAACCGCGCGGCGCATCGTCGCAAGCAAGTGTCGAAGCGCGCTTGTTTCATGTCCCACCGCTCCCATAGATCCATACCGTGTAAGCGCCTTCGCTAGATAGTACAACTCGGACCACTCCGATCGCCAGTCGCGAACGATGCGGACGACCTCGGCCACGTTTGGATCAGCGTACTGACTCTCGTATACGAGCGTCGCGCGGTCAGGCGGCCGATTGAACAGCTGCACCTGCCGTTTGTTCTCTTCCATGTGCAGGAGCCGTTCGTAATGCGAACCCACCTGCACACGCAATTCGTTGTCGATCGCAGAGACCATGTCTTGAAGGTTGTTAGCCAGGAGAAAGTCGCAATTCTGACGGACCTCCTCAAGGCTCGACAAGGGGTCAAACATGATGAACCCGAGCTCCACGGTCAACCCCCACGCTCGAGCTCGAGTTATCGCGATAACAGCATCACTCGGTGTAATACCTTTCGCGAAGCGCCGCAGTTGGCCCGGAGAACCGGACTCGAGTCCAAGAAATACCTTCGACACTCCCAACAGTCGTAGCGACGCCCACACCCGCTCACATGCTGCATGCGTCGCTGCATCCCATTTTGTTGACCAGAATGACCGAACCATCGCGCTAACATAGTACGTGCCCTGCTGTGGCAGCTGCGACACGAGCGTTGCCAGCTCCATGACCCACGTCTCGACCCCTGTGGGATCGGGACCAAGGAAATCCTCGTCGGCGAAGGTTACCTCGGTGACACCTCTCTGTTGGAGTTGCAGGAGATCGGCCGCCACGCGCTCGGGACTACACCGTCGCCAGTCGCGGGCGTGCCCTAGATCGGATAACCCACGATTGCAGAACGTGCAAACGCTCCAGCTACAGCCACGACTTGTCTCTGTGAATAGCTGTCCGCCCATTCTCGCCACCTGGGTTGCAAGCGATCGATCCGGAAGCGGAGCGGTTGCCATATCTACGAGCCGCCGTGTCGGGAGCACGTCGTCGCCGAATCGCAGGACATTAGGAATGCCGTTGAATGGCCGGCCGTGGCGGAATGCATCAATGAGCGCCGGCAGTGCATCGTCGCCCTCACCAGCAACGATCACGATATCCTGGTCCAGCGCCCACAGGAATTCTGGGCGGTAGGTCGCAATGGCACCCCCCACGACTACAAGGCCAGAAGCGTCATTGCGCCAAGCGGCGCGGATGGCAGGATAAACGCGTTCCAGCATGGGCAGACTTCCATACACGCACGAAATGCCGAGCACATGCGGCTGAAAGGCCAGTACCGCCTGTACGAACGCCTCATGACGATCGGAGTCGATCGCGTACAAGTCGAGCAACCGCATGGTGATGCCTTCCGGCGGTGCGGCGGCCTGAACACAGCCCCCAAGCACGGAGAGCGCGTGTGATTCGCCAATCGCGGGGTGTTGATCAGAAAAGAGCGCAACGAGGAGAACCCGCAATCGCTCGGAAGGGTTCGTTATCGCTTCGCGTCCGAGCATGCCACTTCCTCAACCTGACCGTCTGGCAAGAAATCCGTTCATCAACCGACCGCCGCGGCAGCGCACCATTCCCTCGCATGTTACTTCGAAGTCGGGAGGAATCTCCCTTGAGGAGTGATGCAATCGCTCGATTCCCTACCCACATAGGGATCGAACGTGCACATCAAACCCTCCGACGGCGCTCGACGGGCCGGCCAAAGCGGATGATGGCGCCATGGCCCGGCCCCGCAACTGGCGTTTCCGCATGAGCTTAGCGGGATCATCGCCACGTGTCATCCGACGGCCCCACGAATTTACTGTCACCGCCGGACCGCCCTTGCTCCGCCATCATGAGGGTCACCGCCTAGCTTTCGCTCGGTCAGTTTCACGATCTTCTCTCAGTGCGGAACAGCACAGTCAGAAATCCCCACGGCGGTATACTGCACGCCATGAGGAGGCCAACGGAGCCGATTCCCGCGCTCACGTTATTTGCGCCGGCCGGCCCGGACGCACACCGGCCATGTTTCCAGGAACTAATCTCTCGATGGCGCGGAATGAGCCGCGCCGCCAAAGTGCCGGTTTGATTTCCGCTCGCTCGACCGTTTCACTGGTATGACCTCATGAATCATGACCCACACAGGATTGAACTCACCCGTAGGGTTATTGTAGTTGGCCCACGACTATGACCACACGTCATGTCCCGCTCGCGTACGCGCGCACGGACATCTTTGACCACTACCGCGACGGGTTAGCTCGCCTTGTACGAATGGTTGGGGCGAGCCACCCTCGTTACTTCGAACTCCTAACGTTCCAGCAGCGCCTGGAAGAGAACATCAGCAACACGCGACTCTTCGGCGACGACGCGATGCAGCGGGTCGAACGGAACAAGGTGCTTCACGCGCTCAACTTGCTTTCGTATGCGCTTCTAGAGATCTCTTTCAATACACTCAGCGGCATCGGGTCGCATGACATCTACACGTCCAGCACCAGCGAGGTGAATTCCCACGCCTTCGACGTGGCGCACCTTTCGCTTACCGCATGGCCCAGATTCCTCGAAATCGATGCGGATTATGCTGACCGCAGGAACCGGCTCCTCGTCAGCATAATCAATGATGACTACGAGGCCGCGAAGGAGCAATACTGGCAGTTGCTATATTACACAGGCACTCGCGAACTTTGGTTGGACCGCGCATTTCTATCAGAGCGCCTTCTGGAACTCAGTGATCAGAAGAAGGACTACAGGATGTCTGGCCTCATACAGGCCAAGGGACAAGCTTGGCCCCTCACGTACAAGAAGCAGTTCGCCCAAGCCAAGCGAGTTCTGTCTGGCGCCTTACGGTCACTGCTGACGGCGAAAACTTCCACCGACGTTGGGGTCTTTTATGAAAGTATGGCGGACATCTATTCTGAGGCCGGTGATGTTGCACAAGCGACCGCCTTTTACGACGCGGCGCGTGACACGCTAGAAGACCTCGATGCACACAAGGTCGAATTGAAGACGCGATTCGTTAACGTACGATACGCTGATCTCAGCGCGCAGAGGCGGATTGATGCCTTGCTACGCCTCAGCCAGGACTTCAGCGCGATCAAGAGTTATAGGGAAGGCATTGTGCAAATTGAACTGGCGCGAAGTTATCATTCGGTAAGGGCACCCGAGGCACTTGTCGCAGCCGAGGAGGCGTATAGCCTCCTGCGCAACGACGTCATGATGCCAACCAGTGCCGCGAAGGCCAAAAAGTTGCTCCAACTCATTCGGCGCAACAGCTAGCGGCGTTTACCGACAACGAAGGGACGATCTCTATGGGCACAGTATTCGGACGACATGAGCTGCCATATCCAATTGAGGCGATCAATTATAGTCACCAGAACATCCCGTCGGGATACCTTCGCATCTCCATCACCGAAGCCTGCAACATGCGGTGCTCTTATTGCCACAACGAAGGACAGACCAGCGTTAGCCCGAAGCAGATGACGCTTGCCGAGTTGCGTTATATCGTCACAAATGCACTCCGGTACGGATTGACCAAGGTCCGCCTGACCGGTGGTGAGCCGCTTCTCCATCGCGATTGCCGCGCTATGCTTACGTTCCTAAAACGGGAGCTTGGCATTCCTACGGTCGGCTTCAATACTAACGCGGTCCTGATGGATCGACTCCTTCCGCTTGTCTCAGACGGGTTGCTCGACGACCTCGTCATCGGCGTCGACTACCTGGACGGCGCGGTTTCCAAGGACTCGCCGTCCGGCCTCTCATCCGAGACGATCCTTCACAACATCCTCCTCCTGAAGGACGTGGGCCAGAAGGTTAGTATTGCGTGCGTGTACGACGGGAACTACGAGAGCGTCGAGCGGTTGGCCACTTGGTGCTTAGAACATGAGGTAGTCCTAAAGATCCTACAACTCACTGACGCAAGGATTGAGACCGAGATCGATCCCGACTTCATTTCCATGGCCAAGAGGATCGTCGATCGCTTTGGGCTGAAAGTCGGGATCATCGCCACATTCGCTGAATACTACGCGATGGTAAACGGCATGCCCGCGATCTACTTCTTTCAGTCGCATTGCCGCCTTCGCGAATGCGTCATTTGCGGCAAGATACACATTCGCGTGACCGCGGCAGGCTTCATCAAGTCCTGTATCCAAGGGGGTGTAGAGTATCCTTTGCTGACCGGACACTTCGATGACAGCATGCTCAAGGTGATCGCGCACTTGGGGTGTGCGCCAGGCGCTCCGCCCTGTGACACTCCGGCTTAGCGGCCGTATCGTGACAACATCCGACGACGGTCAGTTTCGCCAGAGGCCCATTAGTGGGGAACGCACCAGTATGAACTGGTGGGCCAAGGGTCTCATGAATCAGGGAGGTGTTAGTGAGATCTTCGCCCGAAGTCTGCTGAAGGAAGAAGAGGGCAAACTTGCGAGGCTCACTTCACTGTCCGCAACCATCGGACTTCCAGTATATGAGACATTTGAATTCCTGCTGCCAACGCAAGCGGAGAAGCTCTTACGGCTAGTCTCTCACCTGACGAGGGACCAATGGAAGTTGTCGTGTCGCATGATGAATGTGGTAGATGGGAGGCTTGTATTTCGGCATCTCGACATCGACGTGAACATCGCGACTGCGGCGATTGCTGAGATACCTCAGGACCAGCGCTGCACGGCGAGCATCAGCCCGTATAAGGAACCGACCATTAGCGGCACCGCGCTCGTAAGTCGGGGCAACGCGAACTTGGAAATGGTGTACGGGCCGCACTTCTGGCTTACGAAGGCCGCACCCGAGGGCATCGACGTTCTACGATGTTGGTATTCGTTTCCAAGCGTTTCCATCCGGTATTCAACGCCTGACCCTGCGGAACGGCTGACGCTCTTCGTTCACCTGAAAAGGGTACTCGATATTACACTGGGCCTCAGCATTAAGCATGTGCGTGACGCAGAGAGCGCGTTATATGCCGAGTATCATTGGCGCGCGGACCTTGGGTATCGGTTCTTGGATTGTTCGTACTCGCGCGTGTGGACTGGGAGTGCGCGTGATCGCAGCGCTGACTGAGGAGGTCTGTTAGTGGACACGTTTGCGAAGTACAAACGTTGTTTGTCGGTCATGGCTAGTAAGCTGCCCGAGCGTGATCTGGAAAGCTTTCACATGTTGCGTGGACGATTGACGGAGGCTATCGACGACGCGACCCTGTACGGTGATTCGGAACAGCAGAGGGCGGATCGCGCGAAGGTGCTTCATGCGCTGAATCGGCTGGCTATGGCGTCGTTTGGAAAACCCTTTGACGCGATGGGCGAGTTGGCCCTTCCGGTCACGGCGGATTCGACGCTCGCGTTGGACGTGGCCGTATATGTTGCGCTGAGTGAGGAGTTTGCCACCGTTTTGGAGGAAGTCGGCCCTGGGTTTGAGGCGGTCGAGCTTCGCGATGTTGCTCTGACACTCTTTCGCGGGGCCATCCAGGCGCGTGGCTCGTCTACGAGGTACAACGTGGGCATCATCCCGGCCGGGAAGATGGGAAACACCCGCGCCGCGAATGTCATGTCGGCGATTCTCAGTCGCGGCGATGTCAAGAATGTCGTTGTTCTCGGAATCGCTGGAACCTTGACGGACGATCTCCAGCCGGGCGACGTATTTATCCCGGATAGCGTGTCTGAATATCTGGCGAACTCCGCGGTGACCGGCCAGGAGACATTCTCATTTACACCATCGGGCAACCACTTTCCGACCGATCCCCGACTGTTGAATCGGTTTCAGCTTTGTCGAACCAGGTTCAAGAGGGAGTTCGCCCGCTGGGAGAGCGCGCCGAATACCTCGTGGGCATCGTCGTTGGGTGGCGATGCGCTCGCAGCGCTGCATGAACTCGGCATTAACGCCGACGCAAAGCGGAGGCTGGTCTGCGGAGACGACAGGATTCTGGCGAGTGGCCCGGCCGTCGCCAAGGGTCTGGCGTTCGTCCGATGGCTCAAGAATGTTGATCGGAAGGTGAGCGCTATCGAGATGGAATCAGCAGGTGTGTGCGACGCCTCATTCATTCGCACGCCAGGGCCCAGAACCATCGCGATTCGTGGAATCTCCGACTATGCGGATGAACGAAAGGAACAACTTGAGCGAGTAAGCAAGGGTTTCGTCAGGGTCGCTGCTGTTAGAAATGCAACGGCCTTGTTGGTGTGGGGCCTACAAATGGGATTATTTGCGCCCGCCGCGGATTGCGACACCGTAGATGCGGTCGGAGCAGAGACTTGAATACGCTGTCTGCCAGAGCGGAACGACGATGGCAGCAAGAGTGGAAAGCGCTTCACACCAGGTGTCAGCAGGCAGTGTCGAATCCGCGAGACACGCTACGGATTTCAAAGAATGCCGCTACGTGGGTCTTCCTGAGTGCGGGCGTCGCAGCGACGAAATCCTCCCTCTAGCGCCTGCTAGGGAGCGGATCGTGCACGGCATCGACGCGATGGAGGATGCGCGCGAGAGTTCGAACGACGCACGCAACGCTCGCATCCATGCGCGGTCGGGCGGCCGTTCGTCGCGGCCGCAGTCCGAGGAGTCCGAGTCGGAAGAAACGAGCCATTCCTGCGGCAAGCGGACGAAGTTCAAGCGGTGTCACGGAAAGGTAGGCGCACCACGGAACGTCCCTCCGCTGCAGCTGACGGCGCTTCGCGCCGCAGCTGAGCGCGGCAGACGCCTCCACGCGTCGGAAATCGTTGCAACTCTTCACCGCTCCTCCACACGCCCTCCCGCCTCCCCGCGGATAGACTCCGCGACGCAAAAGAAGGAGGCGACTCATGCCCGAATTCACGAAACACGAGCCGGGGACGTTCTGCTGGATCGAGCTCGCGGCGCACGACGTCAATGCGGCGCGGAAGTTCTACACCGACGTCTTCGGATGGGGCGTCAACGAGATCCCGATGGGGGAGAACGGCTTCTATTACATCTTCCAGAAGAACGGCAAAGACGCCGGCGCGTTCTACGAGATGTTCCCCGACATGAAGCAGCAGGGCGTTCCGCCGAACTGGATGTCGTACGTCTGCGTCACCAGCGCGGACCGCATCGCGGAGCAGGCGAAGTCGCTCGGCGCGACGCTCGCGAGCGATCCGTTCGACGTGTTCGACATGGGCCGCATGTGCGTCATCAAGGATCCGCAGGGCGCGCACTTCGCAGTCTGGGAGCCGAAGAGCAATCAGGGCGTCGCCGTGCGCGACGAAGACGACACGCTCTGCTGGTGCGAGTTGCACGCGGTCGACGTCGAGAAGGCGAAGGCGTTCTACACCGCGCTGGGCTGGGGCATGAAGGACAGTCCGGAGTACACCGAGTTCCAGGTGAACGGCCGCTCGATCGCCGGCATGATGAAGTCGCAGGTCCCGAACGCGCCGTCGTTCTGGCTTCCGTACTTCGCGGTCGCGAATTGCGACGCCGCGGTGGACAAGATCAAGGCCGGCGGCGGTCAGGTGTTCATGGGGCCGATGGACTACCCGAGCGTCGGGCGATTCGCGATCGTGGCCGACCCGCAGGGCGCGACGTTCGCGGTCATCAAGCTCGACATGACGGGCCACAAACCGGAGTGAGGAATGCAATCGCCCGGTTCCGCGTTGCCTGATCTGCTGTCTGAGAGAGATTCACCGATCTCCGTCATGCGGCAACATTTCATGAAAGGAGATCCACCCATGCGTCAGCAGGGAACCGTCAAATGGTTCAACGACGCCAAGGGCTTCGGCTTCATCACGACCGAAGGTGGCGAGGATGTGTTCGTTCACTTCTCCGCCATCACCGCCCGCGGCTTCCGCTCTCTCCCGGAGGGCGCGCACGTCGAGTTCGACGTCACGCAGGGCCCCAAAGGCCTTCAGGCAGCGAACGTTACCGTCGCGTAATCTCGCACCGAGCGAAGTGAACGAAAACCCCGGCCGAGGCCGGGGTTTTGTTTTTCCACGCTACTTCTTCCGCGTGTACGCGATCTCCATCATCTTGTAGTTCTTCCCGCTCTTGTCCGGGCCCCACATCTCGAAGCTGTGCTCGTCGGCGCTTTTGAAGTTGATCTTCGACGTCAGCTTGATGTCCTTGCCGGTCAGCGGATCGGCCATCGTGCCGTTCATGGTCATGCCGTCGCCGTCCTTCGCTGACCACGACGTCATCAGGCCGGTCGTCGACGAATCGATCCACGTGCTCCACCACCGCTTCTTCACGTTGTCGTATCCGGTGTAGCCGATCCCTTCGAACGGCATCCCCATCATCGAGCCGGTGAAGCGCTGTTCGAGATAGCGTCCGCCGAGGATCATGTGATTTTCGGAGACGCCCTCGGTGACCTGCGCGGGCGCCTTCGGATCGGGCCAGTAGCTCACTTTCGCGTTCCACGTGCCTTCCGCTTTCGCGAGCTCCGAATGCGGCGCGCCCGGCATGGCCGCTTTCATGTACGCCTCCATCGCCTTCTGTTCCTCGGGCGACATCTTCGGCTGATCCTGGGCGAGAAGCGGAACGGCGAGCAGGAGTACCAGGGCAGCGAGCATCAGTCTCTTCATCGTGTCCTCCGATTTTTGCGCGATCTTACTGCCTGGACACGCGGACGTCACAAGTCGCGGCATACGATCCGCGCATGCGCAAAACGTGGCCGTTCTTCGTGCTCGCTCTCTCGCTGTGTGCCGCGACGAAGAGTCCGCAGCAGCTCTTCGACGAAGCGCGCGCCGCGTACGGACGCAAGGACTTCGTTGCGTACGCCTCGGTGATGAAGGAGCTGCACGAGCTTCGCCCGTCGCATCCGACGGTGACGTTCAACTACGCGGGCTCGCTCGCGCTGACGGGCCGCGGCGACGAAGCGATCGCCGAGCTGCACAAGCTCGCATCGATGCAGCTCGCGCTCGATCTCTCCGACACCGATCTCGATTCGATCCGCAATCGCGACGACTTCCGCGACATCGAGAAAACGATGCAGGCCACGCGCACGCGAAAGATCTCGAACAGCGCCGTTGCGTTCCGTATCCCGGAGAAGGGCCTCGCGACGGAAGCGATCACATACGATCCGAAATCGCGATCGTTCTTCGTCAGCGCGGCGCGCAAGCGGAAGATCCTGCGCATCGATGCGAACGGCACGATCCGCGACTTCATCACGAAGAACCTTTGGGGCGTGAACGGTCTCGGCGTCGACGCCAAGCGCCGGCTGCTCTGGGCGTCGAGCATGCCGTACGACCGCGTCGAAGGATTCGACAAGGATCATCCCGGCAACGGCGCCGTCGTCGCGTTCGACATCGACAGCGGGAACGAAGTCGCGCGCTACGACGCGCCGGCCGATCTCGCTCTCGACGATCTGACAGTCGCTCCTGACGGCACCGTCTATGTTTCGAATGCGAAAGGCTCGGTGCTGCGAGTCAAAGACGACGCGCTCGCGTCATTCGCGAGCGGCATGCGCTCTGCGCAGGGCTCCGCGTTCGGCAACGGAAAGCTCTACGTCGCGGACTACGGCGGCGCGATCTGGGCCGTCGATCCGCGCACCGGCGACGCCGCGCGCCTGCAACTTCCGGACGACTTCGCACCGACCGGCATCGACGGACTCGAGATCGCCGGCAACACGCTGTTCGCGATTCAGAACGGCGTGAATCCGAATCGCGTCGTGCGCCTCGAGCTCGATGGGATGAAGGTGAAAAGCTGGAAGATCGTCGAGATGAACAATCCGCTGATGGACGAGCCGACGATCGGCGTCATCGCGAAGGGATCGCTTTACTGGATCGCGAATTCGCAGGGCGGAACGATCGCGGAGGGGAAGAAGGCGCCGGAGGAGCACCTGATTCTGAAGATGGTCCTGCGTCCTGAGTCCTGAAGGACGCGGAGCGACTCAGCACTCAGCACTCAGGACTCGTTCTCCCACGGCTTCGAGATCACACACGAATTGATCCCGCCGATGCCCATGCTGAGCTTTCCGGTGAAGCCGCGGTTCAATTCCGCGCCGCGGTCGTCGACGAACCTCGCCGCGTGCAGCGCAACGTCCGCGTGCAATTCGCCTTCGGTCAGCGGCACGGGATAGAGATGGCCGCGCACCATGCCGAGGTGCTGCGCGGTGAGCTCCCAGCCGCCGCCGACGGACATCCCGTGGCCGAATGTCCCCTTGCGCGCGGTGAAGATCACGTCGCGATGCAGCAGCTCCAGAGAGTGCTCGATCTCCGTCGCGTCGCCGGGCGTTGCCGTTGCGTGCATGTCCCACGTCGTCACGTCCGAGGCCTGCACTTCATCGAGTGCGGCCTTGATCGCGAGCTGCGGTCCGCCCTTCGACGGCGTGATGATGTGATGCGCATCGGATGACGTCCCGACGCCGACGATCTCCATCCCGAGCGGTTTGAATCCCTTCGCCCGCAGCACGTCGGCGTCGCCGACGATCCAGACGCACGAGCCGCCCGCGACGTGCGTGCCTTTCAGTCCCGTCAGCGGCCGCGAGACTTCCGCATCCGCCGACACGACGTTCGCGTTGTAAAACGCGGAGAGCACCATCGGATGCGGCGGCGGATCGGTCATGCCGATGACGCACGCCGTGGCCTCGCCGAGTTGAATCGCGTCGTGCGCCAGCTTCAGTGCGATGCCGAACGACGCGCATGCCGCGACCGGCGCGAACGCCGGTCCGACGATCTTCCCGAGCATCGAGATCTGCGACGCCGGAATGTTCGAGATGTTCCAGAGCAGATTCGGCGACACCGCCGACCACGGCTCTTCCGGACACGCCCACTTCTTGTTGAGCTGGCGGATGCGATTCAGCTTCTGACGGATCGACGAGAGCTTCGCCGATCCCGACGCTGATCCGCCGGACGGCGGCACCGGCTCGCCATGAATCTCGCGCGCTTCGGCGAGGTACTGCTGCAGCGCGTCGCTCTTCCGCGCCCAGAACTCTTCCCACGCGTACTTCGTCTCGATCCACTCCTCGGATCCGATCGTTCCTTCCGACGGATCGCGGGGCGCATTTGCGTCCGGTGTGCCTTCGCGATGCGCGCGCAATGCGGCGCATCGCTCCGGCGCGGCCCAGAACTCGTTCCATCGGTGCTGCGCGCGGTCGTAGACGAGGGCCTGCTCGTGCGTGATGGTGATCTCGCCGAGTCCCGTGCCGACGAAGACGTGACACTTCGTGCCGAGGGACTGGAGGTATTGCTCGATGCCGGGATTCTGCGTGAGCGACTGGATGAACGAGCCGATGGCGTACTGCACCATCGGTCCCATCTTGTCCTTCAGCTGCCCGAACTTCGCGGGCGGAAAACGCTCGTCGAACCAGGAGTGGTATGTTTCGAAGTCGAAGTCGGGGTAGCCCACCAGAAAGTTCGAGGGTCCGAATCCGGTGAACGGCTCCAGCCACGTTTCGGCGGAGTTGAGGTTTTTCTCGAAGGCGTCGATGTTCGGTGACTTTGGCGCGACGAGTCCCCATCCGAAGATGCCGACTCTTCTGTGCTCGGACATGCGGCGGATTGTACCGAAATTGCAAAGGCCGACTGGACGCATGGCATCTCGTGCAAAGAGAGGGACTTCGGTGAAGATGACGACCATCCGTTTCATCCTCGTGCTGATGGCGATCGCGCTCGCGGCGGTCGCGTGCAAACGGACCGAATCGGCGACGACCGCAACGACGGAGACCATCGCGCCGGCCGCGCCCCAGCCACAGCCGACGGGAACGGACGCGATGACGCAGACTGTCGACGTCGAGGACAGCCGCTCCGAGGACGACGGCGGCGCGCTGACGAATTC
>Ga0075425_100005021_pt1 | contig 13694 bp, 9 predicted proteins | sample SoiMethybrSBSTD4_FD_75300 | JGI IMG/M metagenome (GOLD analysis project Ga0075425, IMG submission 75300) | Bulk soil microbial communities from a Populus tree surrounding site in Tennessee, USA - Soil MetaG P. TD hybrid SBSTD4 | ecosystem: Environmental > Terrestrial > Soil > Tree plantation...
CGATCACTTTCTGGAAGCTGATGCGCGACGTCGCGCCGATCCGCATCCTCCAGAGCGTCGCCGCCGGTCTTCTCGGCCGCGAGGCCGCGCGCGCCGGCGGTGTTCAGACCGCGCTTCTCGGCACGTTCCTTCACTACTTCATCGCCACGACGATCGTCATCGTCTACTGGATCGCCTGCCGTTACCTGCCGCTCCTCGCGCGACATCCGATCCTCTGCGGCGCGGTCTACGGCATCGGCGTTTATCTCGTCATGAATTACGTCGTCGTGCCGCTGTCCGCGGCGCGGAGCACGACGAAGCCGATGGCGATCTGGGTCGTGTGCAGCGTCATCGTGCACATGTTCCTGATCGGCGTGCCCGCGGCGTGGTTCGCGAGCCGCGCGGTCACCACGGTTTCCGCAGGTAATTCAGCAGCGTGACCTGATCGAATGGATCGGGCTTCGACGCGACGAGGAAGCGATCGTCGGTCGCGCTCGGCGACCAGATCGTCGCGGAGGGATCGAGCTGGAAGAGGCGCTGCGCCGTCGAGATCTGCGGAAGGTCGCCGTTCGCCGTGATCGTGACGCTGAAGACGACGTTGTCCGGCGTCACGTAGCAGAGCTCTCCGTTGTGCCGCCAAACCGGTCCGGTCGCGCCGTCGGTCGAGACCTGCACGGAACGGCCGTTTGGAAACGCGCGAATGTAGATCTCGTTGCGTCCCGATCGATCGGATGTGTACGCGAGCCACTTTCCATCCGGCGACCAGGCGCCATCCGACTCCTCGGCATCGCTCGCGATGAGACCGCGCGCGGCACCGGCGTCCGGCGTGAGCGGATAGAGCCAGAGATCCGAATGCGTTTCCGCGGTGTAGCGGCGGATGAGAAGAAAACGTCCGTCAGGCGAGACATCCCTCACGTACTTGTCGTCGTTCGTCTTCCACACGGTCTCCGGCGGCGACGTGCCGTCCTCGATCTGTGAATAGATGTCGTACAGACCGGCGCGGTCGGACGAGTAGAAAACGCGATCGCCGTTCGCCGACCACGCCGCCAATCGATGATCCGCGTGCCCGCCGGTCACGCGCGTGCGCACGCCGCGCGCGAGATCGAGCGTGTAGATGTCGATCGCACCCTTCGCGTAGTCGAAGCGATCGAGCTCCGCCTTCGAGCCGTCGCGATAGAGCCGGAAGTTCGAGAGCGACTTCTCATCGAACGCCTTGCCGAGGGGCTGGCCCTTCGCGTCGCGCCACTCGACGACGACCGAATCGGGCTTGATCGGGAAATAGAGCACCGCGCCGCTGGACGACACGCTCGCGAACGAGTGCGACGAGCCCTCGTCGTAGAACACGCCGTTGACGATGCGCCGCGCATCGCCCTTCACCGCGAAGTTTCCGGTGTCGAAGGTCTGCGCGAACATCGCGCCGTCGCGCGTGAAGACGATCGAGCCGCGCGCGAATCCGACCAGCGAGTCGGCGTCGAGAACGCGCGTGTGCTTTCCGTCGAGCGTGCCGGCGTGGATCTCGTTCTGTTTGTCGCCGACGGTGTGGATCACGAAGAGGAACTTCTTCCCGCCAGGAAGGAACTTCGGCCAGCCGTGCATCGACTCCTGGCGTTTCGTGTCGATGGTCGTCACGCGCTCCGCACGGCCGCCGCTCGACGCCACGCGATAGAGACCGTCGCCGAATCGCGAGGAGAAGAGGATCGTGTTGTCGTCGCTCCAGGTGAGGCCGAGGCCGTAGTCGACGCCGTTGCAGATCGTCTCGGCGGGACTGCCGCCGGCAGTGGCGATACGCACGATCTTCCGATCCTCGAAATAGGCGAACCACTTTCCGTCGGGCGACCATGCGCCGTGCTGCGGCGCCTTCGTCGTGCCGATTTTCTTCGGCTCGAGATCGTCGACGCGGCGGAGCGCGAGCGTGTAGTCGGTCGCGCCCTGTTCGCGGATGGCGAGCATCATCGACTCGCCGTCCGGCGAGAGCACGGCCTGCACGACGTTCGCCTTCGATTGCGACGGAATCGTGAACGCGACGGAAGGAACGGGCCGTGCGCGCTCGCGCAGCCAGAGGGCGGTCGCGGCGATCGCGATCACGGCGAACGCGGCGGCGATGCTCCAGTGCACCGGCCGTTTCTTGCGATGCGCGATGACGCCGCGCTCGAGCTCCTTCGCGATCCACTTCAGTTCTTCCGCGACGTCGTGCGCCGACTGCCATCGCGCGTCGGGATCCTTTTCGAGGCATTTCTCGATGACGTGCTGCAGCAGCGGCGGTGCCGACGGCTGCACGATCGAGATCGGCTGCGGCGTGCCGGCCACGATCGCGGCGATGAGCGACGGCCGGCTCGTGCCCTGAAACGCGCGCCGGCCGGTGGCCATCTCGTAGAGCAACGAGCCGAGGCCGAAGATGTCGGTGCGCGCGTCGGCGGGGCGCGCTTCGAGCTGCTCCGGCGCCATGTACTCGAACGTTCCGATGACCGTACCTTCCTCGGTCAGCGACGTGACTTTCTGCGTCGTGCCGTCGGGGCCGGGACTGCTCTCGATCTCGGCGGCGCGCGCGATGCCGAAGTCGAGCAGCTTCGCGCCGGTTTTCGTCAGCATGATGTTGCTCGGCTTGAGGTCGCGATGGATCACGCCCGCGCGATGCGCGCGATCGAGCGCCTCAGCGACCTGCTGGCCGTACTTCAGAACGTCGGCGATCGGCATCGCGCCGCGCTCGACGCGGTCCGCGAGCGTCTCGCCTTCGAGCAGCTCCATGACGAGGTAGTCCTCGCCGACGTCGTAGAGCGTGCAGATGTTCGGGTGGTTGAGCTGCGAGATCGTCTTCGCCTCGCGATCGAGGCGGGTGCGGAGCTGCGGATTCTTCGCGAGCTCCGCAGGCAGGATCTTGATCGCCACGCTGCGGTCGAGACGCGTGTCCTTCGCGCGCCACACCTCGCCCATCCCGCCGGCGCCGAGGCGCGTGGAGATTTCGTAAGGACCGATGCGGCTGCCGGAGCTGACGTTCATGCTTTGGTTGGTCGGTTGGTCGGTTGGTCCGTTAGTCGGTTGGTCCGTTGGTCCGTTGGTCCGTTGGTCCGTGGCATACGAACCGGCCAACCGACCAACGGACCAACCGACCAACCACCGATTCTAGCCTTCCAGGCTCTCCGCCATCTCCAGCAGGCGCGTGACGGTGTTCCAGTTGCGAGCCGTCGCGCGCACGCCGAGGGTCTTCTCGATGAGGGCGTTGGTCAGTTTCGACTTGCCCATGCCGGCGCCGTAGTGGATGTAGAGCTCACGTCCCGCGAAGGCCTTCTTTTCCGGTCCGACGTTGACGTCGAGAAAACGTTTCTTCGCGTCGGCCGCCGGTTCGGCGGAGAGAAAGAGGACGACGAGAGCACTCGGCTCGCTCTTCGCCTCTTTCGGAAACGGATTGAGCCGGACGGCCTCGCGAAGATCGTCCGTGCTGCGAACCATCACCACGATCTCGCCGAGCTTCGCCGCGATCTGCTTCGCGAGTTTTTCCGGATCGCTCTTCTTCGTCGTGAAGACGACGTTGCCGCTCTGCAGATGCGTGCGGACGTTCTCGAAGCGAAGCGACTCGTGCAGCTCCTTGAGCTTGGCCATCGGCACGAGATTCCGGCCGCCGACATTGATGCCGCGTTGGAAGGAAACGTATGCGGGCATGGGGAGTAGTTTGACGCGTGGACGCGACGTTGCCAATGGAGCGCGGGCGTCCTCGCCCGCTGGCCCGAGAGCGTCTCGCTCTCGGCGGCGGCGGGACGCCGCCGCGCCAGCGGCCGGGACGGCCGCGCTCCGGAGTACTCACTTGAGCATGGCGATCACCTTCTCGTACTCGTCGCGCTTCTCCGCCTCGCGCGCTCCGTACTCCGCCCATTGGAGCGGCGTGCCGTCGTAGCGCTCGTCACGGATGTCCTTCGGCGCGCCGTGGTCGAGAAGCAGGCGGACGATGTCCGCGTGGCCGCTGACCGCGGCCCAGTGCAGCGGTGTTTGTCCGCGATGCACCTTCGCGACGTCCGCGCCGCGCGCGATCAGATACTCGACGACATTCGCGTGGTTGTATTCGCACGCCCACTGCAATCCGGAGAGGAGTTGTTCCTCCGTCGATCCGGGCCTGAGCGACCCGTCGTCGTCGAAGAACGTTTTCACGACGTCGAGCCAGCCGATGCCGGCCGCGCCTTCGAGATCGAGCGTCGCTCCTCGGCGCGCGAGCGTTTCCGCAGCGCGATCGCGTCCGTTCGCGAGGCATCCGTTTACGGCGTTGTGGCGATTGCCCGCGGCGTTCGGATGATCGATCGCGGCGCCGCGCTCGAGCAGGGTCGCGATGAGATCGTCCTGCACACCTGCCAGTTGTGGATGGATGCTCGTCGCGACGAGGCCGAGGGTCGTCGATCCTTTGTACATGTCCGCCATCGCGTCGACCTCGGCGCCGGCGTCGAGCAGGATGTTCGCGATCTCGACCGCGTTCTTCGGCGTCTTCTGACGGAAACCTTCGACGCCGTTCGCGCCGACGTAATGCAGCAGCGTCGAGTGATGCGTGCGCGGCGAGCGCTGGCGAACGAGATCGGGATGCTCGCGCAGCAAACGGCGCAGGGTCGCGGCGTCGCCATGGATGATCGCCTCGACGGCGCGCTCGAACGGCGTGTCTTTTCGGAACGCGGCGAACGCGTCCCACGAGTCGAAGTAATGTTCGCGCGCGATGATCTCGCGCGCGTGGTTGCGGTAGTGCGGGCCGGGTCCCTGCGGCACGTACGGCGGCGCGTCGCGCTCGCGAAAAAGCTGTTCGTTCTCGCGAAGAAGTTTCTCGAGCGCTGCGTCGTCACCGCGAACGACGGCGTCTTTCGCGGCCTGCCACACTGCGTCGGGTGAGAGGTACTTGAGGAACTTCGGCCAGCTGTCGAATCCGCGTTCGCGCGCGATCACGAACTGCGCATCGGCGAGCGTGACGCGCTCGCGCGTGCAGTGTTCGCGGACGCGGCGCACCGCGGCGGCATCACCGGCTTTGAATGCTTTGAGGAGGTCTTTGGCCTGCTTGCGGAACTGCTCGAGGCTGGGGCGGGACATACGAAGCTCCTTTCAAAAACGCCTGGAGTCCGCCCGGTTCAGGCTGAAAGAAGTTCGTGTTGTGCGAATCGATCGGGGTGGGCACGGCCCTTTCCGCGGACTGGAGGCGCCCCCATGCGGCGCGAGGGAGAGCTTACCTCACCACTCCCTGCGCACGTACGACAGCAGCGAGACCTGATCGACGCCTTCCGGGGCGCGGGCGATCAGGAAGCGGTCGTCGGTGTGGCTCGCGGCCCAGGCGAGCGCGCCTTCATCGAGCCTGAAGAGGCGCTGCGGGGCGGCGGGATGGGGGACGTCCGCGGCGGGATTGAGCGACGACGCGTACACCGTGCGGTCCTCGGTCTGCAGGATCAGCTCGGAGCCGGTGTGATTCCAGGTGAAGCCGCTGACCGGCTCGGTCGACACCTGCACGGAACGGCCGTCCGGGAAATGGCGGACGTAAAGCTGCATCGCGCCGGAGCGGTCGGAGAGGTAGGCGAGCCACTGACCGTCCGGCGACCAGTGGCCGGCGATGTCGCTTCCTTCGGTCGCGATCAGCGGGCGCGGCGTGCCGTTGCCGGGCAGGAGCGGGAAGAGCCAGAGATCGCTGTGCGTCCGGTCGTCGTAGCGATCGGCGAGCAGGAAACGGCCGTCTGGTGAGACGTCGGCGACGACTTTGTCATCCGGCGACCGCCACACCGTTTCCGCCGGCGTCGTCCCATCCTCGGTCTGCGCGCAGATGTCGTACAGACCGAAGCGATCGGTGGTGAAGAAAAGGCGATCGCCCGACGCCGACCACGACGGCGACCAGTTGTTCGCGCGTCCGCTCGTGACGCGCGTCAGCACGCCCCTTTCGAAATCGCGCGTGTAGACGTCGGCGGCGCCTTTCGCGTTGTCGAACTTCGTCATCAGCACCTTCGACCCATCGCGGGAGAGCGCGATGGCCTGCACGTTCGACTCCTCGAACGCCTGTCCGATCGCGTTCCCTCGGCGGTCGTACCAGAGCACCTTTTGCAGGCGCGAGCGCTGCGGCACGAAGCTCACGCCTCCGTCGGGCGCGACCGAGGCGTACGCGTGCGCGGCATCCTCGATGAAGGAGACGCCTTCGACGATGCGCCGCGGTTCTCCCTCGAGTTTTCGTTTGCCGGCGTCGAACGTCTGCGCGTACATCGCGCCGTCGCGCACGAACACGATCGAGCCGCGCGCGTAGCCGGCCAGCGAGTCGGCGCTCAGCACGCGCGCGTGTTTGCCGTCCAGCGTCCCGATGTGAATCTCGTTCTGGTTTTCGCCGATGGTGTGGACGACGAACAGGAACTGCTTCCCGTCCGGCAGAAACTGCGGCCATCCGTGCAGCGACTCGCCGCGCGAGGCATCGAGCTTCGTCACGCGCTCCGGTTTTCCTCCCGATGCCGGCACGCGGAAGAGCCCCTCGCCGAATCGCGGACAGAACAGGATCGTGTTGTCCGGACTCCACGCGACGCCTTCGCCGTACGCGAGATTGGCGGCGATGGTCTCGGGACGTCCGCCGCTCGCGCTGATGCGCATCAGACGGTTGTCGTCGAAGTACGCGATCGACTTGCTGTCCGGAGACCATGCGCCCGCGTTGCCCTGCTTCAGCATGGCGATCTTCACCGGCTCGATCTCGCCGAGGCGGCGAATCATCAGCGCGGCGCCGTTCGGAAGATCGAAGGTCATGGCCAGCGACTGCCCGTCCGGCGAGAGCACGCCGGTGCTGATGCGGCCTCCCGTCGGACCGGGAATCGAGAACGCGACGGCATCGGATGGCTTCGCGCGATCGCGCATCCAGAGCGAGGCGAACGCGATCGCGATCACCGCGAGCGCTGCCGTGGCAATCCAGTGAATCGGACGTCGCGTGCGCGTGACGACGACGTCGCGCTCGATCTCCTTCGCCACCCATCGCAGTTCCTCGGCCACGTCATGCGCCGACTGCCATCGCGCGTCAGGCTCTTTCTCGAGGCATTTCTGGACGACGTGCTCGAACGCGCGCGGCGTGACCGGCTGCAGCGCGGAGATCGGCTGCGGTTGTCCGCCGACGATGGCGGCGATGAGCGACGTGCGCGTCTTTCCCTGGAACGCGCGGCGTCCGGTGGACATCTCGTAGAGCACGCAGCCGAGGGCGAAGATGTCGGTGCGCGCGTCGGCGGGTTGCGCTTCGAGCTGCTCGGGCGCCATGTACTGGAACGTGCCGAGAACCGTTCCCTCCTCGGTCAGCGCCTCGCGAACCTGCACGGTCGGACCGTCGTGCGAGACGTCGTTCGCGAGCTCGGTGCGCGCGAGGCCGAAGTCGAGGAGCTTCGCGCCCGACTTCGTGAGCATGACGTTGCCGGGCTTGAGATCGCGGTGAATGATGCCGGCGCGATGCGCGCGATCGAGGGCGTCGGCGATCTGACCGCCGATGCGCAGGACGTCGGCGATCGGCAGCGGACCGCGGCTCACGCGCTCGGCGAGCGTCTCGCCGTCGAGCAGCTCCATGACGAGGTAGTCGTCGCCGACGTCGTAGAGCGTGCAGATGTTCGGGTGGTTGAGCTGCGAGATCGTCTTCGCCTCGCGCTCGAGCCGCAGCTTCAGCTGGACGTGATGCGCGAGCTCCGCCGGAAGGATCTTGATGGCGACGCTGCGGTCGAGACGCGTGTCCTTCGCGCGCCACACCTCGCCCATGCCTCCGGCGCCGAGGCGCGAAGAGATTTCGTAGGGGCCGAGCCGGCTGCCAGGAGCGACGGTCATGCGTGCGTGGCTGACTACGGTACAGCGGCGCGTGCGGATTCGCGAAGCTTCCTTCATCCTTCATACTTCATCCTCATGAAGCGCTCGCTCGTCCTCCTGCTCACTCTCTCGCTTGCGTCGTCCGCGTTCGGCTGGAACGCGACGGGTCATCAGGCCGTCGCGGGAATCGCGTGGGACAACATGACGCCGACGGCGCGAAAGAACGCGATCGCGCTGCTGAAGGCCGCGCCGTCCGATGCGTGTCTTCTCGATCTCATGCCGAATGACGCGCGTCCGCTCGCGGTGCGCCAGCGCGAGTTCTTCATGAAGGTCGCGACGTGGCCGGATCTCGTGCGTCCCGACACGCGTCCCGGCAATCCTCCCGACACGCGGCCGTGCACGAAGTACCACCGCCCCGACTGGCACTTCATCAATCTCTTCTGGCGCGGCACATCGGGCGCGACCGGCGACGACGCGCCGAAGGATTCGAAGATGCGCGTCGCGGAGCTGAACGCGGTCGAGCGGCTCACGATGCTGCAGCCGCGCGTCGTCTGCGATAAGCCGGCCTGCGGCACGACGAAGGGCGATCGCGCGACGTCGCTCGCATGGATCGAGCATCTCGTCGGCGACATCCATCAGCCGCTGCATTCGAGCGCACGCGTCACCGACGCGCTACCGGAGGGCGACCGCGGCGGGAATCTGTTCAAGCTCGGCGAGGGCGACAACGCGCCGTCGCTGCACGGATTCTGGGACGGCATCCTCAACTCAGCGATCCCGCGCGGCGAGAACGAAGCGTTCGACGTCTACGTGAATCGCGTCATCGCGATGATCGAGCACGACCATCCGAAGACGCCGGTCACGCTCGACTTCGACGCGTGGGCGCACGACAGTCTCGACATCGCGAAGAGCTCGATGTACCCGGCGACGCTCATCGAGAAGCAGGCGGCGCCCGACGCGTACAAGCAGATGGCGCTCGCAACGTCGGAATCGCAGATCGCGAAGGCGGGCTACCGCCTCGCGGCGCTGATGAATCTGATGATGGGGAAGTGAAGGTCACGGAGCGCCGGCCTCCGGCCGGCCGCTCCGGTAATGGGGTCACATCTGGAAACCGAACTTCCTGTCTACACCCGTTGACCGGGAAGTTCGTTTTCCAGATGTGACCCCGCCTTCGCCTTTCTATCCGGCGACGCTCATCGAGAAGCAGGCGGCGCCCGACGAGTACAACCAGATGGCGCTCGCAGCGTCGGAGTCGCAGATCGCGAAGGCGGGCTACCACCTCGCGGCGCTGATGAATCTGATGATGGGGAAGTGAGGTCGAAACTCACAAAATGGAAACGGGGTCACATCTGGAAACCGAACTTCCCGTCTACACCCGTTGACCGGGAAGTTCGTTTTCCAGATGTGACCCCGCCTTCGCCTTCCAGGCGGCCCGCCGGCAGGATGCCGGCGGAACGGCCGGCGAGGACGCCGGCGCTCCGAACTTGCTGTCGCCTTTCTCGCGGTTCTCCTGCGTTCTCGAACAGAGGGCCTTCTCGACCCATGCGACAATCCTGCGTCCATTTTTTCCCGATGAGCTCCCGAGTCCGCCTCATCCTCGTGTTGTCTCTGCTGCTTCTTGCGCCCGCGTACGGCGCGGACGAGGTGCAGAGCCGGCGCGCGGATCTCGGCGTCCGGTTGTTCCGAACCCTGCTCGCGGCGGATCTCGATCTGCCGAAGAAGACCGTCGAGAACAATCAGCTGCTGGTCGTTTTCTACTACGTCGACGACAAGCGCCGCGCCGAGGAGCTGGCCTCGAGATTCGTCGGGCAGCCGGCGGAAAAAGTGCGGGACATGGTCGTGATCACCGAGGTTTCGAATGATCCGGCGTTTGCGAAATACGCGACGCGCGGACCGGCGGCGGTCTTCATCGCCCAGCCGCCGAACGCGAGTCTGCTCCGGTCGGTGATCAAATTCGGGATCGATCGTCACCTCATCGTCTACTCGCCGTTTGAAGGTCATGTCGAGAAAGGCGTCCTCGGCGGCCTCGCGGTCGAGGCTCAGGTCAAGCCGTTCGTGAACATGACCACGCTCGATCAGTCCCACGTCTCGCTCAAAGCGTTCTTCATGCAGGTGGCGAAGAAATTCAAATGAAGACTCAGCCCGCGACCACGCCTGATTCAGGCCGGCCCGTTTTCGTGGTCGTGACGGCGATCTTTTTGTTTCTGGCGATCATCCTCTGCAGCCTTGTCGCGCTGTACTGGACGCTCGCGCTCGAGCCGCGGCTGCGGCGCGAGGCCGTGTCGCAGGCGGAAATCCTCGCGCGCTCGCAATCGAACTTTCTCTCCGGCGCGTTGCGCGCGGGCGAGGGCAGCGATCGCACCCGACGCGTGATCGCGGCGATCGACGAGCTCCTGCTGCTCAGCGATCCGCGCAGCAAAACGCCGTACTTCCAGACCATCGAGCTGCGCGTCGACTACGACGTCGTCAAGGCCGATCAGGGATCGCTCGATCTGCGCCGCGGCGTGAGCGATCCGCACGGATTCCGCACCGAGGTTCCTCTTCTCGATCCCGACACGTACGAGCTCCTCGGCGTCGCGACGTTCCACGTCAGCGACGGCTTCTTCCAGCAGTTCAGCAACGACGTGCGATCGGAGCTCGTGGTCGTCGCGGGATCGGTGCTCGCGCTGCTCGCGGTGGTCTGGCTAGCGCTGATCCTCGTGCTGCGCAAGCTCCATCAGCAGCGCATCGAAGCGGATCGCGCGCAACGCGAGCTCATCGAGCAGGAACAGAAGTATCACCGCCTCGTCTCCAGTCTCAGCACGTACTTCGTGTACGGAAAGGACGAGAGCGGACAACTGAACAGTCTCAGCGAATCGGCATCGCGGCTGTTCGGGATGCGCACCGCGGATCTGTTGCCGAAGCTGCAGGCGCGGCTCGCGGTCGTGCCGCAGCCGACGGGCGCGACCGAGTCGGAGTGGACGTACGCGATCGAGATGCACGACGCGGACGGCGTGCTGCACCACCTCGAGATGTCGGAAGTGCGCACGCTCGATGAGGGCCGCGTCAGCGGTTACGAAGGCATCGGCCGCGACGTGACGTCGCAGCGGCTCGTGCAGGAAGAGTTGCGCCAGGCGAAGGAACAGGCCGAGACGGCGAACAAGGCCAAGAGCCACTTCCTCGCGAACACGAGCCACGAGATCCGCACGCCGCTCAACGCGATCATCGGCATGACCGCGCTCGCGCTGAAGCAGGATCCGCCGGCGAAGATCGGCGAGTACCTTCAGAAGATCCGCGCCTCGGCGCGGCTGCTCGCGGAGATCATCGAGGACATCCTCGATCTGTCGCGCATCGAGGCGGGCCGTCTGGAGATCGAGCGCGTCGACTTCGATCTCGACGAGCTGCTGGCCGAGCTGTCGGACGTCGTCGGCGTCCGTGCCGGTCAGAAGAATCTCGAGATCCTCTTCTCCGCGAGTCCCGACGTGCCGCGCCGTCTGCGCGGCGATCCGGTGCGGCTCAAGCAGGTGCTGCTCAATCTGCTGAACAACGCGCTGAAGTTCACGGACAAGGGCGAGATCGTCGTCGAGATCGACGTCGTCGAAGTGCGGCGCGAGCTCGCGGAGATCCGCTTTTCCGTGCGCGACACCGGCATCGGCATCGCGCCGGAGCATCTGCCGTCGCTGTTCGAGCCGTTCACGCAGGTCGACGCCGGCACGTCCCGCAAGTACGGCGGCGCCGGCCTCGGACTCGCGATCTCGCGCCGCCTCGTGCGGATGATGGGCGGCGATCTGCAGGTCGAGAGCCGGCCGGGCGAGGGGAGCGCGTTCAGTTTCAATGCGCAGTTCGACGTGCCGCGCGGGCCGTCGGGACCGCGGCGACTCGCGGACGAGTTCCGCGACGTCCCGGTGCTCGTCGCCGACGACAACGCCAGCGCGCGCGCGGTGCTCTCGAACATGCTGCGCTCGCTCTCCTGCCGCGTGACCGCGGTCGCCTCGGGCGATGAAGCGATGAGCGAGGCGCTGCGCGCGGCGAAGAGTGGATCGCCGTTCCGTCTCGCGGTGCTCGACTGGAAGATGCCGGGACTCGACGGCGCGGAAGTCGCGGCGAAGCTCGCGAAGAGCGACGACGTGCCGTCGCTGCCGGTGATACTCGTGACCGCGTACGAGCGCGAGTACGCGCAGCGCCATCTCGACGAGGTCGGGATCGATGCGGTGCTGCACAAGCCGGTCAGCCCGTCGACGCTGCACGACGCGCTGCAGAGCATCCTCGCGCCGAAGGACCGCCGCACGCCGACGCATCCCGGCGCGCCCGCGGTCGTGCAGTTCCCGCCGGGACGTCGCGTGCTCGTCGTCGAGGACAACGAGATCAATCGCCAGGTCGCGCGCGAGCTGCTGTCGCTCGCGGGATTGCAGGTGACCGAGGCGCACAACGGATACGAGGCGCTGGAAAAGGTCGCGAAGGAAGCGTTCGACGTCGTGCTGATGGACGTGCAGATGCCGGAGCTCGACGGGATCGAAACGGTGAAAGCCATTCGCGCGCAGGAGCGATTCGCGTCGCTGCCGGTGATCGCGATGACCGCGCACGCGATGCTCGGCGATCGCGAGCGATTCCTCGAGGCGGGGATGTCGGACTACATCTCGAAGCCGATCGACGAGGCGCAGCTGATGGCCACCATCGCGCGCTGGATCAAAGCGTCGGATCACGACGTGACACTGACGCCCGCGCCGCCGCCGCGTCCTGCTCCTTCACTTCCGGAAGTTCTGCCCGGTTTGCATGTCGGCGATGGATTACGCCGCGCGAGCGGCAACGCGAATCTCTACCGCCGTTTGATCGCGGAGCTGCGCCGCGATCTCGATGAGACGCTCCCGAAGTTGCAGCGCGCGACGGGCAGCGAGCTGCTCGATCTGCTGCACACGCTGAAAGGCTCCGCGGCCACGCTCGGCGCGCGGCGCGTCGCGGATGAAGCGGCAGCGCTCGAAGCGCGGGCGCGGAAAGGCGAGAGCGTCTCGCTCGATGCGCTGACGGCGGCGACGGCGGAAGTGCAGACCAGCATCGCCTCGCTGATCGACGTGACGCCGCCCGCGCAGCACGCGCCCGCCGCCGACACGTCGTCGCTGATCCCGATCGCGAAGCGGATGAGCGAGCACCTGCGCGAGAACAACCTCGCCGCGATGACCTGCTTCGAGGAAATGAAGTCGCTGGCCGGCCCGCAGCTCCACGAAGCCATGCGCGAGCTCGAGCGCAGCCTCGACCGTCTCGACTTCGACGCGGCACGAGCGCAGCTCGCGGCGATCGAGGCGAGGCTATGAAACAGATGGCAGAGGGCAGAGGGCAGATGGCGGAGGGCCGCACGCCGAGAGCCGCGTTTTGCGTTTCTGCCATCCGCCCTCTGCCCTCTGCCATCCGGCGGGAGGGTGTGTGAAGCGCTGTGAGAGTCTGGACTGCGGCGACGCGAGTCGCCGCTCTGGGAGAGTCGAGGCGCAGCCTCGACCGAGGGCGGAGGCTGGCGCCTCCGCGAGGAGAGCGGCGACTGGTGTCGCCGCAGTCCAGATGAAACACCGTCCCGCGAACATACGCGTGATGGCGGAAGGCCCCGCGGCGAGAAGCGCGCTTTGCATTTCTGCCATCCGCCCTCTGCCATCCGCCATCGTGCGGGAGGGCGTGTGAAGCATCGCCTTCTCATCGTCGACGATCAGCCCGCGAACATCCGCGTGATGGCGGAGGCGTTGCGCGATCGGTACGAGCTTTATTTCGCGACCAGCGGCGCGAAGGCGCTGGAGATCGCGCAGAGCGGCGACATCGAGCTCGTGCTGCTCGACATCGTGATGCCCGATCTCGACGGCTACGAGGTCTGCCGCCGTTTGCGTGGCGACGAGGGCACGCGGCGCATCCCGGTGATCTTCGTCAGCGCGCGCGAAGAGGCGGCGGACGAGGCCCGCGGCTTCGACGTCGGCGCGGTCGACTACATCACCAAGCCGATC
>Ga0075425_100005023_pt1 | contig 13693 bp, 8 predicted proteins | sample SoiMethybrSBSTD4_FD_75300 | JGI IMG/M metagenome (GOLD analysis project Ga0075425, IMG submission 75300) | Bulk soil microbial communities from a Populus tree surrounding site in Tennessee, USA - Soil MetaG P. TD hybrid SBSTD4 | ecosystem: Environmental > Terrestrial > Soil > Tree plantation...
CCTCGCGCGCGCAAGCGTCGGCGCGTGCCGGCTCGCCGGCGGCGAGTGCGGCGTGGGCGAGCTCGGCACGCTCGGCCGGCCGGAGCGCGGGCGAGCCGAGGTGAATCGCCAGCCGCCCGAGCGCCGCCACGTCGCGCGCGGCGTGGCGCAGGACCGCGCCGAGCGGACGCCCGTCGCCCGAGTGCAAGTAGCGCAGGTAGCGGCGCGCCACCTCGGCGCCGCTCGGGTCGCCGGCGCGCTCCATGCCGAGCACGCGCGCCTCCAGCTCGACCAGCTTGGCCGGGCGCCCGAAGACGCGGCGGCACAGGGGCAGGAGGTCGTGGTGCGCGCGCCCGGCGAAGGGGTCGGACTGTCGCCGCAGCGCGAAGCGCGTGCGCAGCAGCGGCACGTCGAACGATCGGCCGTTGTAGGTGACGATGCCGTCCACCGCGGCGAGCTCCTCGCGGAGCCAGGCGAGCAGGTCGGGCTCTTCGGCGGGCTCGCGCATGAGGCCCAGGCGGACCTCGATCCCGCCGCCGGCCCGGACGCGGCCGCAGGCGATCAGGAAGACGAGGGTACCGGCGCCGCGGGAGAGGCCGGTCGTTTCCACGTCGAGGAGCAGCGCGCGCTCGAGGGGAAGACCGCCGCTGCCGGGAAGCGGCAGCACCGGCGGCGCGGCGGTGGCGAAGAGCATCGTGGCGCGCGGGGGCGGAGCGGATGCGTCGCGCGCGCGGGTGCGCGCCAGCTCCTCGGGCTGCTCGGCGGCCGAGGGGGGCGCGGGCGGCGGAAGGAGCCGCAGCAAGCGCGTGCCGAGGCTCACGGCGCGAGCCTCGTCGCCGTCGCGCTCGCTGCGGGCGTCGCGACCGCGGGCGGGCGCGGCGCGAGGAGTCGGAGGATGGCGTGCGCCTCGACGCGCGGGCGGACGCTCTGGTTCGCGGGCGGACCGACGCAGCCGGGACAGCCCGAGGCGCACGGGCAGCTCTCGACCAGCGTCAGCGCGCGCGCGAGGACCTCGTCCATCGCCGAGTAGAGGTGCTCGGCGAGGCCGACGCCGCCGGGGAATCGGTCGTAGAGGTAGAGCGCCGGCGTGCGCGGCGGGTCGGGCGAGTCCTGCACGCAGCGGCCGAGGTCGTGCGCGTCGCACATGCAAGCGAGCGCGGCGAGCCGCTCGACCGCCAGCCCGCAGGCCGCCAGCGCGCGCCGCACGCCGGTGCGCCCGTCCACGAACGCCGCCACGACCGCGTCCGACGGCACGACCCACACCGCGGCGGTGTGCAGCGTCCGCTCGGGCAGCGCCACCTCGCCGTAGCCGACGTTCTCGTGCGTGCCGAAGCGCAGCTTCTTGTAGCCCGCGACGGCTTCCTGCACTTTCACCTCGCCGCGCCCGAGCGCGTACGCACCGCCGGCCGGCGCCGGAGCCGCCCCGGGCGACGAGGCGAAGATCGACGCGCGCGCCTCGGCGCCGACCGTCTCGATCACCTCGACGCGCACGCGCGTCATCGCGGTCGTGAAGTAGTCCGCCTCGACCGCGCGCACGTACGCCTTGCGGTTCGGGTAGTCGAGCCGCTCGACCTGGAACTGCCGCGCGTCCAGGTTGTAGATGGCGCCCGGATGCAAGGAGGTGTGCGCCGAGTCGAAGTCCACCTCGGCGAGGACGTCGCCGCTCGGTTCGTCGATCACGACGAAGTTCGTCTCGGGCGCGCCGCGCAGCGAGATCCGGTCGGCCGGGAAGCCCTCCGCCGCCCAGTGGTGCCGCCCGCCCGATTGCACCAGCACGCCCTGCCCCCGCAGGAACGCGAGGACCTCGTCGGTCTCGCCGCCGCCGAGGTCGCCGAAGCGATCGCCGTCGTCGTAGGGGAGCTCGAACGCGCTGGCCAGCACGTGCTCGCTGAGGATCACCGGGTTGTGCGGATCGATGCGCGCGTGCTCCGGCGAGGCGCCCAGCAGCGCCTCCGGCACGCGCATCAGGTACTGGTCGACGGGGTCGTTCGACGCGACCAGCACCGCCAGCGCCGCGCCGCCGCGCCGGCCGGCGCGCCCGAAACGCTGCCAGGTCCCGGCGACCGAGCCCGGGTAGCCGGCGATCACGACCGCGTCGAGGACGCCGATGTCGATGCCGAGCTCGAGCGCACTGGTCGAGACCACCGCGAGCAGCTTCCCCTCGCGCAGCCCGCGCTCGATCGCGCGTCGCTTCAGGGGCAGATAGCCGCCGCGGTACCCCTGCACCAGCTCGGGATCGCGCCCCTCCCGTGCGAGGTCCTCCCGCAGATACTTGAGCACGAGCTCGACCTGGAGTCGCGAGCCGCAGAAGACCAGCGTCCGCACCTCCGCGCGCAGGAGGTCGCCGACCAGGCGCCTGGTCTCCTTGACGTAGGAGCGGCGGATGCCGCGGGTGGCATCCACGATCGGCGGGTCGTAGAGGAGGACGCGGCGCTCCACGCCGGGCGCGCCGCTCCGCGCGACGACCTCGACCGGGCGTCCGGTGAGGCGTGCGGCGAGCTCGGCCGGGTTCGCGATGGTGGCGCTCGAGAGCACGAAGCGCGGCTTGCCGCCGTGGAACCCCGCCGCGCGGACGAGCCGGCGCAGCACGTTGCCGACGTGCGAGCCGAACACGCCCCGGTAGACGTGCGCCTCGTCGACGACGACGAGCGCCAGCCCGCCGAGGAGCTCGGGCCAGCGATCGTGGTGCGGCAGGATCCCCGAGTGCAGCATGTCCGGGTTCGTCAGGATGACGCGCGCGCCGCGGCGGGCGGCAGCGCGGCGATCGAGCGGCGTGTCGCCGTCGTAGACCACCGGGGCGACGCGCGCGGCGCGGAACAGCGCCGCCAGCGACGCCTCCTGATCGCGCGCGAGTGCCTTGGTGGGAAAGAGCGCGAGCACCGTCGCGCGCGGATCGCGCAGCAGGCGGTCGAGCGCGGGCACGGCGTAGCAGCGGCTCTTGCCGCTGGCGGTCGGGGTCACGACCATCACGTCGCGGCCGTCCTCGAGAAGCTCCCAGGTGCGGACCTGGTGGCTGTACGGCTCGTCCCCCAGCTCCTCGAGCGCGGCCCGGCACAGCGGGTGGAGGAAGTCGGGAAGCGGGCGGATGTCGGCCGCGGTCGCCTGCAGGACGCGATCGGCGGCGAAGTGGGGCCCTGTCTCGGGATCGGCGTGCCAGGCGGAAACGACCGCCGGCCACGATGGGTGCTCATCTGTTCCGTCAGAACGCATGTTCAGTAGAATAGGAGGATGCGCCGGAGCGGTCAAGAATCGCGCCCGCGCGCGGCCGCCCTGCCCCGGGCCCGCCGCGGCCCGGCGGCCGGACGGGCCACGTGGACGATTGTCAACCGGCCGCGCGCGTGTTACGAGATTGACGATCATCAACCCCGGGAGATCTCCGATGCCGAACTACGCCGATCTCGAAAAGACCTTCACGAAGCAGCTCGGGCTGGATCGCGCGCCGGTCGCCGTGTCGTTCCTGGACGCGCCGCCGGCGGGAGTGCGCAAGTTCATGGGGCAGGCACCCTCCGCGTGCAGCTTCTGGCGCATCGCCACCACCGCGCCGGCCGGGAAGAGTGCGTTCTACGTCGTGCCGTCCGACCTCTACGGCTGCGCGATCGGAACGTACACTCACAACGTGCCGCTCCCTGCCGACCGTGCGCACGAGCTGAACGACACCCTCGGGCTCATGGGCTCGATCGGCTACGTGAAGATGGAAGAGGTGCCGCAGATCCCGGTCTGGCCGAAGAGCCCCGCCGCCGTCGCCTACGCGCGTCTCGGCGAGGCGAAGGTCGCGCCCGACGTGGTCATCTTCAGCGGCAAGCCGTGGGCGATCACGCTGCTGGCCGAAGCGGCTCGCTCGGCCGGCAAGGCGTCGAGCCTGCCGCCCCTGCCGCGCCCGACCTGCATGGCCATCCCCGCCGCCGCCGGCTACGGCGCGACCATGTCGTTCGGCTGCATCGGCAACCGCGTGTACACGGAGGTGCCCGAGGACCACGTCTACATGATGGTCAAGGGCGCCGACCTCGAGGCGATCGCGTCCGCCCTCGCCACGATCAAGTCGGCGAACGAGAAGCTCGACGCCTACCACCACGAGCGCAAGCCCGGCCTCACGCGTCCGGACAGCACGGCCTAAGCTCCACGCTCCGCGGCCCTTCTTTCGTCCGGCCGGATCCCGGGTTAGACTTCGGCGGGGTGTCCGCGTCGTTGCGCGGCATCCGTCTGTTCACAGTGGCCGACGAACACCCGATCGATCCTCCCGTGGCCGAAGAGCAGCCTGCTCTTCCGGTCGCCCACTGCGTGCGCTGCGCCAAGCACGTCGTGACCTACCGCACGCTGGAGCGCGCCGGCGATGCGGAGCGGCTCGTGCACCGCTGCCTCCTGTGCGACGCGACCCTCGCGGTGGAGCCGGACTCCCCCGGCGACGACGCGGCGGCCGGCACCGCCTACGTCCCGTACGGCGAGGCGGTCGCCCTCGGCTTCGGCTTCCCCGAGGACCTGCCGGCGCCGGAGCCGGAGGGCGGTTGCGGCAGCGGCGGCGGCTGCGGCAGCGGGTGTGGCGGCGGCGCGACGCGGGCGCGCGCACGGGTCGCCGCCGGCGAAGGACCGGGCGCGGACGGGGGTCGGGCGTGAGCGACCATCTCGGCCGCTTCCTCCTCTCCGCCGGACTCATCGACCGTACCGCGCTGACGCGCGCCCTCGACGCACAGCACCGGCGCCGCTGCCCGCTGGTGGCGGCCCTCGTGACCGAGCGCCTCCTCGACGAGGAGGACCTCTACCAGCTCCACCTGTACCGGGCCCGCTTCGAGCCGGCGCCGGAGCATCTCGTCACCGCGGTCTCCGTCCAGGCGCTGTCGCTCCTCCCGGCCAGCATCGCCGAGCGCTTCTGGGTGGTGCCGGTGCGCGTGTCGTTCGAGGGCTCGGGCGCCCGCCTTCTCTACCTGGCGACGACCGACCCCGAGGACACTCACTCGCTCGTCGAGCTGGGCGCGTTCACCGAGAGCAAGATCATCCCGCTGGTGGCGCGCTTCTCGGCGATCTCCGAGGCGCTCGCGCAGTGGTACGGCGTGGAGCTGGCGCCCGCCGGCGGCGTCGTGGCGATGACCATCGATCCCGACGCGCCGTCGAGCCCAGCCGACACCGGGGAGGAAGTCGGGGCGTTCGACGCCGACGCACCTGGGCGCGGGGACCTGCGCTACAGCGCGAGCACGCTGTCCGACTCGAAGGAGCTCGAGCGCGCGCGGCTGGTGCTGTTCGGAGGCGGCGCCGTGATCGCCGACGCCGACGACGCCGAGGCGAATCGTGTGACCGGCACCTACTCGGACACGACCGATCCGGGGGCGCGCGAGAGCGGCGATGCCGGCGCGCCGACGGCCGCCGGACCGGCGGGCAGCGCGGCCGCGGCCGCGGGCGCCGGCGCCGGGGCCAGTCCGGCCGGGGCAGCGTCCGCCCGTGGCGCGGGCGCGCCCGGCGGAGTCGCTCCCGCCGGCGCGGGCGCACGCGCCGCCGCGGCCGAGCGCGCGTTCTCGGGGGTCGCGCGGCCGCAGCTGCGCGTCTCGTCGGTGGACGGCACGCTCGACCTCGACCGCGCCGAGCCGCAGCCCGTGCCGGCGCACGTGGCGGCATGGGCCGGCTTCGCGCCCGGTGCCCAGGGCGGCCGCGCCGCGCCCGAGCCCGAGGACGGCGTGCTCGAGCGCGGTCGCTCGCTCTCCGGCGCGTTCCCGCTGGTCCCGCGCGGCGCGCTCGCCGGCCGCGAGGCCGTCGTCGACACGTTCGACGACGCGGAAGTGGAGCTGCAGGACTCGGACGTCTCCGACGTCGATTCGGCCGACCTGGGCGATCCCGCGCTCGCCGCCGCCACGGCGGCGCCCGTGGCGGCCGCCCCCAGGCCGCCGGCGGTCGCGAAGTCTGGCCCGCTACGCGCCGGGCCCGGCGCGCTGCTGGCGAACGCCGTCGCGAACGCCAGCGCGGTGACGGTCAAGATCCCCAAGCAGGCCCTCGCCGCCGCCGCCGCGCCGAAACCGGTGCTGACCGCAGCGCAGGTGGCCGAGCGTGTGCGCGCCGCGCCCGATCGCGACGCCGCCGTCGCCGCTGCGCTCGAAGCCCTCAGCGGGCGCTTCCCGCGGGTGATGCTCTTCCTCGTCAAGCCCGACGCGGTCCAGGGCTTCGACGGCCGTGGCATCTCCGTCGAGCAGATCAAGGGCATCCGCATCCCGCTCGAGATCCCCTCGATGTTCAAGGACGTCCGCGACTCGAAGAACCCGTACCTCGGCCGGCCCGGAAAGTCCGCCGCGCACACCGTTTTCACCGCCGCGCTGTCCGGCGCTCTCGGCGAAGCGTTCATCATGCCCGTCATCGCGCGCGGCAAGGTGTCTCTGATGGTCTACGCCGACGCCTGCGGCAAGCCGACGCTCGACCTCGCCCACCACGAGATCGGCGACTGGTGCGAGGTCGCCCGCGCGCTCGGCGAGGTGGTCGATCGCCTCCTCGCCGCGGCCGGTGGCGCGCACTGAATTGTGGGCTTCGTCGGTTCCCCGCTCGTAACCCGCGGGATCCAGACCGCTCCAAGAAGGTAACAATTCTCGCATCGCCGGCGTCTGCCGCGGGCACCGGACCCCGCGAACCGCCGCGATTTCTCGGTCGATCCGCGCACGGCACGAAGTTTTCATCTACCGCATCGGCATGAACGTCGCCTCGACCCGCGAGATCGTGCGCAGCGCCCTGCACCGGACGTGGAGAGCGCGCCAGTGGACCTACGCCGCCACGTTGCTCGCCGTGAGCATCGTCGGGCAGCTGGGCCTGCAGCTCGCCTTCTCGCCGTCCCTCGCCGTCCAGCTCTACCTCGCGGCGTTCAGCGCAGGGACCCTCGTCCCGCTCGGCTACGTGGCCGGCCGCGTGATCGAGCACCTGCAGCAGCTCGCCCTGCACGACGCCGGGACGGGCCTGTGGAACCGCCGCTACCTGGCGACCCGTCTCGCCGACGAGGTGTGCGCCGCCCGCCGGGACGCCGGCGCGCTGTCCGTCCTCTTCGTCGACGTGGACGACCTCAAGGCCATCAACGACATCGCCGGCCACAAGGCGGGCGACCGCGCGCTGCGAACGGTCGCCGACGCCCTCCGCCGCGCCCTGCGCACCACCGACGTGGCCACCCGCTTCGGCGGCGACGAGTTCCTGGTCATCGCGCCCAACACGCCGCTGCGCGACGCGGTGGTCCTGGCCGACCACGTGCGCCTCACGCTCCACAAGCTCGGCCCGCCCGCGCTGACGCTGCCGCCCGTCACGGTGTCCATCGGCGTCGTGGACGTGGAGCTCGCCGGCTGCGACGGCGACGCCCTGCTCAAGGCCGCCGACGCCGCGATGTACGCCGCCAAGGCGCTCGGCGGCGACCGCAACGTCGTCGCGCCCCAGACGTACGACGCGCGCGCCGCGCACCACGGCACCCTTCACGCCCCCATGCACGGGCCGATCAAGCCCGGGCCGCGGACGCCTGGTCCCCGCGCCCCCGCCCCGCGCACGCCGACCCCGCGCCCGGCACGCGCCCCGCTCCTCCCCAAGGGCCTCGTCGCCGGCGGGCCTGCCCGCCCCAAGGGCGACGGCACACCACCTCCGCCGCGCGGCCACAACGGCTCCAACCTGCCGGCGTTCGTCCGGATCGGCGTGAACCAGCTCGAGGAAGCGGTGCGCGACGCGGTCGCGGCGCGCGAGGCCGCCCTGCCCACCCCGCGGCGCTAGACAGCCGAACGGCGAGGTCGGGTGATCGGCTCTCCCGGCGCGCTGGTCACCGGCCCGGCGGTCGTGGCACCACGCCCGCCCCGCGCTCCACCACGGCCGCGCGGTCCGAGCCCTCCGCCGCCGGCTCGTCCGCCGGGAGCGCCACGCGTCCGGAGTGCGGGCCCTCGGCCGGCGCCGCCGCATCCGCCACGCCGGCCGCCTCCGCGCCGCCCCCGGCCCCCACCCCGGGGCGCTCCAGGATCGCCCGCTCGACCCGCTCGAAGCCCGCCTGCCCCGCGCCGCCGTTCGCCGCCGCGCGGAGCCCGTTGCGCACTGCCGCCGCCGCGATGAACGGGCGGCTCGGCGGCCCCTTCGGGTACGGCGTCGTCCGGCCGGTTCCGGTCGGATCACGGCGCTCGCCGCCCTCGGCCTGCGCCTGAGCCTCCCCCTCCTCGCGCTGCCACGGGTACTCGACGCGCTCGTGGCGCTGGTTGAGGATCGCGTCCACCAGGGTCAGGGCGATCTTCTTCAGCTCCGGCAGCGAAAGCCCGCTCTCGTCCAGCTGCCCGTAGGCGAGCTTGGAGAAGATGATGTGCTCGACCATCCGCTCCACGCTCTTGGGGGTCAGCTCGCGCATCGATCGCGACGTCGCCTCCACCGCGTCGACGATCATCATGATCGCCGTCTCCTTGGTGTTGGGCTTCTCGCCGCGGTGCACGAACTGCTCGCGCTCCACGCCCGCCGTCGCGCCCTCGTCGAGCGCCTTCTCGTAGAAGTACTCGATGAGCGACGACCCGTGGTGCATCGGGATGAAATCCGCCACCACGGGCGGAATCTTGTACTTCGCCGCCAGCTTCGCACCCTCGACCACGTGGTTGATGATGACCTCGGCGCTCTCCTCGGGGCGGAGCTGATCGTGGGGGTTCTCCCCGCGCTGGTTCTCCGTGAAGAAGCGCGGGTTCAGCATCTTTCCCACGTCGTGGTAGTACGCCGCGACGCGGCACAGCCGCCCGTTCGCGCCAATCGACTCCGCCGCCTCCTCCGCCAGGTTCGCCATGGCGATGGAGTGCGCCCAGGTGCCGGGCGCCTTCTCGCGCAGCTCCTTGAGCAGCGGATGGTTGAACTCGGCGAGCTCCGCCAGGCGCTGCCGCGACACCGTCCCGAACATGCGCTCGAGCGGAGCGACCAGCAGCAGCGCGAACAGCCCGGCCACCGCCGGCCCGCCGAACGCCCCGTAGAGGTCGCCGGTCATCTGCCCGAACTGCGGCGTCACCCGCCCGGCGATCGCCAGCGACGAGATGAGGAACGTCACGACCCCCGCGAACCCGCCGGCCGCCGCCGCGCCCAGCACGTTCTGCAGCCGCGAGCTCCGCAGGACCGCCACGCAGACCGCGCCCTGCGCGAGGAGCACCAGCAGCACCTGAAGGTCGAACCCGAGGAGCGACGCGACGAGGAACGCCATGGCCACGGCGATCGCGTACGCCACCCGGCGGTCGAGGTAGAGCGCCGCGAAGATCGCCGGCGTCACGGCGGGGAAGAGGAACTCGCTCCAGCCGGTGTCCAGGAGGACCGCCTGCGCAGCCGCCATCATCGCCAGCAGAACGCCCAGCGTCGTCGCCTGCGTGCGCAGGAGCGCCGCCCGCGCGCCCGCGAACCGCCCCATGAAGTACAGCAGCAAGTACGCGAGACAGAAGTAGAACGCCACCAGCCCGATGGGGTGGCCGAGCCCCCGTCCCGCGTTCTCGACGTAGGTCGTGACGAGCTCGCGATCCGCCTCCGGGATCTCGACGCCCGCGGGGACGCGGATCTTGCGCGTCTCGTAGGTCGCGGGAGCGCCCTTGAGCGGCGAGAACTTCTCGTACGCGCCCGAGAGTGGGATGCGGATCGTGTGCGTGGCGGCCGCGCCGGCGGGCGCGCGGTCGAAGAGCAGGCGCTCGGACTGGCCGATCAAGGTCGCCAGTCCGGCGAACGCCACGCACAGTAGGACGATCCCTGAGACGCTGGAGCGCCGGGGCGCCGCCATCTATCCTCTCGTGAGCCTGACCCGCCCCAATGGTCCTGGCCGCGGCTCGGGACCGGTCGATGCTAACAGGCCGCCGTTCAGCAAGCAACCGAACGACCTTCGATGATGTGTTATTTAGTTGTTTCGATGACTTACATTTGCGCGACCGGTCGCGCGCGGCGCGTTCAGGGCAGTCCCGTGATCCACGTCGAGACGGTGGCAATCCCGGTCGGGTCGGTGATCTCGGTCGCCAGCGGCGGCATCTGGTCCGGGTTTCCGCGGTTCGACATCCGCCAGATGATGGCGCTCATGGTCGGGTCGCCCGAGACGATCCGGAACGCGAACGGCGGCTCCATGAACCACACGAGCGGGACGTCCACCGTGGTGGTCCAGGTCGTCGTCTGGTCGGCGATCCGATCCGCCACGTTCAGACGCAGGATCTGGTCGGTGTAGGGCCACGCGCCGCCCAGGGGGTTGTGGCAGTGCCCGCAGTTCGCGTGCAGGTAGCCGAGCGCCGCGACTTCGTCGGGCGTTCCCGGCGCGGCGAAGTCCGAGCCGAGCGGCGGCGGGTCGGACAGCAGACCCTCGCTGATGAGCCAGTCCAGGTTCACGCCGGGGCCGGGCTTGGAGAGCTGGACCGCCGAGAAGCCGAGGATGCGCCCGGCGTCCCCGATGTGGCACGCCCAGCACTGGTTCGCGGCGGGAACGTTGTGCGGGGTGCCGTTCACGTCCACCGCGCCGTCCGGCGCGAAGATCGCCTCGGTCTGGTCGGGGAGCCAGACGAACGAGCCCATCCAGTAGTCGAACGCGCCCGGGCCGGTGCGCTCGATGAGCCGCGTCTCCACGCGGACACCGTCGCGGGTGAACTCCTTGAAGAACTGCGTGCCGATGGGGAAGACCCAGTGGTCCATGTCGGACGTGTCGATGATGCCGCCCGGCGGGAGCTTGATCCAGCGGCGCTTCGTGGCGCCGTCGGACCAGAGCACGTACTGCGGCGCAAACTCGACGAGCGCCGGATCGACGACGCGCGCGCAGGGGTCGGAGAAGTAGCCGCTCTCGGCGAGCGTGCGCTCGGTGCCGGCGTCGCCGAGGAGGCAGTCGTCGCCGGAGTCGGGGGCGCCGGCGTCGGTGCCCGCGTCGGTGCCGGCGGCGTCGGTGCCGGAGTCGGTGGGGGGTGCGGCGTCGCTGCCGGCGCGGTGCCGGCAGCCGGCTGCGATCCAGAGCACCAGGAGGGGGAGCGCGACGGTACGGCGCACGGCGGAGATCGTACGCGGTGGGGAGCCGCCGCTCAAGCTCAGAAGGCGCACCCGTTCGGGATCGCGTTCACCGCCGGCGCGAGCGACAGGATGTAGTTCGCGATGTCCGTCGCGTCGCTGTCGGTGATTCCGCCGAAGCCGAGGGGCCCGACCGGCATGGGGGGGCAGATGTTGCTGCCGCCCGGGTCCACGCCCATGTGCAGCTCGGCGATGATCTGCGCGACGGTGCGGCCCATGATCCCGGTCGCGTCCTGGGTGAGGTTCATCGAGTAGATGACGTCCGGGAACGGCGGGACGGGGAGCCCGAACGCCGCCGCCGGGAAGGCGCGGCCGCCCCAGAACGGTTTCGTCATGTCGATGGGGCGGATGTCGCCGGGCGGAAGCTCCGGGGTGTGGCACTCGATGCAGTTCGCCAGGGTGGACGCCAGGTAGCGGCCGTTCTCGGCGCCGGCGGGGGCGGCCGGCACGTCCGCGAGGTCGATCGGCACGGCGGCGGCCGGGACGACGTCCCACGGCGCCTGGTTCGGCGGCGGCGTGTTCGGGACGCCGGGCACCGTGCGGAGGTACGCGACGACGGCGTCGGCGTCGGCGGCGGTCATGTTGTGGAACTCGTAGTAGGGCATCACCGGGACGAGGAAGCTGCCGCTCGGGCGCACGCCGTCCAGGAACATGTCCTTGATCTCCTGGTCGGTGCGGTTCATCAGGCCGGTCGGGTCGTTCGTCAGGTTGCGGGAGCTGAGGCAGCCGATCGCCGGGTCGGGGTCGACGTCGACGAGGCACGTCACGCCGGAGAGCTCCATCCCGGGGATGGGCATGCCCGTCGCGTCGGAGGGCGAGTGGCAGCCGCCGCAGGTCGCGAGGTTGTTGACGATGTAGGCGCCGCGCTCGGCCGCGGTGGTGCCCGCGTCGGGGGACGCGGCGTCGCCGCCGCCGTCGCTGGCGGCGCCGTCGGTACCGGGGGCGGAGTCGGTGGCGCCGACGCCGGAGTCGCTGCCTTTCTTGGGGCAGCCGCTCAGGAGGGCGGCACCGGCGAGGGCGGCGGCGACGGCGAGGCAATGGAAGGACGTGTGCGCGCGGATTCGCATCGTTCGAGCTCTCCTTGGGGGGTCGGTGGAACGATACGCCGCACGCCCTACGGCCTCAAGCGGATTGTGACGAAAGAGTGAACGCTTGGTAACGCCCGCGCTTGCCGCGCGCGCAGGGGGCGGCTACGTTCGGCGGCCATGAGCACGAACGACGCGAGGCGGCGGACGGAGCCCACGCACATCGAGCGGCTGGCGGAGTGGGTGAGCGGGCTCCGCGTGGGGGACGTGCCCGAGCGGGTGCGCGCGAAGGCGCGGCTCCAGCTCCTGTCGGTGCTGGCGGCGAGCTGGGCGGGGGAGCGCACCCGGGCGGGGCAGACGGTGCTGTCGGTGCTGCGACGGCGCGGCGGCGGCGGAGCGGGCGCGGGCGGTGCCGGCGCGGGGGGCGCGGCGACGTTCCCGCTGACCGGCGAGTCGATGCGCCTCGAGGACGCGGCCCTCGCCGGCGCCGCGCTGGGCATGACGCTCGACTACGACGACTACCTCTGGCTCGGGCACACCGGGCATTCGGCCGTGTGGGTGGCGCTCCTGTGCGCGGCGCGCGCCGGCGCGCCGCTCGGCGAGGCGCTCGCTGCGCAGGTCGCGGCGAACGAGGTCGCCGGGCGGCTCGGGGGGCTCGTGGTGGTCGGGCCGCAGAACGGGCAGATGTGGTCGCACATCCACCTCGGCGCGGCGGTGGCGGCGGCGGCGCGCCTGCGCGGGCTGGATGCGGCGCGCACCGCCGACGCGCTCGGCATCGCGCTGTGGCAGCCGCCGTTCACGCTGTGGCCCGGCTTCATGGGCTCGGAGGCGAAGGTGCTCACCGCGGCGCTGCCGACCTGGCAGGCGCTGCTGGCCGTGGACCTGGCGGCGGCGGGGATGCAGGGCGCGCGCGACCTGATCGAGCACCCGCGCGGGCTGGCGCGGTTCTTCGCCTGGGCGCCCGCCCCGCACATGTTCACCGGGCTCGGCGAGGCGTGGCTCTCCGACACGCTCGGCTACAAGCTCTACCCGGGGTGCGCGTACGTGGACGCCGCGGTGGACGCCGCGACCGAGATACTTCAAATGCATCAGACGCGCACCGGGCGCGCGCTGGCCCCCGCGGACGTTCGCGCCGTGCGCATCCGCGCCGGGGCCCTCACCGTGGGCATGGAGCGCCTGTCCGCGCCGCACCGCCGCCGCGACGCCGGCGCTCCGCTCGACCCGGTCGAGGTGAACTTCTCGGTGCGCTTGTCGGTGGCGATGGCGCTCGTGCGCGGCGGGCTGCGGGCGGCGGACTTCGCCGAGGAGCCGCTGGCGGAGGCGTCGGCGGCCATCCGCGCGCTGGCGGCGCGCACCAGCTTGTCGCACGACCTCGGGATGACCCGCGACCTCCTCGCCGGGCTCGACGGCGCGGTGGGGCTGCGGCGCTTCGTGGCGGGAATGGCGCCCGGCCCGCTGGCGCGGCTGCTCGGCGGCGCGCGCTACGATCTGGGGCGGGCAAAGCTCGAGTCCCTGGAGTTCCGCTTCTCCGCCGGCGTGGAGGTGGAGCTCCCGGGCGGCGAGACGCTGCGCGCGACCCAGCGCGTCCCCCGCGGCGCGCCCGGCTGGGACGCGGCCGACACCGAGCGGCTCGTGCGCGCGAAGTTCCTCACCGAGGCCACGCCCGCGCTCGGCGAGACGCGCGCCGGCGCCGCGCTCGCGGCCGTGCTGGACGACGCCTGGCT
>Ga0075425_100005024_pt1 | contig 13693 bp, 16 predicted proteins | sample SoiMethybrSBSTD4_FD_75300 | JGI IMG/M metagenome (GOLD analysis project Ga0075425, IMG submission 75300) | Bulk soil microbial communities from a Populus tree surrounding site in Tennessee, USA - Soil MetaG P. TD hybrid SBSTD4 | ecosystem: Environmental > Terrestrial > Soil > Tree plantation...
TGGCGACACACGATCCAAGCGGTTCTGCGGTGACGCCGATCGCGCCGGGCCGCGTCGAGTCGCTGCGGTTCGCGTGGGCCGACGGCGAAGTTTCGGGCGCGCGCCACGAACCCGACGGCCGTCGCGTCGCGACCGTGGTGTGGGCGCACGGCGCCGGCGGAGATATGAATCATCCGCACCTGACCGGCGTCGCAACAGGGCTCGCCTCGCGCGGCTTCGAGGTGTACCGCTTCAACTTCCCGTACCGCGAGGCCGGACGCCGCGCGCCCGACAAGCAAGAGCGGCTCGAGGCTTGCTACTGGGCCGTCGCGAAAGAAGTGGCAGCCGCGGCGGATCGGGTGTTCCTCGGCGGCGGATCGATGGGCGGGCGCATCGCTTCGAACATCGTGGCCGACGGCTTCCCGGCGGCCGGCCTCGCGTTCCAGAGCTATCCCCTGCACCCACCCGGCAAGCCCGAACGGATGCGCGACGCGCATCTGCGGCGGATCGCGGTGCCGATGCTGTTCGTGTCGGGAACGCGCGACTCGTTCGCGAGCGGCGACCTGCTCGACAAAACCGTTGCGTCGCTGCCGACCGCGACGCTCCACCGGATCGAGGGCGCCGACCACGGCCTGAAGGTGAAAGGCCGCACACAGCAAGACGTGATCGGCGAGGTCGTCGCGACGATCGCGACGTGGATCGGCGGGCTGGGCTAAGCGATCTCGAAGCGGTCGCCGGGGTTCAGCCGGCGCCTCACGCCGCGCTCCTGTACGTTGCAAGAAGCTTTCCCAAGCGCCCGGCCGTGCCCCTCATCGAGCAACACCGCTGAATCCTCGGCGACGCCGTACACGGTGCACGATCCGGCGATCTCGTCGGCGAGCGCTTCCGATTCCGGCCAGAAGTCGTAGTGAGGCACCACCGCGATCCCTTGAAGGATGCCGAGGCCGATCGTCCAGATCGTCGGCGTTCCGTGCGGATCGGCCTCGGTGTGCACCAGCGTCCAGTCGCCGAGCACCATCGCGCCGGCCGACGCGCCGACGATCCAGCCGCCGCGCGCTCGCGCTAGCAGGACGCCGCGCCACAACGGCGAGCCCTCTAGGGCCGCCAGCAAGCGCGCCGGCTTCCCGCCCGACAGGTAGACGAGGTCCGCGCCTTCGACCTCGGCGACGTTCGCGGGATCTTCGGCGTGCGCCCACTCGAGCACCATCAAGCCGACGCTTCGCGCGCCGAGCCGCGTGAAATGCTCGACGCCGCGGTAGGCCCACTCCTCCGGATTCTCACCGGCGGCCGCGGTCGGGAGGATCACGACGCGGGGGTGACGAGGCAAGCTGCGCAGGATCTCACGGTCGATGTCCTCCATCGCCGCGGTGAACTCGCCCGACCCGACGAGCCCGATCCGCGCGTGCGCGACGACGTCGTCCATCGCGAGCAATCTAGACCATCGATTATGCTCGCGCGGCGATGAGCTACCCCGTGAACCTCGACGACTTCGAGCCGATCGCGCGCGAGAAGCTCAGCCAGATGTCCTACGACTTCTACGCCGGCGGCGCGGAAGACGAGGTCACGCTGCGCGAGAACCGCGAGGCGTTCCAGCGGAAGTTCTTGCGCTATCGCGTCCTCGTCGACGTGTCCGAGCGAGACATGACCACGACGGTTCTCGGCGAGCAACTCCCGTTCCCCGTCATCCTCGCACCGACGGCGATGCACAAGCTCGCGCATCCGGACGGCGAGGCGGCGACCGCGCGCGCCGCGGCTTCGCTCGGCGCGTTGATGACGCTGTCGAGCGTGTCCACCCTGCCGCTCGAAGAGGTCGCCGCCGCTGCTCCCGATGCGCCGCGGTGGTTCCAGCTCTACTGCTACACCGAGCGCGCGGTGACCGAGATGCTGGTCAAGCGTGCGTACGCCGCCGGCTTCACCGCGCTGATCGTCACCGTCGATGTGCCGTACCTCGGTCGCCGCGAGCGCGACATGCGAAACGCGTTCGTACTGCCCGACGGGATCCGCATGGCGAACTTCGATCCGATCCCGGTGAGCGGCGAGGCGCGCGAAGGCGAATCGGCGCTCGCGCAGTTCGTCGCGACGTTGCAGACGCCGACGCTCAACTGGGACGACCTCGCGTGGCTGCGGTCCCTGTCACCGATGCCGATCGTGCTCAAAGGCGTCGTGCGCGCGGACGACGCGGCCCGCGCATGCGAGATGGGCGTCGAGGGGATCTGGGTGTCGAACCACGGCGGCCGCCAGCTCGACACCGCGATCGCACCGATCGACGCCCTGGCTTCGATCGTCGAAGCGGTGCGCGGCCGCGCTGCGGTGATCGTCGACGGCGGCGTTCGGCGCGGCACCGACGCGCTGAAGGGACTCGCGATCGGCGCCGACGCGGTGGCGATAGGGAGGCCACAGCTTTGGGGCCTGGCGGCCGACGGCGAGAACGGCGTCCGCCGGGTGCTCGAGATGATGCGGGACGAGCTGTCACTGGCGATGGCGCTGTGCGGAGCCCGCAACCGGGCCGAGATCACGCCCGATCTGCTCGCCTAGCTCGGCAAAGGCCCCTGCTGGAAGGTCGCGTGTCGCGCGAATCGACCGAACCGTAAGAATCCTTTACTCCCCTCGTATCTCTCGATGACGGCGGCCGGTCGCTACGGGGGGCTGCGGCCGGCCGTCACCTGTCGGGCAGTACGGCGCGGAAGGGGACGAGACATGACGGTGACCCACGACCTCCAGATCATCCGGAGCGGAGATCACGAGCTGCGCGAACGCTTCCTCCTTCCCTCCGAAGCCGCTCGCTTGCTCGGCGTGGCGACCTCGACGCTTCGACGCTGGGCCGAGGAAGGCAAGATCCACTCCGGCACCACGATCGGCGGGCACCGCCGCTACCGCGAGAGCGAGATCACGCGTCTGGCGCAGGGCCTCGGCCTCGACGACATCGTCATCAACTAGCCCGGCCAACTACCTTCCCGACGACCCCACCTTCGCGCCCAGCGCGGCGCGGTCGAGCACGGTCACGCGCATCCGCCCAAGCGCGATGATGCCCGCCCGCTCAGCCTCGCCGAGGACCCGGTTGACGGTCGCGCGCGATGTTCCGGCCATCGTCGCCAGATCTTCTTGCGTCAGGGGTATCTCCACTGCGTCCTTCGGAGCGTCGCCCGCGTAGATCGGCACGAGCGCGTTGAGCCGACGCAGAACCCTGTCGTCGGCTGAGACATACAACGCCTCGGTCACTTGCGCGGAAAGGCGACGCACTTGCGCGACCAGGACTTGCACCAGGAACGCCTGGACGGTGGGATGCTCGTTCCGGAGTGCGTCGAAATCGTCGCGCCTGATGGCGAGCGTTTCGGAGCGCTCGAGCGCAACCACCGTCGCCGAGCGAACGTTCTCCCCGACCAGCGCCAGCTCGCCGAAGAAATCGCCGCGTCCCAGCACAGCCAGCGTCGCGGTATCGCCGAGGGCCGTCGATACCTTGATGCCGAACCGTCCCTTCGCGATCAGGTGGAAGGTATCGGCGGGATCGCCTTCGTGGAACACGACCTCCGCGCGCGCGAAACGCCGGAGACGACCCGAAGCGAGGACCCGTCTCTTCAGGTCCTCGTCCAGCCCAACCAGGATCGGCCAGTCCATCGCGGCCAGAGTCTCGTGACGCGGGGGACGCCGGTCAAGCGTGCCGGCGTCCCCGTCTTTTCTCTAGTAGCAGCAGTCGACCGGGCGGCTCGCCGGTGCCGGGACCGCGATGGGCCGCCGGGTGGCGCGCCACTCGCTGATCCGGTGCGCGATCCCGAGCAGGGGGCTTGCGCTCCGGTCTTTGGCCGCGGCGTCCGTGCTCTTCGTCACCGTCGTGCGCCCCGCGATCCGGGCCGCCTCCGCACGCCGCATCGCCTCTGCCGCGCGTCCCGCCGCCAGCTGCTCCGTCATGTACGGGTGCATCTCGACCCCTCCTCCGCTGCCCGGAGCCCGTTTCCGGACTCGTTCGCTTACGGAGCGATCATCGGCCGGATCGGCGGCATGGTCGTTCGTGGGGGCGACGGATGAAGTGTCAAGGACGCGACACAACGCGTCCCGGGGCTAGTCGCGGTCTTTCTCGCGCGCTTTCAGGGCCCGAAGGACGTCGTCGCGGCCCTCCATCAGGAGCCGCCGCAATGCGGCCGGCGGGTTCTTCTGCTCGATGTAGCGGTCGGTCGCGTCGACGGTGCCCTGCTCGACGATCACGCGTGGGTACAGGCCTGCGGTGAAGCCCAGGGCGACTTCGAGCTCGAGTCGCTCCCACGCGCTCGCCACGGACTCGAAGTACGACTGCCGGTACGGCTCCAGCAGGTCGCGCTGGCCGGGGTTCTGGAACCCGGCGATCGTCGCCCGCATCACCGAGTACGGCAGCGGCTCGTCCGCTGTGAGGGCGGACCAGGCCTCCGTCTTCGCCTCGACGGTCGGCCGCGCCGCGAGCGCGGCTGCGCCCTCGCGCCGGCCCTTGTCGGTCGGGTCGTGTTGCATCTCTTGCCCGACGATGTCCTCGCCGATCGCTCCGGCGGCGGACAGCGCCTTCACGATCAGCCATCTCAAGTCGGTGTCCACGGTGAGGCCAGGCTCGGACGCCGTCCCGTCCAGCAAGCGCCGGATGTGCGCGAGGTGCTCGTCGTTCTGCGCCGCGGCGATGTAGCAGCGAGCCCACACGAGTTGGTGGTCGCTGCCGGGCTCGGCCGCCCGAAGCCGGTCCAAGGCCGTCGAAGCGAGCCGGTCCAGGCCCGGCACTCGGTTGCGCGGATCCCCGTAGGTATTGATCGCCGCGGACGCCTGCGCGAGCAGCGACTGCACGACGCCGATCTCGGTCTCGCCGCTGATGTTGCGCAGCACGAGCTCGACGTAGTCGCGCGCGCGGATCTCGGCGTCGCGGGCCATGTCCCACGCCGCGCTCCAGCAGAGCGCGCGGGCAAGCGGCTCGCGCAGCATCCGCAGACGGTCGACCAGCGTCTGGAACGAGCGCTCGTCGAGGCGGATCTTCGCGAAGGTCAGGTCGTCGTCGTTCAGCAGCAGCAGGTCGGGCACGCGCTCGCCGTCCAGCGCCTGTACTTTCGTCGCCTCGCCGACGACGTCCAGCTCCACGCGCTTGCGCCGGACCAGCGCGTCGTCTTGCGTGTCGTAGAGGCCGACCGCGATCCGGTGCTGGCGGATCGTCGGGTACGCCGGCGGCGCTTCCTGCGCGATCGCGAAGTTCTCGTACGATCCGCCGTCGGCGCCGAAGCGCGGCCGCAGCGTGTTCACGCTCGCCGTCTGGAGCCATTCCTTCGCCCAGCGGTCCAGATTCCGTCCCGAGGCTTCCTCCAAGGCTTGCAGGAAGTCGGCGAGGTCGGTGTTGCCGTACTCGTGCCGCCGGAAGTAGGTGCGCAGCCCGTCGAGGAACTCGTTCTCCCCCACCCACGCGACGAGCTGCTTCAACACCGAGGCACCCTTCGCGTACGTGATGCCGTCGAAGTTCACCTTCGTCGAGGCGATGTCGGGGATGTCGGCGACGATCGGGTGGGTACTCGCGAGTTGATCCTGCCGGTACGCCCAGGTCTTCTCCGAGTCGGCGAACGTCACCCACGCGTTGCGCCAGCGGGTCGCGCGCGACTGCGAATAGACGGCCGCCCACGACGCGAAGGACTCGTTCAGCCACAGGTCGTCCCACCAACGCATCGTGACGAGATCGCCGAACCACATGTGCGCCATCTCGTGCAGGATCACCTCGGCCCGGCGCTCGCGGGCCGCGTCGGTCACCTTCGACCGGAAGAGGTATTCCTCGTTGAAGGTGACGCAGCCGATGTTCTCCATCGCGCCGGAGTTGAACTCGGGCACGAACAGCTGGTCGTACTTGCCGAACGCGTACGGATAGTCGAACGCCTTGGCGTAGAAGTCGAAGCCTTGTTTGGTGACCTCGAAGATCTCGTCGGACTCGAGGTACGGCGCCATCGTCTGCCGGCACCACACGCCGAGCTCGATGTCGCCGTGCCGGTCGCGCGCGACGTGGTAGGGCCCGGCCGCGACCGCGGTGATGTAGGTAGACATCGGTTTGGTCTCGGCGAAACGCCACCGCCCGGCCACGCCCGACGCGGGGCGTTCGATCGGCGCGGTGTTCGACGCGACTTCCCAACCGGCCGGCGCGTGGACCGTGAACGTGAACCGGCCCTTGATATCGGGCTGGTCGAAGCAGGGATACATGCGGTGGATCTCGTACGGCTCGGCGTCGGAGTAGCAGTAGACGTTCCCGTCGACCGGGTCGACCGCGCGATGGAGACCGATGCCGTTGCGCTGGTACCGCCCGGTCGCTCGGATGCGAAGCTCGTTGGAGGCCGCCAGATCCACGAGGCGGATCCGGTTGCCATCGTGCGAGGCCGACGCGTCCAGCGCCCGCCCGTTCAGGACCAGCTCGTCGACCGATCTGCCGATGAACTCGAGGAACGTCTCGGCTCCGGCCGACGCTTCGAACGTGATCGTCGTTTCGATCCCGAACTCATCGTCGCCGGCCGTCAGATCCAACGCGACGTCGTAGACGGGCTTCGAAACGACGCGTGCTCGAGCGGAGGCTTCTTCGCGCGTGAGGTTCGCCGGCATGTCGGGTGAGTGTACCGGAGGCCCGCGTTACGGCCCGGACGAAGGTGCTCAAATCGCCCCGAGAAAACGTCACGGGCCCGGGAGATGTCCCGAGCCCGTACGCAGCTGCGTCTCTTGGGAGTGACTTACTTCATGCCGCGGGCCGACGTCCGAGCGCTGACGCGCTTGCTGGTCTTCCGCGTCTTCTTCGCCGCGGCCTTCTTGGCCGGCGCGCGCTTTGCTTTCTTGGCTGCCATCCTGGTTCACCTCCCCCGTTCGGGCTCTCTGAACGGAATCTCGTCCACCAGACGGCGGACCGGGCCTGGATTCTTGCCTTCACTCCAATTCGGGCAGCGCCACGGGATCCGGCCTCGGCGTACAGATCCCACAGTACAGCGCGTCCTCGACCACCAAGACCTTGATCGTTTCGTCCTTCCCTCGATATGCCTCGAGGATGTACGGGTGCTCCTGCGCATGGTCTTCGCACAATCCCCGTCCGCAGAACCTGCACACCCCGAGCGCGCTCTTGCGGCAGTGCCAGCAATCCATCCTTCTAGTGCTCCCAATCCCGCGACAGCGCGCGACTCGGGGCGAGTCTACCCCTGCGGAACGATTTGGCTAGGACCTTCTCGAACGCTTTCCGGTCGAGTTCGAGGATCTGCGCCGGCGTCGCCGCGCGCACCGTCGCCGTGCGCGGGATGTTCTCGAGCAGCGCCGTGTCGCCGAAGTATCCGCCGGCGCCGATGCGTCGCTTGATCTTCCGGTTTTCGATCACGTCCACCTGTCCGGAAGCGATCACGAAGAAGGATCGCGCCTCGTCGCCTTGCTTCACGATGCGTTCGCCCGGCGCGAACGAGTGCCAGTCCGCCCCCTTGATCATGCGCGTCACGTCGGCGTCGTCGAGCCCGCTGAACGGCCCAAGAGAGCGGATGCGCCCCATCGAAAGCAGTTGCGGCCGCAGCTCGTCGGCGATCTCGACGTTGTCGGAGAGCACCCGGTCGAACGTTCCTTTGTCGATCGCGAACACCTGCGACGGCTCGAGCGCCCGCACGGTGGCCGTGCGGGTGGTGCTTTCGAGCAGCGCGATCTCCCCGAAGGAGCGACCGCGGTCGATCTTGCGCACGACCCGTTCTGAGCCGTCATCTTGGGGCAGGGCGATCTCGAACGTCCCCGAGCGGACGACGAAGAAATCGTCGGCGCGGTCGCCGGCTCGCACCACCGACTGGCCACCCTGGAAGCGCAGCAGACGCACGTGCTCGGCGATCTCGACGAGCGACTCCTCCGGCAAGTCATCGGTGAGCGGAAGCGATCGGAACATCTCGACGGCCTCCGCGCGCCAGGTGCGTTCGGCTGCGCGCCGGGCGAGCTTGAACAGCGCGCGGATCCGCCGCGCCGTGCGCCGCACCAGCCGCACGATCGCGCGGAGCAACGGCGCGAGGATGAGCAGGATCAGCAACGCGACCAAGATCCGCGAGATCCAGCCCCCGTGCCAGGCGCTCTTCACCGCGGTGCGCAGGATCCGCGACCAGAACAGCGTCGAGAACATGACCGCGAGCACGGCGAACACGCCGGCGAGAGCGCCGTAGGAGGTGAACCACTTCTCCTTGCGGGACAGCTTCTCGCGGCCGAGCAGCTTGCGGTAGAGGTCGTGGCGCACGAACTCGAACGACTGCTCGCGAAGGTTCGCTTCGTCCACGGTGTCCATCAGGATGTAGTAGCCGTCGAGGCGCAAGAACGGGATCAGATTCTGCGCGATCGCGATGTAGGACAGCACCGCGAACCGGAACAGGAACGCGGTGGTCGGCCCGGCCGGGAACGACAGCGCGATGACCGACGCGGCGCCGGCCATGATGCATTCGGAGAACGGCCCGGCGACCGAGGTCAGGATCCGCGCGCGGCGGTCGGCCATCCAGACGTCGGTCGTGTCGATGAAGAAGATCGGGATGCCGAGATAGAGCATGAATCCGGCGGCGTTCACGTTGCGCTTCGCGTGGTAGACCGCGAGCGCGTGGCCGGACTCGTGGATGAATGTCGAGAACATCTCGATGCCGTACAGCACGAGGAGCCCCGACGCCGCGGACGATCCGAGCAGGGAGAATTTCCCACGGCCGAGAAGGATCACGAAGGCGACCGCGCCGACGGCCGACACGACCACCGACACGAAGGCGACCGGACTCGTGAAGAAGATCCGTCCCCCGTACCGGTACATCGCGCGGAAGAAGCGCGGCGCGCCGGGAAACTCGATGCGGCGCTCCCGAAGCGCGCGCGACAACCCCTTCGGCACGAAACGACGCCGGCGTTTGGCGGCGACGGCCATCTCGGCGACCGGCAGATAGCGCGTGTCGAGGAAGTTCCCCTGGCGGAGTTCGTCGACGAGATCCGCCACCGCCGACAGGGAGAACGTTCCCGTTCGCTTGAAGTCGGCAACGACGATCTCCTTCACCGACTTCGAGCCGTCCATCTGATCGACGATGTCGCGCTCTTCGTCGGAGAGCTTCACGTACGACGGGCCGTGCGGCGTCTTGAGCATCGTGTATCGCTCACCGGAACGCCGCGTGAAGGTCATGAACTCGACGTCGGACGCGAGGCGTGGACGGAAGTTCGAGGGGTTCAGCTCGCGGTCGAGCCCTTCATACGGGTTGCCCTTCGCCTTCCTGCGTTTGCGGCTGCGCAGAGCTGCGCGCAGGTGGGCGTGGATCCCCCCGATCGTGTGCCCCTCGACAGCTTCCGCTCGCGCCACGGGCGATAGGCTAACCCCGTGGGGCGGCGTTCGAGCCAACAAGCGGACAACTTCACTGCCGACGAGGACCTCGTCAGGGGGGCGCTCGCGGGCGAGGAGCAGGCCTGGGACGAGCTCATCGACCGGTACGCCTCCTACATCCTCGCGATCATCTCGCGCGCCTTCGGGATCGGCGGCCACGCCGCCGAGGAGATCTTCCAGGACGTGTGCGTGCGCATGTTCGACGGCCTCGGCGGATTCGCCGGGCGGGCGCCGTTCCGGTCGTGGCTCCGCGCGGTGACGCTGAGCGCGTGCCGGGAGCACCTGCGAAAGGCCGCCCGCACCTCACCGGCCGAGGTCGATCCGGAGGCGTCCGACGAGCTCGGGCAGCTCGAGACCGCGCTCGTCGTCCGGTCGGCGGTGACCCAGCTGGGCGATCCCTGCCGGGTGACCCTGGAGCTGCACTTCTTCGAGGACCTCACCCAGGCCGAAGTGGCCAAACGCCTCGGAGCCCCGCCGGGAACCATCGCAGCGCGGGTCAGCCGGTGCCTGAATCGCCTGAAAGAGGCGCTGCAAGAGCGCCCGGCGGCTGGCACGTCTAGGGATGTGTGATGAAAGACTCACTCCACCTCTCAGCCGACGAGCTCGCTAGCCTCGCCGTTTCGGGCGAAGAGGCGCCCGAGCACGTAAACGGTTGCGACCAGTGCACCGCCGCGCTGGCGGAGCTGCGCGACCTCGTGGGGACGCTGAGCGCGCTGCCCAAGCCGCCGGAGCGGCTCATCGACGCGGCGAAGGCCTACTACCGCAAGCGCCGGGCGCTGGACGCGCTGATCGAAAAGCTCGCCGAGGATCCCGCGCTGCGCGCTGCGCTGCGGGCGAACCCCACCAAGGTGATCAAGGCCGCCGGGCTCGAGCCGTCGTCGGAGCTGATCAAAGCGCTGACCGACGACGAGCGCCGCAGCGGCGCGCTCGCCGAGCGCATCGCCGCGAAGGGACTCTGGCTCTAGCCGGCGTCGGACCTGATCGACTGCGCCGCCCCTAGCCGACCGCGCCGGCTTCGCTGCCGGCGAGCGACGGCCACACCTCGTCGAGGAACTGGCGCAGGATCGCGCCCGTGAGTCCCCAGATGAAGTGACCGCGGGTCTCGAACACGTTCGTCTCGATCGGGAAGCCGCGGCGCACGATCACGTCGCGGCGGCCGACCTTCGCGAGCTCGGCGACGGGAAGCTCGATCACCTCGTCGATCTCCGCCGGGCTCGGCTGGTACGAGTGCTGCTCGGGGATCACCGCGACGAACGGCGAGACGTTGTACCCGGTGACGTAGGTCGGGATCTCATCGAGGCGTCCGGCGACGCGGATGATCTCCGCGTCGACCCCGAGCTCCTCGACGGTTTCGCGTATCGCGGTCCGTTCGATGTCGGCGTCGTCGTCGTCGCGGGAGCCGCCGGGGAACGAGATCTCACCTTTGTGGTGCGCGACGTGTTGCGTACGTTTGGTGAACACGAGCCAGGGCTCGCCGTCGCGCTCGAAAAGCATCAGCAACACGGCGGCGGGCCGGCCCGGCGGCAGGTCGAGCGTGCGACGCGGCCGCGCGTCCAACGCGCGCCGAAGCCGCAGTTCCAAGGGTTCTGATGGGGTCACGACGGGACACTGTATCGCCTGGCGTGGTAGCGTCCGAGGCGTGGATCAGCCGGAACTGCACGCCGACCTCGCGCCCGTCGCGTTCCTGCTGGGCACCTGGCAAGGACACGGGAAAGGCTCGTACCCGACGGTGCAGACGTTCGAGTACGACGAAGAGGTCCGCTTCTGGCACGTCGGCAAGCCGCTGCTGAGTTACACGCAGCGCACGTGGCATCCGTCGAAGGGGTTCGCGATGCACAGCGAGATGGGCTTCTGGCGCGTGCAGCCCGAGGGCCGGATCGAGATCGTGCTGGCGCACCCGACGGGGATCGCGGAGATCCAGGAAGGTCGCATCGAGGACACGAAGATCGAGGTCGGCACGACGTCGATGGCGCGCACCACGACCGCGAAAGAAGTCTCGCGTTTGGAGCGCACCTTCACGGTCGACGGTGACGTCATGCGCTACGAGGTCCGCATGGCGGCGGTCGGCGTCCCGCTCACGCATCACCTGTCCGCGGAGCTGCACCGCGTCGAGGCCTGACGGCCGCTACAGCGGCTACATCAACGCCCGGGCCATCCCGCCGTCGACTTGGATCGTCGTGCCGGTGATGAACGACGCCGCCTGGCTGCCGAGGAACACGACCAGTGCAGCGACCTCCTCCGCGGTGCCGAGACGGCCCATCGGGATGTCGGTTGTGTAGCCGGCCAGCGCTTGCTCGTACGGCATGTGATCGCGTTCGGCTCGCTGGTTCGCGAGCGAGCGGATCCGGTCGGTCAGCGCCGGGCCCGGACACACGGTGTTGACGGTGATGCCTTCACGCGCGAGCTCGTTGGCGAGGGTCTTGCCGAACCCGACGACCGCGGTCCGCGACGTGTTCGACAGCACGAGCGCGTCGAGCGGCTGCTTCACGGCGATCGAAGTGAGGTTCACGATGCGGCCCCAACCGGTGCGGCGCATCAACGGAACCGCCGCGAGCGTGCACTGCACGGTCGACATCAGATTCAGCTCGACGGCCGCGCGGTAATCGTCGGGCGTGAACGAATCGAATGCGCCGGCCGGTGGTCCGCCGCAGTTGTTCACGAGTACGTCGACACGGCCGAGTGCTTCCGCCGCGCCTTCGACGAAACGGCGGCAGTCCTGAGCGTGTGCAAGGTCGGCGACGACGGCGTGAACGCGGACGCCGAGCGCTTGCACTTCGGACTCGGCATCGCGTAGCGCGTCCTCGTTGCGGCCGCAGATCGCGACGTCGGCGCCTTCGCGCGCGAACCCGATCGCGCACGCGCGGCCGAGGCCGCGACTCGACGCGGCGACGAGCGCGACGCGATCCTTCAGCCCCAAATCCACGGCCGCGCCAGCCTATCGCGCGTGGGTAGGATGACCGCGATGAAGCCCGAACGCTTCGTGTTCGTCTGCACGAACGAGCGGCCCGAGGGTCATCCGAAAGGCTCTTGCATCGGGCGCGGCTCCGCGGAGATCCTCGGCCAGTTCCGCGACCTTCAAGGCGAGAAGGGACTGGTGACGTTCAAGGTCGTCGCGACCGGCTGCCTCGAACCGTGTCTCGCCGGGCCCACCGTCGTCGTCTACCCCGACAACGTTTGGTACGGAGGCGTGACGCTCGACGACGTGGAGGCGATCATCGATCAGCATCTCGTCGGCAACAAGCCCGTCGAGTTCCTGATGATCGACGACGAGGACTTCGAACGTTCGCAGCGCGCGGCGAAAGAAGCGCCGCCGACGCTGTAGCTATCCCGCTTCGGCGCTGAGCGCTTCTTCTTCGACCGGCGGCGCGGCCGCGGGTTCACCGACGGGCCGGGCGCGCGCGGTGACGATCATCGCGACGGCGACGCAGATGACTGCGCCGGCGATCACGGTGTTCACGCCGATGTGCTCGCCCAGGATCACCCATCCGAGGAAGACCGCGATGACCGGGTTCACGTATGCGTAGGTCGACACGATCGTCGGCGGCGCGTTCTGCACCAGCCAGGAGTAGGCGGGGAACGCCACGATCGCACCGACGACGACGAGGTACGCGACCGCGAGGATCGACTCGCCGGAGAACTTCGACGGATGGAACCGCGACAGCTCGCCGGCGGCGATCCCGACGATGCCGGTCGCGACGCCCCCGCAAAGCAATTGCATCGCCGCGGACACCAGGGAGCGCTTCGGGAGCGGCGCGCGGGTGGCGTAGAGGGTGCCGATCGCCCACAAGAAGGAGGCCCCGACGAGCGCGAGCGCCCCGAGCAGGTCGACGTGCTGCGAGCCGCTCGGCTTCACGAGCAGCGCCGCTCCGCCGAATCCGACGATCACGCCGGCGACCGCGATCTTCGGCATCCGCTCGCGCATGAAGACGAATCCGATCAGCGCGATCCACAGCGGCACCGACGCGATCAGCAACGCGGCGATCCCCGAGGACACCCGTTGCTCCGCCCACACGACGAGACCATTGCCCCCGAGGAACAAGAACGTCCCGACGATCGCGGTCGCGCGCCACTGCGGCCAGCCGGGCCGGTCGCCTTCGCGGTCGCCGCGGCGGATCGCGAAGACATACAGCATCCCGCCGGCGAGCAGGAACCGGATGGACGCCATGAGGAACGGCGGCATGGTGCGCACGGCGACGCGGATGGCGAGGTAGGTCGAGCCCCAGACGACATAGACGATGCCGAGGGCGACCCAAAGCGTGGGGGTGCGGCTGCGCACGTCGGGCACTGTATCGGAGCAACGCGGGCCGGAACCCGGATTAATCCCCGAACGAACCGAACACCTTTGACGCGAGCAGCTCGAGCGTGGATCGGTCGTACGGCGCGTGCGCCATGATGGTT
>Ga0075425_100005025_pt1 | contig 13692 bp, 11 predicted proteins | sample SoiMethybrSBSTD4_FD_75300 | JGI IMG/M metagenome (GOLD analysis project Ga0075425, IMG submission 75300) | Bulk soil microbial communities from a Populus tree surrounding site in Tennessee, USA - Soil MetaG P. TD hybrid SBSTD4 | ecosystem: Environmental > Terrestrial > Soil > Tree plantation...
CAAGTCGATCGCGCGGAGTCGTCGCTGCTCAAGTTCAGCCGGGCTTCCCTGTGGGCGCATCGGGCACCTCCCACAGGAGAGCATAGCCGACTAGGACATTACTTAGGCAGTTATCATTAGTTGAGAAGGTGAGTAATGCGGTCGGTCGAGGTTGAGAACTGAAAATCCTGGTGTCGGCGGTTCAATCCCGTCCCTGCCCACCATTCCTTTCTACAGGTTCCCCACTTCGAAATTCTGCCTCGATTGAGTTTGTGCCCAAATTTTGTGCCCAACTCAGGCACACTCCAGCGCATTCCAGCGCACGGATACGGACGAAACGATCCGGCCGTGCCTCGCTGACTTGGTTCGGCTAGCATAGCAGTTAGTAAGTCAACCCCGGGGTAGGCTGACCACCTGAGAACCTCCGGATAGTCTCAGCACGCTCGTCTGTCGAGCGAGCCGGCCTGGGTTCCGAAAGGGAGGAGGTCCCTCGCGTGCAGTGTCCTCGGTGCCACGCCGAGAACCGCGAAGGGACCCGATTTTGCCGCGAGTGCGGGGCGACATTCAGCGCCGCCTGCCCACGCCGTGGCGTCAAGATCGGGCAAGTGAGGAAACAGCCAGGGAACAGAGGAGGGTGTTCAGATCATCACCGCAGGTCAGGCGAGTAGGACGATCTGGCCGGTGGTGCGTCGCGCCTCGAGATCCCGGTGGGCGTCGGCCGCGGCGGCGAGGGGATAACGCCGGCGGACGTCGGGTTTGAGGACGCCGTCACGCAGCGCGGCGAACACGTGACCCGCCATCTGGTGCAGATACTCTGAGGTGTAGTGAAAGAGCACGGGCTGAGAGAAGGTTCCAGACTTCTCGCTCAGGTTGACGGGGTCCAGGGGGCCGGTCGCTTGGCCGTAGCTCACCCAGTGGCCGCGAGTAGCGAGCGCCGCGAGATTCTCCGGCGCCGCCTCGCGCCCGAGGCCGTCGTAGATCACGTCGGCGCCACGCCCACCGGTGAGCTGCTTCGTCTTCTCCGCGAAGGAACCCATTCGCGTCACGATCGGATGCTCGCAGCCGTTCGCGCGCGCGAGTTCCGCCTTGGCTTCGCTCGAAACCGTGCCGATGACGCGTGCGCCGAGCGCACGGCTCCACTGGCAGAGCAGCATGCCCACCCCGCCCGCCGCCGCATGCACGAGGACGGCGTCGCCGGGCTTGACACGGTGGATGCGATGCAAGAGGTACTCGGCCGTCATGCCCTTCAGCATGATCGCCGCCGCTGCTTCCTCGTCCACGTGGTCCGGCAGCAAAACGAGCTGCACGGCCGGCAGGGTGCGCATCGTGACGTATGCCCCCGGCGGTGGGCAGGCGTACGCGACGCGGTCGCCGGGACTGAACCCTGCGGCGTTGCTCTCGACGACAATACCCGCCGCTTCCATGCCGATGGGCGCCGGGGGCTCGATCATGCGGTAGAGTCCCTTGCGGATGTAGACGTCGATGTAGTTCACGCCGATCGCTGTCTGGCGAAGGCGCACTTCTCCGCCCCTCGGCGCAGGGGAGTCGAGCCTTCTAAGTTCCAGCACTTCGGGACCTCCGAAGGACATCGCCACCACGCCCACGGAGTCCACGGCCGTCAGAAGAGGGAACGGGCGTCCGCCCCTTCTCAGGAACGCCGCGAGGCCCGTGAAGCCGGCCTCGTACACCTGGCCGCCCACGAGCTCCTCGAACTCGCGCTCGCGGCCGCGGGGCACGTCGAAGGTCGACTCCCAGTGCCAGAAGGTGCGGTCGCCGTCGGTCACGCGTTTGAGCTGCACAGTGGCGGCGTAGTTCCGCATGGGCAGGGTGGCGTCGAGGATGCAATAGGTGGAGACGTGGTCGCGGTCGGAGAGGGCGAGCAGCTGCTCGCGAATCTGGTTGCCGTCCTTGAGCGTGAAGTCACGCACGCAGCCGACCCGGTCCGGCGCCTCGTCGCGCTCGATCGTGGAGGGTCCGACGGCGGGATGCCAGGCCGAGTGGCTGTTGAAATCGCGCAGCACCGCCCATACGCGGTCGATCGGCGCGTCGATCACGGCGGACCGGCGAACCCGGATCATCGCAACACGAGCTACCGCGCGACGACCTTCTTCAGCGAGTCGAAGGCGGCCTGGAACACGCCCTGTCCGATCTGCTCGGCCAGCGCCGCTTCACGCTCCGGAGCGCAGTCGAACTCCGCCCACCACTCGGCGAAGGTGCGGTTGCCCTCGGTGACGGGCGTCAGCTTGAGGGTGGCGACGTAGTTCTCGACCCCCATCGGGCTCTCGAGGATAGAGTAGCTGCACTGGTAGTCGTAGTCCGAAAGCGTAAGCAGGCGCTCGCGGATCACGCCGCCGTCGCGCAGCCGGAAATTACGCACGCAGCCGATGCGGTCGGCGGGTTGGCCCTCCTCGATCCGCGACTCGGCCACGAAGGGCGTCCATTGCGGCAAGCCGTTGAAGTCGCGCACCTGCGCCCACACGGCATCCGCCGGCGCGTCGATGACGCTCGAGGTGTAAACCTTGATCATCCCTGCTCGCCGCGCTCGATCCGCTCGACGTGCTCGCCGCGCTCCAGCAGCGCCTTCGCCGCCTGCCCGACGTCGCCGCCCTGCACCCCGATCTCGCGCAGCAGCTGGTCGATGAGCGGGGCCTGGGCGCGGAAGCGCAGCGCCGAGTTCACCACGCTGTCGGCGAAGTTGCCGCCGTTGCCCTGCCCGCCGCCCCCACCGCCGCCCAGCCCCTCGACGTGCAGAACGCGGATGCCCTCGATGCGCTCCATCGGCTTCACCGACTCGCGGATGATGCCCTCCAGCTTGTCGATGAGCTGCCGGCGCATGGCCGACTGGCGCGCTTCCGGAGTGAGGAGGTTCGCCGCCGTGTTCATGAGGGTGAGCCCCTCGGCCTCGACCTCGTGGTGGATCCTCGCGGCCAACGCGCGGATGCGGCTCGCCTCCGCCTCCCCCTCGGCCTGCGCGATCTCCACGCGCTTGCGGCGCTCCGCGGTCTCGGTGTCGCGCGCGGTGAACACGCGCTCCTCCTCGGCCACCGCCTTCGCGCGCGCCTGGTCGGCGGCGGCCTGCGCCTCGGACTGGAGCTTCGACTGCTCGGCGATGGCGATGGCCCGCTGCTGCTCGGCGAGCTCGATGGTCTTGCGCCGGTCGATCTCGAGGGCCTCGATCTGCCGCTCGCGCCCGATGCGCTCCTCCTCCACCGCGCGCTCGGCGGCGATGCGGGCGCGGTCCACCGCCTCGCGCGCCTGGATCTGCGCCCGCTCGGCTTCCTGGTCCTTCATCGCCTTCTCGCGCGCGATCTCGGCGCGCTGGGCCGCCCGCTTCACCTCCAGCTCACGGGACTGCTCCAGGCGCGCGTATTCCAGCTCGCGGTCGATGTCGAGCGCCTGGCGCTCGGTGTCCAGGTTCTTGTTGCGGATCTGGATCATGGTGTCCTGCTCGATGTCGTTGCGCTTCTTCTTGCGCGTCTCGATGGTCTCGGTGAGCCGCGTCAGACCCTCGGCGTCGAAGGCGTTCGAGGGGTTGAAGAACTCCATGGCGGTCTGGTCGAGCTGGGTGAGGGATACCGTCTCCAGCTCGAGCCCATTCTGGAGGAGGTCGGCGGACACCACGGCGCGGACGCGCTTGACGTAGTCGCCGCGCTTCTCGTGCATCGCCTCCATGGTCATCTCGGCGGCCACCGTGCGCAGCGCGTCGACGAACTTGCCTTCCACCAGCTCCTTCAGCATCTCCGGCTGCATGGTGCGCTGCCCCAGCGTCTGCGCGGCGGCGGCGATCGCCTCCGCCGCCGCCTGCACCCGCACGTAGAACTCGGCAGTGACGTCCACGCGCATGCGGTCCTGGGTGATGAGGGCGCGCTCGCGGCCCCGCGTGACCTCCAGGCGCAGGGTGTTCATGTTGACGGGGATGACCTCGTGGATGATCGGCAACACCAGCGCGCCGCCGTTCAGCACGACCTTCTGCCCGCCGAAGCCGGTGCGCACGAAGGCCCGCTCCTTCGAGGAGCGCAGGTACAGCCAGTTGAGCAGCCAGGCCACGATCGCGACGAGGGCCGCCACGACGATGAGGGCCAGGATGATCTGTCCGAGTTGGGCTCCAGTCATGATGCGTTCTCCTTCCGCCTGATCCTGAGGCGCTTGAAGGTCCGAGTGGTCTCGGTCAAGGCGGCTTCGACGGGGAGGCGCTCCATGCTGGAGGCGCCGTAGAATCCGTGACAGCTCCGGCACGCCTGCAAGATGTAGGCGGCGTCGTCCGGGGTGGCGATCGGCCCGCCGTGGCACAGCACGAGAATGTCCGGGTTCACCGCGCGGGCGGCTCCTGCCCAGGCTTCGATCAGCGGCACGCAATCGGGCAAGGCCAGCGCGGTGCGGGCACCGATGGCGCCGCCGGTGGTGAGCCCCAGGTGGCACACGACGATGTCGGCCCCGGCCCCGGCCATGTCGCGGGCGTTCTGCTCGGAGAAGACGTAGGGCGTGGTGAGCAGGTCGAGCTTCCGGGCGCGCTCCACGAGCTGGACCTCGAGTCCATAGCCCATGCCGGTCTCCTCGAGCTGCGCGCGAATCACGCCGTCGAAGAGTCCGACGGTGGGGAAGTTCTGGATGCCCGAGAAGCCCAGGTCGGCGAGGTGCTGCAGGAAGGGATCGACGAGAAGGAATGGGTCGGTGCCGTTGACCCCGGCCAGCACCGGCGTGTGCGTGACCACGGGCAGCACCTCGCGCGCCATCTCGAGCACGATCTCGTTGGCGTTGCCGTAGGCCAGGAGGCCGGCTAGCGAGCCGCGCCCGGCCATACGATAGCGGCCCGAGTTGTAGATGACGATGAGGTCGATGGCGCCGGCCTCCTCGCACTTGGCGGACAAGCCGGTGCCGGCGCCGCCGCCGATGATCGGCTCGCCGCGCCGTACCATATTCCGCAGCGTCGTCAGGATGTCTTTACGCGCAATTCTCGCCATGGGGTCCTGATCTCGTTGAAGGTGGCGACGAGGGCGTCGGCGAAGGCCTGGTCGTTGATGTGGTGTGGGAGCTTCAGCAGCTTTCGGTTCGTCCCGGCGCGGAAGTCCGAGGCGATGACCTCGAACAGCGCCCGGTTTGCCGCCGGGTCCCAGAACGGCCCGCCCGGCCGGTCGAGACCGGAGAGGCCGCCCTCGGGAATCAGGAAGCGCACCGGCCCCTCCATGCGGTTGAGCTTGTCGACGATGAATCGGCCGATGCGGGCGGCCTCGTCGGGCGTGGTCCGCATCAATGTGACGTTCGGGTTGTGCACGTGCAGGGTGCGATGCCTGAATTGCGCGGGGACGGTGGGCCTGGCCCAGAAGTTGACCATGTCCAGGGCCCCGCAGGAACCGACATAGGGAATCCCGGCGCTCGCGAAGACGTCCATCCGCGACGAGCCGGCCGTGAGCACGCCGCCCACGATCTCGTCGGCCACCTCGGTAGTGGTGATGTCGAGCACGCCGGCGAGCAGGCCCGAATCGGCGAGCTTCTCCATGCTCTGCCCGCCCGTTCCCGTGGCGTGGAACACGAGGCAGTCGTAGTCGGCCTCGAGCTGCTTGCACACCGCCTGGACGCACGGCGTGGTCAAGCCGAACATCGTGAGACCCAGGGCTGGCTTGCCCTGCGCTTCGAGGGAAGAGGGCGGCCGGGCGAAGGCCAGCATTCCCGCCAGCGCGTGCGCGGCGTTGGCGAGCACCCGCTCGGAGATGCGGTTGATACCCGAGATGTCGGTGACCGAATACATCATGCAGATGTCCGCCGGCCCCACGTAGGGCTTCACGTCGCCGGAGGCCACCGTGGACACCATCACCTTCGGCACGCCGATGGGCAGGCGGCGCATCGCGCGAGTGGCGAGCGCGGTGCCGCCCGAGCCGCCCGCCGAGATCAACCCGCCCAGATCGCGCCGCCGCGCCACGAACTCCTCGAAGGCGATGGCCATCTCGGTCACCGCGGAGCCGCGGTCTCCGGTGAACACGGCGCGCTCGCCTCCGGGATGATGCCGCGCCACCTCGCGCGGATGCACCATGGCGGGGGAGGGCTTGCCGGAGGTGGCGAGGTCGACGGTCACCGTCCGCACGCCCAGCTTCTCGAGGCAGCGGTGCAGGTAGAAGAGCTCACGCCCCTTGGTGTCGAACGTCCCCGCGATGTACGCCGCGCGCCCGATGGTCTGCGCGACGGGAAATTCCACCACGCGGGGCTCCGGCGCCGGTGGTGTGGCAGGCTGATCCCCCGCCACCACGTGGTCGCGCTTGGTGAAGCCCCACCGCGTGACGCCGCGGACAGTGCGCTCCTCCCGCGGCGCGGGCGGCTCGGCCACCACGGAGTCGGCGGCGCGCTTGACCGTCAGCACCTGGACCGACGGCAGCGGTGGCTCTTCGGTCGCGGCGTCCGGCTCATCATCGACCTCCGTCTTCACGCCGAGCAGGCGCTGTTGGAGCTCGCGGTCGGCGGCGAGCTCGGCCGCGCTCATCGAGCGCGCGATGCGGCCGTTGACCATCACGTCGACGGTGTCGGCCACGTCGATGGCGACGCCGAGGTTCTGCTCGATCAGCAGCACGGAGATCTCGCCCTCGGCGGCCAGCGCTTTCAGCATCGCCACGACTTGCTGCACAATGAGCGGCGCCAGCCCTTCGGTGGGCTCGTCCATGACCAGTAGCTTCGGGTTGAACAGCAGCGCGCGCGCGATCGCCAGCATCTGCTGCTCGCCACCAGAAAGCTCGGCCCCGCCGTTGGCCTTGCGCTCGGCCAGCCGCGGGAACGCCCCGTAGATCCGCTCGACCGTCCATGGGCCCCGCCGCCGGGCCAGCCGGAGGTGCTCGTCCACGGACAGCGAGGGCCACAGCCGCCGGCCCTGGGGCACGTAGCCGACGCCCTTGCCCGTGATCAGGTTCGGCGCCAGCCCCAGGATTTCCTCGCCGGCGAGCTTCACGCTCCCCGAGGCCCGCACCAATCCCGTGACCGCGTTGCACAGCGTGGTCTTGCCCATGCCGTTGCGTCCCACCACGGCGAGGGCGCCGTGGTCGAGGGCCAGCGACACGTCCTGCAACGCATGGGCGCGGCCGTAGTACACGTCCAGGTTCCGGATCTCGAGGATCAGTGGCGTCGCTCCCCCATGTAGATGGCCTGCACCTCCGCGTCGTCCTCGATCTCCGCCGGGCTGCCGTGCTTGAGCACGCGCGCGTTGTGCAGCACGGTGACGCGGTCGACGACGCGGAGTGCGATGTCCAGGTCGTGCTCGATCAGGACGAAGCCGATGTGGGCCGGCAGGTCCCTGAGTAGCGCCACCAGCTCCGCACGCTCGCCGGGCGACAGGCCGGCGGCGGGCTCGTCGAAGAGGATGAGGCGCGGAGCGCCTGCCAGCGCCATGCCGATCTCGAGCTGTCGCTGCTGGCCGTGGGACAGCGCCGCCACCGGGGAGGTCGCGACGCGGGTGAGCCCCACCCGCTCGAGGAGCTCCTCGGCCGGCCCGTTGCTCGAGGCTCGGAGAAAGCTGAAGCGGTGGCGCGAAACGCCGCGCACGGCCAGAAACAGGTTGTCGCGCACCGTGAGGTCGCGGAACAGGAGTGAGGACTGGTACGTGCGTCTGAGCCCCATGCGGATCCGCTCGTGGGGCGCCAGCGCCGTCACATCCTCACCGAAGAATCGCACCCGACCCCGACTCGCCGGGAAGTCGCCGGTGACCACGTTGAACAGCGTGGTCTTGCCGGCGCCGTTGGCCCCGATCACGGCCCGTCGCTCCCCCACGGCGACCGAGAACGAGATGTCCTCGATCGCGCGCAGGGCGCCGAACGTCCGGGTGACGCCCTCCAGCACGAGGGCGTCCCCGGAGACGAGCGTGGCCGCCATTAGCCGACGGGGGCCCCGCAACCGTTCCAGAGGCGCGCCACGGCTCCGCCGGGGCGTGCCGAACGTTGGGGGGCGTGGGGGGCCATTTCGGGGCCCCCCACTACGGACAATTGGGCTCGTCGCGCGAGCCGACCTTGAACTCGGCCGGCGGCACGCCGAGCGTCTGGTTCACATTGTCGATCTTCCGGAGCACCTTATTGTAGAGGTTGCCCTGCGCGTCCTTCACCACCTCGGTGATGAAGGTGGTGCCGATCGCCTGCCGGTTCGCGTCGAGCTTGACGTCGCCGACCGGGCTCTTGAGGACCAGCTTGCTGAGCGCCTCCCGGTACTTCTTCTGCCCGTCCGAGAGGTCACCCTTCACCGCTTCCAGGCCGTCCAGCGTTGCCTTCATGTTGAGGTAGTACACCAGCGCGAACAGCGATGGGCTCGGGTAGCCGTCGGGGAAGTTCTTCTTGTAGTCCGCCACGAACGCCTTCCACTCCGGCGCGTCGTAGGCGTCGGCGACCGGCGCGCCGGCGATGGTGCCCACCAGCGAGTCGCGGCGCTTGCCCTTGTAGTTCAGGATGTCCTGGCTCACGGTGATGGAGCCGCCCACGAGCGGCTTGTCACCGCCGGCTTGCTCGTACTGGTTCAGGAAGTTCACCGCGTCGGCGCCGCCCAGCACCACCACCAGCGCGTCCACGTCCTTCGGGATGCGCGCGATCACGGAGGAGTAGTCCTTGCCGCCCAGGGGCACCCACGCCTTGACCGGCACCTTGCCGCCCAGCTTGCAGTACTCCGTCATGAAGCCCTGCACCTGCGAGTAGGGGAAGGCGTAGTCCTCCGCGATCACCATCACGCGCTTGTAGCCCTTGTCGAGGGCGGCCTTGCCGAGGCCCACCATCCACTGCCCGCCGTCGGTGTTGAAGCGGAAGAAGTTCGGCGAAGGGTTGACGAGCGTGGTGGCCTGGGCGCCCGAGGAGCCGTTGATGAACGTGATGTTGGGCTGGGTCTTGGAGTACTCCTTCACCGCGATGCCCTCGGAGCCGGACAGTGGGCCGACCATGATGTCCACCTTGTCCTGCTCGACCAGCTTGCGGGTGGCGTTGACCGCCACCTCCGGCTTGGCGTCGGAGGAAGCCTTGATGATCTCGATCTTGCGCCCCGCGACCACGCCGTTCCGCTGGCGTACGGCAAGCTCGGCGCCGCGCATCCCATCCTGGCCCCCCGCCGCGAACGGGCCCTCCAGCGTGGCGAGCAGGCCGATCTTGACCGGAGGCGGCGACTGCGCGAAGGCCGCGCCGCCGATGACCGCGATGACCGTTGCTGCGACTAACGCGCGTACGAACGTCCGCTTGCGGCTCTCCATGGAGTCCCTCCTCTTTGAGTTGACATCCGGGCGCTCAGGGCCGCCCACCAGCCGAGCAGGCCATCACGCGAGAACAGGACGATCACGAGGAACACGACACCGATGACCAGGTTGAAGCGCTCGCGGTCAAAGACGTCGATGGCGAAGTTCTGCAGCAGCACGAAAACGATCGCGCCGAGAAAGGCGCCGACGGGATGGCGCATGCCACCGAGCACCGCGATGATGAGGATGTTGATGAGCCAGCCCGTGCCCACCGAGCCTGGCGTGACCAGCCCGTTGTACCAGGTGAAGAGCACGCCGCCCACCGCGGCGAGGGCACCGGCCACCGCATAGGCGGCGACGCGATGGGCGGTCACGTTGAAGCCGAGGGCGTGCATGCGGCGCGGGTTGTCGCGGATGCCCTGGAGCGCGATGCCGAAGGGCGTACGCAGCAGGTACATCACGAAGAGGTAGCCCGCTAGCGCCCAGGCCAGCGTCAGGTAGTAGAAGGGTACGGGGGCGCGCCAGTAGATGCCGGCGAGCGTCGGCGGGAAAACCTTCTGCATCCCCTGGAACCCGTTGAAGACGGCGTAGTTCTGCACGGCCAGGTAGTGGAAGCCGACGCCGATGGCCAGCGTGATCATGATCGTGTAGATTCCCTCGGTGCGCACGGAGAGCCAGCCGATGAAGGTGGCGGCGACGACCGCGATGATCATCCCGAGCGGGACGGCCAGCCACCACGGCCAGCCCAGGTTGGCGCCGTCGGTGGCCGCCGAGCCAAAGATCGCCACCATGTATCCGGCGAGGCCGGCCACCGTCATCTGTGCGAGCGAGATCATCCCGCCGGAGCCGCCGAGGAACGTGAGGGAGAGGGCGATCAGCCCGAGGGCCAGCGCCTGCGCCCCGATCTGGAAGGTGAAGAACGGCGTCGCGAACCATGGGTAGGCGAGCAGAAGGGCGAGGACGACCACGTGCCGCGCGCGAACCGGATTCGAGAACCGTCGCGGCGGCGGGGGCGCGACGCCCGCGCGTGGGCTCTCGGGGGCGACGGCTCGCGGCGCCTGGACGTTCATCGCCCCTCGCCAGTTGGCCGCGCTCATGCCGGCCTCCCGAGGATGCCGCGCGGGCGAAAGGCGAGCACGAGCACCAGGATCACGAAGGTGAAGACCACGCTGTAGGTGGGCGCGTAGGCGAGCCCGTACGTCTCGGCGAGGCCGAGGATGGCCGCGCCGATGGCCGCGCCCACCACGCTGCCCATCCCGCCCACGATCACCACCACGAGCGAGGTGAGGAGCAGCCGCGTGTCCTCACCTGGCACCATGGATAGCTCGACCGCGCCGATGACGCCGCCGAGGCCGGCGAGGCCGGCGCCGATCGCAAAGGTCGTCGCGAACACGAGGTTGACGTTGACGCCGGCGGCCGCGAGCATCACGCGATCGTCGACACCCGCGCGGATCATCATGCCGACGCGCGTGCGGTTCAGGAACAGCCACAGCGCCACGCCGATCGCGATGCCCATCGGCAGCAGCGACAGCCGGTAGGTCGAGTAGGCCCTGATCACCGGGAGGCCGCGCAGGGGCCCGTCGAGCCACGCGGGCGGCGACATCTGGTGCACCTGCGCGCCAATCGCCCACAGCAGGAGGTCGGCGATCACGATGGACAGGCCGATGGTGACCATGGTCTGCCGCAGGTCCTGGCCGGGCATGAAGCGGAAGATCGACACCTGCATGGCGAGACCGACCACCGCCGCGGCGGCGAAGCCGGCGGCGAGCGCGAGCAGCCAGGAGCCGGTGACCTGCGCGGTGAAGAAGCCGAGATAGCCGCCGAGCAGGTACAGCGAGCCATGCGCGAGATTGACGTTGCGCATGAGCCCGAACACCAGCGTGAAGCCGCTCGCCACGATGAAATACAGCGCCGCCAGCGTGAGACCGTTCAGCAAGGTGACGGCGAACAGGCGCGGGTTGTCCTGGAGCCCCCAGGCGGTGAAGGCGAGGATCGGGATTCCGATCAGGAGCGCCCCGAACCCTTTCCAGACGGGCGTCATGCCACGAAGCGGCTCCGGGCGGAGCGGATCTCGGGCGGCTTCGTGAACTCTCCGTCCTTCATGATCGCGAGCAGCTTCGCCCGATCTTGAAGTATCGAGATGTTCGCCAGCGGGTCGCCGTCGACGAGCAGCAAGTCGGCGAGCCAGCCCTCGCGGAGCTCGCCGAGATCCTTGCGCATCATGATCTGCCCGCCCCAGCGGGTGGCCGAGATCAGCGTCTCCATGGGAGTCATGCCGAGGTACTTGACGAAGTACTCGAGGTCCTTGGCGTTCTCGCCGTGCGGGGCCCAGGCGAATCCGTAGTCGCCGCCGGGCAAGACGCGAATGCCGCGCTTGAGCATCGCCTGCATGCTCTTCACCGCCGCCTCGAGCTCGAGCTCGTAGCCCATGTCCTTCGCGATCGCGTTGGTGATGCCGACCACCTCGCCCTCGTAGAGCAGGCGAAGGATCACGGAGAGGCCGGGCGCCACGAAGATCCTGTCCTTGTGCGCCTCCATCAGGTCGAGCGCTTCCTCGTCGGCAAAGCTCGCGTGGTAGATCACCTCGACCCCGTGGCGCAGGCTCTGCTTGACCGACTCGCTCGAGCGCGCGTGCGAAGCGAGACGCTTGCCCCGGACCTTCACCTCGTGCGCCGCCACCGCCACTTCCTCGTCGCTCATCCAGCTGGTGCGCGCATCCGCGCCCGGCACCAGGTTGTCCCCCGACAGATTGAGCTTCACCTGGTCGACTCCGTACTTGAGGAACATGCGCACGGCCTTTCGCATCCCGTCGGGGCCATCGACCACGCAGCCGAAGGACATCTCCGGGAACGGCAGATGCGGCAGCATGTCGTCGCCGAGCGAGCCGGTGACCGTGATCTCCTGGCTCGCCGCGAGGTAGCGCGGGCCCGGGATCTGCCCCGAGTTGATGGCATCGCGAATCACGCAGTCGAGCCGCGGCTTTGGCGTCGCCGCCCCGACGCAGGACGTCCAGCCGTGGTCGAGGTACAGCTTGGCCACCTGCGCCGCCCACAGCGTGTGCTCCTCGTGCGGCATCTTCTGGATGGCATCGAGGGTCTTGGAGTTGGTCCAGCCGAAATGCGTGTGCGCCTCGCACATTCCAGGCATCAGAGTGGCGCCGGCCCCGTCGATCACCGTCACGCCGGCGCTGGGGAGGCTGCGGGTGCCCCGCCCGATGCGGGCGACACGGTTGCCCTGCACCAGCAGCTCGCCCGGGTAGGGCTGGTTGCCGGTGGCGTCGATTATGCGTACGTTCGTGAAGAGGACGTTCGCCATGTCGCGCTCCTTTCGACAAGGAATCGGTTCAACAACCTGGTGCATTCCTCGGGTTTCTCGACCGGCGCCCAGTGCCCACAGCCGCGCAGCACCTCGACACGGCTCCCGGGTATGCGCTCACCCATCATGCGTACCGCCTGGGGCGGGGCCACCACGTCCTCGTCACCGGTGACGAGGAGGGTGGGGCACTCAATCCTGGAGGTATCGGCGGGCCGCATCTCGGCGAGGGCCTCACAGCTCTTCGCGTAGCCCTCGGGATCCTGGCGCATCAGCGACTCGCGTACGAAGGCGGCGGCCGAGGGACGCTTGACCCTCGTTTCCGCCGAGACGCTCGAGTGAAGCAGCGCGTCCGCGATCGGCTGCATGTCGCCCTTGCGCGCCTCGGCGGCCCGGGCGCGGATCGCGGCGCGTGCCGGTTCGGATGGGGCGAGCAGTGCGCCGAAGAGTGCGAGGCTCGTCACTTTTCCGGGCTCCATCGCGGCAAGGTGCGTCGCGACGATGGTGCCCATGGAATGGGCGACGACGTGCGCGCGCTCGACCCCCGTCCTCTGCATGACCAGGAGAGCTCGCTCGATGAACAGCTGGAGTGAGAGGGGACCTTCGACCCGATGCGAGCGTCCCGACCCGGGCAGGTCGAATCGAATCGTCCGGTGGCGCCCCAAGGCCGCGAGCAGGGGCGTGAAGGTGTTGGACGTTCCCCCGAGGCCGTGGATCATGACCACCGGCTCGCCCTCGCCCCCGATCTCGACGGCCATGCGCTCGACGAACATCGCTCCTCCAGGAGGCCGCGTTGCCGCACTGGGGTTTTTGAGACGCCAGTCTCAAGATGGTGTGCCAGACTACCCTCAAATGAGGAAAGGCGCCAGACCCTTCTACGTCCTTCCCCGTCTCGGCACGGGGCACCGCGGCCGGGTGTTCCGACGCCTGCTCGACGAAGCCGTCCGGCTGGTGCGGCGCGGCCACATCCCGTCGGTGGCGGAAGTGGCTCAAAGTACAGGGGTTTCCCGCGCCACTGCGTACCGCTACTTTCCCTCGCGCTCCAAGCTCGTGAGCGCGGTGATCGCCGAAGCGCTGGGGCCGGTGAGGCGGGCGGTGCCGCAGCACGGCGACGCCAAGCAGCGACTCCACGACCTGCTCGACCGCACCTATTCGCGCTTCGCCGAGTACGAGCCGCACATGCGCGCCGCGCTCCAGCTGGCGCTCGAGCACCAGGCCCTGGA